>Ga0256829_1000160_pt1 | contig 86542 bp, 66 predicted proteins | sample 131447metaG_FD_185979 | JGI IMG/M metagenome (GOLD analysis project Ga0256829, IMG submission 185979) | Hydrothermal vent microbial communities from Lau Basin, Pacific Ocean - 131-447 | ecosystem: Environmental > Aquatic > Marine > Hydrothermal vents | place: Pacific Ocean: Lau Basin | collected... | reverse complement strand
CCTCTGACAAAGCCAGTTCTACACCGGTTACCTGCCAGGGGCTCTTGATGCCCAGAATCTGGGCGTATAGTTCTTTATCTCTCATGGGGGATTACGCTAGCCTACCCACCTGATTTGGGGAAGAGCCCGTTTTTTTATCCTAAGCGTCACGCACCATAAACGTCACTGTGCGGGCTTAGGTGCCGCCGTTAAGAAAGGGAATATGGTGGCCAGGGACAGAATCGAACTGCCGACACGAGGATTTTCAGTCCTCTGCTCTACCGACTGAGCTACCTGGCCGATGCCTGGGAAAATTGCTGACAACTCGAGCCGAAGTGTGTATTAAAACGGGCCGGGGGGGCTCGCGTCAAGGCCGCCAGGCGAAGCAGGCTAAAATAAACGCCAAGCTACCCATTTTGCGCGGAGACTGCGGATCGGTGCCTGTATCTTCTGAATCGGAACGGCCGCAAATTCGGCTGGACGGCAATACCATACATCTTGCCGGATGCTGGACTTCTCTGACCCTGGAGCGGGCGTTGGCCGGGCTGCCGCGCAAGCTGCCGCGGGAAGGGGTTATCGCGGTGGATTTTGCGGAGCTGGGGTTGCTCGATACTTCGGGTGCCTGGTTTATTTCCCGCTCCTTGCGTGATTTGGAAGGCTCGGGGCGTGAGGTCCGCACCTTGAACGTGAGCCGGGATGTGCGCGCATTGCTCGATCTGGTTGCCTCGCAGCCCGATCCGCGCGAGGTGAAATTCACCACGCCGCGATTTACCTTTTTGCAACGCTGTGGGCTGGCGACGGTACAAATCTACGCCTCGATACTTGAATACCTGGAGTTACTCGGGCGGACCGTGTCTCGTTGGGTTCTGCTCATGGGCAGTGGGCGGGTGAGGTTACCCCAGTTTTTTGAAATTGTTGAAGAAACCGGGGTCAATGCGGTACCTATCATTATCCTGTTGGCATTTCTGATCGGGGTGGTGATTACCTACCAGGGGCTGTTCGTATTGCGCACCTACGGGGCGGTGATTTTTGCCGCGAATCTGGCAGGGGTCACTATTTTGCGCGAGATGGGCCCGTTGATTGTGGCCATCGTGGTCGCCGGGCGTACCGGCTCTGCGTTTGCGGCGCAGATCGGCGCCATGCGTGCCGCCGATGAGGTTGACGCCATGGTTTCGATGGGACTTAATCCATTGGAGATTCTCGTTCTGCCACGGGTGTTCGGTCTGATGCTTACCCTGCCGTTGCTCACGGTTCTGGCCGATATGTCCGGCATCGTTGGGGCGGCCCTGACCGCGCAGTTGGTGGCTGGGATTTCGCCTTACGCCTTTTTGACCCAGATGGGCTCGGCGATTGGTCCGGCAACGGCCCTGACCGGATTGGCCAAAGCGCCGATTTTTGCGGTAGTGATCGCTACCGTAGGGTGTTTTCACGGTTTCAAGGCCGAGTCAAGCGCGGAGAGCGTCGGGCGGCGGACCACCCGCAGCGTCGTCCAGGGCATTTTTTTCGTGATCGTCATCGATGCCGCCTTTTCGGTGGCGTATAGCACGCTGGGATTGTGAACGGAATCGCACCGGTCGTTCGACTGAGAGAAATACAAACCCGATTCGGACATCGGATCGTGCATGATGGAATCGACCTGGATATCCATCGGGGCGAGATCGTGACTCTATTGGGTGGAAGTGGAAGTGGCAAGACAACCTTGCTTCGAATCATGGCGCTTTTGATGGCACCGGATTCCGGTTCCGTAGAGCTTTTTGGGAAGCGGGTCGGTCTGGACGACAATAAGATTCAGACTATGCGGCGAAAAATGGGGTTTATGTTTCAGTTCGGAGCGCTTTTCGGCGGTATCAACGTGCGACATAATGTGGCCTTGCCCCTTATGGAACATACGCATCTGCCGCGGCGGCTGATCGAAGAAATTGCCCAGCTTAAATTGCAGTTGACCGGGCTTCCACCGAGCGCATCCTGCCTGATGCCCAGTGAGTTGTCGGGCGGCATGATCAAGCGGGCGGCGCTGGCCCGGGCGTTGGCACTCGATCCTGAATTGTTGCTGCTGGATGAGCCGGGATCCGGGCTGGATCCGGCCAGTACCCGTTCACTCGATGAGCTTATCCGTCGGCTTCATGATGCCCTGGGGATCACCGTGGTGATGATTACGCATGATCTGGCGTCGGTTCAACGTCTGGCCGACCGTGCTATTCTTCTTTTCGAGGGTGGGGTTCTTGCCGATGGCGCTCCACACGAGCTGCTTGCCAGCGAGGATCAACGGGTTCGTTACTTCTTCCAGCTTGAGTTGCAGCGCAGTCGCTCGGCGGCATTGGTTGTTGAGGAAGCGGAGATCTAGGTGGAACAACGAGTCAGCTATACCATCATCGGTGCATTTGTCATCATTCTGAGCGGCATGCTGGTTATGGGGCTGTTGTGGCTGGCGTCCGGGGGGTGGAACCGTTCTTATACCGAGTATGCGGTTTACTTCAAAACCGGCGCTTCCATTCTTGGGCGGGCCTCGCAGGTTTTCGACCATGGGGTACCGGTCGGACAGGTAGCTTCTGTTTCGCTCGATCCAAAAAATCCGGATCGGGCCATGGTGCTGCTGGATATCGTCAAGGGGACGCCGATCAAGGAGGATACCCGTGCCGTGGTGACATCCCGGGGGGTGACCGGTGCGGGGTATGTCAGTTTGAGCGGCGGTACACCGGCTTCACCTCCGCTGACGATAAAACCCGGGCAACCTTATCCTGTTATCAAGACGCTGCCCGGGGCCGGTGGGTCGCTGACCGAAAGTGTGCATGTGGTGGCTCGCAAGCTGATTGCATTGACCAATCGGTTGGATGAGCTTCTCAGCAACAAAAATATCCGCTCGGTTTCGGAAAGTCTTGAGAATATTCATCAATTGACGGCGAATCTTGCCGCCCGCGCGAGTATGATCGATCATGCCGTCAGCGGGCTTGACGCCACCTTGAATAATACCCGGGTGGCGACGGCAAAATTACCGCAATTGGTGCATCAATTGAATTTGACCCTGGCCGGATTCAGAACGGCGGCCGCCCGGGTGGCGACGGCGGCAAATGGAATCGGTACGGTGGCCCGTGGTCTGCGGGGCCTGACCCCGGGAGCGCGGGCATTGATTGTGCGTCTCGGGCGGACGGCGGCGGATCTCGACGCCCTGTTACAGTCTCTGCAACATCGGCCGAATGCCTTGATATTCGGTAAGCCCGCCAGGCCCGGGCCCGGCGAATCCAAACCATCGGGAGGTTAAGCATGCGTAAGATCTGGTTGATACCTTTACTGTTGATCCTGGGAGCATGCAGCATATTGCCCAAGCCCGCGGCCAATGTCGGCGTGCGCTATGCGCTGGCGCCCGTGGTGGCCGCTCCCGTCCATTCCGGGGTGCGGTGTCCGCTGGTGTTGCGGGTGCGCTCGATCGAAGCCGCACCACCCTATGCCGGGGATGCGCTGGTTTATACCAAAACTCCCCTTGCGGTAGCGGAGTTTGCCTATCATCGTTGGGCGGCTCCGCCCGCGAGCATGCTGACCCGGGATCTGGTCGGTGCCCTGGGTGCAAGCGGGTTGTATCGCGGCGTGTTGGGTCCCACCGACCCGGGTAGTGCGGATTTGACGTTGGCCGTTCACCTGACGCGGGGCCCGGTGCAGGTTTTCCCCGGCCTTCCGGGAACAACCGGTAAGGCACCATCGAGCAGTACCGAGGTGTTGAGCATTTCCGCGGTTCTGGCCAATGCCGTAAATGGCAAGTTGATTGCCACCCATCGCTTTTCGGGTGCGCGTCGGGCGCAGCCGGATCCATACGCCGGGGTTGTCATGGCCAACCGGCTCGCGGGCGAACTGATCGGGCGGTTGACGAACTGGCTTGCCGGAATCAATCCGACGCTTGATTGCCGAGTAAGGTAATTATCCCCCAACCGATCGAGACTTAAGGGATTTGATGTGTCTATAATGCAATCCATGGCTGAGCTCGCCCGTAATTTCGACCGGGTACGTGCGGCAACAATCGCCTTGACCGAGGGCCTTGAACCAGAGGATACGGTGGTACAGACCATGGCGGATGTGAGCCCGACCAAATGGCACCTGGGGCATACCACCTGGTTTTTCGAAACCCTCGTCCTTGCCGAGTATGTCGCAGGCTATGAACCGATCCGTCCCGGATACGATTACCTGTTCAATAGTTATTACAATCTCATCGGCTCGATGCACCCCCGGCCTTTGCGGGGGTGGATTACCCGCCCGACCCTTGTCGATGTGCTCGACTACCGCCGGCAAATCGATGCGCGCATGCAGCGGCTTCTGGCTCATCGCAGCGAGGACCCCACGCTTGCCGAGCGGCTGATTCTCGGATGCCAACACGAGCAACAGCACCAGGAATTGATAGTGACCGACATCAAGCATGTGTTGGCCCAGAATCCATTGCTCCCGGCGTGGCGCGATCTGCCCCAAGCAGACGGAGCAGGCCCGCCGGAGTTGAGTTGGAGCGAGTTTGAGGGAGGGCTGGTTGAAATCGGACACGGGGGCGATGGCTTTGCCTTCGATTGCGAACGCTCGCGCCACCGGGTCTGGTTGGATCCTTACCGCTTGGCCGATCGTCCGGTGACCAATGCCGAGTACGGAGCCTTTATCGCGGACGGCGGCTACCGGCGTTCCGAGCTGTGGCTGGCGGATGGCTGGGCCGTAGTGCAGTCGAAGGGTTGGTCGCGGCCCTTGTACTGGGGTGAAGACGGAGCCCACGAGTTCACCGTCGCGGGATTAAGATCCTTGGAGCCTGCTGCTCCGGTTTCCCATCTGAGCTATTTCGAGGCCGATGCCTATGCCCGCTGGGCGGGCATGCGGCTACCGACCGAGTTCGAATGGGAAAACGCGGCTGGAACACGATCTATTGAGGGTAATTTCAGCGAGTCCGCCCGAGTGCACCCGCAGCGGGTTTCGGCCCGGCCGCTGGCCGCCCTGTGGGGCGATGTCTGGGAATGGACCCGGAGCGCTTTTTTGCCCTATCCCGGGTTTCACCCGCTCGAGGGTGCACTCGGAGAATACAACGGGAAATTCATGAGCGGCCAGATGGTGCTTCGCGGCGGTTCGGCGGCGACACCGCGGGATCATATCCGGGCCACCTATCGAAATTTTTTCTATCCGCATCAACGCTGGCAGTTCACCGGGCTGCGCTTGGCCGACGACGCATGAGCGCCACCGAACCGTTACCGGTGAACGACCAGACACCGGAATTTCAGGACGAAATCTTGCTGTTGCATCAGGGGCTGCTGGCGGAGCGGAAATGGATTTCCTCGATATACTTCTACGATACCGAGGGTTCTCGATTGTTCGAAAGGATTACCGAGCAGCCCGAATATTACCTAACCCGGACCGAACTTGAGATTATGCGTCGCCGGGGCGATGAAATAGCCTCTACAATCGGCCGGGAGGCGATGGTAATCGAGCCTGGCAGCGGCGCCGGGGAGAAAGTGGGGTTGCTGTTGCGCATGCTGCGTCGACCGGTGGCCTATGTGCCGGTGGAGATTTCGCGGAATCATCTTGAAGCCTCGGCACGGGTGCTTGCCCGCGAGTTTCCGGCTGTTGAGGTATTACCGGTCTGGGCCGATTTCACCCGTCCTCTGGACTTGCCGCAACCGCTGCGGCCCCCCGCGCGGCGGGTTGTTTATTTTCCGGGGTCAACGCTGGGTAACTTCGAGCCGGAGGGTGCCGTTTCCTTGTTGCGAAATTTTGCCACCATGTTGGGCGCCGGCGGTACGGTGCTGATCGGGGTGGACCTAGCCAAGAATGCCCCTGTTCTGGAGGCGGCCTACAACGATGCGGCGGGGGTGACCGCCGCCTTCAACCGTAATATGCTGACCCATCTGAATCGTCGTTTCGATGCGAATTTCGACCTAATGGGTTTTGAGCATCTGGCCTTTTACAATGAGGCCGAAGGCCGGATCGAAATGCACCTGCGAAGTTTGCGTGACCAGATCGTCGATATAGCCGGCGCCAGGGTGAATTTTGTCTCGGGCGAGACCATTCATACCGAATCGAGTTACAAGTATACCGATGCACGTTTTGCCGCATTGGTCGCCCGGGCGGGCTTTCGGCTGGAAAAAACCTGGAAGGATCCCGCAGGATTATTCAGCATTCGGTACCTGATCCTCGAGCCGGGTTATGAAATCACGGTGTAGTTCCCGGGCAATTAAGGCGGCTTTTTTCCTGTTCCGCATAAATTTTCCGCAGCCGGCTCTTGAGGAATTTACCGGTTGAGGTGCGGGGGATTTCCGTCGCGAAATAGATCACATCCGGGAGCCACCATTTGGCGAATTTGGGCCGCAGGTATTCGCGCAGTTCATCCTCGCTTGCCGAGTGGTTCCGCTTTAGCACGACCACCGCCGCCGGGCGCTCCTGCCACTTGGGATCGGGGAGGGCGATGACCGCCGCCTCGGCCACGGCTGGATGGCTCATCAGCGCATTTTCCAAGTCTACCGAGCTGATCCATTCGCCGCCGGACTTGATCAGGTCCTTGGTGCGATCGGTGATTTTAACGTAGCCCTCGGGATCGATGGTGACCACATCGCCGGTACGGAACCAACCATCTTCGCTCCAGGATTCGGGCCGCTCTCCCCGGTAATAGCTTGCGGCCACCCAGGGACCTCGAACCTCAAGTTCCCCCAGGGTCTTCCCATCCTGGGGTGCTTCGCCCGAGTCACCCATGGCGCGGGCCTCGAATAAAGGCACGGGTAGGCCCTGTTTCGCGCGCAGGGCGTAGGCTTCATCCGCGGGCAGATTGCTCAGGTAGCTTTTCAGCTGCGACACCGTGCCCAAGGGGCTGGTTTCGGTCATGCCCCAGGCATGCAGCACTTCGAGACCGAATTTATCGAAGCCCCGTATCATGCCTTCCGGCGCCGCGGAACCCCCTACGACCATGCGCATGCCGGGCTTCAATTGCCAGCGTTCGGGCTCACGCTCGAGCCGCTCCAGGATACCTAACCAGATGGTCGGGACCCCGGCAGAAACGCTGACTCGTTCCTGTTGATACAGGTCGAGTAGGCTCTCGGGGTCGAGATGCGGCCCCGGCATCACCTGTTTGCAGCCGGCCAGAGTCGCGGTATAGGGCAGGCCCCAGCTTATGGCGTGAAACATCGGTACCACCGGTACGAGGACATCCCTTTGACCGAGGTTCAGGGCGTTGGGCAGGGCCGAGACCAGTGAGTGCAGCACGATCGAACGGTGAGAATACAACACCCCCTTGGGACGTCCGGTGGTGCCCGAGGTATAGCACATGGCGGCCGCCGTGGTTTCGGCCAGATCCGGGTAGGTGAATTTTCCCGCACCTTCGGCAAGCAGCGCCTCGTAACTTTCGCAACCGGGCGGAAGCGGGTGTCCGGCCAGGGAAACGACGAACACACGTTCGAAATGGGTATGGGGTCGAATGGCGGCGTAGAGATCGAGCAGGGTGTCATCGACGATGAGGAAACGGTCCTCGGCGTGATTCGAGATGTAGGCGATGTCGTCGGGGTGCAGGCGCAGGTTGAGCGTGTGCAGGATGCCGCCCGAGGCCGGAATGCCGAAGTAGGCCTCCAGGTGCGCGTAGTGATTCCACATCAGCGTGGCCACACGATCTCCCGGCCTTAGTCCGGCGCTGATGAGCGCCTTGGCGAGTGCGCGATTACGCGCTTCCAGGTCACGATAGGTCTCGCGGTGGAGGGATTTGTCGGGCAGTCTCGATACGATTTCCACCGTACCGTACAGTTTGGCGGCATGTCCGAGCAGGTGTCGCGGCAAGAGAGGAAAATTCATCATATTCGATTGCATGGCGGGTCTCCTGGGAGTGGGGTCGAGGCGGCTGGGGAATGTGGAGGGGTTTGTTTCGAATTCTGGGAGGGGTAACTGCCATTATAGGAGCCTCTCAAACTTGGGAACAATCTGCCGAGGGGGTGGGGTGGCTGCAAAATCGCCCTGATTTCTCGCTGCGTAGGCTCACTATGCGCCTCGTGATCAGCAATATTCCGACTTGCTTTCCCGGCGTACCCGCCACGATTACTTGATCTCGACAGGTTCCTGGCCCGGAAGTCTCACCGGGTTAGCGCCGGGAAGTAACCAGATAATCAAACCTGAGAAACAGGACGCCGTAACCCCGTCGAATACGAGGCGTGATCTTTATTTTTTGGTCTACCGGTAAGCCCGGTAAAAGGTTCGGAGCAGGAGTGTTGCGAGAGCGGCAGTGACATTCTTGGGGGGAGGCATGGGGTTTACCGCGGGCACGGCGTAAGATATAGGCGGTTTTTGTACGGACTTCTCAGGGGCGATTCGTTGAATTATGGCCTTTCCCGGGGCGCGCGTGCCGGGTAAGGCTTACGCGGCGGAAAAATATCGGGCAGGTTTGTGACGGGCATGACTCATGGCGGGCCCGTGTCCCGGGCGGGCGGTTCGATCGGGTTCAACAGGAAATCAAGGAGTCTTACGGCAATGAAAGAAGCTGTCATTATTGGGGCGCTACGGGCGCCGATCGGAAAACGCGGTGGGGCCTTGCGCGAGGTGCGCGCGGATTCATTACTGGCGCAGGCGCTCGGTGCCGTGGTCGAGCGGGTCGGACTTGCGCCGGAAAAGGTCGAGGACGTGGTAACCGGCTGCGTGACCCAGGCGGGGGAGCAGGGCGCGAATATCGGCCGGCTGGCGGTAATGCTTTCGAGCCTGCCGGAGACCGTGCCGGCGCTGAGCCTGGATCGTATGTGCGGTTCCAGCCAGCAGGCAATCCATTTTGCCGCCCAGGCCATTGCTGCCGGCGACCAGCGCTATGTCATCGGTGCGGGAGTCGAATCGATGACGCGGGTACCGATGTTTTCCGATATCGGGGGAGGGTTTGAAAAGCTCAACCCGGCGTTGCACCGCAAGTATGAATTGATCCATCAGGGGGAGTCGGCCGAGCGGATTGCTGCGCGTTACCATCTGAGCCGTCACAATCTCGACGAATATTCTCTTGAGAGCCATCGCCGTGCAACCCGGGCTCGGGGTGAGGGGCTGTTTCGCCGCGAGATTCTGCCCCTGGAGGGCCTTACCCGGGAAGGGGAAACGTTTACACTAGATTATGACGAAGGTGTTCGCGCCGACACGAACCTTGAGCGGATGGCGGCTCTGCCTACGGTATTCCGTTCCGACGGGGTGGTGAGCCCGGGGAATGCTTCGCAAATTTCCGATGGTGCGGCCGCCGTGTTGCTTGCCGACCGCGAAACCGCCGTCGTCGACGGATTCCGTCCGCGGGCGAGGTTCCGCTCCCGGGTCGTGGTAGCCGGCGACCCGACTATTCAACTCATGGAGGTAGTGCCGGCGACCCGACAGGCGCTCAAACGGGCCAGGCTTGTGCTTGCAGATATCGATGCGGTGGAAATCAATGAGGCTTTTGCCTGTGTCGTCCTGGCCTGGGCGCGTGAGCTTGAGCCCGATATGGATAAGGTCAATCCTAACGGCGGTGCGATTGCCCACGGGCATCCGCTCGGGGCAACCGGTGCGATCTTGATGACCAAGTTGTTGCACCATCTGGAGGCGACGGACGGTCAGTTTGGATTGCAAGTCATGTGCATCGGCCACGGGATGGCCACCGCAAGCGTAATCGAGCGGTTGTAGGCGTCGGGGGGGGGGAGCGGAGGATCGTGGCCGGAGAGGAGATTATGCCTGTGGCTGAGCAGGCGCCTGCCGGGATTGGTGCCGCGGCTTCCGTGGTTCTGGATCTTACCCGGCTGCTTCCCGGCCCGCTGTCCGCGCGGTTCCTGGTGCAGGCGGGATACCGCGTGATCCGTATCGAAGGCCCCCAGGGCGATCTTCTCGCCCGGGTGGCCCCCGCAGCGTATCGCTGGGTCAACGAGGGAAAAACGCTGCGCAGGTTGAATCTCAAGACGCCATCGGGACGGAAAAAACTGCTTGAGCTGGTGGCTACGGCGCGGGTTCTCATCGAGTCCAACCGGGGCGGGGTCATGGACAGGCTGGGCCTGGGGCCCGAGGTGTTGCGGGCGCATAACCCGAACCTGTGTTACGTGCGTTTGGCCGGGTTTCGCGGGGAGGATTCTCCGGGCCATGATCTTAGCTATCTCGCCGCCGCCGGGCTGGTTGAGCGCTTCCCCTGGGAGCGGTTCCAGTTCGCCGATTTGTCGGGGGCATTTTGGGGAGCTTTGGCGGCATTTCAGGGGATGGCGGCCGGAGGTGGATTCTACGAGGTTTATCTCTGTGAAGCCGCGGCGGCGAGCGCCTATCCGGTGCTTCCATATCTCGATGGCGGCGTAATCTGCTACGCGTTGTATCCTGCCCGGAAGGGACGGATTGCGCTGGCCGCTCTGGAGGCCCGGTTATGGCGGGCGCTGTGTGCGGCGCTGGGGCATGAGTCCTGGCACGATGCCGCCTTTAGCCCTACGCGGGCGCAGAACCCGATCTATCGTAAACTCGGGGTGATTTTTGCCGGCCGCGATGCCGTGACGTGGGAGAACTGGGCCCGTGATCGGGAACTTCCGTTGCGGGCGGTGGCGGAGTCTTTGCCCCGTGATTCCTCCCTACGACCTCCCTGGCAGCGGCTCGAATCATGAGGCCGCCGACGCGCATCCCGGGAGTTGGCACCGATCTTTCCCGGGATAGGGCGGTTTGGAAAGACCCCCGGCCGCATGGCTTGGGACAATGCAGTGGATGGTGCAAGTCATGACGGCTCTGGGTCACCGCCCGGTGCTACGGGACTGTCGCTCGGCGAGACGGGCCTTGAGATAACGCCGAATCGGGGTGGGTAGAGCGGCTAAATCCGCGTTTTCGGTTCCCAGCCAGCGTCCGGGAATATGGTCACCGATATTTGCGGCAAGGCCGTGGCAAGAAGCGATTCGTGCCCGCAGTCGAAAGTGGGTGAATTCATGCTGAAAACCGGGTAATTCTTCGGCTTTGCCGGCGGCGAATCCGAGACGGGCGTTACACCATTCGCCCGGGTCCATTTGCGGTGGAATTTCCGGCAGGCATAGGAGACCGCCCCAGATTCCTACCGGTGGCCGTTGCTCGAAGAGAACCGCGTTGTCGCGTTCGATCCAGGCGAACCAACGCTCGCGACAGGGTTTGGCGTTTGCCGGGCGTTTGCCGGGATAGTGTGCCTGCCGCCCGGTTGTCCGGGCCGCGCAGTTTTGCGCGAGCGGGCAGGAGCTGCATGAGGGCCTTGCGCGGGTGCATAGCGTGGCCCCCAGATCCATGATCGCCTGGGTGTAGGCGGCAACCTGTTCCCGCGGGGTTTCCCGCTCCGCCAGCGACCACAATCTGCGCCGGATCTCGGCGGTGTCGGGCGGGCCGGCGACGGCATGGTAGCGGGCCAGCACCCGTTTCGCATTGCCGTCGAGGATGGTGGCCCGCAGGCCGTGGCCAAGCGCCATGATGGCGCCGGCCGTGGAGCGCCCGATTCCAGGCAGGCGCATCAATTCATCCAGAGTTGCGGGAAGTAGGCCGCGATGTACTTCCAGGCACAGTCGAGCGGTAGCATGGAGATGCCGTGCGCGAGCGTAGTAACCGAGCCCGGACCACAGCACCAGAATTTCCTCGAGACCCGCTTTACCCAGCAAGGTAAGCCGGGGGAAGCGGGCCATGAAGCGCTCGAAGTAGGGGATGACCGTATCCACCCGGGTCTGCTGGAGCATGATTTCTGACACCCAGACCCGGTAGGGCGTGGCCGGTTTCTGCCAGGGAAGGTCGTGGCGGCCATGTTGCCCGGCCCAGGCGAGGAGCGATGGCGCGATCGGGCGCCTACTAGCCGCCGCCAAGAAGTTCCTTTAGGCGGTTTACAATTTGTTTGCGGGCCTTTTTCTTTTCCTCCCCGAGTTTTCGTTTGAGTATCGCTCGGGCACGAATTTCCAGCGCCTTTTTCATGTCGGGCACCGAACGGATAGCGGCAAAATAGCCACTGACATGCACGGGAATGGTGATGCCCTCGAGTCCGCGGAGATCGATTCCACTACCTGGCGGAGGTGCCAGCGTTTTGACCAGCAGGCGATAATCGAGATGTCCCCGGGTCAGGTCGATGGTTCCCGAACCGCCGACGCTGAGAAACGGTAGCCGCGCGGCGATCGGATCGGTTTTGAGCATGCCTTGAAAAATAGCACCCTTAGCATCGATTTCGACGAACCGGGTTTTATCCGCGCGCGCCGGCGCCGGCTGCTGGCGACGCTTGACGAGTGCGTAGGCGCGGCGAATCGAATCCTCCAGGTTGAAGCCCGTGATAGCCCCCCGCGTAATCCGAAAAATCACCGTGCCCTTGAGTGTCTGGATGAGTTCCCCAACGCTGTTGCCTCCTCCTTCCAGTCTGACCGCGGCGTTGGTCGTTCCGCTTAGCCGGTTGGCGCCGCTGAGGGCCGCAATGAGCGGCCCCGCCCGGACGTTGATCAGCTTCTGGCGCGTTGCCAGATCAATTCCCTCTCCCTTCCGGGTGATGACCACATGCCCCGAATAGGTGCCGCCGTAGAGCCGGGCCCTGATCCCCTGGAGCCTCAGGCGGTTTTCGTGAGCCCTGATGTCCGTGGAGAAGTCTTTTACGGTCAGTCCGAAGCCGCTGAGATTACCGACGGTGATTTTTCCGCCGAGGTTGAGCCCCGAGAGCAGGCGCCCGGGTAGCGCGGTATCGAGGAAGTTCGTTCCATGGCCCGTGGTGAGATGTTTGGCGGGACCGGCGGATTGCGGCAGATAATTGTCCAGGTTCAGCCGATCCACCTTGAGATCGAACCCGAACATGGGACGGACGGAGCCCGGTGGTGTTGTGGTACGAGACAGGCTCCCCGTGATGATGCTCTGGTCAAGAGCCAGTTTCAAGTTGTGAATCCGGAAATACCCCGGTTTCTGGATGTTGAAGTCCGCCTTCAGGTCGGCGCGATTGAAGCCCCGAAGTTTGCCCGGGATCGTGCGCCCCAATGAGGCGAGAAAGGCACGAGGAGAGAAGGGCTGGATCGAGATTTTACCGGATGCAACAGGCTTTCCGTTCAGAGCGAGGGCGGTCGCATCCAGCCTGGCCTTGAGTCGATCTAAGTCCAACTCCAACCCGGAAACCCGGGCGCTGGCGCTGACCCGGTTATATTCAATCTGCTTCCAGCTCGCGCCCATCCGGGTTGTTTTGCCGCCGAGCACGGCGCTGGCGAATCGCCCTTGTAAGCGGCCATTCTCGAGGGTGAATCCGGGTTTCGAGGGGTAGAAAACGGCATTCGTCTGCAGATGCAGTGAGATCCGGAGAGGCGGCCTGGGGCGGGTCAGGCTGAAGGTTAGGGAAAGAGGGAATTTTTTCCCGGGAGCGATATTCCCGGTATCGAGTGTTACTCCTCTGAGTATGTAATTGATCCCGGTTTTCTCGTTCCGGTATTCGATCCTTGCCCGGTCGATGGCCAGGCGTCCAATGCTGAGCTTGGTGATTGACCAAGGCTCCACCCCTGGTTTGCCCGGCGCCGCGGTGGAGGGAGGGTTGCCGGCCAGTCCCGCCCAGTTGGTTTTTCCGGCGGAATTTTTTTGTAGCAGAATCACCGCCGAATCAATCGTTACACCGCGCACTCGGACGCGATGGAACAGCAGCGGCCAGAGTCGGACGTGAATCTTGAGCATTCCGGCGGAAAGCAGCGGTCCGGGTCCGAAACCCGGGGCATTGGCCAGGGTGAGGTTGCGGGCGTCGAAGCCGATCCAAGGGAAAAGGGAGAGTTGCAGGGGGCCGGAGATGGTGACCGTCCGTCCCGTGGCCTGGCTTGCCACGCGCTGGATTTCGCGCTTGACCGGGCCGGTGTTGACGAGGTGTGGCAGGATGAGGATGGCCGCGACCAGCAGCAGGATAATCGCTCCGAGGGTAATTCCGAGCCATTTGGCGATGCGCCGGGTGGGGGATCGGCGGGGGCCGCCTTCCTTCTTCGATTTTTCAGGCCGCTTGCGGGAAGTATTCATGGCCGAACCCGCCGGGCGGCGGTCGGTCGGGCACATGGAGCGGGTGATGGGAATCGAACCCACGTTCTCAGCTTGGGAAGCTGATGTTCTACCATTGAACTACACCCGCATGGGAGCGACTATTGTAGCCTGGATATTTCAAAAATTGCATGGATCTGAGCCTTTCGCGTTGCGCAGGCCTGTCATCGCTTCCGAGCAGCAATATTTTGGTTTCCTTCTCCAGCGTACTCGCCACGCTTGGTTATGCCTGGGATTTGGCCACGAGGCCCGACGGCAGCCGGTTTTGAGCGGGGGGCCGCCCGAATGAGTCGGGGGACACTGCAGGCCTGAAATCGAGGAGTAACCCGGCGTGTTGATTATCTCCTGCCCGGCTGGGTCTCGGCATGGGGAATAACACCAGGCCAGTGCCGCGGGGCTTCGCACCGGACGTTACAGCGGTTCAAGGGGGGCGATCAGGACAACGATGACGCGCCCGGGGCCATGCACACCGAGAACGGTAATGCCGCCGAGGTCGGCCGAACGCGAGGGGCCGGAATGGAATCCCAGTGCGGCGGGTAGATCCGGGGCCAGGCGTTCGAGCGCGGCGGGCAGGTCCGCGACGATATTGGCCGCTTCGATCCAGATCAGGTGTGTCGGTGGAAGTAGTTGGCTTTTTCGTCCCTCGCGGCTGTCGAGAATCAGGGTGCCGGATTCGGCTACCGCGAGACGTGCCAGACCGATCCCGAGCTCGGCTTGCTCCGGCGGGGCCGTGGCGAGGGCGGGCCGGAGAGATGCAGGTACATTTTTGCTTACCGTCATGGACGCGAACCCGGCGGCGAATTCGTCGAGCCAGGCCCGGGCCGCGGCCTGGTCGGGCGGGCGGTGCCATTCGCCGCCGTTGGTCACCAGCCGCTCGCCGAGCCGGGTGAGCGGGTCGGTATAGACCGGGCGTGGGGCGGGGGGCGGCAGGCCGGGATCCTCCAGCTCGACCGCGGCGCGTCGGATGCGTTCGCGTAGATCGCCGGTCATCGGTTGCGGTTCCGAAGGGGTAGGGTTCTGCCGCGTAACCAGCGGGAAAGCGGCGGCACCAGGGGGCCGAACCATGGTGCGAACCGACCCAGAAGCCGGGTGGCCATGTGGAATCGGTGCGGGCGGCGGGCGAGGCGGGCATAGGCCCGGATTGCGGGGGCCTCGCCCGGGGCTTCGAGGCCTGCCTGTGCCGCCCGTTCGCGCCAGAGGCGCAGCAGCCCCGACAGCGGGATGCGTACCGGGCAGGCCGCGTCGCAGGCACCGCAAAGCGTCGAGGCTTGCGCCAGGGTCCAGCCCCGTTCCAGTCCCAGCAGGCCGGGGGCAAGCACTGCGCCGATCGGCCCCGAGTAGGCCCACTGGTAGGGATGGCCGCCGGTCTGGCGGAACACCGGGCAGGCGTTGAGGCAGGCGCCGCAGCGGATGCAGGCGAGGGTTGAGGCAGCCGGCGGGTCGGCCAGCAGACGGCTGCGGCCGTTGTCCACGAAGATGACATGAACTTCGTCGGGGCCTTCGGGTTCGGCTCCACGCGGCCCGGAAATCAGGCTGACATAGTTGCCGAGGCGCTGGCCGGTCGCGGCCCGTGACAGCAGTGGCAGCAGGGTGCCGAGATCGGTGAGGCGGGGCACCAGCTTTTCAATACCGACGCAGGCGACGTGAATCCGGGCCGTGGTGGTGCCGATGCGGATGTTGCCCTCGTTTTCCACCAGGGCGATGGTTCCCGTGTCGGCGGCGATGGCATTGGCGCCGGTGATCATCATGTCGGCGGCGAGAAAGCGTTGGCGCAGATGCTTGCGGGCCGCCGCGGCGAGAGCGCTCGGTTCCGCCCCGGCCGGGGTGCCGAGACGTTCGGCGAAAAGTGCCTGGCTTTCACTGAGCGGCTTGTGGTAGGCGGGACCGATTATATGGCTGGGGCGCTCGCCGGCAAGCTGGATCAGGTACTCGCCGAGGTCGGTTTCCGTCACTTCGATGCCCGCGGCCTCGAGCGCCGGATTGAGTTCGATCTCCTCGCTCAGCATGCTCTTGCCCTTGACCACGCGGCGAACCCCGCGCTCGTGGCACAGGGACAGCACCGTGGCGCAGGTTGCCTGGGCGTCTTCCGCCCAATGCACCCGGATTCCATTCGCTTCCAGGGCCCGGCCGGCTTGCTCCAGGTAATAATCGAGGTTGGCCAGCACGTGGCGGCGCAACCGGGATGCCCAGTCGCGCCAGGCTTCGCTATCGATATCCGCGTATCCTTCCCGGCGCCGATCTTCCTTGGCCAGGGTTGCACGGGTGATCGCCTCGCGAATATCGGGACGTTCGGCGAGCAGGCGGGCCGCGGCGGTGCGGTAGTCGATGGGCTCAATGTTCATTTTGACGCATCTGTTCGGCCTCGCGCAGCAGGGAGGCGGCATGGCGGATCGTCAGGCCGAGCCCGCGACGCTCGGCGCGCCCGGCAAGCTGCATCAGGCACCCGGGGTCCGGGGTGACCACGCAGTCGCATTGGGGCAGTGCGTCGAGTTTTCGATCGGCCATGGCGACCGATACTTCCGGCAGGTTGACGGCGAAGCTGCCGCCGAAGCCGCAGCACTCCGCGGCGAGTTTCCAGTCGAGCACCGTCGCACCGGCCGCCTCGAGCAGGTGCTCGACGGTGCCGACCGCGGCCAGTTCGCGGCGGGCATGGCAGCCGTGATGAACCACGATGCGCCGCCCGGCAAGGGAATTCGTCGGCGGGCGATAATGGACGATGGTGTCGAGAAACTCGATCAGTTCATGTACCTTGGCGCTGATCTGGCGTCGTGGCGAGTCGGTCTCCAGCAGGGGCGGGGTGAATACGCGGAGCATGGCGGCACAGCTTCCCGAGGGCAGGACGATATAGTCACCCGCGGCGCTTGCATCCAGCAGGGCTGTAGCCAACTCCCGTCCCACCGCCGGGTGCCCGTTGCTCCAGGCCGGTTGGCCGCAGCAGGTGACCTGCGGGGGCACAAATACCTCGGCACCGCTCGCCTCGAGCAGTATCCGGCTGTCGCGGATCGCCTGAGGGTAGAAGGTTTCGGCCAGACAACCGGGTACAAGGCAAATGCGCATGCTGGGATTATACGCATAGCGGTGCCTTATGTCCGGCGCTCGCGTAGAATAAGAATGCATTATTCATTCGTGTATGCAGATGGAGAAAGAGACTCAGCAGGATGGCAAACACTGGCCCCGGTTCCTGTTTCCGGGCGCGGCACCGCTTCCTTGCGGACTGCGCGAGGAGATCAACCGGCTGTTCTTGGCCGATGAGACCGAGGCGCTCGAACGGCTCGCGCGCGAGGCCCGGTTCGATCCCGATGTGGCCGCGCGGGTGCAGCAGCGGGCGCGGGAACTGGTCGAGGCGGTACGCGCCGGGCGTGAGGAACAAAGCGGGGTAGAGGCGTTTCTGCACCAGTATGATCTGTCCTCGCAGGAGGGCGTGGTGCTGATGTGCCTAGCAGAGGCGCTGATTCGAATTCCCGATGCCGCTACCGCTGACAAACTCATTCACGACAAGCTTGCGCGTGGGGATTGGTCCGAACATCTTGGGGAAAGTCGGTCGTTGTTCGTGAACGCCTCGACCTGGGGCTTGATGCTGACCGGCCGCCTGGTGCGTCTTGGCGAGGATATCGAAGGGAATCCCGCCGGGTTTCTGGCGCGAATGACGCAACGAAGCGGCGAGCCCATCGTGCGCGGCGCCTTGCGCCAGGCCATGCGTATCCTGGGGCGGCAGTTTGTGATGGGCCGCAATATTAAGGAAGGGCTCGCACGTGCCGGCGAGCGGGATAACCGCGCCTATCGCTACAGCTTCGACATGCTCGGCGAAGCCGCATTGACCGAGGTGGACGCAAAACGTTATCTGGATGCCTATCGTGAGGCGATCCTGGCTATCGGGGCCGGCGGTCAGGATGCGGGCGATATTTTCTCCGCCCACGGGATTTCGGTAAAGCTTTCGGCGCTTTATCCGCGGTATGAATTTGCGCGCCGCGATGACGCCCTGGCCGCCCTGGTGCCGCGCCTACGAGAGTTGGTTCTGGCAGCCAAGGAGTCCGGCATCGGCCTTACCGTAGATGCCGAGGAGGTGGAACGACTGGATTTGCTGCTGGATATTTTTGCGGCGGTTTATCGGGACTCGGTGTTGGATGGCTATGAAGGCTTTGGATTGGTGGTGCAGACTTATCAGAAGCGGGCACCCGGGATGGTCGATTGGTTGGCGGCGCTCGGCGCCGATGTGGGGCGGCGAATACCGGTGCGCCTGGTCAAGGGGGCTTACTGGGACAGCGAGATTAAGCGCGCCCAGGTGGAGGGTCTTGCCGGGTACCCGGTCTATACCCGCAAGGTGAACACCGATGTCTCCTATCTGGCTTCGGCGCGGCGCCTGCTGGGCGCGGGGACGCGCCTGTATCCCCAGTTTGCGACCCATAACGCCTATACCATCGCGGCAATCGAGGAACTGGCGGGGAAGCGGCAGGATTTTGAGTTTCAACGCCTGCATGGGATGGGCGAGTCGCTGTATCGGGCGGTGCTCGGCAAGGCATCCTCGCGCTCCTGCCGTGTCTATGCGCCGATCGGGGCTTACCGGGAACTACTGCCCTACTTGGTGCGGCGGTTACTTGAAAATGGTGCTAATACCTCGTTTGTGCATCGTATCAGCGACCCCCGGGTACCGGTCGAGGAGATTATCGCCGACCCGGTGGCCCGGGCGCTGGCCAATGAACCGAAGTTCCACCCGAAAATCCCCTTGCCGGTCGATCTGTACCGGCCCGAACGAGTGAACTCCATTGGTATCAATCGCAGCGATCCCGTAGCCCTGAACGACCTTGGCGAGAAGATGGCCCGAACCCTGCAACAGCCCTGGCGCGCCGCTCCCCTGGTGGCCGGTAAACCATGTGCGGGCAGGAGGCGGACGGTAGTGGACCCCGCCGACAATCGGCGCCGGATCGGGGAGGTGGAGGATGCCGATGCCGCGCTGGTTACCGCGGCCATCGACTGCGCCGTGGCCGCACAGCCGGGCTGGAATGCGACCCCGGCGGAGAAACGGGCCGGAATTCTCGATCGGGCGGCGAATCTGATCGAATCGCACCTGCCCGAGCTGATGGCACTCTGTGTGCGGGAAGCGGGGAAATCCATTCCCGACGGCATTGCCGAGGTTCGCGAGGGCGTCGATCATGTGCGCTATAACGCGCAGCAGTGTCGGCGCCAGTTCCAAGGTCCGCTGGTGTTGCCCGGACCCACCGGGGAGTCGAACCGGCTATGGCTCGAAGGACGTGGGGTGTTCGTCTGCATTAGCCCCTGGAATTTTCCGGTGGCGATTTTTCTCGCCCAGGTGAGCGCCGCGTTGGCCGCGGGAAATGCCGTCATCGCCAAACCGGCCGAACAGACCTCGTTGACCGGGTATCGGGTGGTGGAACTGTTGCTGGAGGCCGGGGTGCCGGGCGAGGTGCTGCATCTGCTGCCCGGTGACGGGCCCCTGATCGGGCAGGCGGCGGTGGGGGATCCACGTATCGCGGGGGTCGCGTTCACGGGGTCCACCGAAACCGCCCAAGCCATCAATCGCACCCTGGCGGCGCGCACGGGTGCCTTGGCGACCCTGATCGCCGAAACCGGGGGGCAGAACACGATGATTGTCGACAGCTCGGCGCTGCCCGAGCAAGTCGTACTCGATGCCGTCTCTTCGGCCTTCCAAAGCGCGGGACAACGGTGTTCGGCGTTGCGGATTTTGTGCCTGCAGGAGGAGATCGCCCCGCGAGTCATAGAGATTCTTGCCGGGTATATGCAAACCCTTACCGTGGGCGATCCGGGCTTGCTGGCGACCGATGTAGGCCCGGTCATCGATCATGAGGCAAAACGGACACTGGAGGCTCATGCCGAGGCGATCTCCCGCAAGGGGCGGGTGATCGCCCGGGCGAAGTTGCCGGAGTCCTGTGCCGCGGGTAATTTCGTGGCCCCGCTGGCGGTTGAGATCGAGGATATTACCGTTCTCGGGCGCGAGGTGTTCGGGCCGATTCTGCACGTGCTGCGGTATCGTTCCCGCGATCTCGATCGCCTGGTGGACGCGATCAATGCCACCGGCTATGGATTGACCTGCGGGGTACACAGTCGAATCGACAGGCAGGCCGAACGGCTCGCCCGGGGCATCGGAGCTGGTAACTGTTACGTCAATCGCAACATGATCGGCGCGGCGGTGGGAGTGCAGCCTTTTGGGGGCCGGGGCCTTTCGGGCACGGGACCGAAAGCGGGCGGCCCACATTACCTTGGCGCTTTCGCGACCGAGAAGGTGCTGACCATCAACACCGCCGCCGTGGGCGGCAATGCCAGTTTGCTGGTTATAGAGGATTGAGCCGGTGGCTTTGGGAGCTGCGAGGAGGTGGATTATCCCGTCCACCGCCTGAACGGTTCTCTTGGGGTTTTAATGACCAACGGTTCAAGTTGAGGTGACTCCATGGTCATTAGCGTTTTCGATCTGTTCAAAATAGGGATTGGTCCCTCCAGTTCTCACACGGTGGGGCCGATGCGGGCGGCCCGCCGGTTTCTACTTGAGATCAGGAAACTCCTGGGACTGAAATCCATCGGCCGGGTCGAGGTGGTCCTGCATGGGTCGCTGGCATATACCGGGGAAGGGCATGGCACCGATCGGGCCGTGATTCTCGGCCTCGCCGGCGAGGAGCCCGATCGGGTGGATCCCGACGCGATTGCCGGGAAGCTTGAGGCTATTGCGGCCGACGGGCGAATTGCCTTGCTCGGAGAGCACAAGATCGACTTCGATCGCCGTCGTGATATTCATTTCGAGCGTAAAAAACTGTTGCCGCGCCATCCCAACGGCATGCGCTATCGCGCTATCGACGCCAAGGGAAAAGAGATTTTCAGTGTGGATTACTACTCCATCGGCGGGGGGTTCATCCTGCGCGCCGACGAGCCGGAGGAGGCGCCCGATGCGGTGGCGGTACCCTACCCATTCGCCAGCGCGCGGGAGCTTCTCGATCGCTGCCGTGAGGCGGGGTTGCGCCTGGGTGAGTTGGCGCGCGCCAACGAGTCGGCCTTCCGCCCCTGGGAAGAGACGCGAAGCGGACTGCTGCGTATCTGGGGGGTGATGCGGCAGGGTGTCCGGCGCGGAATTTCCGCCACGGGAGAGTTGCCGGGAGGGCTCCGGGTGATTCGCCGCGCCCCCCGCTTGCATGCCCAACTTATGGCCGCGCATCGGGAGAACCCGCTCGATGTGATGGACTGGGTCAATCTTTATGCGCTGGCGGTGAACGAAGAGAACGCCGCCGGAGGGCGAGTGGTCACCGCGCCGACCAATGGCGCGGCCGGCATTGTCCCCGCGGTGCTGCATTACTACCGGCGGTTCGTCGAGGGAGCGGGCGAGGAAGGGGTGATCGAATTCCTTCTGGTCGCGGGAGTGATCGGCGCACTGTATAAAAAAAACGCCTCGATTTCCGGGGCCGAGATGGGTTGCCAGGGGGAGGTCGGCGTTGCCTGCTCGATGGCGGCGGCAGGATTGGCCGCCGCCCTGGGGGCTAGCAATGAGCAGGTCGAAAATGCCGCCGAGATCGGCATGGAACACAACCTGGGCCTGACCTGTGATCCGGTCCGGGGGCTGGTGCAGATTCCCTGCATCGAGCGCAATGCCATGGCGGCGGTCAAGGCGATCAATGCCCAGCGCTTGGCGATGCATGGCGATGGCGGACACCGGGTGTCGCTCGACGAGGTGATTGCCACCATGCGCGAGACGGGGCGCAATATGCGCTCGATCTACAAGGAAACCTCACTCGGCGGACTTGCCGTCAACGTGATCGAGTGCTGAGGAATTGAGTGACCGCATCCGGGGAAACCATGCCGTCGCCGACTTCTGCTATTCTCGCCACCCCATGCAGATATCCGACTTCGATTACGCGCTTCCCACCGAGCTGATTGCCCAGCACCCTCCAGACGAACGTTCGGCCGCTCGGCTGCTGGTCCTGACCGGCGGCGGGCTGGAAGACCGGATGATGTGGGACTTGCCGTCTTTGCTTGATCCCGGTGACCTGCTGGTGTTTAACGATACGCGGGTAATCCCCGCCCGGGTGTACGCGCGCAAGCCGAGTGGCGGGCGGGTCGAGTTGCTGGTCGAACGTCTGGTGAACAAGCGGGTGGCACGGGTCCATGCGCGGGCGTCGAAGCCGTTTCGCACGGGGCAGCGTCTCGAAGTGGAGGGGGGCGGCGAGTTGCTGGTGGTCGCGCGGGAAGGCGAGTTGCTGCGAATCGAATCTCCCGGGGAGGACTTGATGGATCTGCTCGAGCGGGCGGGACATGTTCCCTTGCCGCCCTACATTCATCGCCCTGATCGGCCGTTCGACCGGGAACGATACCAGAGCCTGTTTGCCGTCAAGCCGGGGGCGGTGGCGGCGCCTACCGCGAGCCTGCATTTCGATGCGGCACTGCTGGCGGCGATCGGGGCGAGGGGAGTCGAGATGGCCTGTGTAACCTTGCATGTGGGGGCAGGCACTTTTCAACCGGTACGGGTCGAGGATCCCCGGCAACATCGGCTACACCGGGAATGGTTTGCGGTCGAGTCGCAAGCCGTGGCCATGATTCGTGCCGCCAAGGCCCGGGGTGGGCGGGTGATTGCGGTCGGCACGACGGTGGCGCGCAGCCTGGAGTCCGCCGCCGCAACGGGTGAGATAGTCGCCGGCGCGGGCGATACCCGGCTGTATATACTCCCGGGGTATCGATTCAGGGTAATCGATGTGCTCATTACCAATTTCCACCTCCCCCGCTCCACCTTGCTGATGCTGGTTGCGGCGGCGGCGGGTCGCGAGAAGGTACTGCGTGCCTATCGCCATGCGGTGGCGCAGGCGTATCGCTTTTACAGCTACGGGGATGCGATGTGGGTTCCGGTTGACGGCCGGTATCGGGCCGGGCGATGAAGTTCGAGCTTCTCGCTCGGGATGGAGCCGCCCGCCGGGGCCGGTTACAGTTCGAGCGCGGACGAGTCGAAACGCCCGCCTTCATGCCGGTGGGTACGTTGGGAACGGTCAAGGCGATGCTCCCGGAGGAGTTATGGGGGCTTGGTGCGCAGATGATCCTCGCCAATACCTTCCACTTGATGTTGCGCCCGGGGGCGGCGATCATCAAGGCCCACGGTGGTTTGCATGAGTTCATGCATTGGGAGAGGCCCATTCTCACCGATTCGGGCGGGTTCCAGGTCTGGAGCCTGGCCGATCTGCGCAAGGTTACCGCGGCCGGGGTTCGTTTTCGTTCGCCGGTGGATGGTGTCGAGGTCTTTCTCGGCCCGGAGGAATCGATCGCGGTGCAACACGCGCTGGATTCCGATGTAGTGATGATTTTCGACGAATGCACACCCTACCCGGCCACCGAGGCCGAGGCCGAGCGCTCGATGCAATTGTCGCTTTCCTGGGCCGCACGGTCACGCGAAGCTCACGGAGACCGTCCCGCGGCCCTGTTCGGTATCGTTCAGGGCGGAATGTACCAATCTTTACGCGAACAGAGTCTCGATGGGTTGCGCCGGATCGGTTTCGATGGCTATGCCATCGGTGGTTTGGCGGTAGGAGAACCCGCGGCCGAACGCGAACACATTCTTGAACGCCTGGCTCCGCGGTTGCCGCCCGACAAGCCGCACTATCTTATGGGGGTCGGGCGGCCGGAGGACCTGGTCGAGTCAGTGGCGCGCGGCATGGACCTATTCGATTGCGTATTACCGACCCGAAATGCCCGGAATGGCCAGATCTTTACCCGCCGTGGAGTCATCCGCCTGAAAAATTCCCATTACCGAGAGTCGTTGGGACCGCCGGATCCCGAATGCAACTGCTATACCTGTCGCCATTTCAGCTTGGCGTATTTGCGCCACTTGAAGCAAGCGAACGAAATTCTCGCCGCTCGCCTAGCCACGGGGCATAATCTGCATTATTACCAGTTCTTGATGGCCGAGATGCGCGAGGCGATAACAAACGGTCGGTTCAGGCGTTGGCGTGAAGATTTTTACGCCTGCCGGGATGAATCCGAGCACACTGTGCCATAATACCGTGCTTGAATCGAATAAACTTGCCCGATATAGAGGTTGACCATGCAGTTTTTTATCCCCAGCGCTTGGGCCGCGGGCCCCTCTCCAGCTACGCCCGGTGGCGGAGATTGGACTTTCTTTCTAATCATCGTCGGCTTTTTTGTGTTGATGTATTTTCTCATGATTCGTCCACAGCAAAAACGCCAGAAACAACATCGGCAGATGATCGAGCAGATTTCGGTGGGTGACGAGGTAGTCACTTCGGGCGGTATGCTCGGCAAGGTCAGATCACTCGGTGATCAGTTCATCGGTCTGGAGATTGACAAAAATGTTGTGATCCAGGTACAAAAAAATTCGATCGGTGCCGTGTTGCCCAAAGGCACCGTCAAGCACAACTGAACGTTTGGGGAAAGGACATGAATACGGTGCTCCCAAGCAGGGGTACGCCGGAAAGCTTGCCTTTAGCTGGTTAATGGAATGTTGATATGAATCGCTATCCACTGTGGAAAAACCTGCTGATCGCCTTCATTATTCTGGGGGGCTTCATTTTCGCCCTGCCGAATATTTTTGGCGATGCCCCGGCGATCCAGATCACCCAGATCAATTCGAGCCGCTTGAACCCCGCGGCCATGGATAAGGCCGTGTCTGCGCTGAAAGTTGCCGGTGTTCCCTATGACCGGGTGATCCGCGATCCGGGCAAGGGGATGATTCTATTTACCAACACCGAGCAGCAACTTCGTGCCAATACAATTATCAGGAAAGCGGTTGGAGACAACTATTCCGTGGCCATGAATCTCGTGCCGCGTACGCCGAGGTGGATGCAGGACCTGGGGCTGAAGCCAATGGCCAAAGGGCTTGATTTGGTGGGTGGAATCTATTTCCGCCTGCGGGTTGATTTAAAGGCTGCGGTCGATCAGATGCTCGACAGTGAATTGCAAGATATCCAGAATCAACTTCGCAAGAACCAGGTGCGCTATACCGCAGCTTCACGGGATCGTGAGACCTTGCGGTTTGTCTTCGCCAATCCTTCCATTCGTGCGGCGGCCGAAAAGCTTATTCGCAAGAGTTATCCAACTGACAGCCTTACCGGGTTCGAGACTCGGGGCAGGGCTATACTCCGAGTGGTCCCGACGCCGGCGCAGTTGCAACAGGTGAGAAATCTTGCCGTTGAAGAAAATGTTGCGGCGCTTCGCCGGCGAGTCAATGAACTGGGTGTTGCCGAACCTATCGTGCAACGCCAGGGTCGGGATTATGTCGTAGTCGAACTTCCGGGTATGCGCAATGCGGCCCGTGCCAAGGAACGTCTTGGGGATACGGCTACAGTACAATTTCGCATGGTATACCAAGGGGCGGATCCCGAAGAAGTGGCACGAACGGGGCAGGTGCCCCTTAATGCCCAGTTATTCAAGGATCAGAACAATCTACCTATTCTCCTGAAACGTGAAATCGTGGCCTCGGGCCCCGAGATCACCGATGCGACATCGGGCTTCGACCAGCAGAGTGGAACCCCTTCGGTCAATGTCACCCTGAATTCTTCCGGGGCCGCCCGCATGGGCGAGGTGACCCGTCACAATCTGGGCAAACCCATGGCGGTTCTGTATATCCAGAACCGTACGGAAAATAAGAAGGTGGGCGGCAAGGTCATTACGTACACCAAAAGAATCGAGCGGGTGATTAATGTGGCCACCATACAGGGGATTTTCTCGAGCCGGTTTCAGATAACGGGGTTGAACACGCAAGAGGCCAAAAGCCTGGCACTGACATTACGCACGCCGCTTGCGGCTCCCGTTTCCATTGTCGAGGAGCGGACCATTGGCCCGAGTCTTGGGCGGCAAAATATCCGTAACGGATTTGTCGCGGTCATGTTGGGCTTCATTCTGGTGGTCGTGGGAATGGTGCTCTACTACAAGGGATTTGGCCTGATTGCCGATGCCGCTCTAATCATGAATTTGATCTTGATCATAGCCTTGTTGTCCTTGTTGCAGGCGACGTTGACGCTACCGGGCATCGCCGGTATCGTGCTGACGGTTGGCATGGCGGTGGATGCCAACGTGCTGATCTACGAACGTATCCGCGAGGAGTTGAGAGTCGGGGCTTCGCCGCAAGCGGCGATCCATGCCGGCTATGAGCGGGCGATGGGAACCATTGCGGATGCGAACCTCACTACGTTAATAGCCGGTCTGGTTCTATTCGCTATCGGTACCGGTCCGGTTAAGGGATTTGCGATCACGCTTTCTCTTGGGATCATTACCTCCATGTTTACTGCGATTATGGGTACGCGCGCCATCGTAAATTCCGTGTTCGGTGGTCGGCGCTTGAAGTCCCTGCCGGTCTGACCCGAGGAGCATATCGTGGAATTTTTTAAACGTACCACCCACATTGATTTCCTCAAGTCCCGCAAATTTGCGATTGCGATGTCGCTGGTTGTGCTGGCCGCCGCCGTTGCCTCTTTTGCAATCCGGGGGCTCAATATGGGGTTGGACTTTACCGGCGGGGTTGTGGTCGAGGTGACTTACCCCCGGGCCGTCACCACGGAGACGGTACGTAAGGTACTTGCAGCCGCGGGGATCAAGGAGTTTACGGCGCAGCACTTTGGCTCCCCCCAGGATATCATCGTGCGGCTGCGGCCTATTAAAGGCGAAGTCGCAAAGAATCAGGGTGATACCATCGTGAGTGCCCTGAAGGCGGCGAATCCGAAGGTTGTGGAAAAACAAATCAGCATTGTCGGCCCCCAGGTAGGGGGGGAATTACGCAATCAGGGGGCATTGGCCCTGATTGTCACCTTGTTGCTGATTTTTGTGTACTTGCTCATTCGCTTTGAATGGCGGTTGGCCCTGGGAGCCGTTGCGGCAACCGTTCATGATGTGGTCTTTACGGTAGGAATCTTCTCGTTTACCCATTGGCAATTCAACCTGGATGTTTTGGCGGCGGTGCTTGCGGTGCTTGGATATTCAGTAAATGATACCGTGGTAGTATTTGACCGTATCCGCGAGAATTTCAAGCGGATGCGCCGCGGCGAGCCGATCGAGATTATGAATGCCGCCATCAATCAAACCTTGTCGCGAACCATCATGACATCGGGGATGACGCTTCTTGTGGTGATTGCCCTTCTTATCGTGGGTGGAGCCGCACTGAGAGGCTTTTCGTTGGCGCTTCTAATCGGAATTATCGTTGGTACCTACTCATCGATATACATCGCTAGTGCCACGGCCCTTATGCTCGGGGTAAGCCGGCAGCATTTCGCTACCAAAAAACCTTCCCCATCCGGGGAAGAACTACAGCCCTGAGCTACGACCGGGAAGGTACCGCCGGGGTACGGGCCTGGACTATCCCGCATTTTCCGGGCAGGTAAATTAAGCCGCTAGACTGTATTGCTTTTCAACCTGCACAGGTGTTTTGTAATCTAGTGTTTGGTGTGTCAGCTGACGGTCATAGAACACTTCGATGAACTCGAAGATAGCCGGACGAACCTGATCGCGGGTCGCGAACACGCGCTGCTCGATCAGTTCGAACTCCAGCGTCGCGAAGAAGATCTCTCGGTCACTGCATTATCCCAGCGGTTGCCTTTACGCGACATGCTCATCTGCATACCTTGCTGGTCCAGGCATTGACGGTAGATCCCAGCCATAGGTCTGGCCGCGATCGGTGTGGTGAACCAGGCTGGGCATCGGCTGGCACTGCACAAGCGCCATCTCCAGGGCCCATATGACCAGTTAGGCTCCGACATTGGCCAACCCACCACACGCCGGGAGTACAGGTCGAGCAGCACCGCCAAATATAATCCACCCTTGGCGGGTGGTGATAAAGGTGAGATCGCCCACCCAGGCCCGGTCCGGGCGCGCCACCGTGAAGCGGCGTTCGAGCCGATTGGCTGCCACGGCCGTGCCCGCCTTGGAGCGGGTGCTCACCACGAAGCGACGCTGGCGCCTGGCCCCAATGCCATGGCGCCGACGCGGCCGCGCAATGCGATGCTTGCCGCCCTCAATCCCTTGCGCGCAATACCCGCCAGGTTTTAGGATTCTATGGGGCGACTTTAGACCTTGTTGGATGCGTAGGCAATAAAAAAGCCCGTCTCCATGCGGGCTTGTGGACTTTCCAGGATGTTGTCGGGAATCGAATTGGTGGAGGCGGGGGGAATCGAACCCCCGTCCGCAAGCCCTCCGCCGTTGGCTCTACATGTTTATCCCGGTCTATTGATCTTGCTGCCTGCTACCCGACGGGCAGGGAAAGCAAACAGCCAGTCCGACTTGGTTTTAGCGGCATCAGTCCAGACCCCTGTTGCCGCGATCCTGCGTGATGCGACCCCTGATATGGATCCTAGAATCCTCCGGACGCACAGGCGCGGCTCCGGTCAGAGGGCACCCTACTGGGGTTTAAGCAGCGAGTGCGTAGTTGTCGTTGTTGGCAACTATGGATTTGCAGTTTGTTTTACGAGATGAACTGCACCTCGACATGCACCTCGGGTTTTGCGACCCACGTCGAAGCCAGGTCGCCCCCACGTAAAGTTCATTATGGGGGTTTGAACGCCGGGATTCAAGTACGCGGCCGGTGAATAAAACCCGGTTTCTTCTTCCGGTCCGGGCAAGCGGACTGGAAGCGACGAGGGACTTGGCCGTAGGCCGCGGCTTGGCGGCTCAGCCGGACCCGTCGCCGGGTTCCAGTCCACGCCGTTGCAGCAGCGGCTGAATGTCCGGCTTGGCGCCGTAAAAAGCCTCGAACAGGGCCATGGGATCGGCGCTACCCCCCCGGGAGAGGATCTCCTCGCGGAAGTGATCCCCGTTGCTGCGCTCGAGTCCCCCGTGGGCCTTGAACCACTCGACGGTGTCCGCGTCCAGCACCTCGCTCCAGATGTAGGCGTAATAGCCCGCGGCGTAGCCGCCCGCGAAGAGGTGGGCGAAATAGGGACTGCGGTAACGGGGCGGCACGTAGGGTAGATCGACCCCGGCGCGTTCCAGGGCGGTGGTCTCGAAGCTCTCGAGCGCGTCGGCGGAAGGTGTTTCCCCGGGCGCAAGTTGATGCCATGCCTGATCCAGCAGGGCCGCGGCCAGGTATTCCGTGGTGGCATAGCCCTGGTTGAATTTTCGCGAGGCCAGGATCTTCTCGACCAGGGCCTGAGGCATGGGTTCGCCGGTTTCGTAGTGGCGGGCATAATGTTTTAGGACCGCGGGCCAGGTCGCCCACATTTCGTTGACTTGCGAGGGATATTCCACGAAATCCCGGGGTACGCCGGTGCCCGAGAAGGTCGGGTAGGTCACGTTTGACAGCAGGCCGTGCAGGGCGTGGCCGAATTCGTGGAACAGGGTGGTTACCTCGTCGAAGCCCAGCAGGGTGGGCCGGCCCGGTGGCGGCCTGGGCACGTTGAGGTTGTTGAGGATTACCGGGCGGGTGCCCAGCAGGGTGGATTGATCCACGAAGCTCGACATCCAGGCACCACCGTGCTTGCCCTCGCGGGCGTAGTAATCGGTCAGGATCAGGCCCAACGGTGAGCCGTCCGCGGTGAAAACCTCGTAAACCCGAACGTCCGGATGATAGGTCGGCAGGTCGGTTCGACGGTTGAATTTGAGTCCATACAAGCGCGAGGCGGCGTAAAACACGCCCTCCTCGACGACCCGGTAGAGTTCGAAGTAGGGCTGCGCCTCGGATTCGTCGTAGTCGTAGCGCGCCCGGCGCAATTTCTCCGCGTAGTAGGGCCAGTCGGAAGCGGCAAGGCGGAACCCCGGGTGGTGGCTATCGATGAGTTGTTGCAGCTCCGCGGCTTCCCGGGTGGCATTGGCCGTGGCGGCCGGCGTCAGGCGCCCGAGCATTTCGTTGACGGCGGCGGTGGTCCCGGCGGTGGAGTCCGCAAGCTCGTAGGCTGCGTGGTTGGGATAGCCGAGCAGTTGCGCCCGCTCGGCGCGCCGACGCACGAGTTCGGCCACGACCGGACGGGTATCCGTTGCCCCGGAATGGGTACCCCGGGCCATGGAGGCCCGCAGAATCCGTCGCCGCAGCTTGCGGTTTTCGAGCCTGGCGAGCAGGGGTTGTTGGGTCGTGTTCTGCAGCGTGATGAGAAACTTGCCCTTGTGCCCCGCTCTTTCCGCGGCCGCGGCCGCCGATTCGATCTCCTTCGGTGTCAGCCCGCCCAGATCGTCCCGGTTCGTGACCAGAACCGCGGCGGCTGCGCTCGCCTTGAGCAGGCGTTGCTGGAACTCGGTTTCCAGTTCGGCGATGCGGGCGTTGAGGACGCGCAAGCGATCCTTCTCTGGCGGCGACAACCGGGCGCCGGCACGAACAAAATCGGTGTGATAGCGCTCGATAAGGTGTTTTTGCTCGGCATCCAGGTCGAGAGTCCCGCGCCTCCGGTACAGCGAATCGATGCGGGCGAATAGCCTGGGATCGAGTAGAATCGCATCGTGATGCGCGGCAAGCCGGGGGGCGAGTTCGGTCTCAAGCCGATGGATTCCCGGCGTTGCATTTACTGCGGCAAGGTTGAAAAATACCGCGCTTACCCGGGCGAGAATCTGTCCCGAGCGCTCCATGGCCGCCAGGGTGTTGTCGCAATCGGGCGTTGCCGGATTGGTTACGATGGCCTCGATCTCCTGCTGCTGTTCGGCCATGCCGCGATCGAAGGCCGGGGCGAAGTCGGTCTCGTGAATGCGGTCGAAGGGCGGTAGATGGTAAGGCAGCGTGCTTGCGGAATAGAATGGATTGTCCTCGGCATGGGCGGAGTGTAGCGCGGGCATCTCCGTGTCCGTTTCAGTGGGAAGATCCGCATCACCCGCGCCGGCGCCCAACAAGGGGCCGCCGGCGCGGAACCCAGGGTTGTCCCAGTGCATGGATTACTCTGCAAGAATTCTTGATTGCAAGTTTATCGCATCAGCGATCCACGGTGGCCTGTCCCCGGGGAACCCGGGGCCTGTTTCGAGCTGATTGGGGAGCCTCATTGCCGAGCCGGGACTCTTGCTAACTTGCGATTCCTGCGGGAGCGGCGGTTCGGGCGGCTACAAACGGGTGTGAGTGCTACGATGAGAACCAGGATTTATTTAGAGGTCGATCATGAGCGAAGTAGATGCCTTTCTTGCGGCGCGGCAGTTTCTCCTTGACCATGGCGAGGACTACGATACGGCTTACCGGGGGTTTCGCCGGCCGCGCCTGGAGCGATTCAACTGGGCGCTCGATTGGTTCGACCGCTATGCCGAGAACAATGAGCATCCCGCGCTGGTTATTGCCAACACCGATGGCGGCACGACCGAGATCGGGTTTCATGAATTGTCCCGCCGTTCCAGCCAGGCGGCGAATTATTTTTCGGGACTTGGAGTGCGGCGGGGCGACCCGGTCCTGCTGATGCTCGACAATGTCCCCGCGCTGTGGGAGAGCCTGCTCGGGTTGATGAAACTGGGAGCGATCGTGGTGCCGACGACCACGTTGATGAATGCCGAGGGTATCGCCTTCCGGGTCGAGGCCGCCGGGGTCAGGCACCTGCTGGTGGCGAGTGAATTCACCTCGCGCTGCGAGGGTTTGCCGGGGGTGACGGCCCGGGTCTCGGTGGGCGAACCGGTCTCGGGCTGGCGTCGCTGGGACGAGGTGTACGCGGCTCCGCCGCGGTATGTGCCGAGCACGGCGACGGCGGCGGACGATCCCTTTCTTTATTACTTCACTTCCGGCACCACCAGCCGGCCGAAGTTGGTGGTCCATACCCATACCTCCTACCCGGTGGGGCACTTGTCTACCCTGTATTGGATCGGCTTGCGCGAGGGAGATCGGCACCTGAATATCAGTTCCCCAGGGTGGGCGAAGCATGCCTGGTCGAGCGTGTTTGCGCCGTGGAATGCCGGGGCAACGGTGCTGGCGCTCAACACCGGGCGGTTTGATGCCGCCGCCACCCTGGAGCGGATCGTTGCGCTCGAGGCAACCACGTTATGCGCCCCGCCCACGGTTTGGCGCTTATTCATCCAGCAGGATCTGGCCGCTTACCGGGTCAGCCTGCGGGAGTTGGTGAGCGCGGGTGAGCCGTTGAACCCCGAGGTGATCGCGCGGGTCGAGCAGGGCTGGGGGCTGACCATCCGCGACGGCTATGGACAGACCGAGACCACGGCCCAGATCGGCAATCCGCCCGGCCGGGAGGTGAAGCCCGGGGCGATGGGGATGCCGTTGCCCGGCTACCGGCCCACGCTTCTCGGTACCGCCGATGGCGAGGCCGGAGAGGGGGAATTGGGGCTGTTGTTAGAGCCGCCTCCTCTGGGCTTGATGCAGGGGTATCAAGGAGATCCCGAACGCACGGCGCAGGCGATGGCCGGTGGGGTCTATCGCACCGGTGATGTAGTGCGCCGCGATGCCGAGGGGGTGTACTGGTACGTGGGTCGGGCCGATGATGTATTCAAGAGTTCCGATTACCGGATCAGCCCTTTCGAACTCGAATCGGCGCTGATCGAATGCGAGTGCGTGGCCGAGGCGGCCGTAGTGCCGGCCCCGGACCCGCTGCGCCTGAGCGTTCCCAAGGCCTATGTGGCGCTGCGGGCAGGCTACTCGCCCGATGCCGCGACGGCACGGCTGATCTTTGAGTTTTCCCGCCGCCGTCTTGCCCCGTATCAACGCATCCGGCGGCTCGAATTTTTCGAGTTGCCCAAGACTATTTCGGGCAAAATCCGCCGGGTCGATCTGCGCCGGCATGCCGAATCCGGATCGGCCCAGGAGTATCGCGAGGAAAAGTTGTTGTGAACGCCGGGTTTGGGCTCGAGGCCGCGCGGCGGGTATTGGCCGCGCAGCCCTTCAGCCGACTGCTAGGAGCCGAACTGGCGGCCTGTGGCGAAGGTCGTGCCGAGCTGGTCCTGGGGTTACGGGAAACCTTTCTCCAGCAGCATGGATTCGTCCATGGCGGGGTGCTGAGTTATCTCGCCGATAATGCGCTCACCTTTGCCGGTGGCAGTCTCTGGGGCGATGGACTTACGGCCCAGTACACCCTGCATTACCTTCGCCCGGCACGCGGCGAGCGCCTGGTCGCCCGGGCCGAGGTGATCCATGCGGGCCGGCGTCGGGCGCTCTGTCGTTGCCAGATCGTGGCCCGCGACGGCGAGGTGCAGACCCCCGTGGTTTTTGCCATAGGCACCATCGTCAACCCGGGGGCGTCGTAGTCCCGAGCAGGCGTTCCAGGAGATCGGTATAGAGGCGGCCGAGCAGGGCGAGATCGTGCAGCGAAACCCATTCGTTGGCCTGGTGGATCGAGTCGCGCACCGGCCCGAGTTCGATAATTTCGGCCCCGGTGGGAGCGATGAAGCGACCATCCGAGGTGCCGCCGCCGGTGGACAGCCGGGGATAGGCCCCGGTGGTGGCTTTAATGGCCGCCCGTAGCGCGGCGCGCAGCGCCCCGGGGGGCGATAAAAACGGGCGGCCGCCTTCGTCCCAGGTGAGCGTATACCGAGGGGCATGGCGGGCGCAAATGGTCTCGACCCGGCATCGCAGCAGGCCTGGGTCGAGCGGGGGGGGATAGCGGAAATTGAACTGGGCCGTGGCCCGCCCCGGGATGACATTGGCGGCCCCGGTGCCGGCTTCCAGGTTGGCGACCTGGAATGCCAGCGGCGGAAAGGCGGGGTCGCCCTCGGGTCGGTGCATGGCCAGCAGGTCGGCCAAAACCGCGAGCAGCCGGTGCAGGGCATTGTCGGCCCGGTCCGGGTAGGCGACGTGGCCCTGGGTGCCCGTGACGGTAATCCGGCCCGAGAGGGAGCCGCGCCGGCCGATGCGAATTTCGTCGCCGGCGCGGGTGGCGCTCGAAGGCTCGCCGAGCAGGCAGTAAGCCGGAGACAGGCCGCGCTCGAGCAGGGTTTCCACCACGCGGCGGGTGCCGTCGCGGGCGGTGCCCTCTTCGTCCGAGGTGACCAGGAATGCCAGGGTGCCGGGATGTTCCGGGTGCGCGCGAACGAAGCTGCAGGCGGCCTCGACCATTGCCGCCAGCCCGCCCTTCATATCGGCCGCGCCGCGGCCGAAAAGCCGCCCGCCCCGAATGAGCGGCGTAAATGGGTCGCCGTGCCAGGCTTCGCGTGGCCCCGGTGGGACGATATCGGTATGGCCGGCGAAGACCATCACTGGGCTTCCGTCGCCATGGGTCGCCCAGAGATTGGAGACCTTCCCGAATGGCATCGGTTCGAGTTCGAATCCATGCGCCGCAAGCCGTTCGCCGACCAGGTCTTGGCAGCCGGCATCGGCAGGTGTTATCGATGCCCGCGAGATGAGTGCCCGCGCCAGGGCCAGGATGGATTCCAGCGCCGGATGGGTCATTCGTCCCGACCTGCACGCAGTAGTTCGTTGATACCAGTCTTGGCGCGGGTCTTCGCATCGACGCGCTTGACGATCACGGCACAGTAAAGCTGATGGCTGCCGTCGGCGGCCGGGAGTGAGCCGGGTACCACTACGGACCCGGCGGGGACCCGTCCCCGGATTACCGCGGCGGTGGCGCGGTCATAGATAGGGGTCGAGCGACCGAGGTAGACTCCCATCGAGATGACCGCGCCGCGTTCTACGATTACGCCCTCGACGATCTCCGAGCGGGCGCCGATGAAGCAGTCGTCCTCGATGATGGTGGGCGTGGCCTGCAAGGGTTCGAGCACGCCGCCGATGCCGACGCCTCCGGACAGATGCACCCGGGCCCCGATTTGGGCGCAGGAGCCGACGGTGGCCCAGGTATCGATCAGGGTGCCGGCCCCGATGTAGGCGCCGATGTTGACGTAGGCGGGCATCAGCACGACATTGGGGCCGATATAGGCGCCGTAGCGCACCGTGGCCGGTGGAACTACCCGGATCCGGTCACGGGCGAAATCCTGCGCGCCGTAGGCGGCATACTTGAGGGGGATTTTGTCGTAGCCACGCACCTTGCCGACGTTCAAGGCCCGATTTTCCTGGAGGCGGAAGTAGAGCAGCACCGCCTTTTTCAGCCAGGAATTGACGCGCCAGCCGCCCTCAGCCGGTTCCGCGATTCGCTCCTTGCCACAATTGAGAAGATCGATAGCCGTTGCGACGGCTTCGCAAAGCCCGGCAGGCGCGTTCCGCGGGGATGGTTCGGAAGAGGAAAATGCGGCCTCAATCTCCGAGCGGGCCCGATCCGGGGTCATCTCAGGCGACACGGGAACGGATAAAGCGGCTGAGACGGAGCAAGGCGTCCCTGCAGGGGTCTTCATCCGGCACAAGGGAGATGCGTAGATATCCGGCACCGGGATCCCCGTTTGCGGTGGGCCGGGAAAGGTAGCGGCCCGGGAGCGTTATCAGGCCTTCCCGGATGTATAGATCACGGGCGAAGCGCTCGTCGTCCCCACCGGGCACGGCCAGCCAGAGGTAGAACGCCCCGGCAGGAATCTCCAGGTCCACGTGGGGGCCGAGAATCTCTTCGGCCAGGTGAAATTTTGCCTGGTAACGGCGACGGTTGGCGGCGACATGCGTCGGTTCGTTCCAGGCGGCGAGGCTGGCATACTGGGTCGCCAGCGGCAGGGCAACACCGTGATAGGTACGGTAAGCGGCGAATGGGCCGATCAGGTCCCGATCGCCGGCGGCGAACCCGGAGCGCAGCCCGGGGATGCTCGAGCGTTTTGACAGGCTGTGGAACACTACCAGCCGATCCAGGCGTTCGCGCCCGGCGAGGCGGGCCGCTTCGAGCGCACCGGGCGGTGGGGCGGATTCATCGGTATAGATGTCGGCGTAGCACTCGTCGGCGGCGATGACGAAATTAAAGCGATCGGCCAGCTCGAAGGCCCGTTGCCACAGTTCAATCGGTATGACGGCGCCGGTGGGGTTGCCGGGCGAGCACAGAACGAGCAATTGGCAGTGCGCCCAGGTGGCATCGGGAACCGCGTCGAGATCGGGTAAAAAGGCATTCTCGCGAGGGGTGTTGATGTAGTAGGGAGTGGCCCCGGCGAGGATCGTGGCCCCTTCATAAATCTGGTAGAAGGGGTTGGGCATCGCCACCAGCGACGGGGTCGTCGGATCGAGCATTGCCTGCACGAAGGCGAACAAGCCCTCACGGGTTCCGCCGACCGGCAGTATCTGGTTCTGCGGATCGATTTTTGCGGCCCCCGGGTAGCGCCGCGCCAGCGCTGCGGCCATGGCTTGGCGCAATTCGGGCAGGCCGGTGGAAGGGGGGTAGGAGCCGAGGTCTCCCGCGTGTTGATGCAGGGCCTCGATCACGAAGCCCGGGGGCGCATGACGCGGCTCGCCGATGGACATCGGGATGAGCGGGCGGTCAGCCGGCGGGACGTGGCCGGCAAGCAGGGCGCGCAGGCGCTCGAACGGGTAGCGTTGCAACTGGCGAATATTAGGATTCATTCGGAATGTGGCAATCAAGCCGATACAGTTTATCTCTTGACCGGCTGGAACGGGAGACTGGCCGGTCGGGCCGTGCATTCTTACCCTGGAAGGTCAGGTGTTCTCGTTGATTTCGGCGTAGAGAGTCTTTTCCAGTTCCAGCAGGGTCGCCTCGTCGGGAATTTTACCTGCGTCATCGGTGATATGGAAGACGTCTTCGGCGCGTTCACCGACGGTCATTACCTTGGCAAGAAGCAGGTATACCCCACAGCGACGAAAGGCGCGCCCGACCGTGGCCAGCAGGCCCGGACGGTCGCTTGCGTGTAGCTCGAGCAGGGTGTAGCGGTGGGCGGTATCGGCTGTCATGGTGATCCGGGTCGGGGTGCTGAAGAGCCGGACTTGGCGTGGGGTCGGGCGGGTAACCCGGCGGGAGCTGGTTGGATCGCGTTCGAGTTCCCCGGTAAGGAAATCCTTGACCCGCTCCAGCTGGCGCAGATCTTCGATTGGACACCCGTCGGCTTCCAGGACCATGTAGGTGTCGAGGGTGATATCCCGGCCGACCGGTACGCAGCGCGCGGCCACGATGGTAAGGCCCAGCTGGGCGAGGGCCGCGGTCATGCGGGCGAAGGCGAAATGACCGCGCGAGCAATACACCATAATGGCGGTTCCGGATCGGTTCGGGGCCGGGCGCAGAAACACCGCGGGGGGATGGATTATGGTCATGAGATTGCGGGTATGCCAGACGATCTCTTCCGCCGGGTACTGCAGAAAATATTCTTCGCCCAAGCGGTTCCACAGCCGTTCTATCACGGCGCTCCTGCCGCCGAGCAGGTTGCGGGCATCCCGCTTGCGGATCGCGATTTCCCCTGCGGTATCGGCGGGGTGTTCCAGTCCCCGCCACAGCGCCTGGCTGGCGGTTTCGTAGAGTTCTCCGAACAGGGCGCCGCGCCAGGCATTCCACAGGGAGGGATTGGTTGCGCGGACATCGGCTACAGTCAAAATGTACAGGTAATCCAGGCGGCGTTGGTCCCCGACCCGAGCGGCAAAATCCGCTATGACCCGGGGGTCGGACAGGTCGGATTTCTGCGCGGTCAGCGACAGGGTCAGGTGTTCCCGAACCAGCCATACGACCAGATCGCGCTCTGCCGGGGAGAACCCATGCGCGCGGGTAAAGCGCCTCGCCTCGGCGGCGCCCAGGTGAGAGTGATTGCCGCCGCGGCCCTTGGCAATGTCATGGAATAGTGCGGCAAGGTAGAGCAGGTCGATGCGGTCTATGCGTGCGGCGGCGGCCAGTAGGTCGGTTCGTGCGGGAGTAAACTGGCCCTCCCGCAGTGCCTGGATGTTGGCGATAACCCACAATACGTGTTCATCGACCGTGAATAGATGGTACAGGTCGTATTGCATCCGTCCGGTGATACGGGCAAAAGCCGGCAAGTAGCGGGATAGGACACCGGTTTCATGCAGGGCGAGCAGCACTTCATGCACCCGGGACGGAGTCCGGAGAATGGCGAGAAATCGAGCCATATTGGCGCGGTCTGCCCGAAAGGCGGCATCGATGCGGGGCAGAGCCGTGGCGATTGCCCGTTGCGCGGACGGGGCGAGGCCATGCACGGAGGGGGTGTCCTGCCAGTGGCGGAAGATGTCGAACACCAGTCGTGGGGTAATACGGGGGGACTCCGGTAATGCGAAATCGATATATTTTCCTCGGCGGATTAATCCCGGTGCGAGAGGCCGAGCGGGGGCGGCGCTTTGATCGCCTAGAATCAGGAACATCAGGGCGTTGGTCCGAGCGATGAAACCGGCGCTACGATAGTAATCCTGCATCATGCGTTCGACCGGGAGTGTTCCCCGCCGCGGGCGGTAGCCCAATAGGGCCGCTAGGCGAGGCTGCAGGTCGAACAACAGGCGGTCTTCGGCGCGGTTGGCCAGGTGATGCAACCCGAGGCGAATCCGGGCAATGACCCGCAGGGCCGCCGCCAATTCGCGTTGTTCGGCAATGGTGATCAGTCCTTGGGAGGCGAGATCCCGCAGGTCGGCCTTGCGCTGACCGAGAAAGCGGGCGGCTATCCAGAAGATGGTCATCAGGTCACGCAATCCGCCCGGGCTCTCCTTCACGCTGGGTTCGAGGCGCTGGCTGCTGCCGTCAAAACGGGCGTAACGCCGTGCGCGTTCTTGCCTCTTGGCATCCAGGTAGATTGGAGCCGGCCAGAGGTCGGGATCGGCAAGAAGGGCGAACAAGCGGGCATCGAGGCGGGCATCTCCGGCGAGGCGCCGGGATTCGCTAAGGGCCGTGAAGATGGTTATATCCGCGGCCGCGGCCCGGCCTGTTTCCTCCAGGGTACGGACGCTGATCCCAACCCGCAGCCCGAGATCCCATAAGTTGCGAATAAACCGCTCGATCCGGATCCGTAGGGACTCGGGAGGTGTGGTCTCCAGCAGTACGGCCAGGTCGATGTCGGAGCCGGGATAGAGTGCGCGGCGGCCATAACCTCCGGTGGCATAGAGCGCAATGGCGCGGCCCGGCAGTTGCCGGCGCCAGGCTTCACGCAGGATGGAGTCGTGGGCGCGGGTATGCATCGAGAGCAACCCGGAGGGGCTACGGCCGTGTTCTATTCCCGCAGCCAGATCCAGGCGGGCATCGGCAAGCCGGGCGTCGAGTGCCTTACCGGGTGAAGGATTCATCCGCTCGGGCGGTCAATACATCGAAATCCGCCTCGGTGACCAGCACGGTATGCTCCCATTGCGCCGATAACGAATGATCCTTGGTGACAACCGTCCAGCCATCGTGCAGCAGTTTGACTTGGCGACGACCGGCGTTGATCATCGGCTCGATGGTGAAGATCATCCCCGGCTCGAGTACGAGGCCGGTTCCGGGCTCTCCGTAATGGAGTATTTGCGGATCTTCGTGATAGGCACGACCGATGCCGTGGCCGCAGTACTCGCGCACGACGGAATACCCCCGAGCCTCGGCATAACTTTGGATGATGTGGCCGATATCTCCGAGGTGCAGGCCGGGGCGAACCGCCTGGAGGGCGAGCTTCATGGCCGTATATGTGGTGTCCACCAGCCGGCGGGCCTGTACCGATGGTTCTCCGACGTAATACATGCGACTGGTATCGCCATGGTACCCGTCCTTGAGTACCGCTACATCAATATTGATGATATCGCCATTCTTGAGACGCTTGTCGCCGGGGATACCATGGCAAACCACCTGGTTGACCGAGGTGCAGATGGATTTTGGAAATCCCCGATAGCCAACATTGGCCGGAATTGCCTTCTGTACCTTGAGGGTGTACTCGTGGCATATTCGATCGAGATCATCCGTGCTCACTCCCGGCAGCACATGGGGTTTGATTATTTCAAGCAACTCGGCGGCCAGGCGAGCTGAAACGCGCATTTTCTCGATTTCTTCCGGGGTTTTAATGAGAACAGCCATGAATTCGCTTGGGGTGTAAACAGGAAGTATTGTATCGCGCTGGCTTATCAGGCTAAAATGTTCGCTCGCGAATTCGATGCCTTCCGATGGCAAGATTTGCGTCAAGGTGAATCCGCATGGCGATCCGATCCGATTTTTCGGTGGTGGTGGCTGCATGGGGTTTTGATCTTGAATTGGACGCGAACCCCGAAGTTGGGGTAGTGAATTCACACACGTACCGGCACATGTGACTGGGTGCTCCGAAGGAGTTGTTACATGGGGTGCGTGGAGGCTCAACCCGGAATTGGAGAAATTAAGATGGCAACCGTATCCATGCGGCGTATGCTCGAGGCAGGGGTACATTTCGGACACCAGACCCGATTTTGGAACCCGAAGATGGCACCCTATATTTTTGGACAGCGCAGCAAGATTCATATCATTAATCTCGAGAAAACCGTGCCCTTGTTCGAGGACGCGCTGAATTTTCTGGCAAAATCGAGTTCCGAAGGGGCAACGGTACTGTTTGTCGGTACCAAACGTGCGGCTAGAGGCCTGATCGCCCGAGAAGCGATGCGCTGCAACATGCCTTATGCCGATCAGCGCTGGCTGGGGGGCACTTTAACCAATTTCGCCACCGTACGGCGTTCGGTCAAGCGTCTGCTCGAGCTGGAAGGCATGGAAGAGGACGGCCTAATGGATCGGCTCATCAAGAAAGAGGTGGTGCGCCTACGGCGGGAGCGCGCGAAGCTTGAGAAGAGCCTGGGTGGTCTGCGTGATATGGACTCTTTGCCCGATGTACTGTTCGTAGTCGATGTCGGCTATGAGAATATTGCCGTCGCCGAGGCCAATAAATTGCATATTCCGGTCATCGGTATTGTGGACACCAACAACAGCCCGGCCGGCATTGATTATGTGATCCCCGGTAACGATGATGCTATTTCCGCCATTGATGTATTTGTTAGTGCGGCGGCCGATGCCATTCTCGCCGGACGCGAGATGGTGCCGGTGTTACAGGGGAGTGCCGAGGATTTTGTGGCGGTTGAGGAGGTCGAAGAAATCACCGCCCGACGGGCCAAGTCTTCGGGAAGGGCCGCAGACGGGTCTCAGCTCGTTACCAGGCCTGTGGTGAGCGATCCAGGAGCAGGGCAAGAGGCCGGCGTTGAGAAAACGGCTCCGGCCGCAGCGCTCGATCCCACGCCCGTTGAAGCCGAACCCCGGCGGGCGGATGATGCGGTATAGGTTACGCCCGGATATTCGGTATGATCTTACAGTTTTTCGATAATTGATCTGAGCAGGAGAATGGTGTGAGTGTGACTGCCGCGGAAGTCAAAGCACTGCGTGAACGGACCGGTGCCGGGATGATGGAATGCAAGAAGGCGCTGGTAGAGGCCGAAGGAGATTTAGACCGGGCGGTTGAATCCATGCGCAAGGCGGGATTGGCCAAGGCCGATAAAAAGGCCGGTAGAATTACTGCGGAGGGCCGCATTGCCTTGGCGGGGGACGGCATTTGTGCCGCTTTGGTTGAGGTCAACAGCGAAACCGATTTTGTCGCCGGCGGCGATATGTTGGCGGGGTTTGCCGACAAACTGGCCAGGCTGGTTCTCGAGGAGAAGCCGGCGACTGTCAAGGCGTTACTGGAATTGGATTTCGCGCCGGGTGAAAGCGTAGAGGCTGCCCGTCGTGCCTTGATTGCCAAGTTGGGTGAAAATATTAGTGTGCGCCGCTTCCAGTGGTTTGAATCTGACGGTATGATCGGACGTTATCTACACGGTTCTCGCATTGGGGTTTTGGTTGAACTCGATGGCGGGGATGAAAGCCTGGCCCGGGATGTGGCGATGCATGTTGCAGCCAGCCGTCCCTTGTGCGTTTCCGCGCAGGATGTCCCAAAGGATCTACTTGAGCGTGAACGCGGTATTATCCAGGCACAGGCCGAGCAGAGTGGCAAGCCGGCTGAAATCGTATCGCGAATGGTCGAGGGCCGGCTGAAAAAGTTTATCGCTGAAGTCTCACTTACCGGGCAAGCTTTTGTGAAGCATCCGGAGCAGACGGTTGGTGCCCTGTTGCAATCGCATGCGGTTGAGGTACGGCGCTTTACCCGCTTCGAGATGGGGGAAGGGATCGAAAAGGAAGCAGTGGATTTTGCGACTGAGGTCATGGCCCAGGTTCGGGGAGCCTGAGCGCGACATGGCCGGGTCACCCGGGATTTTGCGGGGAGATGCACGCCCGGTTTATCGCCGGGTGGTATTGAAACTCTCGGGTGAGGCGCTGATGGGGAATGCCCAGTACGGCATCGACCCGGAAATGATCGACCGCATCGCCGGTGAATTGGTTCAAGCTCATGCCTTAGGGGTGGAGTTGGCGCTGGTGGTTGGGGGGGGCAACCTTTTCCGGGGTGCCGGCCTGGCCCAGCGAGGCATGGATCGGGTCACCGGCGATCACATGGGTATGTTGGCCACGATCATGAATGCCTTGGCGTTACAGGCCGCCATAGAGCTTGCCGGGGCGGATGTACGGGTTATGTCGGCTATTCGGGTCAATCAAGTCTGTGAAGCATTCATTCGCCGGCGCGCCATACGGCATCTGGAGAAGGGACGGATCGTGGTGCTTGCCGCCGGAACCGGCAATCCTTTTTTTACCACGGATACGGCGGCGAGCCTGCGGGCGAGCGAGATCAATGCGGACCTATTGGCCAAGGCCACGAAAGTAGACGGTGTTTATGATGCCGATCCGAACAAGAGTTCCAGGGCCAAGCGGTATCGGCGGTTGAGTTTCGACCAAGCCCTGAATCAGCGGCTCGAGGTCATGGACGAAACCGCTATCGTGATGTGTCGGGAACAGAACTTGCCGCTACGGGTTTTCTCTATATTTGAAGCCGGCGCTTTCGTGGAAATTCTTCAGGGTGTGGATATCGGAACACTGGTTACCAACGGAGATGAACATGCCGGATGACCTTCGTCATGATACCAATACACGTATGGGTAAAAGCATTATTGCCCTGCAAGAGGCTTTTTCCAAGATCCGTACCGGACGGGCGCATACCAGCCTGCTGGATCACCTGAAGGTGGAATATTATGGCAATTTGGTGCCGTTGCAACAGGTTGCCAACATCACCACGGTGGATGCGCATACTCTTGCGGTAACCCCTTGGGAAAAAAGTCTGGTCCAGGTGATCGAAAAAGCGATCCTGAATTCCGGTCTTGGGCTGAATCCGGCGACCGCGGGAACCGTGATTCGTGTTCCCTTGCCCATGCTGACCGAACAGAGACGCCGTGAATTGGTCAAGGTGGTACGGCAGGAGGCCGAGCAGGCTCGGGTTTCGGTTCGAAATATACGTCGTGACTCATTGAGTAAACTTAAAGAACGAGTACATGAAAAACAGATCACGGAAGATGAGGAACGTCGCGAGTCTGAATACGTGCAGAAATTAACCGATGAACATGTGGCTAAGATCGAGAAACTTTTGCGGGCCAAGGAAACCGAATTGATGGAAGTTTGACTGCCCCATCGTAACGGGTACAAGGCGACTGATTTTGGTAAGGGAACACGCGGATGAAAAATGAACTCGATCCCGGTCTACCACGGCATGTAGCCGTGGTGATGGATGGAAACGGTCGCTGGGCCGAGCGCCGCGGGCTGCCGCGTCTGGCCGGGCACCAGGCCGGGTACCGAGCCGTTAAAACATTGGTGCGTGAGGCGGGCAGGCGAGGGATTCGGCATTTGACCCTGTTTGCCTTTTCGAGTGAGAATTGGGGGCGGCCCGCCGATGAGGTGGCGGCTCTGATGGCGCTGTTTCTGAAGGCCCTGCGTCGCGAAGTAGCCGATTTGCATCGTCACGGAATCCGACTTGATTTTATTGGAGATCGGGATAAATTGAGCTTACCCTTGCGGCGGATTATGGAAGATGCCCAGCGTCTTACCGCCGCCAACGAGGGATTAATGCTGCATGTGGCCGTGAGTTACGGGGGGCGCTGGGACATGGTTAATGCGGCCAAGCGGTTGGCCGTTGCGACGGCCCGCGGTGATCTTGATCCACGGTCGATCGATGAGCGAACCCTGGCGGCCCAGTTCACGTTGGGGGCGGTGCCGGATCCGGATCTGTTCATTCGTACGGGCGGCGAGTATCGGATCAGTAACTTTTTATTGTGGAACCTGGCTTATACCGAGCTATATTTCACCGAAACCCTGTGGCCGGATTTTGATAAGCGTGCGTTTTCCGCGGCCCTGTCCGATTTTGCTGGTCGTCAACGGCAATTCGGTCAGGTCTCCGCCGCACGTTTTGTCGATTATGCTTAGGCAGCGCTTGCTGGCCACGGCGGTTTTACTTCCGGCCGCGGTAGCCTGGGCCTTGTGGGCACCGCTCGCACTGTTCGCCGGCCTGGGCGCGGTGCTGGTCTTGTTGGGCGCCTGGGAATGGATTCGGCTGGTTGGATATACCAATGTTTTGATACGTTTGGGCTATTTGGTGGTTGCCCTGGTGCCGGTGGTCCTGCTGGGTGCCGCCTTGGTACTCGACCGGTTTCAAACTTTTTTATTATGGGCCTTCATGCTGTTCTGGCTAGTACTTGCCCTGCAATTATTCTTATCCTTCCGGCCGTCTCGTCTGTTGTTGGCCGGCGAAGGCCTGGTAATGCTTTCAGCCACTTGGTGGGTGCTGGTATTGCTGCGCCAGGCACCCGGTGGCGGGGGCTGGGTTATTGCGCTTTTGGCCGTGGTTTCCGCCGCTGATACCGGGGCGTATTTCGTGGGTCGGGCCTGGGGACGGCATCGCTTGGCGCCGATGATTTCACCCGGAAAAACCTGGGAAGGCTTTGTCGGCGGCATGGTGGGGGGGGGGCTGGTGGGCTGTATAGCCGGTTTCTGGAGCGGCATATCGCCGTGGATGTTGGCAGTACTCGCTTTGGTGGCGGCGATTTTCTCCGTGATCGGAGATCTGACCGAAAGTCGCATCAAGCGCTGGGCTGGTGCCAAAAACAGCGGGCGCCTGATCCCGGGGCATGGCGGTTTGCTGGATCGCATCGATGGTTTGATGGCGGCTGCACCGATATTTGCGTTGGGGCTGGAACTGGTCAGGAACACCCGATGAAGAACGTGGTGGTATTGGGTTCAAGCGGGAGTATCGGGCGCAGCACGGCCGAGGTGCTTTCGCGTAATCGGGACCGCTTTCGGCTGTATGGGATCAGTGCTCACTCCAATGTCGAGGCGCTGCTCGAGCAGTGCCGAACCCATCGACCGGTCTATGCGGTTATGGTGGATCCCCAGGCCGCTTCCCGGCTGGAAACCGTTCTTCGCGACGAGGGCCTGCCTACTCGGGTGCTTGCGGGCGAGGCTTCGCTGGTGGATCTGGCCGGAGATGAAGCGGTGGATTATGTGATGGCGGCCATTGTGGGGGCGGTGGGGTTGGCGCCGACCTTGGCTGCCGCCCGGGCCGGGAAGCGGGTGCTCCTTGCCAATAAGGAATCCTTGGTCATGACCGGAGCGCTGTTCATGGGCGAATTGAGCCGGGGCGGGGGCGAGCTGATTCCGATCGATAGCGAGCACAATGCGCTGTTTCAGGCTTTGCCGCCCGGCTACCAGGCCGGTGCCCGTCCCCTTGGCGTGTCCCGCTTATGGTTGACTTGCTCGGGGGGGCCCTTCCTAAGGAAGACTCCGGCGGAACTTCAAGCCGTTACACCGGACCAAGCTTGTGCCCATCCGCGCTGGAGCATGGGACGGAAAATCTCGGTGGATTCGGCCACGCTAATGAACAAGGGGTTGGAGATTATTGAAGCAAGCCATCTTTTCGGCATGCCATTGGCGCAGGTTCGAGTGGTGATTCACCCCGAAAGCATGGTTCACAGCCTGGTCGAATATGTAGATGGTTCGTTTGTCGCCCAGTTGGGCCGACCGGATATGCGCACGCCGATCGCTTGCGGGCTGGCCTGGCCCGAACGGATGGATGCGGGGGTTGCACCCCTGGATCTCACCCGCCTGGGTGCGCTGCATTTCGAACCCCCCGATGAGACGGCCTTCCCCTGCCTGCGCCTGGCTCGCGAGGCTTTCGCGGCCGGAGGTACGACCCCGGCCGCGCTGAATGCCGCCAACGAGATTGCGGTGGCCGCATTCCTGGATAATCGATTGGCATTCACCGCCATACCTGGTGTCATCGAAACCACCTTGGAGCGCGGAGATTGGCCGCCGGCTGATGATCTGGATACCGTGCTCGCCGTGGATTCCACGGCCCGGGCTTATGCGCGGGCCGTGGTCTCAGCGCAGGGAGCCGCCTGATGCAGGTGTTGATCTCGCTGGTCGCCTTTACCGTCGCCGTGGCTGTTTTGATTACGGTGCATGAGTTTGGGCATTTCATCGTTGCCCGTGCGATCGGCGTCAAGGTATTGCGGTTCTCGCTCGGGTTTGGGCGCCCGCTGTTTCGCTGGCGTCCCCGTGGCGAGACCGAGTATGTTATTTCGGCCCTGCCGTTCGGCGGTTATGTCAAGCTTCTCGATGAGCGCGAGGGTGAGGTCGGGGAACACGAACGCGGGCGGGCCTTCAACAACCAATCCATTATTTCCCGGGCGGCGATCTTGTTTGCCGGGCCCGGGTTCAACCTTCTCTTCGCCGTGCTGGCCTACTGGATCGTGTTCATGGTGGGTGTTCCGGGTATCAAGCCCATCTTGGGGCCTGTGGCTTCCGGAACCCCTGCAGCCCGGGCCGGACTGGCCGAGAGGGATACTCTTATCGCGGTGGCGGGAGAACGGACGACAACCTGGGCGGCGGCACGGCTGGCCCTACTTGAGCGGGTGATGTCTGATCGTCCCATTCCCATGGAGGTCAAAACCCGGCGGGGGGAGGAGCATCGGGTTCTGGTGGAATATTCCAACCCCAAGGCATTGACTCGCCCCGGGGCCCTGCTCAGGGGGCTTGGACTTTCGATTTGGATGCCGCCTATTTCCCCCGTCCTTGGGCGGTTGGCACCGGATGGCCCCGCGGCCCGGGCTGGTTTGCATTCGGGAGAGCGGATTGTATCCATCGAGGATCATCCCATCGGCAACTGGGAAGATCTAAGGCGTTATGTGGAAAAGCGTCCCGATGCGAGATTACGATTTCGCCTTCGGACTCCAACGGGTGTGCGCGAGGTAACGGTATTTACCGCGAGCCGAAAGATTAATGGGCGAGTCATCGGTCATATCGGTGCGGCACCTGCCATTCCCAAGGACTATGCGCGCAACTTGCGCGCAAATATGAAATTGGGCCCTCTGGCCGCAGCCCAGGCGGCTTTTTCGCGCACCGGGCAGATCACGGCGTTGACCGCGCTGATGTTTTATCGGATGGTGGCGGGACAGGCTTCTCTAGCCAATCTTAGCGGTCCCATCAGTATTGCCCAATATGCCGGTGCATGGTTTGAGGCAGGTGTGGTACCTTTTCTCTTTTTCCTGGCCATTATCAGTATCAGTCTGGGTATCCTGAACTTGTTACCCGTTCCGCTTCTGGATGGGGGGCAGTTGTTTTATCTGGCCATTGAGGCCGTCCGGCGTAAGCCATTGTCCGAACGGGTCGAAATGCTAGGCCAGCAAATAGGAATTGGATTGCTGGTGCTGTTGATCGGTTTTGCCGTGTTTAATGACCTGAGTCGTATTATCCATTCATAGCCCAAGGAGGGCCGCTTGCTCGCTCGTCGATTCACAGGACCCTTGTTGTGTCTGCTTCTTCTCGCTCCCGCCGTGTTTACCCCGGCGTATGCGGTGGGCGAGCATTTTATGGCCGAACATATCAAGGTGCTTGGCCTGCAAAGAATTTCTCGTACTACGGTATTGACTTACATGCCGGGGATCGGGATTGGGCAAAGCGTAGGGCCGGCTGCAATCGCCACCGCCATACGCAATCTCTATCGGACGGGTTTTTTCAGTACCATCGAGTTTCGCCGCAAGAATCACACTTTGATTATCGTTGTCAGGGAACGTCCCACCATAGCCCGGGTAATTCTGTATGGCAACAAGGCCATCAAGACCAAGTCTTTACGCAAGGCCTTGCAACAGGCTGGATTGACTTCGGGGCAATTCTTTGACCGTTCCGCTCTCGATGCCATCAAGCAGTCGTTGATTCAGGAATATTTTAACCATGGACTCTATGGAGTTCAGGTTAAAGCCAAGGCCGAGTCCTTGTCCAATAATCGCGTGGCCATACGCATGGATATCAAGGAAGGGGCACACGCAAAAGTACTTTCAATTAACTTCACGGGAAATAAAACGATCTCGAATTCGACTCTTCGTGAGCGATTCAAGCTCACCACACCCGGATGGTTCACCTGGATTACCGGGAAGGATAAATATGAAGAGGCAAAGCTGCGTGGAAGCCTGGAAAATATCCGCTCCTATTATATGAACCGAGGGTATGCGGATTTTCGTATCAAGTCGGTTCAGGTTCAGATTTCACCCAATAAGAACGGCATCTATATCAATGTAAACCTGCATGAAGGGGGAAAATATCGCATTGGCTCGATCAAGCTGCTCGGCAGCTTTCCGATTCTCGAAAAGAAATTACAGAAATTGATTTTCTTGAAATCGGGACGTGTATTCTCAATGCAATTGGCCAATTCCGAGGCCCAGGTGCTGACCAATGAACTCGGTAATTATGGGTATGGTTTCGCTAAAGTAAACCCTATTCCTCGTCCGGACCCGAAGACCCACCGGGTAGAATTGGTTTTTTATGTCACGCCGGGGCCCAGGGTATATGTTCGTCACATCACCTTCAGTGGCGCCCCGGGTACCAATGATGCCGTTTTCCGGCGTCAAATGCGCCAGTTGGAAGGTACATGGCTTAATAACATCAATGTCAAACGCTCGCGGATCCTGCTTCAGCGCTTGCCATTCGTGGAGACGGCCGACATCAAGCCGGTTCGGGTTCCCGGTTCCACCGATCAGGTCGACCTGAATGTCAAGTTGCAGGAGCGTCAATCTGGTACGGCAAACGTCTATTTGTCTTATTCGGGTTTTTACGGATTGGGCCTTGGCGGACAGATTGCCTTGTCCAATTTTCTCGGAGAAGGAAAGATTGTTCACCTGAACCTGAACCGCAACACAATCCAGACCAATGCCTCTTTAAGTTACACCAATCCATATGCAACCGTTAATGGGGTGAGCCAGACCACGTCGCTTTTTTACTCCAAGGGAAACAGCCTGATACGGGGGACATCGAGCTTTCTAACCAAAAATTATGGGGGATCATTGAGTTACGGATTTCCGCTGTCGGAGTTCGATTCTTACAGCTTGGGAGTAACGTTGCGCCACGGTGGTCTTACTCCTTATTGTGGATCGCCGGCGCAGTTTTTGCAGTTTGTGAGTAATCCAAACAACGGCAATGTAACCCCAGTCCAAAGCTTTTGCCGGGGACCGGATCCCAGCGTACCAATCAATGTAACACTCGATACCCTGACCTACAATAATTTGGTCCTGAAGGCCGGCTTTGCTCACGATACCCGCAATCGTACCGTGCTGCCTACGCGAGGAACCTTGCAGCAAGTGACGCTGAAAGTTGCGGTGCCTCCCGGTAGCCAACGTTACTGGATTGCCACCTGGAATCAGGTGACTTTCGTGCCGCTCGGTGCCGGGTTTATTTATGGGGTGAACAGTCTTATCGGAGTTGGAACCGCTTACGGGAAAACGAGTGATTTACCCCCTACGGATCACTTTTTTGCCGGTGGCCCGGATTCAGTGGCAGGTTATACCAGCGGCTACCTGGGGCCGACCGACTCGAATGGTTATCCCTATGGCGGGAACTTTGTCTCCTGGGTTCAGAATGAACTGGTGCTGCCGAATTTCTTTGGGGACCCTAGTGCCAGGCATTCGTACCGGCTGTCTCTGTTCCTTGATATGGGTAATGTGTTTGCACGAGCGAGCGACTTCAACCTGAATCAAATTCGTGCATCCTATGGTATCGGAGTCACGTGGCTTACTCCGATCGGTGCCTTGCGCTTCAGCTATGCCGTTCCATTCCGGACGCGCCCGGGCGATAACTTGAATCGGTTCCAGTTTACGATGGGGGCGTATTTCTGATGCTCCGGTTGATTCTGCTGGGGCTGCTCGGTATGATTGTCGTCCCGGTACAGGCGGCGACAATAGGCTATATTAATTACGCGAAAATAATGCAAAACGCCCCCCAGATCAAGGCCTCACGCGAGTTGCTTGATAAGCAATTTGTGCCGGAGCGTAATCGCCTTGTCGCGCTGAGAAAACAGCTGGAAACGCAAAGGAAGAAGCTTGCGGAAATGGGCCCGGGAGCTAATCCTTACGAACGGGCAAGCCGAATTGAGAAACTGAATAACACGGTACGCTCGCTGCGCAAGCTCGAGCGGGATTATAATATCTCGCTCTCCTTGAGAACCCGGCAATTAAGTACTAATTTTGCCGAACTTGTACGCCGGGTCATAAAGGTTTATGCTGAACAACACGACGAAATTATAGTAATCCGAGGGGGGGTGTTATATGCCGCGCCGCGGATTGATATTACCGATGCGATCCTGCAACAGATCCGTGCGGTTTATCGAAAAGCTCAGACGGAGGGTAAGAAGTAGCCTTGGCCGAAACGGGTATCAGCCTGCGAGAACTTGTCGATCGACTGGGAGGTACACTGCGGGGCGATGCGAAGGATTCAGAACACCGAGTTACCCGGGTGGGCACGCTGGGTGAAGCCCGACCGGATGCACTGAGTTTTCTTTCTAATCCTCACTATCGTCACTTGCTTGCAAACACTCGTGCGGGATGTGTGATTCTCGCGGCGGCCGATGCCGAGGCCTGCCCGGTTCCCTGCATAGTGACCAGCAATCCCTATCTGTACTACGCCCGCGCCGCCCTCCTGATTTGCCCCCCCCATCCCATCGGCTCGGGATGTCATCCCCAAGCCACTGTTTCATCCCAGGCGGAGATAGATCCTTCCGCATATATTAGCGTTGGAGCCGTTCTGGGTGCGGGTACGAAGGTGGGGGAATCCGTTTACATCGGACCCGGCTGTATCATCGGTGAACGGGTCAGAATCGGGCGAGGCACCCGGCTGAATGCCGGGGTGACGGTGATTGCCGAGGCCACTATCGGCGAAGACTGCATTCTGCATCCTGGGGCCGTCATTGGCGCAGATGGTTTTGGTCTGGCGTGGAATGGCTCTAACTGGGAACGTGTACCGCAGCTGGGTAGCGTGATAATCGGAAATCGCGTAGATGTAGGGGCAAACACCACGATCGATCGAGGGGCCATTGGCAACACGGTGATTGAAGATGATGTCAAGCTCGATAACCTGATCCAGATCGGGCATAACGTATGTATAGGAGCCCATACGGCCATCGCCGGGTGCACCGGAATTTCGGGCAGTAGTACAGTGGGGAGGAATTGCCTGATTGGGGGGCAGGTTGGTATTGCCGGACATCTCACAATAGCCGATGGCACCGTAATTACCGGCAAGACACTGGTCAATCATTCGATACACCGGCCCGGACAATATTCGGGAGCCTTGCCAATGGATGACAGTGCGCGTTGGCGCCGTAACAGTGCCCGTTTTCGTAGGCTGGAACAATTGGCTCGCCGCTTGCGTAAACTGGAGCAACATGATGGAGATAGGGACTTATGAATGACCTTCAGGGAATAAATATATACGATATTCTCAAGTATATTCCACACCGTTACCCGTTTCTTTTGGTCGACCGGGTGCGCGAGTGTGAACTGGGGAAGCATATTGTTGCAATTAAGAATGTGAGTATTAACGAACCCTATTTCATGGGACATTTTCCACAGCGACCGGTGATGCCCGGCGTACTGATTATCGAAGCATTGGCGCAGGCAACGGCGGTACTGGCATTTCGCAGCGATGGATTACCCCCAGAAAATGTGTTGTATTACTTGGCCGGGATCGACAAGGTGCGTTTTCGCCATCCCGTTGAACCTGGAGATCAGTTAATCCTGAAAGCGGATTTGCGCCGGACTATCCGTGGAGTAGGTATTTTTGACACCCGGGCCGAGGTGGACGGTCGGGTGGTGGCCAGTGCCGAGTTGCGGTGTGCTCCCAGGAAGTTTGCGGATGATTGACCCGCGTGCCGTGGTTGATCCCTCGGCACGGGTCGATGAGGGGGTTAGCATCGGTCCCTACAGCATCATTGGACCCGAAGTTCAAATTGGTGCAGGTAGTTGTATCGGTCCACATGTAGTTATTTACGGTCCCACCCGGATCGGGCGTAACAACCGTATTTTCCAATTTGCCTCGATTGGTGATATCCCTCAGGATAAGAAATACCAGGGTGAACGGACCCGGCTCGAGATCGGCGATGACAATACCATCAGGGAATGCGTAACTATCAATCGGGGAACCGTGCAGGATGAGGGAGTGACCCGAATCGGTGATCGTAACTGGATTATGGCCTATGTCCATATCGCTCACGATTGCATACTGGGCAGCGATATCATTATGGCCAACCAGGCGACCCTGGGGGGCCATGTACACGTGAGTGATTTTGTCATTATGGGGGGCTTCAGCGGAGTACATCAGTTTTGTAGAATTGGTGTACATGCTTTTTTGCAGCATAGTGCTCATGTGACACGAGATATTCCTCCCTATGTGCTGGTTGGCCAGGATGCGCGACCGCATGGAATTAATTCCGAGGGTTTGCGTCGGCGTGGTTTCAATGCTGAACGGCGCACTGCTCTCATGCGGGCCTACCGGGTGCTGTATCGCCAAGGCCTGCGATTGGAAGAAGCCCGGGAACTCCTGGCCGAGATGGCCCGTGAGAACGATGATATCGATCTGTTTTATCGTTTTATTGAGAGTAACGCCCGCAGTATTATCCGTTGACTTAACATACTCTGGGACGAGCCCAAAATGAGCCTGCGTCGCAAAAAGTTGAAGCTTGCCGTGGTGGCGGGTGAAACCTCGGGCGATCACTTGGGGGGGGCGCTAATCCGGGCTCTTCATCGGCAGGTCGAGCAACTCGATACTTTCGGTGTGACCGGAGAGTCCATGCGGACTGCCGGCTGTCGCAGCCTGGATTCAATTGAAACCCTTTCGGTGGTCGGGCTTGCGGAGGTGGCGACTCAGTTGCCGCGGCTGTGGAGGTTTTCCCGGTGCCTGGAGCGGGATATCCTTCGTGAAGGCCCCGATCTGGTTTTGGGTATTGATTCCCCGGATTTCAATCTCGGGCTCGAGCGGCGTCTCAGGCGGGCGGGCTTGCGGACCATGCACTATGTCAGCCCTTCTGTATGGGCCTGGCGTCCGGGGCGCGCCAAGGCCGTGGCTCGGGCCGCAGAGGCCGTATTGTGCCTGTTTCCCTTCGAGCCTGAATATTACGCGGATCAATCCATACAGGCGGTGTATGTCGGTCACCCACTCGCGGATGAGATTGTTTCCGAATCGCGTGAGATTGCCCGAAAGAATCTAAATCTTCCTCGGGGTGATTCGATTGTTACCCTGATGCCCGGTTCCCGGATCGGCGAGATCAACCGCTTGGGACCACTGTTTTACTCCGTGGCCGCCGAACTTGTCCGTTCCGGTAATCCGGTGTACTTTGTGGTGCCTGCAGCCTCTAAACCCTTGGCTGAGAAGTTGACCTCTCTGCTCCAAGCTTCCCCGGGCTTGCCGCTGTCGGTGGTCACCGGGCAGACGCAGCGGGCGGTGGCGGCGGCCGATGTGGTTCTGGTGGCATCGGGGACGGCGACGTTGGAGGTGCAGCTTTTGGGGCGGCCGATGGTTATGGCCTACCGGCTGGCGCCGGTAACGGCATGGATTCTCCGAAGTTTTCGACTCGTTCATAGCCCATACTTTGCCTTGCCTAATCTGATCATCGGTCGCGGAGTGGTACCGGAACTGGTTCAGGAAGAGGCGAGCATTGCTAAAATCAGTACCGCATTACTGAATCTATTGGCAAGTGAAGAGGCCCGTAATGAACAGCTCTCCGCCTTCAAGTCCGCGCACTTGCGGATCGGAACCGGAGCCGCGGATGCCGCGGCCAGCGCGGTATTGGATATCGTGGATCATTGATTTGGAAGGGCACACATGAGTAGAGTCGCCGGCGTGGATGAGGCGGGGCGGGGACCGCTGGCCGGGCCGGTTTATGCCGCCGCAGTAGTGCTTGCACCGGGCTGTGGATTGCCTCTCGATGATTCGAAACGTTTGAGTCCCGACCGTCGCCGGCGGCTCTTTCCCCAAATTCGGGCGCAGGCAGTCGGTTGTGCCATCGCTTCGGCGTCGGCCAGGGAAATCGACCAACTCGGCATCCTTGCCGCAACTCTGCTGGCAATGTCCCGGGCTCTTGATGGTTTGGGATCACTTGCCGAGGCCGCGTTGATCGATGGCCGCCAGGTTCCCGATGTGTCGCTGCCCTGTCAGGCGGTGGTGCGAGGAGACCAAACCGTCCCTGCAATCAGTGCGGCCTCTATTTTGGCCAAGGTCGCACGGGATGAATTAATGGTCGAGTTGGACGGGCGCTTTCCGGCCTATGGATTCGCCCGCCACAAGGGCTACCCCACACGCAGGCATATAGATGCATTGATGCGCCATGGTCCCTGCCCGGAACATCGCCGCAGTTTCGCTCCGGTCAGGCGGGCCATGGATCGGTTGACATGAACCAGCCTTTTGTTCATCTGCATTTGCATACCGAGTATTCGCTGGTTGATAGTGTGATTCGCATTACCCGGCTGATGCAGCGCTGTGTTGAACTCAGTATGCCGGCCGTGGCGGTGACCGATGCCGGTAATTTGTTTGCCCTGGTGAAATTTTACCGGGCTGCCGAGGCCGCGGGGATCAAGCCGATAATCGGCGCCGATTTGAGTATCGCATTGCCCGGTGAGTCGGTTCCCGGTCTGGTAACGGTATTGGTTTGTGGTCAACGTGGGTATAGGGCCTTGTGTGACCTGTTGACCCGCAGTTACCGTGAGGGACAGCGGGCGGGAAGGCCGGTGGTCGATTCCACCTGGATCGACGCTGGGACACCCGAGTTAATTGCGCTCTCCGGGCGGGAAAGCCCGGTTGGAAAGGCATTTGCCGCGGGGCATCCCGAGCGGGCAAGTGATTGCTTGAAGCGCTTGAAATCCTGGTTTCCTCACGGTGTTTACCTGGAACTGACCCGGACGAATCGAGCGGGTGAAGAGGCTTTCAACCAGGCCGCCCTGGAGCTTGCGGTCGCCGCGGATGTAGCAGCGGTGGCAACCAATGATGTACGTTTTCTTGCCCCCGAAGACTATGAAGCGCATGAGGCCCGGGTAGCCATCCATCAGGGTTATCGACTGAATGACCCGACCCGGGCGCGTTTTTACAGTCCTGATCAGTATCTTAAAAGTTACGCCGAGATGCGTGAACGGTTTGCCGATATCCCCGAGGTTCTCGAAGCAACCGCTGCAGTGGCCGAGCGGGCGACGCTGGAGCTGTCGCTGGGGCGGACGGTATTGCCCAGCTTTCCGGTTCCGGCCGGTGAGACGGAGGACAGTTACCTCAAGCGGGAGGTGGAGCTCGGTCTGCGGCGGCGTCTGCAGGCGCCTGCCTTTAAATTTGTGGCACCCGAACAAGCCTATCACCAACGGATCGAGCAAGAACTCGACGTTATTTTACAAATGGGGTTCGCTGGCTATTTTTTGATTGTTGCTGATTTTATCGCCTGGGCTCGATCGCAGAATATTCCGGTGGGCCCGGGTAGAGGATCCGGCGCGGGGTCATTGGTCGCCTATGCGCTGGGGATTACCGATCTGGATCCCTTGGCATACGACCTTATTTTTGAACGTTTTCTCAATCCCGAGCGGGTTTCGATGCCCGATTTCGATATCGATTTCTGTATGGAGCGCCGCGATCGGGTCATCGACTATGTGGCCGAACGCTATGGCCGTAACCAGGTGGCACAAATCATCACCTACGGTACCATGGCCGCCCGCGCCGTGGTCCGGGATGTCGGCAGAGTGCTGGGGCATCCCTATGGGTTTGTTGACAAAATAGCCAAGCTGGTTCCCTTTGAACTCGGGATGACTCTCGATCGAGCGCTCGAGCAATCCGTTGAATTACGGGCACGCTATGATGCCGAGGAGGATGTTCGCAGCCTGATCGATCTGGCTCGAAAACTGGAAGGCCTGTCACGGAATGCGGGTAAGCATGCGGGCGGGGTGGTAATTGCTCCGGGGCCACTGACCGAATACACCCCACTGTTTGCCGAGGCCAATGGCGCCAGCCCGGTGACTCAGCTCGACAAGAATGATGTCGAGGCTATCGGGTTGGTTAAATTCGATTTTCTTGGTCTGCGTACGCTTACGATTTTGGACAAAGCAGTCGAGACCATCAATTCGATGCGTGATTCATCCCAGCCCGCCTTGGTGTTGGGCGATATTCCGCTCGATGACCCGAAAACCTTCGATTTGCTCAAGGCGTGCAAAACAACGGCCGTGTTTCAACTGGAATCCCGGGGGATGAAGGAGTTGATTGGCCGACTGCAGCCGGATTGTTTTGAAGATATTGTGGCCCTGGTTGCACTGTTTCGGCCCGGACCGTTGCAGTCCGGGATGGTCGATGACTTTATCGCCCGCAAGCATGGCACGGCCGAGGTCATCTACCCGCATCCGGATTTGGAGCCGATTCTCAAACCGACTTATGGCGTGATCCTTTACCAGGAGCAGGTCATGCAGATTGCCCGTGTATTGGCGGGGTACACCCTGGGAGGTGCCGATCTTTTACGCCGGGCCATGGGGAAGAAAAAAGCCGAGGAGATGGCGCGCCAACGCGTGATTTTCATGGAGGGAACGCGGCGGCAAAATGTAGACACAAAACAGGCGGCTCGTATCTTTGATCTGATGGAAAAATTTGCCGGCTATGGGTTTAACAAATCCCATTCGGTGGCCTATGCCCTGCTGGCATACCAGACGGCCTGGCTCAAGGCTCATTACCCGGCCGCCTACATGGCGGCCGTGCTTTCAGCCGACCTGGATCATACCGATAAGATCGTGCATTTGATTGACGAGTGCCGCCGGATGGGGCTTGAAATCCGCACACCCCATGTCAACCATTCCTGCTATGCATTCAGCGTCGAGGAGGGCGGGGTAATCCGTTATGGTCTGGGTGCAATCAAGGGCCTGGGACGGGCGGCGGTGGAGTCCTTGGTAGCCAAGCGGCTCAAGGGGGGGGAATTTACTGATCTGGATGACTTTGCCGCCCGATCCGATATGTCCAGTCTCAATCGACGCGGATTCGAAGCCCTGATTGAGGCTGGGGCACTGGATGGCCTGGATACGAACCGGGCAACCATGCTGAACGATTTGCCGCGGGCCCTTGCGGGGGCGGGGCAGGTACAACATGCGGTAGCGGTCGGGCAGGAGGATTTGTTCGGTGCGGCTACTCTTACCCGGGTGTCGCAGGGTCGAGCCCCCCTACCCGAATGGGAACCCGAAGAACGCCTGATGCGCGAAAAGCGAACTTTGGGCCTCTATCTCAGCGGGCACCCCATGGATCGGTATGCAGCGTTATTACCCCAGCTGGGCATCGAACGAATTGGAGAGATTCAAGGCAACGGCACCGAAGCGGTAGGAGGCGGTAACTCCCGTTCCCTTCGGGTGGCCGGCCAGGTGATGGAATTACGACGTATCGGGCGGCGGACCGTGGCGGTACTCGATGATGCCAGTGGGCGTATCGAAATCTCTTTTTTTGAGGGTACAGCCGAAAAATTCCGTGATTTTTTGAATGTGGATACGATTCTCGTAGTTGATGGACGTTTGAATTATGACGATTATGCGAATCGTTGGCGGGTCTCCGCCAACCAGGTCTCCTCCATTGAGGATCTGGCCGAACGACAGGCGAGCTGCGTCTGGATTGAATGGCGTCCCGAGGGGGTGGATAGAGAAAAATTTATCTCCCGATTGCGCGAAGTGATTACGGCTCATTCCGGGAGGGCGGCCGTAGCGATCCGGTACCATGGTCGGGGGGCTGGCGCTTGTCTCCGCCTGGGGCGAGAGTGGCGTATCGCGGTACGCCGTGAAGTGATGGCTGCATTAGAACGTCTGGGCGGAGTTGAGCAGGTTGAGGCTACCTATTGCCGGGATGAAAACGGTCATCCATGACGACTGGTATGATGATAACGTGTAATGGTGAGTATTTATGGATTTGAATTTTCTCGACTTCGAACGGCCTATCGCCGAGCTGGAGGCGAAAATTGAAGAGTTACGCCACGTGGCTGACCCGGCGCTCGATATCGGTGAGGAGGTGGAGCGGCTTCAGGCCAAGAGTCGGCATCAGACCGAGCAGATATTCTCCTCGCTTACACAGTGGCAGGTAGCTCAACTCGCCCGCCACCCCCAGCGGCCCTACACTCTCGACTATGTGCAGCATCTGTTTACTGGTTTCGAAGAACTTCATGGTGATCGAGCCTATGCGGATGATCCGGCCATGATTGGTGGTATCGGGCGGTTGGATGGGCGGGCGGTTATGGTGATTGGACAACAGAAGGGGCGGGATACCAAGGAGAAGATCCAGCGCAATTTTGGCATGGCAAGTCCGGAAGGTTATCGCAAGGCGCTTCGGCTTATGCATCTTGCCGAACGCTTTCATCTGCCGCTGCTGACCTTCATTGACACACCGGGAGCCTATCCCGGCGTGGGTGCCGAGGAGCGTGGACAGAGTGAGGCCATTGCCCGGAATCTGATTGAAATGAGTGCCTTGACTATTCCGATTATCTGTACCGTGATAGGAGAAGGAGGTTCGGGTGGTGCCCTGGCCATCGGCATCGGTGATTGGGTGCAAATGCTGGAGTACAGTATCTATTCGGTGATTTCTCCGGAAGGCTGTGCTTCCATTCTGTGGAAGGACGCCAAGAAGGCGGAGGAGGCGGCCGAGGCCATGGGCCTGGGGGCGGAACGATTGCTGAAGCTTGGCCTCATCGATATCGTTTTGCCTGAACCTCTGGGTGGAGCCCATCGCAATCCCGAAGTTATGGCGGCTACTCTTAAAAGCGCCCTGATTACCCAGATCGACCGCCTCGACGGCCTCTCTACCGAGGAGTTGGTTCGGCGGCGGCAGTCGCGACTTGCCGGTTATGGCGTATTCAAAAGTTGATATGCCCGCTTCGGGTATCCAGAGCGGGTTATTGAAGCCCTAAGCGTTCCGGATAGATGAGCGAGCCCAAATATCCCTCCGACTCCAATTCGTTCAATGAATATTCCCTGGGTGAAATTCTCAGGGGCTGGCCTCATCCGGCACGATATGTCGTGCTGGCCAGCGGAGGGGTTGATTCCATGGTGTTGCTCGAGGCCATAGCCAGGATACGGGATGACCTTCCGGCTCCCGTGGCGGTACTGAATTTTGATCATGGTATAGATCCCAATGCCGTGGTGTGGGCCGAACTGGTAGTGGCGGCGGCGGCCAGGCTGGGAGTTCCTTGCCGGGTCGAGCACTTGCACCTGGGGCCGGGGGCCGGGGAAACTCGGGCCCGCTCGATGCGATATGACGCCCTCGCCCGAATTATGGCTCCCGGCGATTGTTGTCTCAGTGCACATCACGCCGATGATCAGGGCGAAACCTTTTTACTTCATGCATTGCGTGGTGCCGGACTCGACGGCCTTTCGGCAATGCCGATGCTAAAGGTTTTTGGTACCGGTTGGTTGGGTCGTCCACTGATGGGCTGGTCACGGCGCCAACTTACCCGGTGGGCACTTGGGGTTGGGCTTGAGTGGATCGAGGATCCCGCCAACCGGAATCTTCGGGTTCCGCGTAACTGGCTGAGGCAACAATTGTGGCCGGTTCTGGAGGCTATTTGGCCCGATCCGGGTCGCCGGCTTGCCGCTACGGTCGGGCGCTTGGGAGAGGCAAGGTCTCTGCTCGAGGAGGTGGCGGTCGAGGACTTGAACCGATTAGGTAACACGGTGGATTGTGAGTGTTTGCCGGTTGAGGCTTTGCTGCAACTCAGCTTGCCCCGGCGGCATAACCTTCTGCGTTACTGGTTGCGAGCGAGGGCCCTGCCGGTACCTAGCGCACGTAAACTTGACGAGATGGAAGCCCGCTTTATACTGCGCGATCCGGGGCCCCGCGCCGCGATGTCGTGGTCCGGATGCGAGCTGCATCGTTATCGGGGTTATCTGTATGCCTTTGCTTCCTATCCGGAATTGCCGGATCAATTCCGGCCTTTGTCCTTGGACTCGAGTGTAGATCTGGGTCGTCTGGGGCAAGTTGGCTTGGTATTGGATCCTGCGGGGGAAGTGGATATTTCGCTGCTTGAATCTTCCCTGAATCTGCGGTTTCGTTGCGGCGGTGAACGGATTCATCCCCAGAACTCACGGCATCATCGAGCCTTGAAAAAGCTTATGCAGGAAGCCCGGGTGTTTCCCTGGATGCGCAATCGTTTGCCGCTGGTTTACGCGGGGGCGGACCTGATTGCAGTGATGGGACTGACCGTGGCGGAGTGTGCCGTTGGCCACGGGCTCCGACTGGAATGGAAATCGGCACCCCGGTGGCGTTGAAGTTCAATGAATTCGACGTACAAATACTTCCTTGCCATAGCCTTCAACTAGTAATACATAACCGAACAACAGCTTCTTGATTAGCACCTTGGGCTTTTTTAGATCAATGCGAAAATAGCCGGGACCGGCCTGTTTCCAGGTTTGTCCATTGGCCAAATGAAATGTTGTATCCCCGTTCCAGCCATGAAACTCGCCTGCTATCCGGCTCTCTATGCGGCTTGGTGTCTGCAGCGGGTTGGGCCGTTCCCCAAAGGTGGATGCTACGCCGGGCGCGGCTGATTTTTCGCCTGGCATGGGCATAGCCGCCGGGGGCGAGCTTGGGCGGGGCAATAAGCCGGTACAAAGATTTTGTGTGTAATGGCTCAGCCAGGCGTTAAAAGCAGCAAGCTGGGTTTCAGACAGACGATTCAGGCCGGTTTGCTGAAATTTACTGACCGTCATCAGATTGCGGATATCCACTTGGCTTGGGCAGGCGGGTATTTGAGTTTTCCCCCAGGCAAAGTTCATGGTCAAGGACAATGCGACCGCCAATAAGGCGATCTGTCGAGCTGGTGGCATCTTTAAGTATCTGGATCGGCTTGAATATACTTTAAAGCTTAGCATTTGTTCCGGTTGGATTCCAAGGGCAAGGGGGCTGGTGCCTCCAGAGACGGATCGCCCCCGCCTTTCGGTTGCTCATGGCGCAATCCGGTTGAGGTTGGCAGGCGCCTCGGGTAGGGCGTTTACTCATGGAATGTCTGCATCGGTATTGTGGGCGGATCGATCCGGATCCGGTGGAATCATTTGGTGCTCGCTCTCCGTAGTCAGGTGGAATGGCTCGGATTTTAATTTTACGGGTTCTTTTCCGGGGATCCGGACATCATGCCTGCACGTGGCACAGATGGCTTTTCGCAGCGATAACGAACCGGTGCTCCGGGTGCATAGTAGGTGCAAAGCAGCTTGAAGCGTTGCTCGTTGGTCGTTACGAGCCGGGCTTTAATGGGGGTGGAGTAGGCGATCAGTGCGCCCAGCAGTTTGGCGCCGGTTTTTAGGAGTACATCCGGAGGGGTAAATCGGGATTTTCCGGCTTGTTGCAAGCTTTTGAACCGGGGCTTATGTTCCAGCTTGCGCCATGCGTTAATGAAGCCGAGACGTTCGGCCCGATGGCGCAGGCGGGATTGTTTGCGCTGATCGAGATTGAGGGCAATCGTCTTTTGAGTCGATATTTTTCGTATTGCTTGAACCCGGCGTTCAAATAACTGAAATTGAGGCTGGACTTCAATCTTGTTCCGAAAATAAGCAACCAGTTTCGGCAGGGCGTGCATAAGACCGGTAGACACAGGTTGGTAGTCGGCGGGAGCGATTTCCTTCCAGGGTAAAGCATTGGGATAGGCATCTTCGCCGAATACCTGGTCATCGATGGTCGATGGAAGAGCGATATCGGGGGTGATACCGCGGCGTTGCGTGCTGGAGCCGTCCACACGGAAAAACTGGGCGATGGTAAATTTCAGCTCACCGGCACGAAATCCGGGAAGATAGTTATTCAGCTGAACCAGTGTCTGCACGGTTCCCTTACCCCAAGTATGCGAGCCCAGTATCAGCGCCCGGTGATAATCCTGGAGTGCACCGGTAAAGATCTCGGTGGCCGAGGCACTGAAGCGGTTGACCAGAACCGCCAGGGGACCGTTATATACAGGTTTTTCGTTCTTAGGCGTATCCAGTACCTGGGTGTTATTGCTTCGGTTCATGATCTGGACCACCGGGCCGCCGGGTATGAACAGTCCGGTAAGGGCGGCGGCCTGTTCCAGGGAACCGCCTCCGTTGTTACGCAGGTCGAGCAATATTCCCGCAACCGGCTGTTTTTTTAAGGCCATCACCAGGGCGCGAACGTCGCGAGTGACACTGGTGTAGTTTTTATCGCCGTTGTTTTCAGCCCGGAAATTGACATAAAACGATGGGATGGTGATGACTCCGATGCGATAAACCCCGTTTTCATAAGGGATAAGATACGTCCGGGCTTGGGCTCGCTCGGCATTGAGTTCGATGGTGTTTCGGACCAGGACCAGGGTTTTCTCCGCCGATCCGGGCAGTGCCCCCGCCGGTAGAACCTGCAAGCGGACGATGGTATTTTTATGGCCCCGAATTAGTTTGACGACATCATCCAGGCGCCACCCGATCACATCGATCATTCTACCGTTTTCACCTTGAGCGACGCCGGCAATCCGATCCCCCGGCCGCAACTTGCCGTTTTTGGCAGCGGGACCGCCGGGAATGATCCGCACAATTGTGGCGTAGCCGTTTTGATCGGTCAGTTGGGCTCCAATCCCTTCCAGTTGGAGGCTCATCTCGATTTGGAACTGTTGGGCCTGAAAGGGGGAAAAGTACGAGCTATGCGGATCTTCAACCTGCGCAAAGGCATTCATATAGGCTTGAAAAACGTCTCCCGAGGTGGTCTGATCGACGTTTTTAAGTGCATAACGATACCTTTGACTCAGGGTCTTGACCACCTGGGGCCATTTTTTCCCGGCAAGTATCAGGCTTAAAGCAGCAGCATCGATTCTTTGAGTCCAGAGCCGATCCAGGGCGGTTGAATCCTTTGCCCACGCGACATGGCGCCGATCGAAACGATAGCGGGAGTTTCCGGTAAACGAGGGTCTGTGTTTGAGTTGACTCAGGGCCGCCCGGATACGTTCTTTTACCTGTCGGACATAGAAGGAGTAGATCGTGAATGCGGGTTGCAGGTTGCCGTTTTTAAGATATTTACCGAGCAAGTCGTCATATTGCCGATGAAAATGTGTAACTTCACCCTGGGTAAAGAAAAAACGGCCCGGATCCAGTGAATTAAGATATTTACCGAGTACCTCATGTGCAAAGCTGGGGGTGAGTTTCTTGTTCGGATAATGTTTAGCCTGCATGATTCCGACTACAGTGCGGGCAATCAACACCTGCCGGGCTTCGGGCTTGAGAGTGGTCGTAGCCGAGGGTGGGATGCTGCTGGGGGTCTTGGCGAAACCGACGCTTGCAAATAACGCAAGAAACATCAGCAGGAGGGCTCGTTGCATAATGATTCTGGACCACTCAAAGGTCAAAACTTTAGCATATTGGCCATGTCTGTGTGTGGATTTTATCGTCCGCTAGATCGTGAAACCGGAGAGGCCTACCTTCCGCCGCATTGAGTCGATGATCAAGGCGGCAAAAGTCATGTAGCACCATTGAGATGGGATCTTAGGTCTGCTCGGTGGTCATTTAACCAACCCGCCGTTTTGAGGGGATGATTGCCTGACCCGGGCGGCGAAGGGCCAGGCTCAGGGTTACCGGAGTAATCACGGCTTTTTGACAGTGGTAGCCTGCCTTTATTGGCGCGAAACCACAGTTTTGAGTTGGCCACTTGAAACAGTGAGATCTCATGAATTTAATTCCAAACGGTATTTTCCAGTGAGGATCGTATCGGCAGAGTTTTAGTGCGCGGCCTATAATTCGGTCCAGGTGTCAAAAGGAAAACCGGATCGATGAATTTCCCGAAGGCTACGGAGGTACTCTCGGAGCTGGTGGCGATACCCTCGATGAGCAGTGTTTCTACCCGGTTCGATCTATCCAATCGGGCTGTGATCGAGCGGCTTGCGAATTATTTCGATGGATTTGGTTGGTCTACCGATATTCTGACTCTACCCCAGGCTTCGGGAAAGGCTGATTTGATCGCCCGGCTCGGGGAGGGCGAAGGGGGGTTGGTGCTGGCCGGGCACACGGATACGGTGCCGTGTGATGGTGGAGACTGGAACAGTGATCCATTCGTGCTCGATGAGCGGGACGGCCGGTTGTATGGGCTTGGTGCTGCCGACATGAAGGGTTTTCTAGCCGTCGTAGTCGCGCTCGCAGCGCGCGTCGATCCGAAACATCTTGCCGCCCCTCTGTATGTGGTTGCCACCGCAGATGAGGAAAGCGGCATGGACGGGGCGAGGTTGCTGGAGGCGTTGGGCCGGCCGCGGGCCGATTACTGCATGATCGGTGAACCGACCGATCTGGTTCCGGTAGCGGCGCATAAGGGGGTCATGATGGAAGCGATCCTGATCGAAGGCGGCGCCGGGCATGCGAGCGAGCCGGAATCGGCCCCCAATGCCATCGATGGCTTGGCGCGGGTACTCGGTGCCCTGTCTGCTTGGCGTGAGGAGTTGAAATCGCGCATCCACGATGATGCTTTTCCTGTGCCCTATCCGACGCTAAGCTTTGGGCATGTGCATGGTGGGGATAACCCGAACCGTATTTGTGCCCACGTCGAGTTGTATATTGATATACGTTTCTTGCCTGGCATGAAACTCGAGGCGCTGCGCGAAGTGGTCGACGAACGGATCCGGTTGGCGCTTGCCGGTACCGGGTGCCGTTTTACCCGCCGTTCCCTGTTTCCCGGCATCGAGGCATTTGAAAATCGAACCCGGGTCCACTTGCTTCCCTTGCTCGAACAGTTAAGCGGCAGTCCCGCGCAAGCGGTATCGTTCGGAACCGAGGCCGGCTTTTTTACCGCGCTGGGGATGGAGACGGTGGTTTGTGGACCGGGGCGGATCGATGAGGCCCACAAGCCCGATGAATACATCGAACTTGCCGCCCTCGCTCGGAGTGAGGCCTTGATCGAATCCCTGATTGCAGGCTTGCTGTATTACTAAATAGAGGATAAAAACCCGGCGAATCCGAGATTCGCCGGGGGGTAAACCTCAAATAAGAACGATATTTACCACTTCAAGCCTAGGGCAGCGCGGGTCTTCTTGTTCGGAAAACCGGTCGGCTTTAACCCGTGCTTTTTCTGGAATGTCTTGAGATCGATGTGCATATTCTTGCTCCACCAGCCATCATTTTTGAGCTTGAAGCCCTTGGCGTTTAACGCCTCCTGGATGGACTTGACCTGGGCCTGGGTCATCTTCTGGTAGGTGCGTTGATGCATGGCTTTAGCGCCCTTTTTATGCATTACCTTTTTATGCATTACCTTCATGTGCTGCGCCGGGGCCTGGATCGCCGGCTTGGCCGGCTGGGATGAACCTGCCGCAAAGGCAAGCGGTGTGCCAAGCAGCGTCACCGCCGCGATAGTCGCCAAAATCTGTTTAGTTTTCATAGGCTATAATTCTCCCTCTTGAAAATAGTTGTTGAAGTTTTGCGCTTCAAAACAAACGCAACTTTACAATACAACGGTTTCAGCACGGAAGCAATAGATTCCATGGCATTGGGTCGACGAGCCACGCGCGGGCGCCGCGCGCGCATCGGGTTTAGTTCTGAGGAGCGGCGTGCAGCGATTACCCTGGCGAGCATATTCGCGCTGCGGATGCTTGGGTTATTCATGATCTATCCCATTTTTGCCATCGCCGCACGCCGTTATTCGGGTGCGACCGCCGCGAGTATCGGTCTTGCACTCGGCATATATGGGTTGACTCAGGCCGGTCTGCAGATTCCATTCGGGATTGCCTCGGATCGTTTTGGACGTAAGCCGCTGATCACCTTTGGGCTGATTCTGTTTGTCGTGGGAAGTATCATTGCCGCACTCGTCCACAGCGTGGACGGGCTGATTTTGGGACGGGCGGTACAGGGTGGCGGTGCGGTGGGGGCGGTGATTCTCGCACTCACGGCCGATCTGACCCGGGCCGAACAGCGAACCAAGGCGATTGGCATTATTGGCATGTCGATCGGGTTATCGTTTGCCCTGGCCTTGGTGGTCGGGCCGCTCATCAATGGTTGGGTGGGGTTGAGGGGCCTTTTCTGGCTGACAGCGGTTCTGGGGGTTCTGGCCATCGTTGTGCTCTGGGTTCTGGTTCCGACGCCCGGACACATCCAGCATCACCGGGATGCGCAGACGACGCCCAAACTGATGATGGCTCTCATACGCGATCCCCAGTTGCTACGCCTCAATGCCTCGATTTTTATGCAGCATGCCATTCTTGCCGCCTTGTTTCTCGCCGTGCCGATGCTGCTCAAAGCGGAAATGGGCACGGGGGTTAACCTCGGTTGGATGTTCTATCTTCCGGTGCTGGGGGTTGCCTTTGTACTCATGGTGCCGTTCATCATCTACGCCGAGACCCGGCAACACATGAAGGGAACTCTGCTGGGGGCCGTGGGTGCGATCCTGCTCTCGTTGGCTGCACTCAGGCGGGCGCCGGCAGAGGTGTGGATCAGTGGGATCATATTAACTGTATTTTTTACGGCTTTCACCCTGCTTGAAGGGCTGTTGCCCTCGCTGGTGAGCAAGGTGGCACCGATCGCCGCGAAAGGAACTGCAATGGGGATCTATTCGACATCCCAATTTTTTGGAATCTTTGTGGGGGCAGCGCTGGGAGGCTGGATCGATCACGCTGCTGGTGGCCGCGCGGTTATCCTGTTTGTGCTGGCACTCGCCGTGGTGTGGTGGCTGATTCTGCTTGGCTTGCGTCGTCCGCCGCATTATTCGACCCGCGTGGCCGCGGTGCCTGAACCGGCCGATCCTTCCCGGCTTGCGCATGAGTTGCGGCAACTGCCGGGAGTCATCGAGGCTGTGGTGGTAACCGGGGAATCTTCCGTGTATTTGAAGCTCGATCGGGAAAAACTCGACGAGGCCCAACTCGGAGAGGTTTTATCGCCAACCTCGGGCGCGGGTTAGAATATCGCGGTCCCAGACCGCAGGGAGCCACATGAACGCAAGAACCGATCCCACCCTCCAGGGGGAGTATCTCATCGTCTCGGCCCGCTTTAATTCCCTGGTGACCGAACGGTTGACCGCCGGGGCCGAGGAGGCTTTGCTGGCCCAGGGTATTGCCGCCGAGCGGATTCAACGGATCGATGTCCCCGGTACCTGGGAGCTGCCGCCGGTAGTGACCGCGGCCGCGCGCAGTGGCCGTTATCGGGCGGTAGTGGCTATCGGGGCGGTGATCCGTGGGGAGACCCCACATTTTGAGCATATCGCCCGAACCGCCATCGATGCCCTGGGGCGAATCCAGAGCGAGACCTCGACGCCTGTCGGCTTGGGGATACTGACGACCGATACGCTGGAGCAAGCGCTTAATCGTGCGGGCGGCAAGGCCGGCAACAAGGGTATGCAAGCGGCGCAAGCGGCGCTATATACCGCCGATGTCCTCGCCAAATTCCACCCCTGAGGTCGTTCGGGGCCGGCGTGGGGCGCGCCGGTTATTGGTGCAGGCACTGTATCAGTGGCTGAGCGCCGGAGGTGAACCTCAATCGCTGGTGGCCGAATTCCTGGAGGATCGTGCTCCTCCCGGCATTGACACGGCGTATTTTCATGAACTGCTGCTGCCGTGCCTCACCCAGGTGGAAAGGTTTGAAGCGCTTATTGCCTCGGTACTGGATCGGCCCTTGGCGGAGGTGGACCCCGTTGAGCGTGCCGTTCTGTTATTGGCTACAGCCGAGTTCGAGCTACGCCGTGAGATTGCGATGCCTGTCATTATCGATGAAGCGGTGGAGCTGGCCCGGCTGTACGGCTCCGCCGAGGGACATCGCTATGTCAATGGGGTGCTGGATCGTCTCGCCGTCCGGCTGAGGCCGCAGGAGAAGAACCGGCCCCGGGACGGGAATTGTGGATGAGTTTGACCTGATCCGCGATTTTTTCACCGGCCTGGGTGTGACCCGCGAGGATGTTCTACGCGGAGTGGGGGACGATGCCGCGGTTGTGCGTCCACCCTGCGGCCGCGATCTGGCCTTGAGTACCGACAGCTTGGTCGCCGGGGTGCATTTTCCCATGAATCTGCCGGCTGCGGCGATCGGACATCGCGCTTTAGCGGTTAACCTGAGTGACCTGGCGGCCATGGGGGCGGAACCATCCTGGGCCCTGCTGGCGCTGACTCTTTCCGAAGTGGATCGGGAATGGATCCGGCTCTTCGCAAGCGGTTATGCCCGTCTGGCCCGAGCGCATGGGGTTGCCCTGGTCGGCGGGAATTTAGCCCGGGGTCCGCTGTCGATTACCATTACCGTAGCCGGTTTTCTGCCCCCGGGTGCCGCCCTGACGCGGGACGGTGCATGCGTGGGCGATGATCTTTATGTCACCGGGGTTGTCGGGGGGGGCGCCGCCGGTTTGCGGGCATTCCGTGCCGGCGAGAGCGTCACCGATCCCATGGTACGTCCCTATGCGTTGCCGGAGCCACGGCTACGGGCGGGCGAAGCCTTGGTTCCCTACGTCCATGCGGCCATTGACCTGTCCGACGGGTTGGTGGGAGACTTGGCCAAATTGCTCGAAGCCTCGGGGGGGCTGGGTGCCGAGATCGATTCCCGGAGTCTGCCGCTGGCGCCTGGGGCGAGCCTGGACGATGGGCTTGGACCGAGCGATGATTACGAACTGTTGTTGGCCGCTTCCGCCGCCGAGATTTCGGCGTTGCAGCCGGAAGTGGCGCTTGGTTGCCCGTTGACCCGCATAGGTCGGGTGAGTGCCGAGCGTGGTATCCGGCTGGGTTCTCAAGCACTGATGCCCGGGCGGTTCGGCTACCGGCATTTTTCATGAGCCGACGCCCGTACCCTTCACCCGGTATCAATGCCAAAGCGCTCGGGCGCGATCCCTGGTGCTGGATCGCCTTCGGCTTTGGGACCGGCCTTTCTCCCTACGCGCCCGGAACCCTGGGTGCGATTCTGGGTATTTTTCTGGCCTGGGCCTTGAAATTTACCAACCTGCCCGTCTATGGGTTGGTGACCGGGATCGTTATCCTGGCAGGTATTGCGATTACCGGCCATGCGTCGCGTCGTCTGGAGGCACACGATCCGCCGGGGATTAACCTCGATGAGGTAGCCGGACAACTCGTTGCCGCCGCGATGGTTCCCAGCGAATGGTTCTGGTTGGTATTGGCGTTTGTGCTGTTTCGAGTGCTGGATATTCTCAAGCCGTGGCCGATTTGCTGGATTGATCGACGCCTGGGGGGTGGATTGGGTATCATGGCCGACGATATCGTTGCGGGGGTTTTTGCCGGCGTTATCCTATGGGGAATGTACTCAGGCTGGATGGCAGCGGGAGGGCTGGTGTGAACGACAAGGAGACGGATAAGCCTCGATTCCCACGACATACAGGTCGATACGTGATGACCCGTGAGCTGGGCCGCGGCAGTACCAGTGTCGTGTATCTTGCTCATGACCCGCAACGGGGATCCGATGTTGCGCTGAAGCTTTATCACGGCACCGAGGTGCGTCCGGAACGGGCTGAAACCCGGCGCAAACTATTTACCAATGAGGCCCGTCTGGCCGGGGAACTCAATCACCCGAACCTGGTGCCGGTTTTAGAGGCGGGACAAAGCGGTGACGATGCCTATATCGTCACCGAATATCTACGGGGAGCGGAACCGCTCTCGGCGCATACCCAGTTGGCCAACCTGTTGCCACAACGGCGGGTGGTGGAAATTCTGTTTGCTTGCGCGAAGGGCTTGGATTATGCGCACAGCAAGGGCGTGGTGCATCGGGATATCAAGCCGAGCAACATTCTTCTCATGGCAGATGGAAATCCCAAGATCATTGACTTTGGCGTGGCTATTCATGATCGTTTAACGGGGACTCAAAGTATTACCGGGCTGGTCGGATCACCCAGTTATATGGCGCCGGAACAGGTGAAAGATGGAACCGCCACCGCACTTTCCGATATCTACTCCCTGGGTGTGGTCGGCTATGAGCTGATCAGTGGGAAACGTCCCTTTTATGGGGATAATCTTTCTCATCTGGTGCATCAGATTATTTACGCGACCCCGCAGCCGCTAGGCAAGTTGCGGGCCAGTATCCTTCCGGCGCTCGAGCGGGTGATCGAACGGGCGATGGAAAAAGACCCCGCGCGGCGATTTCCGAACGGCCTGGCAATGGCGGCCCAACTGGCGCGGGTACTGGCCGAGTTCGAGGAACGGGCGGGACAACTCGATCTTCAGGATCGATTCGATATTGCGCGACATTTGCCGTTTTTCAAAGACTTTGGCTATGCTGAGGTCTGGGAGGCAATCAGCCACAGTACTTGGCGAAATTATGCCGCCGGCGACGAATTGATTGCCGCAGGCTCGGGAAAACGGGTCTTTTTCGTGATTATTTCCGGGGAAGTTATCCTGTATCGCGAAGGACGGCAGGTCGATCTTCTCCGCCGTGGCGAGACTTTCGGGGAACTGGCATTGCTTGCCGGTCGCCCCCGGGTGACGACGGTAAAAGCGGTCGCACCGGTGTTGGCCATGAGCCTTGAAGCGAAGCAACTTGAAAGCGCCTCGACCGAATGCCAGTTGGCTTTTTATAAGGTTTTCATGAGAGCCTTACTGCGCCGGTTGGCGGTAGCGTACCGGGGGATCGAGGCCGAGTAGAACGGAGAGGCCTGGTTAAGCCCGGCTGCCGTATTGCGGGGATTTATCCGGCGATTACGGCCCAGGCCGAGTGGTTGTGGATGGACTCGAAGTTTTCCGCCTCGACGCTATACCGGCGTATGTGCTGGTCTTGGCGCAGCACCAAGGCGATTTCACGCACCGTATCCTCGACAAAACGTGGATTGTCGTAGGCCTGCTCGGTAATAAATTTTTCATCGGTTCGTTTGAGCAACCCATAGAGTGGAGCGGAAGCCTTGTCTTCCACCAGTCCGATGAGGGCTTCCAGGCCGAGGGCATCTCCCGGCTCGATCTTCACCCGGATATGCGAGCGTTGATTGTGGGCTCCGTAGCGGGAGATCTCCTTGGAGCAAGGACAGAGGCTGGTTACCGGCACCTGGATTTCGGTATAGGTGCTGGCCAGCCCATCCTTGATACTTCCGCCGAGACGAATCTCATAATCAAGATAGCTGCTGACACCGGAAATCGGAGCGCGCTTGCGCAGAAACAGCGGAAAGCGAAATTCCGCTTCGGCCCCCGCCGCGTCGAGGCGCCGGGCTACGGTAGCGAGGAAAATCGGCAGGCGCGAGGCGGTTAATGGTTCATGTTGCTCCATGAGCAGATCAATGAAACGTGACATATGGGTGCCGCGGCGCTCGGCCGGTAGGGGAACCGCCAGGGAGATGGTGGCTACCGTTTGTTGGGAGCCGCGTTCGGTGGCGATACTCAGGGGATGGCGCAAGCCCTTGATGCCGACGGCATCGATTGCCTGACGACGATGGTCGGTATGGCTTTGAACATCCTCTATGGTGCCGGCCGGGATTGGCACCTGGGCTTCCCAATCCACGAGGGCTCGGCTTAACTTCGAGAAGTGGATGCCAGGGGGGCGGGTTGGATCGTTTTCAGCCTGTTACGCCAGTCGGTGATTCGTTTCTCGATCCCGGCGGCATCGAGGCCTAGACAGGCCAGCATGTCTTCCCGGCTTCCATGCTCGCAGAAAACGTCGGGAAGCCCGATATGCAGGATGGGACGCAGCAGGGTGAGTGCATTGAGCACCTCGGCTACCGCGCTACCCGCGCCGCCGGCAATTACGTTTTCCTCGAGGGTGACCAGCAGGTCATGATCGGTCGCCATTTTCCGGATTGTTTCCTGGTCGAGGGGTTTGATGAACCTCATGTTGACCAAGGTTGCATCGAGTTTTTCGGCTATCTCCGCCGCGACGGGTACCATCGCCCCGAAGGCCAGAATAGCCAGGGTTTTCCCCCGACGCCGAATCTCGGCCTTGCCAATGGGTAGCGCCTGCATTTCGACCTGTGGCTCGATACCAGGACCGCTGCCGCGGGGATAACGAACCGCCGCGGGTTGATCCAGTGTGTAGCCGGTGTAGAGCATCTGCCGGCATTCATTTTCGTCCGCGGGGGCCATCACTACTATATTGGGTATGCAGCGCAGGTAACTCAGATCGAAGGCACCTTGGTGGGTGGCCCCATCGCCACCGACAATGCCCGCGCGATCGATTGCGAACAATACCGGCAAATTCTGGATTGCGACGTCGTGAATCAGCTGATCGTAGGCGCGTTGGAGAAAGGTGGAGTAGATGGCTACGACCGGCTTCATGCCTTCAACGGCCAGCCCGGCTCCCAGCGTGACCGAATGCTGTTCGGCGATACCGACGTCGGCATAACGTTCGGGGAAGCGCCGGTGGTACTCGACCAGTCCGGAACCCTCACGCATGGCCGGGGTGATGGCAAAGAAGCGTGGATCGCGTTCGGCCATGTCACAGGCCCAGCGGCCGAAGATCTGTGAATACGTAGGCAGCGACGCCTTTTTTTTGAATTTCCCTGATTCCGGGTCGAAAGGGGAAGGGCCGTGCCACTTGGTCGGATCGGCCTCTGCGGGGGCATAGCCCTTGCCCTTGCGGGTCACGACATGCAGAAATTGTGGACCTTTCAGTTCACGTAAATTGCGCAGTGTATACACCAGCGTGGGAAGGTCATGCCCGTCGATCGGGCCGACGTAATTCCAGCCGAGTTCCTCGAACAAGGTGCCGGGTAGCACAATACCCTTGAGTGCCGCCTCACCCCGGCGGGCGAGTTCCCAAGCGGGGGGCATGTGTTGCAGTACTCGCTTGCCCCCCTCACGCAAGGTGGTGTAAAGGCGCCCCGAGAGTATCCGCGAGAAATAGTTGACCAGGCCGCCGACATTTTCTGAAATCGACATGGCGTTGTCATTGAGGACCAGCAACATATCGGGGCGCGAGGCACCGCCGTGATTGAGTGCCTCGAAGGATTGGCCACAGGTCATTGCCCCATCGCCGACGACGGCCACTACCTTGCGGCAATCGTGCTGCGCCCGGAAAGCGAGCGCCATCCCGATAGCGGCACCGGTAGCGGTGCCTGCATGGCCTACCCCGAAGGTGTCGTATTCACTTTCGGCACGGTGTGGGAAAGGTGCCAAGCCACCAAATTTACGTATGGTGCCAAGCCGGTCGGCACGGCCGGTCAATACTTTATGCGGGTAAGCCTGGTGCCCAACATCCCAGAGCAGTTGATCCTCGGGAGTGTGATACACGTAGTGCAGGGCAATGGTCAGTTCCAGGGCACCCAATCCGGCGCCGAAATGGCCTCCGGTACCGCTCACGGTTTCAATCAGGTAGCCGCGCAGTTCACGTGCAACCTCACCCAGGCGCTCCTGGGGTAGTTCACGCAAGAGTGCAGGCCGGTCGATGCTGCTAAGCAGCGGGTAGCGTTTCGCGTCGATCATCGACGCAGTCCCTCGTTTCGATAGGAAGATATTATCGCGGCTGTGTCAAGTGGATTCAAGCACACCTCTGCGGAGAGCCGGCCGGGTCGTTGTCTCGGTGTTCCCACGGATCCCGCTATGGGGGTGGATTCAAGGAGAAATACGCTGCCGGATCCGATCATGCGTTGCCGAGCTGAATCCGGGTCCGTCGGCGTAGGTTAAGGGCGCCGCCGCGCGGAGCTTGTAATTCGATGGGTGGGAAACCCGGGAATTTCCGGGTTCAGATGGGAAGATCCCCGAATGTGGCACAGCTTGGTTACAGGTTGAGGGGTTAGCATGAGTATGTCGCCGCGGCGACCCCGGTTACGTGTTCCGCACGCGCTCGGCATTCCTGCGGAGCAGGGTGCAAGCTTTGGCCTGGGGATTGTCCGCCAGGGCGTAGCCGCGGATACCCCATAAAATTCATCCTGTAATTCGACCATCGATTCCGGCCAGGATATCGCGGGTCGAACGCCCGGGCACTGACGATCGACGCCTGATCGGAATGCCGGGAAGGTATCGGTCTGCGTTTTTATACCGTGATCCGTTAAAATATTTTCCGTTGTCATGGCAGTTGGTTTTCCGGTCTTTATTGCAACCTTGCATAACTCACCCAGAACACCGCACACCATATAAAATGCATCAGACATCTATGACTGTCTTTTCCCGCACCACATCTACTGGTGCTCGGTTCTGAAACGCACCGGCCTATATTCACATGAGCACAATTAAAGAACGTATCCAATCTACCCCTTTTTATGGTGGTAATGCGCCTTTTGTCGAGTCCTTGTATGAGGACTGGCTTGATGATCCAGGATCGGTTCCCGATGTCTGGCGCCGATATTTTGCCCGCCTTGGCCGCCGTGGGGACGAACCCCGGCACCCGATTGAGGCGGCACTTGCCGATCGGGCCAGGCAGCCCCGCGTGGCGATCTGCGGGGGTACCCGGGATGCCGCCGCGCAGCGTCTGCTCGAGGCCTGGCGGCTGCTCGGGCACCTGCAAGCGGATCTCGACCCCCTGGGACTTAAGCATCACGGGCGGAGGCGCGAACTTGATCCGACCGACTATGGACTTGGCGGCGACGAATGGGATCAACCGGTGCAGACCGATTGGGGCGGTCACCTCGCCCGCCGGCCCCTGGGGCAGCTCCTGCACGCGTTGCCGGAGGTCTATGCCGGGCATCGGGCGGTGGAGTTTGCCCATATCTCCGATCCGGCCGAGCGGCACTGGCTCCAGGAACAGGTCGAGACGGACGTCGATCCACATGCACTGACGGATGCGGAGCGCCTGATAGTACTGGCCGAGCTGGTCGCCGCCGATGGGATCGAGCGCTACCTGCATCGGCGCTATGTGGGTCAGAAGCGTTTCTCTCTCGAGGGCGGTGATGCGCTGATCCCGGTTCTGAATGATCTCATCCGCCGGGCGGGTGCCACGGGCGTTAAAGAGGTGGTGATCGGCATGGCTCACCGGGGGCGGCTGAACGTGCTGGTCAATGTGCTCGGCAAGTCACCGCGGGATCTGTTCTCCGAGTTCGAGGGCAACCACGGCGATAATGGATCGACCAATGCCACCGGTGACGTCAAGTATCACCTCGGTTATTCGAGCGACGTTAAGGCCGGGGAGGGGCAAACCCACCTGGTGTTGGCGTTCAACCCCTCGCACCTGGAAGCGGTGGATCCGGTGGTTGAGGGGTCGGTGCGGGCGCGCCAGGACCGGGGTGGTGCGGGTGCGCGGGAGCGGGTGTTGCCGGTACTCATTCATGGTGATGCCTCGCTGACCGGCCAGGGCGTGGTTCTAGAAACGCTGGAGATGTCCCAGACCCGCGGCTATGGTACGGGCGGGACGGTACATATTGTGGTGAATAACCAGATCGGCTTCACCACCAGCGATCCGCGCGATGCGCGCTCGTCGCGCCATTGCACCGATGTAGCCAAGATGATCGAGGCCCCCGTGTTTCATGTCAACGGCGATGATCCGGAGGCCGCTCTCGGTGCCATCCGTTGCGCCTATGACTATCGCCGGCGCTTCGCCAAGGATGTATTTGTCGAAATCGTGTGCTACCGCCGCCAGGGCCATAACGAGGCGGATGAACCGGCGGTGACTCAGCCGCCGATGTATAGCGTTATCCGTACCCATCCCACCCCGCGTGAAATCTATGCCCGGCGGTTGATAGAGGCCGGAATCATTACGGCCGAGAAGGTCAATGCGCTGGTGGATGCCTACCGCACCGGGCTGGACGAGGGGCGCGTGCTGGAAACCGCGACCCTGGAGCGCGTCCAGGGCAACTTCAAGGGCTCGGATTGGCGGCCGTATATCGGGCGCAGCTGGGACCAGCCCGCCACGACCGGGGTGCCGCTCGAGCGTTTGCGGGCACTGGGAGAGAAGCTGGTGCAGCTTCCCGAGAATTTCAAGGTTCACAACCGGGCTGCACGCATTCTCGAGGAGCGGCGCAAGATGATCGCAGGCAAGATCCCGCTTGACTGGGGATGCGCCGAGAATCTTGCCTACGCCAGTCTGCTTGCCGAGGGCTACCCGGTGCGGCTGGCGGGCCAGGACAGCCAGCGTGGCACCTTCTTTCACCGCCACGCGGTGTATCACGAACTCGAGACGGGCACCGAGTGGGTGCCGCTGAACCATCTGGCGGATGACCAGGCGTTTTTCACGGGCTACAACTCGCTGCTAAGTGAGGAAGCCGCGGTGGGGTTTGAATATGGGTATGCCACGGCGCGGCCGAATTCGCTGGTACTGTGGGAGGCCCAGTACGGGGATTTTGCCAACAATGCCCAGGTGATGTTCGATCAGTTCATCAGTTCTGGAGAGGCGAAGTGGGGGCGCCTGTGCGGGCTGGTATTGCTGCTTCCCCATGGGCATGAGGGCGCCGGCCCGGAACATTCATCGGCGCGGCTGGAGCGTTTTCTGCAGTTATGTGCTGGTAACAACATGCAGGTTTGCGTACCCACCAGTGCGTCCCAGATCTTTCACCTGTTGCGCCGCCAGGTAATCCGGCCCTACCGCTCGCCGCTGGTGGTCATGACCCCCAAGAGCCTGTTGCGCCACAAGCTGGCCGCCTGCGCCTTGGAAGACCTGTCCATGGCGGGTTACCAATTGATCATTCCCGAGACCCGCCGGCTCGACCCGCAGCGGGTGCGCCGCGTGGTGTTCTGCTCGGGGAAGGTGTATTTCGACTTGCTGGCGCGCTGCGAGGAAGAGGGCCTGGACCAGGTGGCGCTTGTGCGTATCGAGCAGCTCTATCCCTTCCCGCGGGAAGCCTATGCGGCGGAGCTGAAGCGGTATCGCGGTGCAACCGAGATCATCTGGTGTCAGGAGGAACCGACGAATCAGGGCGCCTGGTACCAGATCCGCCATCACCTGCAAAAGCCGTTGCAGCAGCGGCGGGTGCTGAGTTATGCCGGACGGAGGCCAATGGCCGCCCCAGCCAGCGGCTACCCGCAGCGGCACCGGGCGGAACAGAACGCCCTGGTCGAAGAGGCGCTCGGTCTTTCCGAGCGGGATCATGTTCAGAGTAAAACCACATTTATGGAGTCCAAATGAGTATAGAAATCAAGGTTCCGGAACTGCCCGAATCAATTACCGAGGCAACGCTGGTTAACTGGCACAAGAACGTCGGCGACCATGTGAACCGGGACGAAAACCTGGTGGATCTTGAAACCGACAAGGTGGTGTTGGAGGTGCCGGCGCCGACCTCGGGAATGCTCAAGGAGATCAAGGTCGGAGATGATGCCACGGTGACGGCGGGGCAGGTGATTGCCGTTCTTGAGGAGGGCGAGGCCGTTGCCGCCGTTTCACCGCCCGGTGGCGTATCGGTAACGGATGCGCCGGTAACCTCCCCGACACCGGGGGGAGCGGCGGTAAATACCGATGTACAGCCGCTGGCGCCCTCGGTGCGCCGTCTGGTGGACGAGCATCATCTCAATCCGGTAGAGATTCCGGCTTCCGGTCGTGACGGACGGCTGACCAAGGCCGATGTGTTGGCTTACCTGGACCGCTCCGGGGGGGGGAGCCGATCTCCGGTTGCTGTTCCACCGGCCCCTGCTCCGGCCGGGACCCGTGAGGAACGCCGGGTGGCGATGTCGCGCATCCGCACGCGGATCGCCGAACGGATGATCGAAGCCAAGGCAACGACCGCCATGCTGACTTCATTCAATGAAATCGACATGGGTGCCGTGATTGAAATTCGCAAGCGCTATCGGGACCGGTTCGAAAAACAGCATGGCGTGCGTATCGGCTTTATGTCTTTCTTCGTCCGGGCCGCGGTAAAGGCGCTCAAGCAGCACCCGATCGTAAATGCATCGGTCGAAGGTAATGAGATTGTCTATCATGACTACTGGGATATCGGTGTGGCCGTGTCGACCGAACGCGGCCTGGTAGTGCCCGTGCTGCGTGATGCAGATCAGCTCTCCTTTGCGCAGATCGAGCGTCAGATCGGCGAGTATGCCAACAAGGCTCGCAAGGGCGGGCTTGCAATCGAAGATATCACCGGTGGCACTTTCACCATCACCAATGGCGGCGTGTTCGGGTCGTTGTTTTCCACGCCGATCATCAACCCCCCGCAGAGCGCGATCTTGGGGATGCATAAAATTCAGGATCGGGCGATGGTGCTCGATGGAGAAGTCCGGGTTCGGCCCATGATGTATATCGCCATTACCTATGACCACCGGATCGTTGACGGCCGGGATGCGGTGCTGTTCTTGGTTGCGGTCAAGGAGGCGTTGGAAGATCCGGCGCGATTGTTGATTGACCTGTGATCTGAGCAGGACTTTTAACCCGGGTTGACGTGGCATGCCGGTGGTGACCCGGGTCGGGGCGGTTTTTAGAGTTTTCCTACAATTTATTGCCGTACGATCGCTAAGGAGTGGATCATGAGTGAGGCCTATGATGTTGTGGTAATCGGTGGTGGCCCGGGGGGGTATGTTGCCGCCATTCGGGCGGCCCAGAACGGGTTGAAGACCGCCTGTATCGACAAGTGGATCAATCACGACGGGACGCACGCTTTCGGTGGGACCTGTCTCAACGCCGGCTGCATCCCATCCAAGGCCATGCTGGAGGCCTCGGAGTTGTTCGAACGCAGCCGTCACGACTTTGCCGCGATGGGAATTAAGACCGGTGAGGTCGAGTTGGACCTGGCGACCATGCAGCGGCGGCGTGCCCGTATCGTCAAACAACTGACCGGTGGGATCGCCTTGTTGTTCAAAGGCAACGGTGTGACCGGACTACCGGGTACCGGTACATTGTTGGAAGGTCGTAAGGTGCGCTATACCCCGGTGGATGGCGAGGAGCGAATTCTTCAGGCCGGGCATGTCATTCTTGCCAGCGGTTCGGTGCCGGTCGAGCTCAAATCATTGGCTTTTGATCGCAAGCAAGTTGTCGATTCCTGGGATGCGCTGGAGTTCGATTCCGTGCCGCCGCGGTTCGGGGTGATCGGGGCCGGCGTCATTGGGCTGGAGCTGGGCAGTGTTTGGCGGCGGCTCGGCAGCCGGGTGACGATCCTCGAGGCCCTGGATACATTCCTGCCGCAGCTCGATGAGCAGATTTCCCGGGAGGCACTAAAGCAGTTCAAGCGCCAGGGGCTCGATATTCGCCTGGGCACGAAGGTGACCGCCGCGAAGAAGAGCAAGAAGGGTCTGACGGTCAGCTATGAAAGCGGCGGCGAGAGTCAAAACATCGAGGTGGACCGGTTGCTGGTGGCCGTGGGGCGTCGTCCCTATACCGAGGGTTTATTGGCAGGCGAGACCGGGGTGCGGCTGGACGAACACGGTTTCGTGATCGTCAATGAGGAATGCGCCAGCGGAGCCGAAGGCATCTGGGCCATCGGTGATCTGGTGCGCGGCCCGATGCTCGCCCATAAGGGTATGGACGAGGGGGTCATGGTGGCGGATCTGATCGCCGGCAAGGTGGCGGAACTGAACTACGAGGCGATCCCCGCGGTAGTGTATACCGCTCCGGAAATTGCCTGGGTCGGTAAGAGTGAGCAGGATTTGAAGCAGCAAGGGGTGCCGGTCAAGACGGGGAGCTTTCCCTTTGCGGCCAATGGGCGAGCGCAGGCGCTTGGACTCGCGAGCGGCATGGTCAAGATCATTGCGCACCGGGACAGCGACGAGATCCTCGGCATTCACATCATCGGCCCCTATGCCTCAGAATTAATTGCCGAAGCGGTTTTGGCGCTCGAGTACCGGGCAAGCGCGGAAGATATCCAGCGTACCATCCATGCGCACCCGACCCTCTCGGAGGCGATGCACGAGGCCGCATTGGCGGTCGACAAGCGGATGATTCACGCGCTCAACCGCCGCTGACGGGAAGCCGCTGCGCCGGTGCGCTGCTACGATACCTTTCGGGCGTGGCTGGGCCGTTCGGGGCGACGGGTTGCCGGTGCATGGTATTTTCCTGGGCCGGGGAGGAGATCTGTCGCCATGGTGGTCGGCCTCGTGGTTCTGCTTGCCGGGCCCCTTACCGCCGCGCCCGGTGTTGCCCGGGGCACGCCGGGCGTACGCCATGCGGTTGTGTTCATCTACCACCGCTTCGGCGAGTCGCGTTATCCGTCAACCAGCACGCCGGTCATGGCCTTTCGGGCACAGCTTGATTATCTCGCCGCCCGGGGTTTCCATGTCTGGCCGCTGGCGAAATTGGTCAATGCGCTCCGCAGCGGACGGCGGGTTCCCTCCCGTACCGTTGCCCTGACCGTCGATGATGCCTTTCAAAGCTTCTATATCCGTGCCTGGCCCCTGATCCGGGCCCATGGGTTTCCGGTGACGGTATTCGTAAGTACCGTGGCGGTGGATCATCACTATCCCGCCTACATGACCTGGACGGAGGTGCACCGGTTGCAGCGGGACGGCGTTGCCTTTGCCGATCATACCTTGACCCACCCGCATATGCTCGAGCGGTTGCCGGGCGAGACCGGGACGGCCTGGCGCTCGCGTATAACCCGTGAGATCGTGGGGGCACAGCAGCGCCTGCGCGAGGAACTCGGGCCGCGAACCAATACCGATCCCCGGCTATTCGCCTACCCCTATGGCGAGTACGATCCCGCGGTAGCGAAAATTGTTACCGGACTCGGCTATATCGCCTTCAGCCAAGCCTCGGGGGCGCTTGGAGAGCCGTTAGATCCGCGGGCGTTGCCACGCTTTCCGATCGACACTCACTACGATGCACTGTCGATGTTTGCGCGCCGCGCCCGTTCGCGGCCCATGCCGCTGGCCCGGATCACACCGTGGAATCCGCTTGTGGGTACGGAAAATCCCCCGGTTCTACGCTTGCGGCTGCGGCAACCGCTATCGGGCCTGGCATGTTTTTTGGGTAACGGCAAGCCGCTTGGAGTGCATCGGTCGAGCCCCGACGTGTTCACCATTCGTTCCCCGGTGCCCTTGCCTGTAGGCCGGTCGCTTTATACCTGTACCGCCCCGGCAGGCGGTGGGGCCTACTATTGGTATACGCATCTTTGGATACGGCTACCGAGCGGGCTAGGTTACTGAGCCATGCCGGGGATATCCACGAGATTCGGGTAGCCGGCCTTATCCGGTGCCGCGAGATCCCGGAATGAAGCGGGATGGCTATTGCCGCGGCGTTGAAGGCTGTGCGGTCCGGTTGCGGCGGGGTAGGGGGGTGGATCGGCAATTCTCGGGAGCCCGGCGGTGGCGCCTATGAAGATCCGGATAGGGCGCGGTCGCGATCCGGCTGATCAACTCCAAATGCCCGGCCGTATTCGAGAGGTATTGCCGGGCGAGCGCAATACCCCTCGAATTTGCGGTATCGAAATGTTGTCGACAGTCTCAGGCGAGTTGACGCAGCATGTATTGAAGAATACCCCCGTGGCGATAGTATTCCCGCTCTTTCGGGGTATCGAGTCGGACTTTAGCCTGGAATTCCCGCTTCTTTCCATCCCCGCCCTGTGCGGTTACTCGAACCGTTGCGGCATTGCCTGCGTTTATACCGCTGATGGCGTAGACTTCCCTGCCGGTCAGCCCCAGGGATTGCGCGTTTTCACCGTCTATGAACTGGAGCGGAAGCACCCCCATGCCGATCAGGTTGGAACGGTGAATGCGTTCATAGCTTTCGGCAATCACCGCTTTGACCCCGAGGAGCAGGGTTCCCTTGGCGGCCCAATCCCGGGAGGATCCGGTTCCATATTCTTTCCCCGCAATCACCACCAGGGGCGTTTTCTCATCCTGGTATTTCATCGCGGCGTCATAGATCGGCATCTGTTCGCCGCTTGGAATATGCAGGGTATAGCCACCCTCTACCCCGGGAACAAGCCGGTTGCGCAGGCGGATATTGGCGAAGGTGCCGCGCATCATCACCTCGTGGTTACCACGACGGGATCCATAAGAGTTGAACTCGGCGGGTTTTACGCCGTGTTCCTGTAAGTATTCGCCGGCCGGACTGGCGGGGCTTATGGTACCGGCGGGAGAGATGTGATCGGTGGTTACCGAATCTCCCAGCAGGGCCAATACGCGTGCTTGCTCGATGTCCTCGACAGCCGGTTTCTCGTGACTGATTCCCTCGAAGAAGGGCGGGAGGCGTACATAAGTGGAATCGTCTTTCCAGGTATAGATCTCGCCTTCCGGTATTTCCAGGGCCTTCCACTGGGAATTGCCCTCGAACACCGAGGCATATACTTGCTGGAACATTTCCGCGCGGATGCCATCGAGTATTTCGTGTATCTCCTTTTGTGTCGGCCAGATATCCTTGAGGAAAACTTCCTTGCCGTCCTTGTCTTTCCCCAGCGGTTGCCGTTGTAAATCCTGGTCCATCGTGCCGACGAGAGCATGGGCAACCACCAGTGGCGGAGAGGCGAGGAAGTTCATTCTCACGTCGGGGTGGACGCGACCCTCGAAATTTCTATTTCCGGAGATCACCGCGCAGGCCACGAGGTCATGCCGTTGAATGGCGTCATGAATCGGTGGCAGCAGCGGCCCGGAGTTGCCGATGCAGGTGGTGCAGCCATAGCCCACGATGCCGAAGCCCAGGGCCTCGAGGTCTTCCAGCAACCCGGATTGGCGCAGGTAGCTTGTAACCACCTGTGAGCCGGGCGCGAGGCTGGTCTTGACCCAGGGCTTGACCTGGAGGCCGCGTTCTCGGGCCTTGCGGGCAAGCAGCCCGGCACCGATCAGGACCGCGGGATTGGACGTATTGGTGCAGCTGGTGATCGCGGCAATGACCACGGCGCCATCCCGGAGCATGAAGTTCTTGTCGCCGAGGCTGACCGGGGTCTCCCTTGGCGCCAAGTTTCGGGAGTCGTCGGCAGCGGCGCCTGGGCTTGTGGAGTTGGAGCCGGCGGATTTGCTTGCTCGGGTCTCGATCAGGGGTTCCAGTTCGCGGTGATAGGTCTCCCTGGTTTTACTGAGAAGAATGCGATCCTGGGGACGCCTGGGACCGGCGATACAGGGCTCGATGGTAGCGAGATCGAGCCGCAGAACCGAGCTGTAGTCGGCCGGTGCCTGGCCCGCATGATGCCACAGACCCTGCTCTTTAGCATAGGCTTCAACCCGGGAAATCTGGTCTTTATCGCGTCCCGTAAGGCGCAAGTAGCGAAGGGTTTCCGCGTCGATGGGGAAAATTGCACAGGTGGATCCGAACTCGGGGGACATGTTGCCGAGCGTGGCCCGATCCGCCAGCGGCAGTGCGGATAGTCCCTCGCCGAAGAACTCGACAAATTTTCCTACCACGCCGGCACCGCGCAACATTTCGGTTACCGTCAGAACCAGGTCGGTCGCCGTTGTCCCTTCGGGCAATTCCCCGAGAAGTTCGACCCCCACTACTTGAGGGATCAACATGCTGATGGCCTGGCCCAACATCGCCGCCTCGGCTTCGATGCCGCCAACGCCCCAGCCCAGCACGCCCAGTCCATTGATCATGGTGGTATGCGAATCGGTGCCAACCAGGGTATCCGGATAAATCCAATCTGTACCTCCGATTTTCTGCTCGAATACGACGCACGCAAGGTATTCGAGATTGACTTGATGGACGATACCGGTATCGGGAGGGACAACCCGGAAATTAGCGAATGCCTTCTGCCCCCATCGTAGGAAGGCATAGCGTTCGCGGTTGCGCTTGAATTCGATCTCCGAGTTTCGTTGCAATGCATCCGGGAGGTTGTAGAAGTCGACTTGAACGGAATGGTCGATGACCAGGTCTACCGGTACGAGCGGGTTGATGCGCCGGGGATCCCCGTGGAGTGTGCCCATGGCGTCGCGCATGGCGGCCAGGTCCACAATTGCCGGGACGCCGGTAAAGTCCTGCAAAATCACCCGGGCCGGGGTGAAGGCGATCTCCTGGTTGGGTACCTGCCTGGGATTCCACCGCGCCAGCGCCTCGATATCCTCGGCGCGAATGGTGTCGCCGTTTTCGTTGCGCAGAAGATTCTCCAGGAGAATTTTGTGAACATAGGGCAGGTGGTCGATTGCATAGTCGCGGCTCAGATTTTCCAGCCGATGAATCTGGAATTCATGACTGGAAATTCGGAGGCCGGCGCGTGTTCCGAAACTGTTTCCCATAGAGATCTCCTGTGGATAAATAATCAACTGGTTGCAGGTTATTTTGGGATTTATTCCAATTCTTATTATACCAATTGCATTGAACCCGATTCTGGTTCAGGCTGAAGGGCCTGGGGGCGGCGGAGGGATGGAGATGCGCATACTGTTTTACGTGGGGATCGCAGCCCTGGCCTCTTTCTTAACGCCCGCCGCCGCGGCTTGTCCCGCGGACAACTCGGGCATCCGGGTGCCAAGCGGGTTTTGTATTCGGGTTGTCGCCAAAAACCTGGGCCCGCTGCGGCACCTGGCGATTCGTGAAAACGGCATGATCTACGCGATCATGACCAGTCCTCGCCATGGCGGCGGGGTGGTTGCGCTACACCAGGCAGAACCCGGGCGGGTCGATAAAATCCGCTATTTCGGGAAGGTCAGAGGCACGGGAATCGCCTTGTACAAGCGATTTTTATACCTGGGAGAGAATACCCGCATCGTGCGTTACCGGCTGGACCGGGGAAAACTGGTGCCGAGTGGGCCCGCGGCGGTTGTGGTGTCCGGGTTTCCGCGCCAGTACCAGCATGGCTCGAAAAGCCTCGCCATCGACGAGAACGGAAACCTCTACGTCAACGTGGGCGCGCCTTCCAATGCCTGCCAGCGCCGGGATCGCGTCCCGGGCTCGCGGGGGATATTCCCCTGTCCCTTGCTGCAGAGCCATGGCGGAATCTGGCGTTTCCGTGCTGCTCGAACCGGGCAGGTATTCGGCACCGCCGCGCGGTACGCCACCGGGATCCGCAATATCGTCGCCCTTGCCTGGGACAGCAGGACCCATGCGCTTTATACGGCAATGATGGGACGCGATCAATTACACGGTAATTGGCCGGATCTATACAGTGTGGCGCAGAATGCCGAACTCCCGGGAGAAGAGTTTTTCCGGGTTGTCGAGGGGGGCAACTATGGCTGGCCATATTGTTATTTCGATTCCCGGATCGAGCGCCTCGTCTTGGCGCCCGAGTATGGAGGCAACGGGCGCAAGGCCGGGTATTGCACTAAGTACCTGGAGCCGCTTTTCGCCTTTCCCGCCCATTGGTCACCCGAGGCAATGGTTTTTTATCACCGACGGGAGTTTCCGCGGCGATACCGGGGGGGCGCTTTTGTGGCCTTTCACGGCTCCTGGAACCGGGCGCCCTTGCCGCAACGCGGATTTGTCGTGGCCTTCGTGCCTTGGAAACAGGATCGACCAGGTTCGGACTGGCGGGTTTTTGCATCCGGATTTGCCGGCCGGAACCCGGTGATGTCGCCGGGGGCCGCACGCTTCCGCCCGGTTGGACTGGCCGTCGGATCCGCCGGGGGATTGTATGTCGCCGATTCACAGCGGGGCTGGATCTGGCGCATCTACTGGGGCGGGGAGCCGGCCGACGGCGGATCGGGGCGCTCGCCCGGGTAAAAAGGGCGGGGTTTGCTAGGATACACACCTCATGCCTCCCATGCTGCAACCGTGACCGTACGTACCCGTTTTGCTCCCAGTCCCACCGGTTACCTGCACATAGGCGGTGTCCGTACCGCCCTGTTTTCCTGGCTTTATGCGCGCCGCCATGGCGGGCGGTTCATTCTGCGGATAGAGGACACCGATCGGGGGCGTTCCACCGAGCGGGCCGTACAAGTCATCCTGGACGGGCTCGAATGGCTGGGTATCGATTGGGATGAGGGCCCCTACTTTCAGACTCGGCGCGCGGAACGCTATCGCGCGGCGGTCAAGCGCCTGCTCGATACCGGGCATGCCTATTATTGCTACTGCACCCGGGAGGAGTTGGAAACCATGCGCCAGGAGCAGCGCGCCCGCGGCGAGAAGCCGCGCTACGATGGGCGCTGCCGCAATCGGCGGGAGCCGCGCCCCGGCGTCTCCCCGGTGGTACGGTTCCGTATGCCCGATAGCGGCCGGACCGTGGTGCAAGACCTGGTATGCGGTCGGGTCGTTTTTGAAAATGCGCAAATGGATGACTTGATCATCCAGCGCTCCAACGGCATGCCGACCTACAACCTATCGGTGGTGGTGGATGACCTCGAGATGGGAATCACTCACGTGATCCGGGGCGACGACCACCTGAACAATACGCCAAAACAGTTGCACATATTTAATGCCCTGGAATCCAAGGCCCCTTTTTATTCCCATGTTCCCATGATCCTGGGTCCAGATGGAACGAAACTCTCCAAACGACACGGGGCCGCCAACGTCCTCGAGTACCGCGAGCGGGGCTACCTTGCCGAGGCGGTGGTGAACTACCTGGTGCGGCTTGGGTGGTCGCACGGGGACCAGGAGATTTTTAGCCGCCGGGAGATGATCGAGCTGTTTGATATCTCCCAGGTGAACCGTTCCGCCGCGGCCATTAACCCGGGCAAGCTCGACTGGCTCAACCAGCATTATCTCAAGACCGACGATCCCAGGGAAGTTGCCGCGGAACTTGCGTGGCAACTAGGCAGGCTGGGCATGGTAGTCGAGGACCGGGAAAAAATTGTGGCTGTCGTCCGGGCACAACGCGAGCGGGTCAAGACCCTGGAGCAAATGGCCCGATCCGGCCAATTCTTTTTTTGTGCTCCACCGAGTTACGATGCGAAGGCGGCACAAAAATTCTTGCTTCCGGCCGGTGAAATACTGGAGCTGGCGGAAACAAGATTGTCGGCGCTGACGCAGTGGCGGCCCGAAAAAATTCATCGCCTGGTGGCAGACTTAGCCGCAGAAAAGGGGGTTGGGCTTGGAAAGGTCGCCCAGCCGATCCGGGTTGCGGTCTCGGGAGGTGCGGTGTCGCCTCCGATAGACCAGACGCTGTTCATTCTTGGGCGCGAGGAAACCCTAGCGCGTTTGCGCCGCGCCCACGCCTGGATCGGGAAACCCGGTGGTAGAGTATTTTCCAAACCATAAATGAGTCTGAAGCAGGGTAATAGAAGTAGGTCTGTCGGCCGGTTTTCAGAGTCCGTCCATGAATGGTTTTGAAGAGTGTCTGGCGGGCCTTTTGTAGCTGGTCCGCCG
>Ga0256829_1000159_pt1 | contig 86668 bp, 75 predicted proteins | sample 131447metaG_FD_185979 | JGI IMG/M metagenome (GOLD analysis project Ga0256829, IMG submission 185979) | Hydrothermal vent microbial communities from Lau Basin, Pacific Ocean - 131-447 | ecosystem: Environmental > Aquatic > Marine > Hydrothermal vents | place: Pacific Ocean: Lau Basin | collected... | reverse complement strand
ATAGGCAGTAACCACAGCCGATGCACAGGTCCTTGTCGTGCAGCACGATGCCATCGTCGGTTTTGTAGAAGCAGTCGGTAGGGCAAACCGCCATACAAGGGGCATCATCACAGTGCATACAGGCAACGGAAATGGACATTTCATCCGCTTCGCCGTCGTTCAGAGTCACTACTCGGCGGCGCTGGATGCCCCACTCGACGTCGTTGGCGTTCTTACAGGCGGTGACGCAGCCGTTGCACTCGATGCAGCGCTCGGCGTCACACATAAATTTCATTTGAGCCATGGTGTTCTCCTCTTGCCGGTGCGGGCGTGTCCGCACCGGCATGCTGTCAGGTCAGGTCTTATTAGCTGGCGCGTTCGATACGGCAGATGGTGCACTTGGTCTCTTGCATCAGTGTCACCGGGTCGTAGCCGTAAGTGGTCGCCGTGTTGGCTGCCTCGCCCTGAACATAGGGCGCCGTGCCTTCCGGGTAGCGATCATGCAGGTTCTCGCCCTGGAAGATGCCGCCAAAGTGGAACGGCATGAAGGCCACCTTGCGATCCACCCTGGGGGTGACCAGGGCTTTCACCTTGACGCGGCCGCCCTCGGCGCCTTCGACCCAGACATCGTCACCGTCACGTACGCCGATATCGTTGGCGTCGGCAGGGTTCATCTCGACGAACATTTCCTGTTGCAGCTCCGCCAGCCACGACATGGAGCGGGTTTCTTCGCCGCCGCCTTCGTACTCGACCAAACGACCTGAGGTCAGAATGATCGGGTAATCCGCGCTGTTGTCACGATCCTGGATGGTTTTGTACATCGTGGGCAGACGCATGATGGAGTCAAAGTCATCCCACGTGGGGTAGCGCTCAACCAGGTCACGACGGGTGGTGTAGAGCGGCTCACGGTGCTTCGGCACCGCGTCCGGGAAGGTCCACACCACGGTGCGGGCTTTGGCGTTACCGTACGGTGCACAGCCGTGCTCAATAGCGACACGCTGGATACCGCCTGAGAAGTCGGTCTTCCAGTTCTGACCTTCAGCCGCCACTTTCTCTTCAGCGGTCAGGTCATCCCACCAGCCCAAGTCTTTCAGCAGCTGGTCGGTGAACTCCGGGTAGCCGTCGTCGATATCGCCGCCTACAGGAGCGGAGCCTTCGGCCAGCAGGTTGACGCCGTTACGCTCGATGCCAAAGCGGGCGCGGAAGCCCATGCCGCCCTCCATCACGGGCACGCTGGTATCGTAGAGGTTCGGGGAGCCCGGGTGACGGAATTCCGGGGTGCCCCAGCAAGGCCACGGCAAACCGTAGTAGTCGCCATCGGCAGGGCCGCCCTGGGCACGCAGGTTCTCAAAACTGAAGGTGTGCCAGTTTTGCTGGTGCTCTTTCAAGCGCTCTGGGCTTTGGCCGGTGTAACCGACGGTCCACATACCTCTGTTAATTTCACGCAGAATATCTTCGATCAGCGGCTCGTCGCCGTTCATTTCATAGTTCTTGACCAGCTCATTACCGAAGCCCAGCTTGCGGGCAAACAGGTACATGATTTCATGGTCGGGCTTGGACTCGAACAGCGGTTCGATGACTTGGTCACGCCACTGGATCGAGCGATTGGTGGCAGTCACACTACCGGTGGTTTCAAACTGCGTGGCAGCGGGCAGCAGGTAGACGCCGTCGGTGCGGTCGTGCATGACGGACGCGACAGTGGGATAAGGGTCGACGATGACCATCATCTCCAGTTTCTGCATCGCCTTTTGCATTTCAACGCCGCGGGTTTGCGAGTTGACCGCGTGGCCCCAGTAGAACATCGCTTTCAGCGCGGTGCGCTGGGAGATGTTTTCGTCCTCTTCCAGCACGCCATCTACCCAACGGGAGACGGTAATACCGCTGGAGTACATGGGCTTGCCGTCGGCGTACTCGGTGTCGTCGAAGCGGCCTTTTAGCCACTCGTAGTCTACGTCCCACACATTGGCCCAGTGCTGCCAAGCGCCTTCTGCTAAGCCGTAGTAGCCCGGCAGTGAATCAGACCCCAGGCCCAAATCGGTGGCACCCTGTACGTTGTCGTGACCACGCAGGATGTTGGCACCGCCGCCAGACTTGCCGATGTTGCCCAGTGCCAGCTCCAGGATGCAGTAGGCGCGGGTGTTGTTGTTGCCGGTGGTGTGCTGAGTACCGCCCATACACCACACCACGCAGCCAGGACGATTGTCGGCCAGACGCTTGGCCACGTCGAACATCTCTGCTTCGGGCACGCCGGTAATGTCTTCGACGACGCTGGGTGGGAACTGGGCGACTTCGGCCCGCACGTCGTCCATGCCGTACACGCGCTGGTTGATGTACTCGCTATCTTCCCAGCCGTTTTCGAAGATGTGCCACAGCAAGCCCCAGATGTAGGCCACGTCAGAACCGGGGCGAATGCGCACGTACTTGTTGGCTTTAGCAGCGGTGCGGGTAAAGCGCGGGTCCGCGACGATGATGTCGCAGTTGTTGCGCTCCTTGGCGATCAAAATGTGCTGCATGGCCACCGGGTGGGCTTCACTGGGGTTGGAGCCAATGAAGAGCATCGATTTGCTGTTATGCATATCGTTGAGCGAGTTGGTCATCGCCCCGTAGCCCCAGGTATTGGCCACACCCGCTACCGTGGTGGAGTGGCAAATACGCGCCTGGTGGTCGGTGTTGTTGGTGCCCCACATGGAGGCGAGCTTGCGCATCAGGTACGCCTGCTCGTTACTGAACTTGGCCGACCCCAGCCAGTAAACGCTGTCGGGGCCGTGGGCGTCGCGCAGTTCCAGCAGCTTGTCGCCAATCTCATTGACGGCGTCGTCCCAGCTCAGGCGCTGCCATTCACCGGCGACCAGTTTCATCGGGTACTTCAGGCGGCGAGTGGAGTGGCCGTGCTGGCGGAGCGACGCACCTTTGGCACAGTGAGCGCCACGGTTGATCGGGTGATCGAAGGCGGGCTCCTGCTTGGTCCAGATGCCCTCTTGAACCTCGGCATACACACCGCAGCCCACCGAGCAGTGGGAGCAGATGGTGCGCTTCGTTTCTACCGGGGAGTCGAGCACCGGCGTTTTATCAGCCGCTTCAGTGCGCTGCATCATCGGCGCGCCCATAAAGCCTGCCGCAGCCACCCCACCAGTGGCCACACCCGTGCGCTTTAGGAACTGACGACGGGAAATACCCAACCCAGTGGTAGCGGGGGTGTTCGTTTTGCGAGTTAGACGCATGGCAAATCTCCTGGCAGTTCGCCGTCAGTCACGCAGCGAGGCGTAATAAGCACGAATATGGTCGGTCTCGCGGTAGTTCACCGCCTGCTTGTCGCGCTCAACCGGACTTTTATCATCTGCCTGTGCCAGCGTGACGTGGCCTACCGCAACGGCTGCACCCGCAGCGGCGGTGCCTAAACCAACGGTTTTCATAAACCGGCGGCGCTCAGGGTTATGTGACTGGTGCATGGGGTTCTCCTCTTTCATGCCCTTTTTTTATGCGTGGCCCGTAGGCCCTGTTGTTCGCTTAACGCTGCGCACGGTCACGTCACGGTGTGGCTTTGCGCGCTGCACCGGCGTCATAGGAAGCAGGCTCCACTATGCGCACCGGTTGATAGGCCGCTTGATCGCTCAAACGTGCCTGTTCGCTCTCCATAAAAGCACTACCCAACTGCCCCAGCGCTGAATAGAAAGCGGTGTCTACTTTTGCAAGGTCATCCCAACAGCGGCTAGCCCAGGGGGCAAGGTGCTGTTGGAAAAAGGTGAACTGTTCACTACTTTGCGCGGCGATGAGCATGGCCATCACTTCGCACATCGCCGCCAAGTGATCCTCTGGGTCCCGGGTATGCTCGCTGCGCTCAAAGCCGAGCGCACGGAGGTCTTGGCGCAGCGCGACCAGCGCGGCTTCCATCAGCTCGCCGTTGCGGTACCAGGATGCATAGGGCACAACGTCGCCTTGAATGACGCCTACTAAGTGGCGGAAATGCGCACGCTTCAGGCTGTCCACATCGCTTTGGCTTGCCGCTTTTGACAGCGCGGCCCAGTATTCGGCAATGCGGCTACCATCTTGCTCAATATCGAGGCTTTCTAGCCACGCCAGTAGCTCGCTGTCCGGCGCTTGGCGCAGCAGACTGGCAAACAGCTGGTAGATATCCATTCGCAGCGCATCGGTTTCACTTAGCGTCGGCATTGCATCGCTCATTGCTTTACACCTTTAGTTGCTCTTCAGGGTCACGAGCCATGGTTTTCCACACGTCTTTCACCCGACAGTCTTCACACATTTCTAAGCGCGTCATGGCATCACCGGCAAAGTAAGGGTGGTTGGCCAGCTTGGCTTTAATGGTGGCAACGGTGCTGGCGGTGGCAAACGGCTTACCGCAGCTAATACATTCGAAAGCCGCCTCTTCGTGGCAAATATGCCGCGTTTCGCGCGCAGGTGCCGCGAGGAAGCCTGGCTCCAGCGTGATGGCGTCTTCAGGGCAGGCCTGTTCGCAGAGCCCGCACTGTACACAATCGGCTTCCAGGAAGCTAAGCGCGGGGGTATTACCGCCGGATTTAAGCGCAGGCGTTGGGCAATTGCTGACACAGGCGTGGCACAGCGTACAGGCCGCGCTATCGACATTAATGCCGCCGTAAGCCGCCCCTTGAGGCATGGCGTGACGCTCACCGCTGGGAGCCCCCAGTTCAGCCAACCGCGCCAGCACAACGTTCAGGCGAGCACGCTTATTAGGCTCATTAAAGCTCAATGGCGACTCGGTGAGCGGTGTTAGGCTGGGCAGCGCATCTCGCTCGCCCTCGGCACCTACCGGCAGTAGCTTAATACGCGCGGCGTCGTGGCCTAGCGCAGTCAGCAAACTATGAGCCTGAGTGATTTGATGCTCTAAAAATGCGCTGAGCCGATTCGGCATGTCGTCGTGAAGCTGAATGCGCACTTCAGAAGCGCCGCTGGCGAGCGCCGTCAGCCACTGGTCGTGGCCCGCCGCGCCCAGCTCTTCCAAGGGGGCATTAATGATGTGGCCCGGCGTGGTAATGCCTGCAGCACGCTCAGCTTCCAGCGAGTCATGGGTAATAAAGCGCAGCACCGGCACCTCGCCACCGGCGTCCCGATAAGCAGTGAGCCAAGTGGCTAACGTATCCTGCTGACGGCGGGTTTCCGGCAGGCGAAACTCGATGGCACCCGTAGGGCACGCACTGGTGCAACTGCCTACGCCTTGGCAAAGGAAAGGATCAATCTCAATGCGCGACTCAATGCGGCCTTGGATGCTAGAAATTGCATCCGCCGGGCAGACGTCGAGGCAGCGAGTGCAACCGACGTTACCACTGGAAGAGTGGGCACAAAGATCGGTATTGACCTGGAAATAGCGCGGTTTATCGAACTCACCGACCAGCTCCGTCACGCTCTCTAACACGTCGGCACGCTCAGCTTCCTGGCGCTCCCACGCGAGGCGCAGGTAGCCCGGCGGGGGCAGTTCCCAAGAAGCGACGTTAAGTGCTCCCTCCGAAAGGTCCAGCACTACGTCAAACACGTCCCGCTCAATCAGCGCTTGGGCAAGATTGAGGGAGTCACCATCGTCTTGGCTCAGAGTGGCACGAAAACCACCCAAATGACCCGCGATGTTAAGCTGTGACTGTTGATGCGCACTCAGCACTTGAGCGATCAGCGGCTCGCTGGCGACAGGAAGATCAACGGCCTCATCTGTGGTCAGCATCGTGAGGGACGCTAATCCTCGCCCCTGAAGCACTCGTGCCGCTTGAGTCACTGACGGCGCACTACCGAGCAACAGCACATGACCGCGGCTGTGGTAGGTCACGTTGGCAGGCGTTAAATTCACCGGCCATGAGATACGCCGACGCACCGCTTCACGAGCGGCGACGTTGCGCTGGTCGTCAATCGACGCCAGTTGGATTCGTTGGTTCATGCATTCTCACGGTCAAGAGGTCGTTTTTGTTATAATTAGAGATTAGATTTTGTCATCTCACGGACGACTTTCGGCGTTATAACGACATAGCTTCTTGTATCAGCGTATGGCGAAAACAGCTTTTTTGCCACTTCCTTTGGTCGTACCGCTGTCAACACAAGCCCGCCATACTTACCATAACCCACTGATTCAAAAAGCTAACTGTCTTTTCTCCGCTCTCCTGGAGCGTGATCAGGATAATCAGACTGGTCGTCTGGCGAGGCACTTTGTACAAAACTGTCATCACTTGTGCAAGCGCTGGTCTGATCCGAGGCGGGCGCAGGCGATGTCTCTTCCTGTGCTTTCTCCTTCTGCCCTGCGTCTTCCAGCTTCTCTAAGGTCTCTTCTGCCTTATTGGCCCAACGCCGCAGCTTGCCCGCCAGCTCGCTGGCCATGGGCTTTAACTGCTGAGTGTAGTCGGCGTCGTAATCATCCAAACCATCGCGCACATTGTAGTTACCGGTGGCCCAGAGCCTACGCAGGGCACGGCGGCGCAGCGCAGCACTGACGCCAGGCACCATAAAGGCGCTGAAGTCGCTGCCGGCAGGCAGAGTGTCTGGGTCGGGCAACGTGTGGTCCAGGCTGCCCGGTAGGGGCGGAGCTGCGGCCTCTTGCTCGTCTACCGCTGGGGAGGAGGCATCTATACCGTCAGACTCAGGCGCGTGCGTCTCTACTTCCAACTGAGGCTCTATCGGCTCCGCCGACTGACTGTCATCACTCTCATGTTCAATGCCGCGCTTTTTACGCGACCAGCGCTCCAAACGGCTCACTGTGGCTGCTCCTTGGTCGGGGTCTCTTTACTGCGCCCGGCCCCTTTGCGTTTTTTCTTGCGGGTTTCCATCGGCGCTTCACCGTGGCGCGCGAGATAGTGCTCTATCCACACCTGAATCGCCATCGGCATCGACGCTTCTAATACTTGCTGCTCGCCATCTAGCCAGCCCGCGGCCACATCCTGGCTGGCAGTGATGGCATCGGGCTTCGGGGTTTGCCCGGTGAACCCGGCACGCACGAACAGGCGCGGCGTCGGCGAGGTGAGGTTAAATCGATAGGCGGCTCGCTCGGTCATATAGAGCTGCAGGTTGAGTACGCCCCCCCCTTGGTCCCCCGGCACTAGCTCGGCAATGCGCCACTGGGTCAGCGTGAAACTGCGCACCTGCTTGGGCTCGGCGACTAAGGTAACGCTTAATGCGCGTAAACTATCACTCATGGGTTTCACCACCTTAGACCTTGAACGGGTAGACAAGTAAGCCTTTTGAGCGTCATCATCGTCAACTCAGACTATTTTACTCAACTATTATGATCTTGTGCGCCGTGTTTGCGTCAGCCACACAGCGTTTTGGTATCAGTGAGGATTGCGGATGCCCGCCCTTCAGTTAAGCCGAGCCCGCTTACCGGCCACGACCACCATTGATGTCATGGATGCCTACGGCGACACTCGCCCCCAGGCCATTGCCGCCGAGCGTGCGCTTACGGTGTATCTTAACAAGCGTGAAATTGTCACCCTGATGACGCTAGGCGATGACCCCGAGGCACTAGTGGTAGGCTACCTGCGCAACCAGGGGCTATTAAGAAGCGTCGAGGACTTAACCGCGGTTCAAGTCGATTGGGAAGTAGAGGCTGCGGTGATCGTTACCCGCCACCTGCCGGATGACTTGGAAGCGCGCCTTAGCACGCGCACTGTCACAACGGGCTGCGGTCAGGGCACTGTGTTTGGTAAACTGTTAGAGCAAACTTCTCTCACAGCGCTGCCTGAGACACCGCTGGCCCAATCGACGCTCTATCAACTGTTGACCAATTTGAACACCTATAACGACACCTACCGCAGCGCGGGCGCGGTACACGGCTGCGCGCTGTGCCACCAAGCTCAGGTGCTGGATTTCGTCGAAGACGTGGGCCGCCACAACGCCGTGGACACACTGGCGGGTCGCCAGTGGCTTAACCAAGCTGATAGCCGTAGCGCCGATATTTTCTACACCACGGGCCGGCTAACATCGGAAATGGTGCTAAAAGTCGCGCAAATGGGCATTAGCGTACTGGTATCGCGTTCAGGCGTGACACAAAAAGGCGTAGAGCTGGCCGAGCGTTTCGGCGTGATGCTGATTGCCCGTGCGAAGGGGAAAGGCTTCCAAGCCATTAACGCCGCTGGCCGCTTGACGCTGGACGCGATTCCCCCCAAGCCGCCGAGTGCGCGCTCGTCCAAGGAGGCAGGCGTATGATCGCCAAGTATGATCTGACTGGCATGATTCTCGCAGGCGGTGAAGGCCGCCGTATGGGCGGGCGAGATAAGGGCCTAGAGCCCTTCGCAGGCTTGCCGCTGGTGGCGCACACCGTTAAGCGCTTCGATGGCCACGTGCATGAGTTGATGATTAACGCCAACCGTAATAGCGATGCGTATGCGCTGTTTGCCGACCGTGTGATTGAAGATGCCGAAGGCGGCTTCAAAGGCCCGCTGATGGGTATTTACAGCGGCCTGCGTGCGGCTCAAACGCCGTGGCTGCTGGTCGCCCCCTGCGACTCCCCTGCGCTACCCCACGATTTGGTGGCGCGCATGGTCGCCGGTATTACCCAGGCGGGTGTCGAGCACGATATCGCCGTGGCGTTCGATGGCGAGCGCCTGCACCCCGTCGTCGCGCTGCTGCGTACGTCGCTGGCCGACGACCTGGCCGCCACCCTGGCCGAAGGCGAACGCAAAATCGACCGCTGGTACGCTCGCCACGCCTGGTGCCGGGTGGATATGTCCGACTGCCCTGAAGCGTTTGCCAACCTCAATACCGAAGAGGAGAAAGCCCGCTTGGAGCTGGCACTGACAACGCCTTCCCAGGAGACGCCATGAGCCTGTCGTGTTTTGAGCTAGGCGAGCAGATGCTCAGCGTCGATGCCGCCCGCGATGCGCTGATGACGCTGGTTGAGAAATCGGTAGCGGTAGAACAGGTGGCAATAGGCAGCGCCTACGGACGCAGGCTGGCGACTGATATCACTGCGCCTATTAGCGTGCCACAGAATACCAATGCGGCGATGGATGGCGTTGCCTTGTCCTGGCCCAAAGAGCCTCCCTACACCACCCATTTCCCCATCGTAGGGGACGCCTTCGCCGGGCAGGCGTTTGAGGGTAAGGTGCCCTCTGGCCAGTGCGTGCGTATCACCACCGGCGCGCCGCTACCCAGCGGCACCGATACGGTGATTATGCGTGAGCAGCTCATTGAGGGTGACGACAGTGTCACCATCGATGCGCCAGAGCGGGTCAGTTTTGGGCAGCACGTACGCCAAGCCGGGGAGGATATTGCCAAAGGGGCCGTTGCATTGACGGCGGGCACACGGCTGGATGCTGCCAGCATGGGGCTGATTGCTTCATTAGGCCATGCCACCATCGACGTCTATCAGCGTCCAAAGGTAGCGATCTTCTCCACCGGCAACGAAGTCACGCCGCCGGGAGAGCCGCTCCCCAGTGCCGGAATTTACGACACCAATCGCTTCACTCTGATCGGCATGCTTAGCGAGCAAGGGGCCGAAGTGGTGGATTTAGGTATTCTGCCCGACGACCCGCGCGCTATTGAGCAAGCGCTTGCGGAAGCAGCGGCGCAGTGTGACCTTGTGATTACCAGCGGCGGCGTATCCGTGGGCCACGCGGACTACACCCGCGCTGCGCTGGAAAAGCTCGGACGGCTGGCCTTTTGGCGGGTGGCGCTACGCCCTGGCCGCCCGATGGCCTGCGGCCAACTGAGCGACTCCCGCACACCGTTTGTGGGGCTACCCGGTAATCCAGTGGCGGTGATGGTTACTTTCAGCCAGTTTGTGGTGCCGCTTTTGCAACGGCTGCAGGGGCAACTGCCTTCTCCGCCCTTACGACTCACAGCGATTGCCCAAACACCGCTAAAAAGCCGCCTGAAGCGCACCGACTTTCTGCGTGGCATTTATACTTGTGATGAGCAGGGCGTGCTACATGTGCGCAGCACAGATGCCCAGGGCTCGGGTATTTTGACTTCCATGGTGATGGCCAACTGTTTGATTGAACTTGGCGGTGACCAGGCAGACGCACAGCCAGGCGAGGCGGTCTGCATTCAACCGATAACGAGCTGGCAATGACCGAACAACTGATTGACGATTTTGGCCGCCGTGTCCGCTATGTACGCATCTCCGTGACGGACCGCTGCGACTTCCGATGCGTGTACTGCATGAGCGAGGAGATGACGTTTCTCCCCCGCGCGCAAGTGCTCACGCTGGAAGAGCTTGCCATGGTGGCGCGCGCCTTCACCGAGCTTGGCGTCGAGAAGATCCGCCTGACCGGCGGCGAACCGCTAGTGCGCAAAGGGATTGAGCAACTGGTGGACGAGATTGGCGCCCTACCGGGGCTGGACGATTTCACCATGACCACCAACGGCGCCAGCCTGCGCAAGCACGCCAAGCGGCTGTATGACGGCGGCCTGCGTAGGCTCAATATCAGCCTCGACTCCCTCAACCCCGAGCGCTTTAAACAGCTGACGCGCACCGGCGACTTAGCCAAGGTGATCGACGGCATTCACGCCGCCAAAGAGGCGGGCTTCAAGCGCATCAAGCTAAACGCGGTGATCTTGAAGGGGCGCAACGAAGACGAAGTGCTCGACTTGGTGACCTTTGCCCGTCAGGAGGGCCTCGATATTAGCTTTATCGAGGAGATGCCGCTGGGCGATGTGTCGGACCACTCCCGGGCAGAGACCTTCTACTCCAGCGACGACGTTCAGGCGTTGATCGAAACACGCTACCCGCTGATGCCCACCACAGAGAGCACACCAGGGCCGTCGCGTTACTTCAAAATGGCCGACAGCGACAGCCGGGTGGGCTTTATCTCGCCCCATAGCCATAACTTCTGCGATAGCTGCAACCGCGTACGGGTCACCGTGGAAGGCCGCCTGCTGCTCTGCCTGGGTAATGAGCACTCGGTGGACCTGCGCGCCGTATTGCGCCGCCATCCTGGCGATATGCAGGCGCTCAAAACCGCCATTATTAACGCCCTACCGCTTAAGCCCGAACGCCACCACTTCACCACCGATGGCGACGTGCAGGTGGTGCGCTTTATGAACATGACCGGAGGTTAACCGTTGGCAGCCGCTTCACGCGTTCCCGTTCACATCGTCACCGGCTTTTTAGGTAGCGGCAAAACCACGCTTATCCACAGCCTGATCGAGCAAAAGCCTGTGGATGAGAAGTGGGCGATTTTGGTCAACGAATTTGGTCAGATCGGCATTGATCAAGCGATGTTTGATGCGCGCGATGATGTGGTAGTGAAAGGGCTGCCCGGCGGCTGCCTATGCTGCCAGCTGGCGTTTGTGCTTCAGGCGGCGCTGGTTAATTTATTGGCGCGCAGCAAGCCCGATCGGGTGATTATCGAGCCATCGGGCCTTGGCCATCCGGCGGGGTTATTAGATTTACTGCGCGGCGAGGCGTTTCAAGACGTGGTGACGGTGCAAGATATCATCGCCACACTTGACCCACGCCGATTGGATGAAGCCCGCGTGCGTGAGCACGACACGTTTCAGGACCAGCTCCACATGGCCGACGCCATCGCCATCACCATGGGCGAGCAGGCAAGCAGCGCCCAGCATCAACAAGCGCAGCAGTTTATCGGCACGCTATGGCCGGCCCGTAAATGGGTGTACACCGTTGAGGAAGGGGTGCTGCCGGTGTCGCTCATCTTGGACAGCGGCCAGGCGCGCCAACAAGATCAGCCTGCGATGCCTGCCGAGCATCAGGCTCTGGCAGCCAGCCCTAGCCTAGAGGGGGCTTTTTTCGATTTTCCGCCCCCTCCTGGCCAGCCCCAACAGCAAACCGCCACTGCCCTGGGTTACACCAGTACGGGCCTGCGCTGGCACCCTACCGAGCGATTCGACCTCGACCATCTCGCCCATTGTATTGGCGAGCTGCCCGCTACGGCGCGGGTAAAGGGAGTGTTCCACACCACCGACGGCTGGAAACGGTTCAACCGCGCGGATGGCGCGCTCAGCGTTGCCAGCAGCGCTTGGCGGCAAGACTCGCGGCTTGAGGTGATTACCCCCGAGAGCTTTGAGCACGCCGCGCTGATCGCGGCGTTACTCATCAAGCTGCATGCCTCAAGCGTAGGACTGAGCTAGCACGGCTGCTTCAATGTCATTAACGGACACCGGCCGTCCGAACAGATAGCCCTGAAAGGCGTGACAGCCATGGGCCATCAGCCACGCCTGCTGCGCTTCCACTTCTACCCCCTCGGCAATCACATCCAGGCTTAAGCTCTTCGCCAGGGCAATGGTACTTTCCACAATCGCCGCGTTTGCTTTGCTCTCTAGCACTTGCTGCACAAAGGATTGGTCAATTTTCAGCTGGTCCAACGGCAGTTGGGCCAAGTAAGCCAGCGACGAGTAGCCGGTGCCGAAGTCGTCCAGCGAGAAACGAACGCCCAAGGCTTTTAGACTGAGCATTTTATCGCGTGCATCGTCACGCGCCTCTACAAACAGCGTTTCAGTGACTTCTAATTTCAGCTGCTCTAGCGGCGCTTGAGTGCGCTGAAATACCTGCTCGACCCGCTGCAGAAAGTTGTTCTCGCGGAATTGTAGTGGGCTGATGTTCACCGAAATCGTGAGCCTATTCAGCAGCGGCGAACCTGCCCACTGGGCTAACTGCTGGCAAGCCTCTTCCAGCACCCACTCCCCGACATCATTAATCAGCCCTGTGCTCTCTAGCAGCGGTATAAACTCGCCCGGCGAGACTAACCCACGCTCAGGGTGCTGCCAGCGCAGTAGGGCTTCAACGCCTATTAATCTACCCCGACGATCAACCTGAGGTTGGTAATGCAGCCGCCATTGCTGATGCTCAAGCGCTTGGCGAAGCTCCGACTCTAGTTTTACCTTAGCTAGCAGTTTTGCCTGCATGGAAGGGTCAAAAAAGCGCACTGCTCGTCGGCCGCTGGCTTTCGCTTGAGAAAGTGCCATATCTCCCTGTTGAAGGTAGTCGTCTGCGCTGCGCTGGCTATCTGCGATGATCGTAATACCTACGCTAGCGGTGACTAACGCACTCTCTTCCCCCACGCTGATCGGCTCATCCAGCGCCGCCAGCAGCTTATACGCGATATGTTCAGCCAGTTGCTGAGTTTGCCGTGGGCTACCATCAATCCCTTCAATCAGCACCGCAAACTCGTCGCTTCCCAACCTTGCCAAGGTGTCAGTATCTCGCAGCATTCGCCCAAAGCGCCGGGCAACACTTTGCAACAGCTGGTCGCCCGCATGGTGGCCTAGGGTATCGTTAACATGATTAAAGTTATCAATATCGATCAGGATTAACGCGCCGCAGCGCTGATGGCGGTTCAGCTCTTTTAGCGCTGTGCCAATACGGTCAATAAACAGCCGCCGGTTAGCGAAACCCGTAATGGGGTCATAAAAAGCAAGCTGGTGGATCTCCTGCTCGGCCGCCTTGCGCTCACTGATATCACTCATCGTGGCAACGTAGTTCGTGAGGTTACCGTCGGCATCATACACTGCACTAATCGTCAGCCACTCAGGGAACAGCTCGCCGTTTTTACGCTGATTCCAGATCTCTCCTTCCCAGTTACCCGTTGCCATAACGCTACGCCACAGCCGACGATAAAACGCAGCGTTATGGTGGCCGGAACTAAACATACGCGGGTTTTTGCCAATCACCTCCTCATCGCTGTAACCGGTAATACGCTTAAAAGTATCATTAACCTTCAGAATATTGCCCCGCGCATCGGTCACCATAATGCCTAAATGCGCCTGGAATGCCGCAGCGGCGATTTGCAGTTCAACCTCGGCTTGCTTCGCGTCGGTAATATCGCGGGTCACAGAAAGCACTCCTTCAAAGTATTTTGCTTTGCTTGCCAAGGGGCTAACAGTGGCATGAAAGTAACGTTGCTGTTGGCCTAGCATTAGCGGGTATTCAAACGTCGCCACCTGACGGGTTTGCTGAACTTGATGAAAGATGGCGTCAAAGGTGTTTGCCAACGCGGGGGGGAAACACCTGCTGATAGTGCAATCCTAGCGCTTGCTGGCTACCCAAGAGTAGCTTGTCCTTTACGATGGCATGGATAACAGTGGAAGATACACCACCGCGACTCTATGGGCGCAATGCCAGATAGTGACGCTTCGCTTTTTTGATGTATATCAATTTTTTGTTAAACGCAATGCAGCAACCCCCTCTTTTTTCCTGATCAAGAGACAGTTATGGCATCACTAGGCCAAATGAGCGACTACGAAATACGCCTGATCCGCATTTTTAAGACGGTCGTTGAGTGCGGCGGTTTTACCGCTGCGGAAACCACCTTGGGGATTAGTCGCTCGGCCATTAGCCAGCATATGAACGACCTGGAGGGGCGTCTGGGGTTTTCCCTATGTCAGCGAGGACGCGGCGGATTCAGCCTAACAGAAGAGGGGAAAGAGATTTATCAGGCAGGGCTAACGCTGCTTACGGCGCTGGAGACCTTTAAAAGCGACGTTAACGCGCTGCATCACACTATCAAAGGCGAATTGAATATCGGTATTACCGATAACCTCGTCACGCTACCCGCCATGGATGTGACCCATGCGTTGGCAGCACTCACCGCCCCTCATCACGAGGTAACGGTCCATATTCATATGGAGCCATCGGACGCGGTGATTCGCGGCGTGATGGATGGTCACCTGCATGTGGGGGTAGTGCCTGCGGTGAATTTGCCCACCAGTTTAGAAACACGGCTGTTGTACGACGAACCTTCTTACTTATACTGCTCCGCCGAACATCCCCTGTTCAGCGTGCCCGATGAGGCATTGAGCCTTGCACAAATCGCCAGCCACCCGGCGATTCGCCCGCGCTACCCCCTACCTGATGCTGCACGCCAAGCCCACGAAGCACTCAACCTACAGGCTTCTGCCTCGGACCGAGAAGGGGCCGCCTTTCTGATTTTGACCGGACGCTTTATGGGCTTTCTACCCGAACATGTCGCCGAGCAGTGGGTGGCAGCTGGCAAGATGCGCGCGCTTCACACCGCTACTCAGCACTACCGCATCCCGTTTGTACTGATTACCCGCCATGACCGCCGCCCCAACCGCGTGGTGGATGCGTTTTTGGGGTTTATCAGTGGGGGGGGCTAAGCCTGACAAAGCTCGGCTAATTGCCGAGCTTTGTCATACAGCCACTATCATCGACAGCCGATCAGGATTGCTCTGTCACCTCGCTGGCCATCACTGGCGCAGGCCCCGCCTTTGGAGATGACGCCAATACCTGGCTTGCGACGTAGTAAACAATCGCCCCCAGCGCGGAGCCAGTGAACCAGCCGTAGTCATAGAACCAGTTCATCGTGCCGGTTAACAGTGACAGTAAGGTCAGCACAACAGGAACCCCGAAAGCGATAAAACCGGCCATGTTGACCGCAGGATAGGCGTGACTATCCAGGTACAGGCTGGGTACATCCAGGCGCTGCTTTTTAATCAGGAAGTAGTCCACCGCCATAATGCCCGCAATGGGGCCTAACAGACTGGAGTAACCCAGCAGCCAATTGGAGTACATCTGCTCAAGAGACACTCCAGGAGGAATGATGCCTGCCTTTTGTAACAGGTCATAGCCCATCAGCAGCACTCCCACCGCACCGGTTATCAGCACGCCACGCGTCTGGTTGATCACTTTTGGCGCTATGTTCTGAAAATCATTGGTAGGTGAGACGATATTAGAAGCGGTGTTGGTCGAAATAGTGGCAATAATGATCAATAACATCGCCATAATGACCCAGAAGGGGCTGTCGATATAACCGATTAACCTCACCGGATCTGCAACGGTTTGCCCTACTAGCGATTCAGACGCAGCGGTTAGCACAACCCCAAGGGCAGCAAAGAAGAACATCGTCAGCGGTAGACCAATAATTTGACCTGCAATTTGATCTTTTTGGCTTTTGGCAAAGCGGCTGAAGTCAGGAATATTTAGTGAGAGAGTCGCCCAAAAACCCACCATGGCGGTCAAACCGGCAAAGAAATAACCATAAACGGAAGCCCCCTCAGGGCGCGATGGCGGTTGAGCCAGCAGCTCGGTCATCGACATATGCGGCCACGCCCACATCATCAGGCCAACGCCTACGGCCAACAGCAGCGGTGCAGCCAGCGTTTCCAGCCACTTAATCGACTCCGCTCCGCGAATGACCACATACAGGTTCATCGCGCCGAAAACAAAAAAGCCAATCACCTCCCCCACGCCACCCAAAGCAGCCCAGGCAGGAATTAGCTCCGACAGCAGCAAATGGATAGCTAAACCACCAAACATGGTTTGAATGCCGAACCAGCCGCAGCCCACCAGCGCACGTACTAGGCACGGCACATTCGAGCCCAAAATACCGAAGGATGAGCGCAATACCACCGGAAAAGGAATCCCGAACTTAGTGCCAGGAAAGGCATTCAGCGTCAGTGGAATCAGTACGATGACGTTGGCCAGCAGGATGGCAAAGAGCGCCTCCCCCACGCTCAAGCCGAAGTAGGCGGTTAGCACCCCACCCAGCGTATACGTGGGCACGCAGATCGACATCCCCACCCATAGCGCCGCGATATTCCACTTACTCCAGGTACGCTCACTTGCCTGGGTAGGTGCAATATCTTTATTGAAGCGGGGACTATTACGCACGTCCTCACCAACATTAAGTTCAATCAACCCCTCTCTGTCTACCATCTGGGTTCTTGAGCCAGTCATTTTATTCTCCTCAGCAGCGACATTGCCGACCGCAGGTACGGGTTCAGCTTTTGTCGCAGCAATAAGCATGCCTAAACTGAAGACAGGATCGTTAACTTATTGAACAAAAAGCTGACTTGATCGACAGATAGGCAGTCACTACCTACGCGCTTGTTATTGTTTTCGCCAATGTATAGCAAACCCACTAAAAACCTTAGTTCGTTAAAAAAATATTGCACCATAAAAGCACCATAAAAAGTGCACAAACCAGTCAATGAAAAATCAAATTACTGATTTTAAAAGAATTTAAAAACCACCAAATATGTGCAAACACTCACTAAATTAGCAAAAAAAGATCACATAAAAAATAAAAACAAATAAAATCAATTGGTTAATAGATAGCCGCACACCCCATAAAAAAACCTTGAAAAGTGACTACGTAAAGGTCTATGTTCAAAAAGCTGTCAAATATGACAACTTTTACTCATAACAATAAACATTTGGCTTTAAGCCGATGTCACTACACGCCAAGCGACCGCCGTATTTGCTAATCCGTATTAGCAATACATGGTTTTACCTGACCGTTAATCACCGTTATGCGCTAGCAGACGGTTGGTGCGTATGACACGAGAGGGCTTTGTATGCAGAAGATGAAAATCGGCCTGGTTCAAATGGGCCTAAAAACCAGTACCGACCTGGAACCCGCCGCTATTCGAGACACAATGAACGAAGCGCATCTGCCGCTGATAAAACAAGCCGCTGAACAAGGTGTGCAAGTACTGTGCTTCCAGGAAGTGTTTAATCAACCCTACTTTTGCCCCAGCCAGGACAGCAAATGGTACGCCGCTGCCGAGCGGGTGCCGGAAGGCCCCACCTGCCAGATGATGCAGAAGCTCGCCGCCGAACACCGTATGGTGATCATCGTCCCTATCTATGAAGAGACCGAGACCGGCGTTTACTACAACACGGCAGCGGTGTTCGACGCTGACGGTAGCTATCTGGGCAAATACCACAAAACACACATTCCCCAAGTGGCTGGCTTTTGGGAAAAATTCTTCTTTAAGCCTGGCCAATCTAACTGGCCGGTGTTCGATACCGCCTACGGCAAGATCGGCGTGTATATCTGCTATGACCGCCACTTCCCTGAAGGCTGGCGAGCACTGGCCCTTAACGGTGCCGAAGTGATCTTCAACCCCTCCGCGACTGTGGCCGGGCTATCCCAATATTTATGGGAGCTTGAACAACCCGCCTCGGCCGCCGCTAACGGCTGCTTCATCGCTGCCATCAACCGCGTGGGCAGCGAAGCGCCTTGGAATATCGGCGACTTTTACGGCTCCAGCTACATCGTTAACCCACGCGGCAAAATCGAAGCCCAGGCCAGCGAAACGGAAGACGAGCTGCTGGTACACGAGATCGATTTAGACATGGTGCGCGAGGTGCGCAACAACTGGCAGTTCTTCCGTGACCGCCGCCCGGAAACCTACACCCGCTTAACCGACGGCGAATAAGCCCCTCAGTCAATTATCCCAGGAGTGAATCATGAGTTTATTGATCAAGGGCGGCACCGTCGTCACCCACGCCGACACCCACCGCGCTGACGTGCTCTGCGTCGATGGAAAAATCCACGCCATTGGCACCGATTTAGACGTGCCGGAAGGCTGCGAGATTGTCGATGCCAGCCACCAATTGGTGATGCCCGGCGGTATCGACCCCCACACCCATATGCAGATGCCGTTTATGGGTGCGGTGGCCAGCGAAGATTTCTACACCGGCACCGCCGCGGCTATGGCAGGGGGCACCACGACCATCATCGACTTTGTGATCCCAAGCCCCGGCCAGTCGCTGCTGGAAGCGTTTAACACCTGGCAAGGCTGGGCCGAAAAAGCCGCCACCGATTTCGCTTTCCACGTGGCGATTACCTGGTGGGATGAGAGCGTCAAAGAAGAGATGGGGACGCTGGTGCGGGAGCACGGCGTTAACAGCTTCAAGCACTTCATGGCCTACAAGGGCGCGATCATGGCCACCGACGATATCCTGGTGGAGAGTTTTTCCCGCTGCTTGGAGCTGGGTGCAGTACCCACCGTTCACGCAGAAAACGGCGAGCTGGTCTACCACATGCAGCAAAAGCTGCTCGCCCAGGGGATGACCGGGCCAGAAGCGCATCCGCTTTCCCGACCACCTCAGGTGGAAGGCGAAGCCGCCAGCCGGGCGATTCGTATTGCCAGCACCCTGGGGGCGCCGGTTTATTTGGTACACGTTTCCACCAAGGACGCGGTGGACGAAATCGCCTACGCCCGCCAGCAGGGCCACCCGGTATTTGGCGAGTGCTTAGCGGGCCATCTAGTGATCGACGACAGCGTTTATCAAAACCCCGACTGGGCAACGGCGGCTGCCCATGTGATGAGTCCGCCCTTCCGCCCTAAGGGTCATCAGGAAGCGCTGTGGCACGGCCTTCAATCTGGAAACCTGCAAACCACCGCCACCGACCACTGCTGCTTCTGCGAAGAGCAAAAGGCCGCTGGGAAAGATGACTTCACCAAGATCCCCAACGGCACCGCAGGCGTGGAAGACCGCCTGGCCGTGCTGTGGGACGAAGGCGTGAATACCGGCAAGCTATCGCCCCAAGAGTTTGTCGCGGTCACCTCTACCAATACCGCCAAAATCTTCAACCTCTACCCGCGCAAGGGGGCGATCCAAGTGGGCTCCGATGCTGACATCGTGGTGTGGGACCCGAACGGTACGCGCACGATCTCCGCGAAAACTCACCATCAGAACGTCGACTTCAACATCTTCGAGGGCAAAACGGTGCGCGGCATTGCTCGCCACACCATTAGCCAGGGCAAGTGGACATGGCGGGACGGTGAACTCCATGCCGAGCGCGGCGCAGGGCGCTACTTAAAGCGCCCCGCCTACCCCGGCGTGTTCGAGCTGCTCGCAAAACGTGCCGAGCTGAATGCACCCGTGGCGGTAACTCGCTAATCCCAGCACCTACGAAGAACAGAGCAATGGAGAAACGACCGTGACCCATTCACTTGATCATCTGCCCAGCGCAAAAGAGGTCGGCACCTACGACCCAGCGACGTTGGCGCATAATTTCAGCGACCTTCACCCGCCGCTGACGCCACGCCAGGCCATCATTGAAAGCCAGCGCTGCCTCTACTGCTTTGACGCGCCCTGCGTCGAGGCCTGCCCGTCGGATATTGATATACCGAGCTTCATCCGCCAAATCAGTGAAAACAACATTAATGGCGCAGCGGAAACCATTCTGAAAGCCAATATCCTCGGCGGCAGCTGCGCCCGCGTATGCCCCACCGAAATTCTCTGCGAACGTAGCTGCGTGCGTAACCACGACGCCGAGTGCCAGCCGGTGCTGATTGGTCTGCTCCAGCGCCACGCCACCGATCATATGCAGTTTGAGAGCCACCCGTTTAAGCGCGCCGCCAGCACTGGCCGCCACATCGCCGTGGTAGGTGCCGGGCCTGCGGGGCTCTCCTGTGCGCATCGTCTTGCCATGCTGGGCCATCAGGTGACGATTTTTGAGGCCGAGCAAAAACCCGGCGGGCTCAACGAGTATGGTATCGCCCGCTACAAAATGACCGATGACTTTGCCCGTAAAGAAGTCGAGTTCTTACTGGAAGTCGGCGGCATCGACCTTCAGTACGGCCAGCGCCTGGGCGACAACCTTACCCTCGACACCCTGCGCCAGCAGTACGACAGCGTATTCCTGGGTTTGGGGCTAGGGGCCAGCCGTACGCTGGGACTAACCGGCGAGGATGCACCGGGCCTGATGCCTGCGGTGGACTACATTAAAACCCTGCGCCAGACCGATGACCTGGGCAGCTTGGCCGTGGCCAAGCGCTGCATCGTGATTGGCGCGGGTAACACCGCGATCGATATGGCCACGCAAATGGCGCGGCTGGGCGCGGCTGAGGTCACGCTGGTGTATCGCCGTGGCGTTGAGGCGATGTCCGCCACCGACCATGAACAGGAGATCGCCAAAGCCAACGGCGTACGCATGATCACCTGGGCGCAGCCCGACGAGATTCTGCTGAATGAGCAAGGGCAGGTGGCAGGCATGCGCTTTGCCAAGACTCAGGAGCAGGCGGGCCAATTAACGGCCACCGGAGACACCTTCGAAATTGCTGGGAATGCCATCTTCAAGGCCATCGGACAGGGCTTCGCTGGCGAAAGCCTGCGCGACGCCACTGCCGCGGAGCTTGCCCGCGACGGCGAGCGCATTCACGTCAATGAGATGTTCCAAACCTCTCTGCCCAACGTTTACGCCGGAGGCGACTGTGTGAAACCTGGTCAGGACCTCACCGTACAAGCCGTGCAGCACGGCAAGCTGGCGGCTCACGCCATCCATCAATCGCTCGCCGCCCAGCAGGAGGCCGCATGAACACTACGCCTTTCAACACCCTCTCTTTTCCAGGCAAGAAAAACAGCGGCGACAGCGTGGTGAACGGCGTTGATCTGTCGGTGAATTTTGCTGGTATCAAAGCCCCGAACCCGTTCTGGCTGGCCTCGGCCCCACCCACCGACAAAGCCTATAACGTCGTGCGCGCCTATGAAGCGGGCTGGGGCGGCGTGGTGTGGAAAACCCTTGGCGAAGAGCCTGCGGCAGTCAACGTCTCCTCCCGCTACTCCGCTCACTACGGCAAAAACCGCGAGGTCATCGGCTTTAACAATATCGAGCTGATTACCGACCGTTCGCTGGAGATTAACCTTAAAGAGATCACCCAGGTGAAGAAGGATTGGCCCGACCGGGCGCTAATCGTCTCCATCATGGTGCCCTGTAACGAGGAAGCCTGGGCGTACATCTTGCCGCTGGTAGAAGCCACCGGTGCAGACGGGATTGAGCTCAACCTGGGCTGCCCTCACGGCATGCCGGAACGCGGCATGGGCGCGGCGGTGGGCCAAAACCCGGATCTGATCGAAAAAGTCACCTACTGGTGTAAGAAGCATTACTCCAAACCGGTGATCGTCAAACTCACCCCCAACATTACCGATATTCGCGTGGGTGCCCAGGCGGCGCTACGTGGCGGCGCGGATGCGGTCTCGCTGATCAACACCATCAATTCCATCACCAGCATCGACCTGGACAACATGGTCGCCAAGCCCACCGTAGGCCACCAGAGCACCCACGGCGGCTACTGCGGCAGCGCGGTGAAACCCATCGCCCTGAACATGGTGGCAGAAATTGCCCGTGACCCAGCCACACCCACGCTACCTATTTCCGGCATCGGCGGTATTTCCACCTGGCGGGATGCGGCGGAATTTATCGCCCTGGGCGCAGGCAGCGTGCAGGTGTGCACCGCTGCCATGCTCAACGGTTTTAGGATTGTAGAGGAGATGAAAGACGGCCTCTCCCGCTGGATGGCAGAAAAAGGCTACGACTCCATTGAGGCGTTTTCCCGCAAGGCGGTGCCGCACACCACCGACTGGAAGCATCTGGATATCAACTTCAAGACCATCGCCCATATTAACCAGGATTTGTGCATCGACTGCGGCCGCTGCTATATCGCCTGCGAAGACACCTCTCACCAGTCGATTGCCAAACTCACCGAGCAGGACGGCGCACGCCGCTACGAGGTCATCGAAGACGAGTGCGTGGGCTGCAACCTGTGCCAAATCACCTGCCCCGTAGAGAACTGCATCACCATGGTGCCTCAGGAAACCGGCAAACCCTTCCTCGCCTGGGATAACGACCCGCGTAACCCCTTCCGTGTCGCTTCATAACCACCCAGGATGATCACTCTAACGACCGCCTCCTTTATAGGAAGCGGTCGCATTTCCACTTTCAAAACGTACGCGTAGGAAGGCAGCATGCTCTCGGACTAGTTCCAGCATGGCGGTCGCTGCTGCAGAAGGTGAGCCACGCGAGGGAGTAATAATGCCTAATGACCGCGGAACGTGTGGGGCCGTTAAAGGCCGCCAGCCTATGCCCTCCGCGGAAATCTGGCGAAAGCTGAGTGAAGGGAGCGCAGCCACCCCTAAACCTGCGGCCACCATCCGTCCGGCGGTGCCAATTTGGCTGACTTCACACATCAAATCCATTTCAAGGCTCAGCTCTTTTAAGACGCTCTCTATCGCAGCACGCGTGCTCGACAAGCGACTCACGCCGATAATGGGGTAGCGCAGTAGCGCCTCCCAAGGCACGGTGTCCATAGCTAATAAGGGGTGCCCATCCGGACATACCGCGACAAAGTAGTCTTCTACAAGCGGCTCAAAATGGGTTGCTTCTGCGCGCAGCGGCTGTACCGATAGCCCAATATCGGCCCGATGATCGCTAACAAGATCATCTACCTGGGAGGCTAATACATCGTGAACGCTGATGGCGATATTAGGAAATCGACGCCGATAGTCGGCGAGCACGGTCGGCAAAAATCCCGCCGCTAATGTCGGCAGCGCGGCGAGCGTTATTTTGCCTCTCTGTTTATTGAACAGCTCTCCCAGATCGCCCAGCGCCTCATCCCAATCGCCAATCAGCCGTCTAGCCGTGGGCAGAAAGAACTTTCCTTCCGGAGTGAGCTGTACGCCTCGCGGCGAGCGATTAAACAGGACACCGCCAACACACTCCTCCAATTTTCGAATAGCAATACTCAAGGCTGGCTGCGACATGTGCAGGCGCTCGGACGCCTCAACGAAGCTGCCGAACTCGGCAATCGCCACAAAGGCTTTTAGTTGTCGGATTGAAGGCTGCATAAATAAAGTAAAAGTCTCGTTCGTATAATTATATTAGACAAATACTAGCAGGCTCTCTCATTCTTAATAAGTCAAATGACACGCATCTTCTGGAACCAACAACCCACAATACCCAGAGAGAGCAATTGCTATGTACTCACTAAAAACGCCGCTCTTAACCGCCATTCTCAGCGCTGGCTTAATCGCAGGCACGGCTGCTCAAGCAGAAGAGCAGCTGTTAATTGGCTCAACCTCTACATCGTCTAGCCAATACGGCTATTTCGTCGCCATTGGGCAAATTATTAATCAGCATGTGGATGGTGTGCGCACCTCGGTCGTAGAAACCGGTGCCACAGTGGACAACTTGCGCCGCATTTTAAGAAACCAGGTCGACATGGGCCTCGTCACCACGAACGTGGGCTATCACGCCTATGCGGGTGAAGGAGAGTTTGAAAGCCGCCCCGTCGATAACCGCCTGCTTTGGGTCTATTCCCAAGCACCACAAAATGTCGTGATGCGCGAAGACTCTGGCGTGACCAGCATGGCGGAATTGGACGGTGCCCGCCTCAATCCTGGCATCACCGGCTCTGCCACCGAAGCAACGACGATTGCCGTCATGGAGACGCTGGGCCTAACCCCTGAGTATGTGCGTGGCTCTACCACAGACGTGGTTGCCGGTGTAAAAGACAATCGCATGGCGGGGTACGTCAAATCTGGCGTAGGTGAAAAGCTGGATGGTTCCTCCATGGATATTGCAACGTTTACGCCGATCCAAGTGCTGTCGCTTAGCGATGAACAGGCTGAAACGCTGAATGAACAGATGCCTGATATTTCCGTGGTCAATATCCCCGAGGGAGCGGCGGATGGCATGCCCGCCTACACGACCTGGAGCTTTGGCTTAGCGATGCACGCAAGCCCCGAACTTGATGAAGAAACGGCTTACCAAATTGTTAAAGCCGTGATGGAAAATCCCGAACCGCAGGTCAGTGCGCTCGCTAATCTCGCCGATGTTGATATCGCCGAACTCACCCTTAGCAGCGGAACAGTGCCTTTTCACCCTGGTGCCGCACGCTATTTTGAAGAGCAGGGATACGATATTCCTGACCGTCTGATGCCATCAGAATAAGGGAAGGAGCTCGGTTCCATGCGCAATAAATTGCTCATGCTGGTCGCCCTGTTTTTGGGCGGCTTCATCTTCTACACCTCAGCGGCTGGGCCTTTTGAAAGCTTGGTTCATCGCAGTCTGTTTCTTGCGCTGGTGATCGGGCTGGGGTTACTCACCTATCCCTTGGGCGCTGGTAAAACATGGCGCCCAGTAGGGGTGGTGATTGATTGTTTATTAGCCCTGGGGGCAATAACCGCCTGCCTGTTTATTACCTTCAACGCCAATAGCATTCTGACCACGCTACCCTGGGCCACCCCCCAGGATATGGCGCTCACGGCCATTTTAGTGGTGTCTATTTTGGAAGTGGCCCGACGAGCTATTGGATGGGTATTCCCGCTACTAGTCACCATCGGTATCGCCTATGCCCTGCTGGGTGACCGACTGTCAGGCCCGCTCAGCCATCGAGGTTTTGATGCTAGTTTCGTGACAGAGACGCTGTTTCTCGGGGATTTAGGCGTATGGGGAATGCTACTCGGCGTAGCTGCCACTACCATTGCCGCGTTTGTACTCTTTGGCAGTCTCTTGCTCCACACAGGTGGCGGCCAGACCTTTATTGATCTTTCAATGCGCATCGGTGGGCGAAGCCAAGGGGGCGCCGCCAAAATCGCGACCGTGGCTTCCAGCCTATTTGCGATGGTGAGCGGAAGCGCGGTGGCTAACGTAGCCACCACGGGCAACTTCACCATTCCTATGATGAAACGGCTCAAATACCCACCGGCCTTTGCTGGCGGCGTTGAAGCGGTTGCATCTACCGGGGGCCAGATCGCGCCGCCGATTTTAGGCGCTGCAGCGTTTATCATGGCTGAGATACTCGGTGTCAGCTACGTCACCATTGCCTTAGCCGCCGTGTTACCCGCGTTCCTTTTCTATGTAGCGGTCTTTTTTACGCTGCACTTGGTCGCTGTGCGCAAAGCCTTACCGCTGGTCCCAGAGAGCGAGCTTCCCGCTTGGCCAGATGTGCTCCAATTTAAGCGGCTGACCCCGATTGTTGCCGCATTGGGTGGCTTGTTTGGTGGCGTTCTCAATGGCTACTCCATCCAATTCGCAGCTTTCTTGGGTATTACTTTGCTGCTTGTCAGTTATCTCTTCTTTGCTTTATTGGACCGAACGCCGCCCCGCCAAATCTTACGTTCGCTACTGACGGGTCTGGAAGATGCTGGCAAGGGCATGGTCATCATTGGAGTGTTGCTCGCCGGGGCGCAGATTCTGGTGGCCATGCTCAACTTAACGGGGATTGGCGTCACGCTGTCGACGCTAGTGGTCAGTGTCGCTGGCGAGCAGGTGTTTCTAGTCGCGCTAATTGTCGCGGTCATCTGCTTGATTATGGGCATGGGCATTCCGACTACCGCAGCCTATGTGCTGGTCGCCGCCGTACTGGCTCCTGCACTGACCCGCATCGGTATCGAACCCTTGGTCGCCCATCTGTTCGTTTTCTATTTTGCGACGATATCGGTCATCACTCCGCCTGTGTGCATCGCGGTGTTTGTTGCTGCGGGGATCGCTAAGGCGGGCTGGTTACAAGTCGCGGGGCATGCTATCCGCTTGGGAGCCACCACCTACGTTATTCCCTTCTTGATTCTGGCGTACCCCGCGCTTATCGGTTTAGGCGATGCCTGGGACATTACCTTAGCCGCCGCACGTGCCATGGCCTTTGTTTTGGCTTTCGCGGGCATATTGGGGGGCGCTCGCCTTTTCGGCAACCGATGGCTGGATAGTGCGCTGCTGGCAACCACAGGGCTATTGGCGCTGGTGCCGAATATCGCACTTGGGTTAGTCGGCATTGCGGGACTGACGGGGCTCTATCTATGGGCCTGGCAATCCTCTCGGCGTGTTGCACTTCAAGGAGCGGAGCTATGAGTCATCAAAGAGTGAACATGACGAATATTGCGATGATTGGCTGTGGCACTATCGGCATTAGTTGGACCGCCTATTTTCTTTCTCGCGGTTTACATGTCACGGCTTTCGACCCGGATGCCAACGCCCGCGCCCAATTTACCCAGCGTGTGGCTGAGGATATGCGTGCCCTTGGTGCCGAGGCCCGCACGCCAGTGGTCGCGCAAACGCTGGCAGAGGCCTTAGAAGGCGTAGAGCTGGTCGTCGAAAATGCGCCTGAATCCGTCTCGCTCAAGCAACAGCTCTTAGTAGATATTCAACAGGCAGCGCCTTCACAAGCGTTGGTGGTGAGCAGCACCTCCTCTTTAAAGCACTCTGATATCACTAAGGGTGCACCTGCGCCTGAGCGCATTATTATCGCGCACCCCTTCAATCCACCCCACCTAGTCCCTCTGGTCGAACTCTATGGGCCAGAAACTGAGCTTGTGGAGCGATTGGTCGATTTTTATCGGCGTATCGGTAAGCAGCCGGTGATGCTACGTAAAGAGATGATTGGCCATATTGCGAATCGACTCTCTTCGGCATTGTGGCGGGAAGCGCTCTATCTATTACAGGAAGGCGTGGCTAGCGTGGAAGACATCGACCTGGCAGTAACGGCAGGCCCAGGGTTGCGGTGGGCCATTCAAGGGCCATTTCTGACTTATCATCTGGGCGGCGGCCAAGGGGGCATTCGCCACTACTTGGAACACCTCGGCCCTAGCCAGGAGTATCGCTGGGCTAGCTTAGGCCAACCGACCATGAACGATGAGCTGTATGCGCAAGTGATCCATGGGGTTGAATCTGCGACGCAAGGCCAATCACTGCCTGACCTTTTTTCTGAACGAGATCGGCAGTTGACGGCTATTCAGCAAGCGCTGGCAATTAACGTAAAACAGGAGGAGACCTTATGAGCCTCTCACCTTGTTTGCTAATGGTAGCCCCTAATGGGGCTCGGCGCGTCTACCACGACCATCCCGCTATTCCTCTCACCCCTGAGGAACTTGCAAGAGACGCACAAGAGTGCCTGGCAGCGGGCGCCTCCGCCATGCATGTGCATGTACGTGAAGCCGGCGGGCGTCATTTACTGGATGCTGGTGCCTACCGAGATGCCATTAGCGCCATTAAGGAAACCGTAGGAGATCAATTACTTCTTCAAGTCACCAGCGAAGCAGGAGGGCGGTATTCCCCCTCAGAACAACGAGATGTGATGGAGGCATTGCAGCCAGGCTACGTGTCTATCGCGGTGCGTGAATGGTTCGGTGATGCTCATGAGGTTCAAGCCAGTGGCGAGCTGTGCCGTTACCTGGCCAGCTGCGGAACACATATTCAATACATCGTTTATTCGCCTGAAGACCTCACCCACTTCAATCACTTAAGAGAGCAAGGTGATGTGCCTAATGGTCCGGCTTTCTTACTCTTCGTACTTGGGCGCTACGTTGACCCACCCATTGCCGACCCAAGCCGTCTACCCGGCTTTTTACAAGCATTAATGGCTGGTGACCACTGGGTAGTCTGTGCGTTTGGGCCAACCGAAGGTGATTGTTTAGCGCTGGCGGCCCAGCAAGGTGGTCATACCCGAGTCGGCTTTGAAAATAATCTATGGCGATCGGATGGCCAACTCGCCACCAACAATGCCGAGCTAGTCGCCGCGACTAAAGCTCGTATCGAAGCGACTGGACGCCGGGTGATGAATGCCTCCGAGGCACGCCGTTTTCTCGCCCTGACTACCGCTGCTAATACGGGGGTGACCTTATGACGGTCGTGGTAGGTTGTGGCGCGGGCTTCTCTGGTGATCGCACCGATGCGGCTAGGCCGCTGGTCGATGCCCTCATGTCTTATGATGCTCCTCGTGCGCTGATGTTTGAAACACTCGGGGAACGCACGCTGGCGGCTGCCCAGTTACGCCGGATCAAAGACCCGGACAGCGGTGATGAGCCGTTGCTGGAAGAGTTTTTATCGCCGGTTCTGAGTGATTGCCTGGCTAACCACATTACGATTTTGGGTAACTTTGGCGCGGCGAATCCAACTGCCGCATGCCGTCGTATTCAGCAGTTGGCTCAGCGCTTAGGCCACTCTCAAGCGTGCTTGGCCACTATTCATGGCGATGATGTTAGAGACCGGCTGCATGCCCTCGACTGGCAGGCTTGGGAGGGCGAAAAGCGGTCTATTTCCGCACTAGAGCAAGTGGTCGCCGCCAATGTCTATCTGGGTGCCGATGCCTTAATCGAGGCCATGGCCCAAGGGGCTCAAGTCGTGATTACAGGGCGAGTGGCCGACCCCTCACTCGCGCTTGCCCCACTCTGTTATTACCACAGCTGGGCAGGCGATGATTGGGACAAACTAGCCGCCGGGGCCTTAGCAGGCCATTTGATTGAGTGTGGCACGCAAGTGACCGGCGGTTACTTTGCTGATCCGGGAGTTAAAGAGGTCCCTGGCATGGCCTCCCTAGGCTATCCCCTGGTGGAGGTTGAGCGTAACGGGCGGCTGGTAGTGACCAAACCACCGGGTACGGGCGGTTTAGTCACCGAGCAAACGGTCAAAGAGCAACTGCTATATGAAATACATAACCCCGGCGCTTATATCACTCCCGATGTCGTCATTGATCTTGAGCACGTCCGGGTCAGGCAGCTTACTAAAGATCGTGTTGAAGTCACCGGTGTACGCGGCAAGCCAGCACCTGATCGTTTAAAAACCACTGTGAGTTTTCTAGATGGTTACCAAGGCGAAGCCGAGATTTCCTATGCGGGCCCTAATGCCTTCGCTAGAGCAAACCTGGCCAGAGAAACCCTGCGCCAGCGGCTGGCATTGCGCTGCCCCGCCAATCTGCGTGCACGCTTTGACTTAATTGGCATTTCCAGCGTTTTCGATGGCGACTCACAGCTCACCGCTCAAACTTTGCAGGACGCCGCCAACGATATTCGCCTTCGTCTTGCCGTAGAGCATGCAGACAAAAGCGTGGTTGAGCTGGCAACACAGGAGTTATTGGCGCTCTATTGCTGCGGGCCAGCGGGAGGTGGCGGCGTACGACGCCACCATACACAACGCTTAAAAACAGCCTCGTATTTGGTACCCAGGCAACAAGTGGCCCCCACCGTTACACTGCATGGAGGAGAGGGTAATGAGTGAACTATTGCACCGCTATGCCCATGCCCGGGCCGGCGATAAAGGCGACCGACTCAGCCTAGGGGTATTTGTGTATCAGGAGGATCACTACGCTTGGCTAGTTGAGCAACTTTCAGAGCCAAACGTTGCAGCGCTATTTGAGCATCGGGGTGTGAGTCACGTCACCCGCTATTTATTGCCTCATCTAAAAGGGGTGAACTTAGTGCTTGATGACGCGCTACAAGGTGGCGTCAATGGCGCTCTAAACTTGGATGGGCATGGTAAAACGCTATCGGCCTTATTGTTATCTATGCAGGTGACTCCTCCTACTTAAATACGCCAAGCCGCCCTTTGAACGGCTCCCATCAACGTGGGCGGCTTGGCGTCGTATTCATAGCGCTACGGGTTCATAAAATGCTGCGCTAGCGTCTCACTAATAGGCACGTTAAGAGTGATGCCCTTGCCGGGTAACGGCTGCAGAAACCATCTTTCATACAACGCCAATATGTCTCCCCGCTGATAAATCTCGCGCAGCGCCTGGTTGACCTGCTCCACGAACGCTTGGTCCCCTTGGCGCATCAGTAAGCCCAGCGGCTCTTCAGCGGTAACCGCCTCTTCTGAAAGCGAATAGGCTGAGGGATCTTCCGATTCAGCGATCATCGTGCTGAGCAGGATATCGTCCATGGCAAAGGCGGCAACACGACCTTCCGTGACTAGATCAAAGGCTTCTTGCAGCGTTTCCACCGGCACAACAGAAAGGTTGAGCTGCTGTTCGCGGTTGGCTTGGTTAATTTGTCCTACATTGACGGTTCCCCGGGCCACACTCACGCTCCTCCCGGCGAGGTCCTGCAGAGTGAAAAACTGGTTCTCTTTAAGTGCCACAAAGCGTACAGAGACAAAAAAGTGGCTAAGCGAAAAATCAGCGCTGCGCCTTCGCTCCGCATTATTGGTGCTGGCGTTGCACTCAATATCGATTTCGCCGCTGTTTAACAGCTGAACCCGATTACCGGGGGTGCGGAAAACGTACTCAATATCGAGCTTGGGCAGGTTAAGCTGCTGCTGTAACTGCTCCGCCACCCGCTGGCATAATTCAATGGAGTAGCCACGCACATTGCCTTCGTCATCTTGGTAAGAAAAGGGAGCGGTATCGCCATACCCCACGCGAAGCGTGCCGGTTTCACTCAGCCGCTGTAGCGTATTGATCTCCGCTGCTGCTGCCGTAGAGAGCATCCAAACAGCCATCAACAGCCCCCACCACCGCGCTTGCACTCTTTGCATCTCTTACCTCCTTAGTGGGCATAGGCATCTGGGCGCTCAAAGATAGCGGCCAGCTCTGAGCTTACCGGCAAGCCAATCACTCGGTTTCCAGGTGGTATAGGCTTTAAAAACCACTTATCGTACAGCGCCTGAATAGCGCCGCTGTGATAGTGCTCATACAGCGCTTCGTTAACCATCTCAGCAAACACTGCATCCTCTAATGGCATCATCAAGCCATAGGGCTTTGGCTCACTAATTGTTTCTTCCGAAATATGGAAACGCTGAGGCAAGGCCGCCGCAGATACTAGGCTGGCGAGTAAAATATCGTCCATCACAAACGCCGTGGCTTTTTCGTTGGCGACCATCGCGAACGCTTCGTCATGGCTACGGCTTAACATCACTGCGATATTCAGCTCTTGGGTACGATTGAGCTCATTTAACTGCTCAACGTTAATCGTGCCCGTTGTCGAGACAACGCTGCGGCCAGCCAAGTCCGCTACCGTATTTATGTCGTTTTCAGCGAGGGCTACATAGTGCGTGGCGGTGAGAAAATGAGGATAGGAAAACGCGGCCTGCTGGCGGCGTTCAGAAGTGCTGGTGGTGACGCCACACTCTAGGTCAATCTCACCATTACGCAGCAGAATAAAACGATTCACCGGAGTCACCGGCACAAACTCCACTCTGGGCGGAGGGCCTTCAAGCTGTTCGCTAATGCGCTCTACCACCGCCAAACATAGGTCGATGGCGTACCCAACCGGCTGCCCATCGACTAGGTAAGAGAATGGCACCTCGCTTTCTCGATGACCAATCGTAATGGTCTGCCTCTGCGCAATACGTTCAAGTGTAGGAGAGGTGTCTGCCAAGAGCGTAGTGCTGCTAGCTAACACGCTGAAAAGGGAAGCTACTAAGCATGATGTTATCTTCGCCGTCATGAAGTGCCTCCCATCGTCATCTCAGGGCCAAAAACCGCATAGCGCCCTCTCCCCATCGCCTTGGCGGTGTAAAGCGCCACATCCGCGCTACGTAACAGTGAATGGCTACTGGTGCCGTCTCTGGGTGCCAGCGCAATGCCTACGCTGACACCAATGTGCACTTCATGACCATCAATCGAGAATGGCTCCTGTAGAACTTGAACCAGTCGATGGGCTAATTGGTTAGCCTCGGCTAATGCGTCGTGATTAGCGTGCTCAGCTCAAACGTATCCGGGAACATCATCTCCTCAATGGTGCTGTTATAAGCATCTGCCACCGGAGTGAAGGTACCGCTTGCATCAAATGCAAAGAGCCACACGTTATGCCGTGTTTGGGCGCTGGCCAACGCCAGCACATCAATAGGGCTGAACCCGCTGCTGAGCACCGAGTCTTCATCGCCAATGGAGCGTGCAGAGACCAATTGATTCACTTGACCAGTGGAATCGGTACGCACAGCGACGGAGGTATAAATTCGGCGAATGGTGGCACTGACAATCTGTGCATTGACCTGAGCTTCGCGCCCCCACTGGCCGCGGGCACTACGCTCGACCATGGTAAAACCCAGCATCGCGCCCATCAGGTAGGCAAAAACAACGCCCAGCAGCATAAAGATGGCGACTTTGCCCACCACCGTGCGATGCCACGGAAGCTTAACCTTGGAAACAGGCGCGTTGTCAGCACTGACCTCTTGCATGCAGTACGTGTCCTTTAATCTGCATTATGGCCATCCGCACAGATGCTATAAGCGACCAAAATCTTGGAGTAACGGTATCGACCTCTCAGCAATAGCTGTAGGCTCATGATTAATTAACAAACTATCACTAAATGAAACATTCATAAGTACACCATTTAAACGCTACGCCTCTGAATTGAGCGGCTTATTTGGCATGCCTTTTGCTGAAACTTAATGGTTTCACTCTGTAATTCAAAAGGGGCTTGATATGCACCAAACTGACTACCCACTTAGTGAAGTACCCCAAAGTGCACGCAAAGGCTTACTCTCAACCTCTGCCGTGCTTCTTGGTTTTACCTTCTTTACCGCCACCATGTGGGCCGGAGGCTCGCTAGGCCAAGCTTTTCCAATCGGTCAACTACTACTGATCATTCTAATTGGCAACCTGCTATTAGGCGCTTATGCAGCCTCGCTTGCTTATATCGCATGTAAAAGCGGTCTGAACTCTGTATTGATGGGCCGCTTCTGCTTTGGTGAAAAAGGCAGCAAACTGTCTGATTTTATTCTTGGTTTTACTCAAATTGGCTGGTACGCCTGGGGTACCGCAACCATTTCACTAGTGCTGGTACGCACCACTGGAATGCCTGATTGGTTGGAAATCCCCTTAATGGTGCTCTTTGGTTTCGGTTTCTGCATAACTGCCATGATTGGTTATAAAGGCATGGATTGGCTGTCACGTTTTGCCGTTCCCGCCATGATGCTATTTATTTTGATCAGCCTGTTCACCGGATTGGTGGATGTACGAGGGTTTGCAGGGCTTAGCCAGAAAACACCTTCTGAGAGTATGAGCGTAGCGGCAGCGATTACCGTTATTATCGGCACTTTTATTAGCGGCGGCACTCAAGCAACCAACTGGAGCCGCTTTGCCAAGACACCGAAAATTGCGGTGATCGCAACGCTTGCAGCCTTTTTCATTGGCAACGGTCTAATGGTGCTGACCGGTGCGCTGGGCACCATGATTTACCAGCAGGCAGATATCGTCGATGTTCTCATCGCTCAGGGCTTTGTCTCCATCGCCGTGCTGATGCTGTTTCTGAATATTTGGACCACCCAAGACAACACCATTTACAACTTCGCTGTGGCGGGCTGCAACTTACTGCGCACGGAAAAGCGCCGACTGGTCACGGTCGGAGGAGCCGCCATTGGCACCGTGCTAGCCGTGGGCGGCATGTATAACCTGCTCATCCCTTTCCTAGTGTTGCTGGGTACATTTATCCCGCCCATGGGCGGAGTGATCATGGCTGACTTTTGGTTGAAACATAAAGGTCAGTACCCCTCGCTCGCCACCGCTCAGCTTCCTGATTTCAACCGTCGTGGTTTAACTGCCTATGCGACCGGTGCAGCCGCCGCTTACTTCTCTCCTCTTCTACCACCACTGGTAGGCGTTTTGGTTGCTGCGGGAAGTTACGCGCTGCTGCTACGGTTAAAGCATGCAACGCTCAGTGACCACGTCTCTGCTACCGCTAAATAATAAGTGAGTACTCCTATGCAAATTGTTAACGCACGCCTGCGCCAACGCCCGGAGCTTTACCGAATCGAGATAAGCAACGGCCTATTCACAGATATCACGGCACAAGATTCGCCACAAACGGCAACCGCTGAACAACTGGATGCAGGCGGCAAGCTCATCTGCGCGCCGTTTATCGAGCCTCATATCCACTTAGATGCCGCCCTCACGGCGGGTGAACCAAGCTGGAACCAAAGCGGCACGCTGTTTGAAGGGATTGAGCGCTGGGGCGAGCGCAAACCGCTGCTTAACGAGGCCGACATTCGCGAACGCGTGTTAAAAACCTTAAACCTACTCATCGGTAACGGCGTTCAGTTTGTGCGCACCCACGCCGATACCAGCGACCCAAGCTTGGTGGGGCTAAAAACACTCTGCGCCTTGCGTGATGAGCTGAAGGATAAGATCGACATCCAGGTGGTGGCCTTCCCTCAGGATGGCCTGCTCTCTTACCCTGGCGGCGACAAGCTAATGGAGGAGGCGCTGGAGATCGGCGCTGACGTGGTGGGTGGTATTCCCCACTTTGAATACACCCGCGAGCTAGGCGTGGCCTCCATGAAGCGGGTGATTGAGCTGGCGATGAAGTATGACCGCTTGGTGGATGTGCACTGCGATGAGATCGACGATCCCAACTCGCGCTTTCTTGAAGTGCTGGCCTGCGAGGCTCTGTTCAATGAGTTAGGCAGCCGCGTGACCGCCAGTCACACTACCGCGATGCACTCTTACGACAACGCCTACTGCTCTAAACTCTTTCTGTTGCTCAAGCGCTCGGGCATTAACTTTATTTCCTGCCCAACGGAGAGTATTCACCTTCAAGGGCGCTTTGATACCTACCCAAAACGGCGGGGTGTCACCCGCGTGAAAGAGCTTAACGAAGCAGGTATCAACGTCTGCTTTGCAGAAGACTCGATCTTCGACCCCTGGTACTCGTTAGGTAACGGCAAGTTGCTACGCACGCTCGATTTTGGCCTGCATATCTGCCAAATGATGGGCTACCAGGATTTTAGCAGCGCACTTTCGCTGATTACCGATAACAGCGCCCGCACTATGAATATCGAATCGCGCTACGGCATAGAAGTGGGCAAACCGGCCAGCTTCAATCTACTAGAGGGCGAAGATGACTACATCGTGCTGCGCAACCAAGGTGATGTACTACTTTCCGTGCGGCACGGTGAGATCATCATGCAGCGGGAGCCATCACGTATCGTCACGCCGCCATGGATTGGCTAAGCCCACGCTGGCAAGTTAGATTAGCGATTCTACTTGCCTAAGGAGCACACCATGAGCATCGAGACCGTTCGCCAGTTTTTTGCCGAGCACGCGCCAGAGGTGGCCATTGAAGAGTTGGAAACCAGCACCGCGACCGTACAGCTCGCCGCCGAGGCTCACGGTGTCGCCCCTGGGCAGATTGCGAAAACATTGGCGTTTAAAGTAGGCGAGAAACCGCTGCTGATTGTGGCCAGTGGCGATGCACGGATCGATAACCGCAAAATCCGCGATACCTTCGGCGGCAAAGCTAAAATGCTCGATGCTGACACCGTGATGGAACTGACCAGTCATCCGGTGGGCGGAGTATGCCCGTTCGGGCTGGCGACGGATCTCCCAGTCTATTGCGACGAATCCCTACACGCATTCGATGAAGTGCTGCCCGCGGCGGGATCACCGAACAGCGCGGTGCGTTTAAGCCCCAAGCACTTGGCCGAGCTGGCTGGTGCCCACTGGGTGGATGTGTGTAAGTTGCCGGAGAACGTCCGCTAAATAGCTGTTAAGTGCTTTACGTTACATCAAGTAAATAGCCATAAAACGCCGTATTGCGCTGCCAACCCAGCGATTCATACAGCCGCTGGGCGCGCTCATTCTCTACCTGCGTCATCAATATCAAACGCGCGACGCCATGTTCACGGGCAAGCTGGGTGGCGGCTTCCATGAGCGCCCTGCCTGTTCCTTTCTCACGACACTCTGGCAGAACAAAAAGGTCGTTCAGCGTCCAGCGTGAATTCAAACCGACGGTGGAAACACCGGGATAAAGTTGAACAAACCCCGTAAGTGCGCCATCACTGTTTTCACTCACTAAAATACGGGAATCCGCTTGCCCAAAGCGCTGGCGCAGAAAAGCACGCGCTGCTTGGATATCCCTTGGCTGTTGATAAAACTGACGATAGCCATCTAGCAGTTCGGTTAAAGCGTCGAGATCATGAATAGTGGCAGGGCGAACATGGGTCATACGTTACCTTTCTCGTGGTTCACTCAATCATCGTGGCAATGGAGTAAAGCGGCACTCAACGGATACGCGGCGTATTTCCTGACGGCTTTCTTATAGTAGTGTATCGTCTTTTGAACGTTTATTAATCAATCCAACAGCAAGGGGACGACGCGTTCCCACTGGGGTTACCGTGGTCCAATCACTCTCTACTCAAACTGAATCCCGAGCACCGATTTACAAAGCTTGGAGTGTCCATGTCTTCACCGCCAGCGGCGTGCTGCTTGGCACGATGGCGCTGCTGGCGCTGGTTGATAACAACCCGGTGGCCTGCCTGCTTTGGCTGGGGGCGGCGATGATGATCGATGGTATTGATGGCACTCTGGCGCGCAAATATGAGGTGAAGTCCGTACTCCCCCACTTCGATGGTTCCACGCTGGATATGGTGATTGATTACCTCACCTGGGCCTTTATCCCCGCGCTGTTCATTTACTACTTCATTGAATTGCCGCCCTATTTAGGGCTGATCTCGGTCTTTATCATTTTGCTATCGTCGATGTTCTGCTTCTGCAACGTCGATATGAAAAGCCAAGATAATTACTTCGTAGGCTTTCCAGCCGCCTGGAACATTGCCGCCGCCTATTTTTACATTCTTGATTTACCGCCACTGCTGACGCTTGGCGCAATACTCGTCCTGGCGATGCTGACCGTGACGAAAATGAAGTTTCTGCATCCGTTTCGCGTGCGCCTATTTATGCCGCTCAATATCGCTGTGACGCTGCTTTGGTGTGGCTGCGCGACCGCGTTAATCCTTTCAGCCCCTGATCAAGCTACCTGGGCACTATGGGGCTTAGGATTGACCTCTGCTTACTTCGCCGGCATGTGCCTTTGGCGCACGGCCCAGGAGTGGTTCGACGGGCAGGAGGCGCGCTAATGGCCAACGCCTTTATCGCTCCCGACGGCCACCCACGCTGCCAGTGGTGTGGCGGAGCAGCGGAGTTTCTGCCCTATCACGATCACGAGTGGGGCTTTCCCGTTGACGATGACCAGCGGCTGTTTGAAAAGCTCTGCTTGGAGAGTTTTCAATCAGGCTTGAGCTGGCGAACGATTTTGAACAAGCGTGAGAATTTCCGCGCGGCTTTCCACCACTTCGATTTCAATAAAGTCGCCGGTTTTGACGAAGAGGACGTGCAGCGCTTGCTGCAAGATGCGGGCATTATTCGTCACCGCGGTAAGATCGAAGCCACCATCAATAACGCGCGTTGTGCGCAGGAAATGGTGGTTCAAGAAGGCTCGCTAGCGGCGTTTTTCTGGCGCTATGAACCGGATAGCGCTTCTCTGCCTGCCCCACAAACGCAAACCACATCGCCGGAATCTATCGCGTTAGCAAAAGATCTTAAAAAGCGCGGCTGGAAGTTTTTCGGCCCCACCACCGCGTTTGCGTTTATGCAGGCCATGGGGCTGATCAATGATCACTCGTTAAATTGCATTACTCGCGAACGCGTTGAACAGGCGCGCGCAGCGTTTCAGCGGCCTTCTTGAATGAACACCTCGTTGCTCTTACTTCATCGCCAGTGAGGACTCGCGTACCTCGCTGAGCATCTCACGCGCTAGCTCGCCTACCGTGCGCACCGCTTCTTCCATCGCAGGCGTTAAGGTAAACGCGTAGTTCAACCGCAAGCACTGGCGAAACTTACCCGATGCAGAGAACAGCGCCCCCGGCGCCACATGGATGGCGTGTTGCGCTAAGCGCTCGTTAAGGCGCACGCAGTCGACATCCGCCGGTAGCTCTACCCAGAGTAAAAAGCCCCCTTGCGGGTAGCTAATGCCTGACCCTTTCGGAAAGTAGCGCTGCACCCAGCTAATCATGATATCCCGCTGGCGTTGATACTGGCGGGAAACAGCGCGTAGATGACGCTCAAAATGGCCCTTGGCGACAAACTCCGCCACGGCCAATTGCGGCAACGTGGCAGACGCGCCGGTGGAGACGTACTTCATATGCAGCGCCTTTTCCCGGTAGCAGCCAGGGGCCAGCCAGCCCACGCGCAGGCCCGGCCCTAAGGTTTTCGAGAAACCGCTGCACAGCAGCACGCGCCCGTCGGTATCAAAGGATTTTATCGTGAGCGGCCTGGGTTGGGTGTATGCCAAATCCCCATAAATATCATCTTCAATAATGGCCACATCAAAACGTTGGGCAAGCTGATAGAGCGCCCGCTTGCGCGCTTCTGGCATGGTATAGCCTAACGGGTTGTTATAGGTGGGCGTTACCTGAATGGCGCGAATAGGCCACTGCTCCAGCGCCAGCTCTAACGCTTCCAGGCTGATACCGGTTTGCGGGTCGGTGGGAATCTCCAGCGCCTTTAAACCGTTGGCTTTCAGAATCTGCATGGTGCCGTAGAAGCTGGGCGAATCTACCGCCACCACATCGCCGGGCTGGGTGAGCGTGCGAAGCGCAATGGAGAGCGCTTCCTGGCAGCCGGTGGTAATCAGCACATCATCCGGATGCAGCAGGCAGCCAGATGCCACCGCCAAGCGCGCCACCTGTTGGCGCAGTTCAGGGCTACCGCTGAGTTTGTCGTAATTAAAGCCGTGCAGATCGTTACTACGGTGCAGCCCGGCGAGGATTTTCGACAATGGCTTTAACGACGCCACCTCAAGATTGGGCACACCGCGCCCAAGCAGCAGCCGTTTGTCGTCTCGCTGGGTAGCTACCAGCTCTAGCACTTGGTCCCACTGGGAGACATCCAGCGGGCACTGGGCTGGTCGCGAAACAGAGGGCAAAACGGAGGGAATACGACACGGCAGCACGAAGTAGCCCGACTTTGGCCGCGACTCAATCAGTGCGGCGTCCATGAGTTGGCGGTACGCTTCTTGCGCCGTTGAGATACTCACATTCAGCTCTTGGCAGACCGCGCGAATAGAGGGTAACCGGTCGCCCACGCGATAAATCCCGTGCTCAATCCGCTCCCGTAACGTTGCCGCCACCTCTTCATAACGCGTCATCACGCCCACCCCCGCTCGGTTCATCTGCCATACAGAAGGCATCTCGTTTCGCCATACAGAGGTATAACACGCCCCATCTGTACCGTAAAAATAAAAAAATCTATATCTGTATTGCCACCAGCAGGCTGCGTAACCTAAACAGGCACCCCACCGCTCGGAGAGCCGCCATGCCACGCTTCAGCCTCACTCAGCTTCGTTACCAGCTAAGCCGCTACCAACAGCGCCGCCGCAGCCGTCGGCAGCTGCTCACGCTAGATGACCACTTGCTGAAAGATATTGGCCTCACCCGTGAACAGGCCTGCCAGGAGGGAAAACAAACGTTCTGGAAACAGACGCTCTCTAATAAGGGGGATGTATGACCACCGCCGAGTATTACTTGCTGGATGTCTTTACCGACCAGCACTTTACGGGCAACCCACTGGCCGTGTTTCTCAACGCGGATGGGCTGGACACCTGCACCATGCAAGCGCTAGCCAATGAGTTAAATCTGGCGGAAACGGTGTTCTTGAGCGCCGAGTCAGCGCCACAACACTACCCCATGCGAATTTTCACCCCGACCAGGGAGCTGCCGTTTGCAGGACACCCTACGGTAGGCACTGCCCACCTATTGGCGGCGTTAAAACTCGCTCACCCAGAGCAACCCTTGGTGCTTCATCCGCCCATCGGGAAACTCGCGATCACATGGGCCAACGGTAGGGCAACGTTCAAAACATCCAAGGCCGTTATGCTGGCAGACAGCACTCTCGATCGCCCCACCACCGTTGAGCTGTTGGGGTTAGATATCCATCAGGTAGTGGGCGATCCGGTCATCGCCTCCTTCGGGTTGCCCTTTCACCTGATTGAGCTATCGGATATCGCAGCATTAGAGAGCGTCTGTATTTCCTCCGCCCTCTGGGCAAGTGCCGTGATGCCAAACAGTGCGGTTCAAATCTACCTGTACGCGAGGGAGCATTCAGCGGGACAAAAGACCGTGATTCGCAGCCGCATGTTCTGTATGCACGACAGCCTCTGCGAAGACCCAGCCACCGGCAGCGCCGCAGCAGCGTTAACCGGCTACTTAGCCTCACTCAAGCACGAGGCACTGCAGTGCAAGATTCATCAAGGCGTTGAAATGGGACGGCCCAGCGTTATTTATACGGCGGCCAATGGTGATATAACGCCTGGGTATGTGACGGTAGGGGGGCAGGCGGTCTTGGTGGGTAGAGGGGATATATTTTTAGCGCCAAGTTAATCGAACGATGCATCATCAGTTGAGCCAGTCTTGGGCAACAGCTCATCCCCTTTATACGCTTCAACCAGATGCGACTGTTGCCAAAGCCGGGCGACAAGTTCCTGAATAAATGAGCGCACAATAAGCGAGGGGCGTCGCCCAGCTCGAGTAACGACACAAAACGGCGAAGCGATCTCCACCTGATCCGGCAGCAGCGCTTTGAGTTCGCCCCGCTCCACCCAGTGGTTGGCATAATAGTGGGGCAAATTGCCAATAAAGTGGCCGCTTAAAATCAGTAGCGCCTGGGCTTCCATATTGGATGCATGGGCACCTACCTGGGCATTGGGGAAACTTTGAAGCTCTTGCAGGTTGGCATAGGGGCGTACCACAAAGGGGTGATTGATGACGTCCTCAACCGTTAATTGAGCGCTGTCACGAGCAAACAGCGGATGCCGTTTTGCACAGTAGATACCGTGTACTTCGGTGTAGACCTGACGGTGCTGCAAGCCTTCCATTTGCGCCGTTTCCGGCAGGATGCCGAGCTGTAAGGCTCCATTAGCAATCTCGCCAATCAAGCGATCAGGGCTGCCCACAGTGATATTGAGACGCGCCTGTGGATTCTTACGTAGGAATTCGCCAATCACGCCTTGCAGATCAAGCTCGACATCCATAATGGTGTTATCGACTACGCCCAAGCGCAGCGTGCCGTAAACGGAGCTGCGCAGCTCGCTCATCTCGCTGTCGAAATCGTCTACCGAAGAGAGCAGCTGTTTAGCGCGCTCATACACAATGGTGCCCCGCTCGGTTAGCTCAAACCCCTGCCGCCCCCGATGACAGACAGTGAACCCTACCCGCTCCTCAAGAGCACGAATATGAAAACTGATAGCAGACTGGCTCATATGCAGCGCCGTTTGCGCACCGGCAAAGCCACGGTGCTCGGTCACCGCAAGGAATACAGAGAGGCTTTTCAGGTCAGCGGCTGAGAGTTTCATCGGCATGCTCTAAGTTAGTGCAATTAACATCAATAAAATGGGTATGAACATCGAAAGATAACAGTTTTATTGTTGCATAACGCCTGCTTAACTCAAGGGGTTCTTGCTCAGTAGGCGATAGCCGCTGATTCGAGTATCACCACCCCGAGGAGCATCCCCATGCAACGTATCCCGACTATTACCGCTGGCCTCCTACTTGGCGTTAGCTTCGCCACTACCGCTCATAGCGATTTGTTAGACGACATTCGCACCGATGCCACCTTTACCGTCGGCACTGAAGCGCGCTTCGCCCCGTTTGAATACATAGAAGATGGCGAAATTGTCGGCTACTCCGCCGACATCATGGAACACATCATGAGCGAGCTTGAGGGCGTCGAATTGATCCGCATGGATCTCCCTTGGCAAGGCATTCTGCCGGGGCTGGAGCGAGAGCGCTTTGACTACGTCATTACGTCGGTCACCGCCACGCCCGAGCGTATGGAGCGCTACCACTTAAGCGCTCCCATTGCCGATGCCACCATGGCAATGCTCAAACGCGCTGGCGAGGATGACATCAGCTCACCTGAAGATATCGCCGGCAAAGTAGCCGCCGCTCAGGCAGGCTCAGCGCAGTTAGAAGCGCTGGAGGCATTGGCCGCAGAGTTAGAAGAAACGGGAACACCCGTTGCAGATATTCGTACCTACACAGGCGTTGATGAGGCCTATGCCGAGCTAGGGACGGGCCGTGTCGATGTGGTGATCAATAGTCTTCCTAACCTGCTCGAAGCCGAGCGCACCCGCCCTGATGTGTTTGAAGTGGTCGGCACTTTCGGCGACCCGGTTTACTTCTCCTGGGCCGGACGCGATGACGAAGAGAGCGCATCCATTAACGCCTTTATGGATGAGCAGATTCAACGCCTAAATGAAGACGGCACCCTGAATGAGCTACAGGAAAAATGGTTCGGTGGCCCGATGGATCTACCGTTAGAACTCCCAGCGGCCGAGTAAAAAGGGTTGAGTTGGTGAAGCCGTTTTTCTTCATTTTACAGGTGCTACATGTTTGAGATTCTGCTCAACCACTACCCTGTGCTGCTCAAAGGCTTGACCACCACCTTGGTGGTCTCGCTTTCCGCCATCGCATTGGGGTTGGTATTAGGCGTTTTGCTGGCCTTTGGTTTGACCAGCCGGTATCGCCTAGTGCGCTGGCCCTGCGGGCTTTACCGCAGCTTTTGGCGTGGCACCCCCATCCTGCTGCAACTGCTGCTGGTCTATTACTTACTGCCCGAAATCGGCATTGAGATCGCACCTATTACCGCCGCTATTTTGACGCTTACGCTGAATACGGCCGCCTTCCAATCGGAAATTTTCCGTAGCGGCATCAGCCACATTCCCGCTGGGCAAATAGAAGCGGCGCGCATGGCGGGCATCTCGGCGTGGCAAACCCGCAGGCGCATCATCATGCCTCAGGTATTTCGCCTGACGCTGCCGCCACTGACGAACGAGATCATCACGATTCTCAAAAATTCATCGCTAATATCGGTGATTGCCGTTACCGAACTAATGCGCGTTAGCGAGCAAATCGCCTCACGCACCTTTCAGCCGCTGGAAACGTATTTGGCTGCCGCGCTGCTTTATCTCGCGGTCAATTTGGTGCTGGCACGACTCAGCGCTTACTTAGAACACCGCATGACCGGCGGTCTTGCCACCGAATAGGGGAGTGTCCGTTATGTTTGATATTGCCCTGCTATGGGACGTCCGTGGGCTGATTCTGCAAGGGTTGTGGAATACGCTGTGGATCTGCTTTTTCGGCTGCTTACTAGCCGTTTCATTGGGGCTGGTGCTGGCGGCGCTACGGCTGGCTAATCCACGCCTGTTCGGCTATCCGGTGGCCTGCTATGTGGAAATTTGCCGCGGCATCCCGCTGCTGATTCTGTTGTTTTTACTCTATTACGGCGGCCCCAGCATTGGCCTACGGCTAGATGCTGAGATTGCCGGTGTCACCGGTATTGGGCTGTATGGCGCAGGCTACTTTGCGGAAATTTATCGTGGCGGCTTCAAGTCCATTCCCAAAGGCCAGCTTGAGGCGGCGCGAATGCTCGGCATTTCACCCTGGCACGCGCTGATACGTATTCAGATTCCTCAGATGGCACGTCTGATCGTACCGCCCGGCACCAATCAGCTAATCATTTTGGTGAAAGAGTCCGCGCTGATTTCGATTATCTCAGTGGATGACCTGACCAAAAACGCCACCACCATCGTTAATCAGACGTTTCAGGTCATCGAGCCCTACTTGGCGGTTGCGTTGCTCTACTGGCTGATGATTGAACTGGTCGCCCGGGGCGGCTATGCGCTGGAAAAACGCTTAGCCAATCGTCAACCGCGCCATGTCGCTCAAAAGGATAACTCCCATGCCAACGGCTGACACACTCTCACCGCCTACGCCTACCCGACAAAAAGCCATTGTTGAGGCACACGGTATCAGTAAGCAGTTTGGCGAACTGGAAGTGCTGACCAACATCGACTTCAGCCTCGCCCCTTCCGAAGTGGTCTGCGTGATTGGCCCCTCCGGCTCGGGTAAATCCACCCTGCTACGCTGTCTGGCGTTCTTGGAGCCCTACGATCATGGCAGCGTTTATATCGACGGCCAGCTATTGGGCTTTGAGGATCGCAACGGCAAGCGTGTGCGCACCAGCGAAAAGCGCGTAGACGAAGTGCGCGCGCCAGTGGGCATGGTGTTCCAGCACTTTCACCTATGGCCCCATCGCACGGCACTGGAGAACGTGACCGAAGCGCTGCGTCTGGTTAACGGCCTTTCCCGGCAGGATGCGGAAGTGGAAGGCATGGCCATGCTCGAACAGGTTGGCCTTGCTGATCGTGCGGGCCACTTTCCCGAGAGCCTTTCTGGTGGCCAGAAGCAGCGGGTGGCGATTGCTCGGGCGCTCGCCATGAAGCCCAGAGTGATGTTCTTCGATGAGCCTACCTCGGCGCTTGATCCTGAGCTGGTCGGCGAAGTGCTGGATGTCATGAAGAAGCTGGCCGCAGACGGCATGACCATGGTGATCGTCACTCACGAAATGGGCTTTGCCGCCAAAGTCGCCGACCGGGTGATCTTTATGGATCAAGGCCGCGTGCTAGAGAGTGGACCGCCCGCGACGCTGTTTCGCCAGCCAAAAAGCGAACGCCTTCAACAGTTTCTTAACACTTGGCGCGAGCGCCATATCGACTGATTTAGTCACCTAAACACGATTAAAACACCAGGAGTATCCCATGAGTTCTGATACACGCTTTGACCACGCTCGCATTGAGCAACTGCCGCGCAGCAACAGCGAGCCCTGCGGCCATAATCACAGCTTGGAAAACCCCATCTCCCCCGACGGCACGCCGGTGTTAGGCAAGCGCTACGAAGTCGCCGCCCGTGGCGGCCGGGCGGTGCGTCTAAAAGCCGGACAAACCATCCGTATTATTAATACCCACGGTACCCAAGTTTGCGACACCTGGGCGTTTAGCACCGATAACATCAACGAGTTCATGTCTTGGGAGCACGGGCGTGCCTGGTTGAGCGCGCTGATTCCTCAGGTAGGCGACCCGCTGATAAGTAACCGCCGTCGCCCGATCATGACCCTCACCGCTGACACGTCGCCGGGTATCCACGACACGCTAATGGCCGCCTGCGACCTGTTCCGCTATATGACACTGGGTGTTGAGGGCTACCACGATAGCTGCGCCGATAACCTGCGTTTAGCCATGAAAGCGATAGGCGTTGTCACTCCCGAGGTGCCTCAGCCGCTCAATCTATGGATGAACATTCCCGTTAATGACCAGATGAAAGTCGACTGGTGCCCGCCTGTGTCCAAACCCGGTGACTATGTCGAGCTACGCGCTGAGATGGACTGTATCGTGGCGATGTCCGCCTGCCCGCAAGACATTATTCCCATCAATGGTGCAGACTGCGTACCTGTCGAGGTACATTTTGAAGTCTACGAATAAAATCCCCTAGGGAGAGCCTGATGGAAAGCCACCTTCATTATCCAACCGAGAAGCCCGTCATTGATGTGGCGGCGATAGCAGCAGCGGTAAACCCGGAACGACTTGCCAACGACTTAGCCACGGTCGCGAAGATGGGCGGCCGATCAGACGGCGGTGTAGCGCGTTTAGCGCTTGATGACAACGACACCCGCGCCCGGCTTTGGCTGATTGAGCAGGCCAGCGCACTGGGTGCCAGGGCAAGCGTCGACGCGATCGGCAACGTGTTTCTTGATGTGCCCGGTAGTGACCCCGCGCTTGAGCCTGTCGTTACGGGCAGTCATTTGGATAGCCAACCGACGGGTGGCAAGTACGATGGCGCACTCGGCGTGCTGGCAGGGCTTGAAGCACTGCGCGCGCTTAAGCAGGCGGGGTTTACACCGCGCCGCCCTCTTTCACTGGTGAGTTGGACTAATGAAGAGGGGGCGCGCTTCTCACCCGGCACTTCTGGTTCGGCGGTATTTTGCGGCGTGCGAAGCCTGGATGAAACGCGCTTAGTCGAAGACGACGACGGCGTCAGTCTGGGACGTGCCTTGGATACTTGCCTGGCTGAACTGGACGCTGCAGGCGTTCCCCGTCGCCCGTTGGCAACTCCGATGCATGCTTTTCTTGAGCTGCATATTGAGCAAGGCCCTATTCTGGAGCGCCAGGGTGTCTCTGCAGGCGTTGTAGAAGGCATTCAAGGCGTTAGCTGGTATGAAGTCACCGTATCGGGAAGCGCCAACCACGCGGGCACCACCCCGCGTGCCATGCGTCGCGATGCGCTAGAGGGCGCCTGTGCGCTGGCAACCGCACTACGAGAAGCCGCCCGAGATAGCGAAGACCGCGTGCGTTTTACCATTGGCACGTTTGCCGTCAGCCCTGGCTCGGTGAACACCATTCCCGATCAGGTCACCTTCACTATTGATTTACGCCACCCAGAAGCAGCGACGCTCAACGCACTGGATGCCGAATTCAATGAGCTCGCTCAGCAGACCTGGGCAGGCTGCAAAGCAACACTGACATCGCTATCGCGCGTTGAACCAGTGGCGTTTCCCGCCACCCTCACCGCCCTGCTTGATGACACCGCCCATGAACTAGGTATTACTGCACCGCGATTAGTATCGGGTGCCTTTCACGATTCGATTCACCTCGCCAACCACTGCCCAACGGCGATGCTGTTTGTACCCTGCCGCGATGGCCTGAGTCACCACCCCGATGAGCATACTGAACTCGATGATGCCGTCGCAGGCACGCAACTACTGGCCGCCAGCTTGGCGAGCTTAACCCGATAAGGAGAGCCACATGGCCAAGGGCACCGACGGTACTCGCCGCAATGCCGCCACCGGCGAAAGCTACCTACCGCACCAAGAGCCACGCTATCGCGAAATAGCCAGCTTCTTGCGTGCGCCGCTAGCCGAATCGTTAGACGAACTCGATATTGCCCTGGTCGGCATTCCTTTTGATGGCGGGGTCAGCAATCGCCCAGGCGCCCGCCATGGCCCGCGTGAGATTCGCAACCAGTCGAGCATGATGCGCAGCCTGCACCATGTCACACGTCTAGACCCTTTTGCTCAGGCACGCATTGCCGATATAGGCGACGTTCGCTTTTCATCGATCTACGACCTTGAGCAGGTCTCCAATGATATTGCCACTTATTACTCGGCGATTCGCCGAGCAGGCGTTATCCCGCTAAGCGTTGGTGGCGACCACTCGATTACCTATCCCATCCTGCGTGGTTTAGCGGCCGATGGCCCGGTGGGGTTGATCCATATTGATGCTCATACCGACACCTGGGACGAGTTTCAGGGCTCAAAATTTCACCACGGCGGACCCTTCAGGCTCGCCTGCGAAGAGGGCCTTATCGACCCCAAACGGACGGTACAGATTGGCATTCGCGGTGCCCAGAACACCACCCAGGGCTGGGATTACTCCGCGGATAGCGGCATGCGGGTGATGTTTATGGAGGAAGTGGATGCGCTGGATATTGAAGCGACAGTCGCCGAAGCTCGCCGCGTCGTGGGCAGCGGCCCAGTATATCTATCCTTCGATATCGATAGCATCGACCCCGCCTTCGCGCCTGGGACCGGCACCCCTGAAGTAGGCGGTCTTACCAGCCTGCAAGCCCTACAGCTAGTACGCGGCTTTCGCGGCCTACCGCTTATCGGCGCCGATGTAGTGGAAGTCTCTCCACCCTTCGATCCCAGCGGCAACACAGCACTGCTTGGAGCCACCATTATGTACGAACTTTTTTGTTTGATTGCTGAGCAAGTAAGCCTGGAAAGGCTAAGCCGTCAGCCCAATGCCTCTTAAAATCACCGAGGTCACCGACTGCACGGCTTTTTCAAACTGTAAGTCGTCCAGAGGTTTGTCGTCGTTGAGCAGGTAGATTTGGTAGTCGAAGTCCGCGTAGTGCTGGGTGGAGGCCCAGATCATGTAAAGCAGGTACGAAGGCTCGACGGGATTGATTTGGCCGGAATCGACCCATTCGCGGATTTTCGACTCTTTTAGTTTGGCCCATTCATAGAGGTTATCGCGCAGGCGCTCTTTGAGCATCGGGGCACCCTGCATCACTTCAGCGGCCCACACTTTGGAGCCGTGGGCGCGGTTGCGGGAGTGGTTCATCTTGGCGCGAATGTAGGTGGAGAGCACCACTCGGGGGTCTTCATACAGCTCAAAGCAGAGCGCGTCCTGCTTCCATAACTCTAAGAGCGCCAGCAATACCTCTTGATAGAGTACTTTCTTAGTGGCGAAATAGTAGTGCACGTTGGACTTTGGCAGGTCGGCTAACTGGGCAATATCACCCATGGAGGCACCGGCGTAGCCTTTTTCGGCAAACAGCTGCTCCGCCGCCTGAAGGATCTTTTTGACGTTCGTTTGCCGAATTTCGTCCTGTGTTCTCGCCACGCTGGTATCCCTTTGCAACCCTGACCGCTCATAATGCGCACCAAAAAATACACCACCGCCCAACAATGATGCAGGCGGTGGTGCAGTGAAGATGGCGCAGTTAGCGCATCGCGTCAACGCTGGTTAGTAGGAAACGAGAACTCCGCCCGTGTGGCTTCGCTGACGGAAGGCCAGCGCTGGGAAACCGCTTTGCGGCGAGTGTAGAAGCGCACCGAGTCTGGGCCATAGGCGTGAAGGTCGCCAAACAGCGAGCGCTTCCAGCCACCAAAGCTGTGATACGCCACCGGCACGGGCAGCGGTACGTTCACCCCCACCATGCCCACTTCGATACCGTCGGTGAAACGGCGGGCGGCTTCGCCATCGCGGGTAAACAGGCAGGTGCCGTTGCCGTATTCGTGGTCGTTGATCAGCTGCATAGCATCGTCAAGGCTGCCGACCCGTACCACGCAGAGTACCGGCCCAAAGATCTCTTCCTGGTAAATGCGCATGTCAGCGGTGACGTTATCGAACAGGCAGCCACCCACAAAATAGCCCTCTTCATGGCCAGCCACGGTCAGGCCACGGCCATCCGCCACCAGCGAAGCGCCAGCGTTCACACCGTCTTCAATAAACCCAAGCACTTTATCGCGATGCTCTGCGGTGACCAGCGGGCCCATATCCAGGCCTTTATCGGTACCCGGGCCCACCTTCAACTGAGCGATTTTGGGCAGCATGGTTTCCACTAACCGGTCGGCAGTTTCATCGCCTACGCACACCGCTACCGAGATCGCCATGCAGCGCTCGCCGCAGCTGCCGTAGGCGGCACCCATCAGAGTATTGGAGGCGTTTTCCAGGTCGGCATCCGGCAGAATCACCGCGTGGTTCTTCGCCCCGCCCAGGGCCTGAACGCGCTTGCCCGCTGCCGAACCTCGGGAATAAATCGCTTCCGCCACGGGTGTGGAACCCACAAACGAAATGGCTTTCACGGCTTTGGCATCCAAGAGTGTTTCCACCGCTTCGCGGCCACCGTGAATCACGTTCATCACGCCTTTGGGCAGCCCCGCTTCTTGCAGCAGTTCAGCCACGGCCATGGCCGCTGATGGGTCTTTTTCGGAAGGCTTAAGAATAAAGGTGTTACCGCAGGCAATCGCCATCGGGTACATCCACAGCGGCACCATGGCGGGGAAGTTAAACGGCGTAATGCCCGCGACCACGCCCAGCGGCTGGAAGTTAGACCACGCATCAATGCCCGGCCCCACGTTGTGGGAGTACTCGCCTTTCAGTAACTCCGGCACGCCGCAGGCGTACTCGACGTTCTCAATACCGCGCTTCAGCTCGCCCATGGCGTCTTCGACCGTTTTGCCATGCTCTTCGCTGACTAGTTGCACGAGGCGGTCCGCGTGCTCTTCCAGCAGTTGCTTAAAGCGGAACATCACCTGGGCGCGCTTGGCGGGCGGCGTATCGCGCCAGGCAGGAAACGCCGCCTGAGCCGCAGCAATGGCTCTCTCCACATCTGCTGCGCTGGCATCCGCCACTTGGCGAACCACCTTGCCCGTGGAGGGGTTGGTCACATCCAGCGTACGCTGGCTTTCCACCAGCTCACCATTAATCAGGTGGGAAACAACACTCATCATGAAACTCCGAAACAGGGTGGGCCAGGGTTATGCCAGGGAATCCAGGGTACTGGCGACGGCATCGAACAAACGTTCAAGCTCGGCTTCCGTGGTGCCAAAGGGAGGGCCGAACTGCAGGGTGTCGCCGCCGTAGCGCACGTAAAAGCCAGCTTCCCAAAGCGCCATATGCGCATCGCGGGGGCGAATGGTGGGGTCGCCGTTGCGCGGCGCTAGCTGAAGGGCACCAGCCAAGCCGTAGTTGCGAATATCGACAATGTGGTTGTGGCCTTTTAGGGCGTGCAGCTTCTGCTCGAACACCGGAGCGATGGCATTCACCTGAGCGGGGAAGTTTTCACGCTCCATCATCTCCAGCGCCGCCAGCCCCGCCGCGCAGGCCACGGGGTGGGCGCTGTAGGTGTAGCCGTGGGGGAATTCAATCGCGTGTGGGGCACCGCCTGCATGCATAAAGGTGTCGAAAATCTCACTAGTGGCAATCACTGCGCCCATCGGCACCGCGCCATTAGTGATCTGTTTAGCCACGTTCATGATATCCGGCGTGACGCCAAACGCTTCGGCCCCGGTGGTCGCCCCACTGCGGCCAAAGGCGGTAATGACTTCATCAAAAATCAGCAGAATATCGTGGGCGGTGCAGATCTCCCGCAGCCGATCCAAATAGCCTTTTGGCGGCACAATCACACCCGCCGAGCCCGACATCGGCTCCACAATCACCGCTGCAATGGTAGAGGCATCGTGCAGGGCGATTTGATCCAGCAGCGCATCGGCCAGCTCAGCGCCGGTTTCCGCTTGGCCACGGGTGTACGCATGGCCCGTCTGCAGGGTGTGAGGCAGGTGCGTCACGTCCATCAACTGACCGTAGTGCTTGCGGTTACCGCCAATGCCCCCCAGGCTGGTGCCGCCGATATTCACCCCGTGGTAGCCCTTGGCGCGGCCAATCATGCGGGTTTTTTCCGGCTTGCCCTTCAACCGCCAATACGCTTTGGCCATCTTGACCGAGGTATCGGCGGCTTCTGAACCGGAGTTGGTGAAAAACACGTGATCCAACCCGGCTGGCGTTAGGCTGGCGATTTTCTCCGCCAGCTTGAACGCCAACGGGTGGGCAATCTGAAAGCCCGGGGCAAAATCCAGCGTACCCAGCTGCGCCGCCACGGCTTTTTGGATCTCTTCACGGTTATGGCCTGCCCCGCAGGTCCACAGGCCAGAGAGCGAATCGAACAGCTTGCGCCCCTGGTCATCGATGTAATAACGCCCTTCCGCCCCGGCAATCATGCGCGGGTTGGTGCGGAAATCGCGGTTCGCGCTGAACGGCATCCAGAAGTGCTGGTTGAGGGCGGTGCCTGATGCAGGCTGCTCAGCCTTTTTTTCCGCTGGCTGTGCGGTCGTTTTACTTTTTAAACCAAACATAGTGTCCAGCTCCGTCGCTATGAGACATGCCCTCAGCATGCGCCACCCACTACGTTTATAAAATTATGCTTTTCTTGAGTTCACGTTAGAGAATTCATACGCATCACAACGCCAAACGTTGCCTACTTACCTTGACGTAGCGATTCAAAGCGCCTAATTCTTATATTTATACGAATAAATACAACAAATCAGTGGAACACGCCTAAGTAGCACTCGCACAGACAATGCGCCAAACAGCGCTGTTGTTGCCTGCGTGCACTATGAACACTGCTCACAATTTCAATATAAACAAAGGGCTAACTTGCTATGAAATACTTAACACCCTTAAAGCTGTCTATTTATGGCGGCATGCTCTTCAGCTTTTTTATGCTGGAAAGCCCCCTCATTATGCTGGCTAACCGCATAGAACCTATGGTGATGGGTCTCCCTTTTCTGCTGGTGTGGAACTTGTTCTGGTGGTTTGCATTAACGGCACTGTTTTTGGTGGCTTATTTCACCAATTGGGGCAGCCCCGAACCATCCGCTGTCCACGCAACTAAACAGCTGTAAAAAAAGGGGTTCACCATGACCGGTAGCTTATTAATTATTGCAGCTTTTATGATAATCCCCTTGATGGTGGGGGTTTTATCCGCGCGTCAATCGCAAGAAACCAGCGAGGACTTTTTTGTTCAAGGCCGTGCCATGGGGAGTATCGCGGTCTTCTTCACCGTCGCGGCAACCTGGTGGAGTGCGTTTGCGTTCCTCGGCTCTAATGCCACGTTTTATACCAACGGGCCGGTATTTCTGACGGCGTTAGCCTGGAACCTCCTGTTTGGCTTTATGTATTACTGGATAGGCAAACGGGTTTGGTTTTTAGGTAAACGATTCAATTATTTAACACCTTCAGATTTAATTGGTGATTTTTATAATAGCGAGGCACTACGCATTACCGTTGCCGCTATTACGCTGATTTTTACCGTACCTTATCTGCAGATCCAGCTCACTGGCGGCGCTTATTTAATCGAGGTCGCCTCGGGCGGATTAATTCCTTTCTGGCTCGCCGCCCTGCTGTTTTACTTCATTATTATCATCTACGTATGGATTGGCGGTATCCGCGCTATCGCCTGGACCGACGTTATTTATGGTGCGCTGCTATTCTTCGGCATGCTGTATGCCGGTTACTACATTTCCAGCCAAGTAGGTGGCCCAACAGCGCTATTTAGTCAGCTTCAGCAAACGTCTCCTGACCATCTCACCATGCCTGGGCCTAACGGCACGATGGGCTACCCCATGTGGTTCTCGCTGTTTGCTATTACCGCCATTGGTGCCTTTATGGGCCCGCAAATCTGGCTGCGTATGTACTCGGTGAAACACGGCAAGCTGTTTAACTTGATGCCGTTCTTGCTGGGATTGGCGGCCTTTGCCTATGTAGGCTCGGTGCTGTCTGGCTATTCAGGCGTGCTGCTTGAGCCCAACGTAGAGAACCCGGACCAGATCCTGCCCATTATGCTGATGGAGTATGCGCCTTACCTACTCGCTTCACTGATCATGGCAGCCGGTGCTTCAGCCGCTATGTCTACCGCTAATTCGCAGATCCACGCGGTGTCTACCGTGGTGACGATGGATATTTACAAACGCTATGTAAATCGTGACGCAAGCCAAGCGCGCATTGTGTATATCGGTCGTTTATCGCTGGTGGGTTTCTCATTGGCCGCTTATATCATGGCGCTTACCGTACCTGGCGTACTGGTCACGATTGGTATTGCAGCACTGGCGGGCACCGCGCAGTTGATCATTCCCACCATAGGTGCCATCACCTGGAAAAAAGCGCACCCCACCGCTGCACTGGCGGGTTTGTGGGCGGGCGTTGCCTGCGTGCTCCTCATGACCTTTGGCCCGCTCAGCGCACCGTTTGGCTACCATGCGGGTATCTGGGGTTTATTGCTGAATGCTGCGCTGTTTGTTGGGCTCAGCCACGCGCTGCATCGACGCGACACAGCGGTCGTGGAACGCTTTACCCAAGCACGCTATGACTATGATGCCGAGTACCACCCAGAGCGCTTACCCGCCTATACGCAAGAAATCACCAATAGCGCTAACCACCAATAAGGAGTGGGTTGATGACTCAAGCCCCTGTTTCAACCTCGCCGCGCAGACCCAAGCTTGCCGAGCTGATTAGCGACGACATCAAGCGCTGGATAGCCGCAGAGTCACTGGGAGAAGGCGACCGGCTGCCCAACGAAAAAGCGCTGATGGAGCTTTACGGTAGCGCTAAGGGCACCGTGCGCGAAGCGCTCAAGATCTTAGAGGTTGAGGGGCTCATCACGTTAAAAACCGGGCCTAAGGGAGGCGCGGTCATTAATCAGCCCAGCATGGAGCCCGCCAGCCGCATGCTGCGTAACTTCCTGCACTTCCAACAATTGGATGGCAAGCAGGTGTACCAGTTACGCAAACTGCTGGAAGTAGAACTGGCGGCCTCCGTGGTGGGTAAGCTCAACGAGCAGGACTTCCAACAGTTGGAAGCCAATATGTCGGCCTGCGCCTGCTGTGCGAGTCATGAAGAGGATCATCGACACCAACGTTTTCTAGAGCTGGAGTTTCATCAGTTGCTGGCCCGTGCCTGCCCGAATCCGTTGCTCGCGTTTATGTGCCAGTTCTTAAACGACATGCTGCGCGATTTGGTGGTGATCAAAAAAGCGTACGTCCCGGAGCGAAAGCAATTCGACCACGCCAACCAGGATTACCACCGGCAGCTAGTGGATGCCTACCGCGCTGAAGATGCCCCGCGTGTGCGACAGATCATGGCCGAGCACATGGCCGATGCTGAACATCACATGAGCGCACTGGAAGCAGAAATGGCGGTACAGATGCTGGTCAGCAACGACTCACCCAATCATCAGAATCACCGTTCCAAGCTGCACGACTTACTAACGGAAAACACATCCGGTTAACTTTGCGAGGAGAGTGAGATGAATACCTACGTTACCCCCATCAAAGAGTCCAACCTACTCACTGACAGCGACCGCCTGTGGGCGTCGCTCATGGAGATGGCCAAGCTAGGGGCCACGCCGAAGGGCGGCGTGAACCGCCAGGCACTGACCGACTTAGAGCGCCAAGGCCGCGACCTGTTTATTCAGTGGTGTCGTGCTGAAGGCTGTACGATTCGCATTGATAATATTGGCAATATTTTTGCCCGCCGGGAAGGCAGCGACCCCAGCGCCAAAACAGTTATGGCGGGCAGTCACTTAGATACCCAACCCACCGGCGGTAAATACGACGGCTGCTTTGGTGTCATGTCTGGCCTTGAAGTGATTCGCACCCTAAACCAGCACAACATCACCACGCAATCGCCGATTGAGGTGGTCGCGTGGACCAACGAAGAAGGCTGCCGATTTCCCCCTTGTATGATGGGCTCCGGGGTATTCACTGGTGAGCTGGCGTTTGACGCTATGATGGCGCGCACCGACGCCGATGGTGTCACGGTCAGCGATGCCTTAGATGCTATTCACTATCGCGGCAGTGATGAGGTCTCCCCCAGCGAGATCAAAGCCTATTTTGAGCCACACATTGAGCAAGGCCCCATTCTCGAAGATACCGACACCACCATTGGCGTTGTCATCGGTGGGCTTGGGCAGAAGTGGTTCGACTTAACCCTCACAGGGCTTGAAGCCCATGCAGGCCCCACCCCAATGAATCTTCGTCGGGATGCCATGATGGGGGCCGCAGAAGTTACTCAAGCGCTCAACCGAATTGCCCATGAGCACCAACCCCACGGGCGCGGCACGGTAGGCTGTATGACGCTACACCCAGGTTCGCGCAATGTCATTCCCGGCCAAGTCAAAATGACCCTGGATATGCGCCACTGGGAACCCAACGCCCTGATCGCCATGGGCCAAGCGGTGACTACCGCCGTTAAAGACATTTGCCAACGTCACGGGCTGGAATACGAGCTCACCCCCACCGCAGATTTTGCGCCAGAGCATTTCAATAAAGCATGTGTGGATAGCGTGCGACAAGCCGCTGAAAAGCTGCAGCTGTCACACATGGATATCATCAGCGGAGCCGGGCACGATGCGATGTTTGTTGGCCGTGTCGCCCCCGCTGCCATGATCTTTATTCCCTGCAAAGATGGCATTAGCCATAACGAGATCGAAAGCGCCACCCCCGAGCACGTACACGCAGGCTGTAACGTCTTACTGCACGCCATGCTCAATGCGGCCGGTGTGAAAAGTGGGGAGTAACCATGGCGGATACCTTTGAAACCCTGACGGCAACTGATGCATTGGCACGTTTCAGCGAGGGCTCGCTCTCGCCGGAAACGCTGGTGGAGGACTGCTTAACGCGTATTGAGCGAGATAACCCCAAGGTGAATGCCTTCACCTGTATTAACGGGGAAGAGGCACGCCGTTTAGCGGCAGAATCCGCTCGACGCTGGCAAGCAGGCTCCCCCTGCGGCCCGCTAGACGGCATCCCAGTGACGATCAAAGATTTAACCCTAACCAAAGGCCTGCCTACACGGCTGGGTTCTACCACCACGGCTACGGATGGCCCCTGGGAGGTAGATGCGCCCATTAGCCGTCACCTACGCAATGCCGGGGCCATTGTGGTTGGCAAAACCACCTCGCCTGAATTTGGCTGGAAAGGCGTCACCGATAACCCGCTGCACGGCATCACCCGCAACCCATGGAACACTGAGCTAACGCCGGGTGGGTCATCCGGCGGCGCGGGGGCAGCTGCGGCGCTTAACTTGGGCCTACTTCATCAGGGCAGCGACGCGGGCGGCTCCATACGTATTCCGTGCAGCTTTACCGGCACGTTTGGTATTAAACCTACTTTCGGCTGGGTGCCTCAGTGGCCTGCCAGCACCATGAGTACGCTGTCTCATCTAGGGCCTATGACGCGCACTGCACGTGATAGCGCCCTCATGCTCAGCGTCATGGCCCAGCCCGATGCTCGGGATGGTTACGTTGGAAACCCCACCGGGCCAGACTGGCTCACGCCGCCCCCAGCAAGCCTCAGTGGCTGGCGCATCGCTTTTAGCGCCAATCTTGGCTATGTAGAGGTAGCGCCAGATATTGCCCAGCGAGTTGAGGAAGCCATCGCTTATTTAGAAGCATTGGGGGCCACCGTAGAACGCATTGACCCAGGCTTTAGCGATCCGCTTAAAACGTTTAATACACTCTGGTTTGCGGGGGCCACGCAGGCACTCGAAAAACTGAACGAACAGCAGCAGGCAGCGCTTGATCCTGGCTTTCTGGAGATTGCACGACGCGGGCAAGATGTATCGCTTTCCGCCTACCTCGCCGCTCGGCGTGAGCGCAGCGAATTGACCGCTCACATGGCCGCCTTTCATGAACGCTATGATTTGCTAGTAACGCCTACGATGCCCATTGCGCCCTTTGCAGCGGGCCACAACGTACCACCGGGCAAACACTATCGAGATTGGATGGATTGGACGCCGTTCAGTTATCCCTTCAACCTGACCCAACAGCCCGCGGCCTCCCTTCCCTGCGGGTTAGACAACCAGGGGCTGCCGGTAGGTTTGCACTTAGTGGCGGGTAAATATCAAGACCTCAAGGTACTGCATGCGGCCCAGTTACTTGAACGCTATTTGCCGCCGTTAACTCCGCCTACAACACCACCTCAAACCCTTCAAACTTAGGCGGGCCAAGGTAGATGCCTTCTGGCGCTTTGGCGTTGGCGTGGGCTTTGCGGAAGGCGTCTGACTTCGTCCAGGCGCGGAAGGCCTCTTCGGATTCCCACACGCTGTGGGAGATAAACACGGTGTGGTCTTCCTGGCTTTCGCCCTGCAGCATTTGGAACTGCTTGAAACCCGGCACTTCGTCCAGGTGGGAATCGCGGTTGCGCCATACCTCTAGAAAATCCTCTTCGCGGCCTGGGGCAATCCGAAAACGGTTCATGGCGATATACATAGTGGTTCTCCTGTGGAGCGGGTGTGACTCAGTTAGTTACGCAAACAATCGCTTGATGGTAACGTTATCACTGCATCACGAATAGATAAGTGACGAACAGGCGTTACGGCTAATGGCTCAGGCACCCCTTCAGGTCGTTTGGTTCAAACGCGATTTGCGCATTCACGATCACGCACCGCTGGCCAACGCCGCTGCGGCGGGCCCTGTGCTGCCGCTATTTGCCATCGAGCCTGAGCAGTGGCAAGCGCCCGACAGCGCCTTGCGCCACTGGCAGTTTGCCGCCGATTCACTGGTTGATCTTGCCCAAGCGCTCAACACGCTGGGCCTGCCACTCTGCCTGTGGCAGGGCGATATAGTGGAGTGCCTGGCCGCGCTCAAAGCGCACTACGGCGAACTGGTGCTGCACTCCCACCAGGAGACCGGCAACGCCTGGAGCTTTGAGCGCGACCAGCGCGTTCAAGCGTGGTGCCATGCCCACCACGTGCCCTGGCAGGAAGCCCGCCAGCAGGGCGTGATTCGTGGGCTGAGTAGCCGCACGGGGCATCAATCCCGTTGGGAAAGCCACTGGGAAGCTCTGATGGCCGCCCCCACCTACCCCGCCCCGCCAACAGCGGTGGCCGCACCCGGTTGGGAAGCGTTTCATCACGTAGATGTGGCGCAACTGCCCTCACTTACCTTGGGGTTTGATACCACGCCCTGCCCCCAACGCCAGCGCGGCGGTCGCAGTGAAGGCCGCTCGCTGTGGCTGAGCTTTATTACTCAGCGCGGGCGTCGCTATCGCGGCTCGCTCTCTAAACCGTTACTGGCCTGGGAGTTTGGTTCGCGGCTCTCCCCGCACTTGGCCTGGGGCACGCTCTCCATGCGGGAAGTAGTGCAATCCCTGCGCCGCCAGCGGCAAAAACATGCCGACGACACCACCTGGGCCCGCTCGCTGCGTGCCTTTACCTCTCGGCTCTACTGGCACTGCCACTTTATTCAAAAGCTGGAAAGCGAACCCAGCATCGAGCATCAAACGTTGCACCCAGCGCTGCGCGGCCTGCGGGAGCGCGACCCTGAACACCCTCACCTGATTGCCTGGAAGCGCGGCCAAACCGGCGTGCCGCTGGTAGATGCCTGCATGCGTAGCCTGACCGCCACCGGCTGGATCAACTTTCGCATGCGCGCCATGCTGCTCTCCCACGCCACCTTTGGCCTGGGGCTGCACTGGTATGAACCTGCTCTGCACCTCGCGCGGCTGTTTACCGACTTCGAGCCCGGCATTCACTACCCTCAAGTGCAAATGCAGGCGGGTGCCACCGGTACCAACGCCATGCGGGTCTACAACCCGATCAAGCAAGCAGAAGATAACGACCCCACCGGCGCATTCATCGCCCGCTGGGTGCCCGAGCTTTCGCCCCTGCCTCAGGAATGGCGCGCCAAACCCTGGGCCCTGCCGGAAAGCCTGCAAAAGCGGTTCGGCTTTCAACCGGGTGTCGACTATCCCATCCCCAATGACTTTGAAGCCGAGGCGCGCCACTGGAAGAAGCTGCTTTATGAGCTGCGACGTACGCCGGAAGCGAGGGATGCCAGTCAGGCGATTGTAGATAAGCTGGCGAGTCAGCGGCGGCCTTCTGCCCGGCGGTCTAAAAAAGCAAAACCCGCCGAACGTCAGCAGCTTTCGCTATTTGATGATGGCGGGTTGGGGGATATGTAGCTGTTACGCTTAGCTATGGCTTACTAACCTCTTCTCCAGAGGGCGTGGCCGCAGCGGGAAACAATCAGCATGGTATATGCGTCATGAGTAGGATTTGGTCGTTCGCCACATTGTTGATATTTTTATCGAACTGCTTCAGTAATGCCGCTAGTCGATACCCATCCTGCGCCCCGTCTAAGGAGCGGCCTATATTTGCTTACTCAGTTGACAGGAAAATACCTAACAACCTGCGCAGCGGCGCACAGAGTGCGCTCTGCGCCCAAAGGACTTGAATTGGCGCTGTTTGTTATGCCTCTACCCACACAGCAGTGCCTGATGTGAGTGTCTCAATAAGCGGAATCCCGGCCAATTCGAGAAGCATTTTCTCAAAAACCTTAACCTGCTCGAACGCGTGCTGCGCGAACTCCGGAGTCAAGTGCTCGTCCCAAGGGCTTGCCATGGCATGGCGCAACGCCTCGCGATCAGACACGTCGGTCTTAGTTTCAATTGGCTTTCCGTGAGCCATCTGATCTCGAATTGTCTTTAGCATATGGAGCGACTTGTAGGGCTCCTGAGAATCTTCAAACTTGAAGCCACAACCTTTTCCAAGAACTAACATCTTGTCTTTATAGAAGGCACGCTCATTCCACTCCGGAATCGCTTTAAAACCAACAAAGTTAGCAATTGCTTCTACAGAGAATGCTAATGCGATGAGGCAGCTCATGCAGTCGAGCGCGATTGCCTCCCTATTGTCTTCGGCGACCTTCTTCTCAATCACACACTTGTGATAGTAGGCAAGATTGAGCAGATCATTGTGAGGCAAAACCTGCGTTTCATGGCTCACGGTACAACTTCTCCTAGAAACATAACGCTAGTTTTCAGAACCGACTATCTCGCAGATCTCACAAGCTAACAAGTCAGGCCAGGCGCCGGTCTCATGCAAAAAATTTGTTAGGACACCACGGGTATTGTGTCCTTGAAGACGACGGTGCGATGATATTCCATGTAGCTCGACCGCGTCACTGAAGCTTTCAGCTTAACCTCACCAGTCAGCCCAGACGCCACGCGATCTTGTTCACAAAGCTCCTTGGAGAAGATCACGTTCCCGTCATAGTCAAAGGTGATCAGCCCCTTGTCAAAGAGACGGTCGGCAAGCGCCGACAAAATGATTCCATTGGCTGGATCGAGACGTTCTTCGTTCGTGCTGGCAGCCCAAGGTTTTATATGCGAAGCGACCAATAGACTTTGATGAGATATTCCGGTCAGCGGGCAACAGCTAAAAGCAGCGAGTAGCGAATCTCGGAACAGGCCTTGGCCAATACGGGCACTCACGAGATACTTTCGCTCTGTTTCCAAGAGGAATGGCGGCGCGTCATAATCTGGAGCCGTCGTTGACACCTCGTCGAATAGTGAAAAGTCTTCGGGGCGCAAGAGCTTGTCAACCCAAATTTGGATGCGTTTCTGACGGTTTCCACCAGTTTTATTACCCGGCTTCCGCTGAAATTCAGCGACTCTTCGCTGAAGCGAGATGCGGAACTCTTCTATGTCTCGATGGGCCAATGTTATCGGATACACCTCATCCATCAACACCATACGTGCCGAGATCGGCTGACTCTGGACTGGTGCGGAGTCAAGAACTACCCGGGTTATTTTCGCCTCGCAAATAGAAAGCTGCTCCAGCAACAGAAAAATAAGCTGATTGTAATCTGGATTCCTTCTCGGTCTTCCTTTTTCCTTTGCCGCGCCGCCACTGCTCTCAACTGTTATCCGAGAAAGTCCTTCAGCAACACCGAGGCTGAACTCGGAATTGACGGGCGCTCCGCTCGATGTGACCAGAAGCATATTTATCTATCCTATGTTTGTGCTTATCGTCCTAACGTTTGAGTTAGGCTGCTGGAACATAGGCCGCAATAGAAGAAAATAAATCCCAACAAATACAATCATGCCCGCTATATCTGCTGCAAAGTGATGCCAAGCATCAAAAAATGGCACTCCATTCTGCTTTGGGTCATCGATGACTTCGTTGACAAAGCTTGCAATGAATGTAATGGCTATACCAGCCCACAGCGACCAATGCCAACAGAAAGCCCACTCGTTATTTACAGGGAGGCCGCTCAAACTATGCCAGCGAAACAACTTGCAAGGAAAATACCCAGCAAGTAGTGGCGTAGCTAAGCCAAAGTAAAAATGCACCCAAACGTAATGATGGGAAATAACGTTAAACATGCCCTGCGCGATGAAAAAGGCAATGGTCAGGCTTACAAAAATACGGATAGGCTGTTTAGTTTGCATAATGGCTTGACGCTTCCAGCATGCGCGCCCATGAAATAGAGCCGAAGGCGCAACGTAATGGGCGTCACCGTGCCTGCGCTGGTTAACTGAGTTAATGAAAAATATAGACCTGGAGGTTAGGCAGCTTTTCCCTGACACCACTCTAATACTGAATCGCCCAACGCTATCAAGTGCTCATGGGATTCCATATGGATGTCGTGACGCCTCACAAATGCATAAAACTCTTCAAACTCCTTTTCTAATGACTCGAATGCTTCCTTTGATAAGCCTTCTCCGGGAAGCACAACGAAGAGCGCAGCATCTTCACTAATTTTGTTCTTTAGTGCTGTCTCGACAGAGCGAAACCCTTCATATAGCTGACTCTTCACTCTATAGGGGTCTGCATAAGCTGCAGAAGCCAGTGTCGCAACACCTTTTTCTCTTTGAAAGGGTAAATAAAGCTTTTCTCGCCCAAAAGAATCATTGACTTCCGCATATGGGTTCTTCGGAACATACCGCTCATAATCCAACTTTAAAGATTTCTTTAGGTGCACCTTCAAAGACTCATAAGCGATATCACGAGAAACTGGAGCAAACGGTTTTTTCTTCCCTTTTACGGGACGAGGTTTGCCCAAGGTGACAACTTCTGAGTAAAGACGCCCAACAATGCTCTGATTATCAGATCCTTGCGCGAACCCCCGATCATCGATAGTGACACCAGCGAGTAAACTACCACGACGGTAAGGACTTGCTCGCAGGCACTCCTCAACTACTTGGCATGCAAGCTCGGCGTGAAATGCAGCATTGCTAGAATCGAATAGACACTCTAATCGACTAAAATCATTTAATAGCTGAAGAGTCAAGTCACCTTCGCTCGAAACAAATCCGACACCGATATTTAGTGTCTCTCCTGTAGCTATATCCGGTTGCCAGCGAGCGGCGAACCAAGTTCCTTGAATACCAGCCTTTGGGGCTGCTTTCTCAAAGAGTTCTTCGAGACCGTTCATTTTACACCGCCATGAGATAGAAATTTGAGCTGAGCCGGCTATGTCCTTCCGCAGCCCTGATACGCAAAAAGTCTTCAATGGCCTTGCGCCTAGATGGATCACTCGATAGGAACTGCCCCCACCAATACCCAAGCTCATGAATAATGTCATTATAGGCATCAGAGTGCTGGGTTGCCGCGACCGCAATAGCATGCTTTTGCGGCAACGTGCCACTTTGAGCTATCTGGAGAATATCCACAAGAATATTTCTATATTTTTCATATGGTTGCAGATCAGATGCCAACCAATTTGGTTTCACAGGCATATTTGAGTGATCAATCAAATAGATCTTACCGGGCCCATCCACCACAATGTTCTGAAGATTACGATCAGTGTTAGCTGTCCAATCATCAAACGCAATAGTATCGTTTAGCTTCGACCAATCTCGCAACATCCCCATGACAGCGTCCAGCTGCTGGTTCGTAATGGGATCAGTGATCTGGCAGATAGTTGTTGGTGTTCTCCCGGGAGCTTCGCTTACGACAAACGCATGAGGAAGGAAATCATCTTGATTTTCTAATAGCCCTTTTGGAACCCTAATGACCCCGGCATGGGTAGGAAGGGGTAATTGGCATGATTTGGCCAACAAATAACCTGTAATCTCATTCAGCACACCCAGGGGCAACGACTTATGAAACATTTTGAAGTATGTGCGCCGAGGTTTCCCATCACCCCAGACGACTGATACTAGCAGGGTAGATGCCGTGCGCCCTTCTCCAACTATCTCAAAGACATTCGCCAAATGGCTTTCGTGGAGAACTTCTATCATTCTTTCCATGGACCAATCCTAATTCGTCAGAGCATCCACAACTCCCAATGCATTGTGGACGTGTATATTACTAATCACCTAATTCACCCTAAATCTCAGTAACTGGTGCAAGATACTTGCATCTCTGAAGCGGAAATTGGTCAGCAGCTAACATGTGTTAGACAGCGTGCCCTATGATTGGATGAATACTTCGACATGATTGTCCGAAAATTGCAGCCTGCAACATTCGTCCAAACCACTGACTCTTACATTAATTAATTTTTATTAGGCTACATATCCAAAACTCGCACATCTGGTGCATTTGCCCGCACCTCGACTTTGGGAGGCTACCTGTCTTGCTATATTTATCATCCCCCTACCAAACTCACCTTAGCATAGGATTCTTTGGGCTGCTGACCAACTCAGTCTTGTGCATTCAACGCCCATAAAAAACCCACCTATCGCCAGCAGCTTTCGCTGTTAACGATGGGCGGGTTAGATGATGCTTAGAAAGGTATTAGCTAAGCGCTTCCAACGACTCCTCAATAATGCTCAGCCCCTCCTCCAGTACCGCAGACGACACCGTCAGCGGCACCAGAATGCGGATGCTGTTGCCGTAGAAACCGCAGGAGAGCAGGATCAGGCCTTTCTCCCGGGCTTTGGCGCAGAGCACGCCGGTGAGTTGTGGGTCGGGCTTGCCTTCACCGTTGAGCAGCTCAAACGCGGCCATAGCGCCGAGCTGGCGGCCGTAGGCGACGGCGGGGAAGCGCTCTTCCCAGACGGCGAAGCGTTCAGCCAGCATGTTGCCCATCTGCTCGCTGCGGGCGAGGATGTTCTCTTCTTCGATGGCGTCGATCACCGCCAGGGCCGCCGCGCAGGAGAGCGGGTTGCCGCTGTAGGTGCCGCCCAGCGAGTTGGGGCCGGAGGCGTCCATCACCTTGGCGGTGCCGACCACGGCAGAGAGCGGCATGCCGTTAGCAAGGCTCTTGGCGGTGGTCAGAATATCCGCTTCGATGCCGCTGTGTTCCAGCGCAAACAGCTTGCCGGTACGGGCAAAGCCGGACTGCACTTCGTCGGCGATCAGCAGAATGCCGTGCTCGTCGCATAGGGCGCGCAGCTCTTTCAGGTAATCCGGCGAGGCGATGTAGAAGCCGCCCTCGCCCTGTACCGGTTCAATCACGATGGCCGCCGTGCGGTGCGGGGCGATATCGGTTTTGAACAGCGTGCGAATGGCGTTCAGCGAGGCTTCTTCACTAATGCCGTGCAGCGGGTTGGGGAACGGGGCGCGGAACACGTCGCCCGGCATGGGGCCGAAGTCGTTCTTGTAGGGCAGCACCTTGCCGGTCATCGCCAGGGTCATCATGGTGCGGCCGTGGAAGGCACCATCAAAGGTGATGATGCCGGTGCGGCCAGTGGCGGCGCGGGCAATTTTCACAGCGTTTTCCAGCGCTTCAGCACCGGTGTTCACCAGCATTGCTTTGCGCTCGGGGCCGCGCACCGGGGTGAGTTCGCAGAGCTTTTGGCACAGCTGCACGTAGGGCGCGTAGGAGATCACCGCCGCGCTGGTGTGCATGACTTTCTTGAGCTGCGCTTCGACCGCCGCGACGATTTTCGGGTGGCGGTGGCCCAAGTTAAGCACACCAATGCCGCCCGCGAAGTCGATCCAGCGTTTGCCGTCGGCGTCCCACAGTTCGGCGTTTTCAGCACGCTCGGCAAACTGGGTGGTCGGCGTGGCGGCACCGTTGGCCACGAAGCGGTTTTTCAGGTCGTTCAATTCTTGGTTAGTCATCATCGTTCTCTTTATAAACCGCCAACGCAGACGTATTTCAGTTCGGTAAATTCATCCAACCCGTGGTGGGAACCTTCGCGGCCCAGCCCTGACTCTTTCACGCCGCCAAACGGCGCAAGCTCGGTGGAGATTAGCCCTTCGTTCACGCCGACCATGCCGTATTCAAGCGCTTCCATGGTGCGCCAGATACGGCGGTAATCCGTGGCGTAGAAGTAGGCGGCCAGGCCAAACGGGGTGTCGTTGGCCATGGCGATGGCTTCTTCATCGCGCTGGAAGCGGAACACCGGCGCGACCGGACCGAAAGTCTCTTCATCGGCCACGGCCATTTGAGTGGTCACATCCGCCAGCACCGTGGGAGTAAAGAAGCGATCACCCGCCGCGTGGGGCTGGCCGCCGCACAGTAGGCGCGCGCCTTTGTTCACCGCGTCGTCGACGTGGCGCTGCACTTTATCCACGGCGGCTTGGTTGATCAGCGGGCCGATGATGCTGCCTTCTGCCAGGCCGTCACCCACGTTGAGCGCGTTCACACGCTCGGTGAGCTTGGCGACGAAGGCATCGTAAATACCGTCCTGTACCAGGAAGCGGTTGGTGCACACGCAGGTTTGCCCGGCGTTACGGAATTTGGAGGCGATGGCACCGTTCACGGCGGCGTCCACATCGGCGTCGTCAAACACGATGAACGGCGCGTTGCCGCCCAGCTCCATGGCGGTTTTCTTCACCGTGCTGGCACACTGAGCCAGCAGGTGTTTGCCCACCGGGGTAGAACCGGTAAACGACACCTTGCGCACCCGAGCGTCGGTGGTAAGCACCTCGCCCACGGCGGCGGGTTTGGAAGCGGTAACCACGTTGATGGTGCCTGCGGGCAGGCCCGCTTCCAGCGCTAAATAAGCGGCGGCCAGCGCGGTGAGCGGCGTGGCTTCGGCGGGTTTAATCACCACGGTGCAGCCAGCGGCCAAGGCCGGGGCGCACTTGCGGGTAATCATCGCCAGCGGGAAGTTCCACGGGGTAATCGCGGCGACCACGCCCACCGGCTCGCGCAGTACCAGCAGGCGCTTGTCAGCACCGTGGCTGGGCAGGGTTTCCCCGGCCATGCGCTTGGCTTCTTCAGCGAAGAACTCGATGAACGATGCGCCGTAGGTCACTTCGCCCTTGGCTTCCGCCAGCGGCTTGCCCTGCTCTAGGGTCATCAGACGGGCTAGGTCGTCGGCGTGCTCATTGATCAGCTCAAACCAGCGGCGCAGCAGCGCCGAGCGCTGTTTCACCGGGGTGGCGCGCCACGCGGCACCGGCTTCGTAAGCGGCGGCCACGGCGTCGCGGGTGTCGTCGGCGCTTAAATCCGCCACGTGGGCGATGGTCTCGCCGGTGGCGGGGTTATCAACGGCAAAGGTCTGCTGGCCTTTGCGCCACTGCCCACCCACCAGGGCCGGTACGGCATCGTGCAACCACTGTTCGATAAAGCTCATAGCGTGCTCCTTTAAAGTGTTGGAACGGCTTACAGGTCAGCCATCATGTGTTGGTCGCTGTAGGCGCGGCCGTAGGTGCGCAGGGCGTGGATGTATAGCCCCACCCCCAGCAGCGACCAGCCTGCGAAGATGCTCCACTCAGCGCCGCTCAGTGCCGCCGGGCTACCGGGCAGGTAAAGGCACGCCATGCCGAAAGAGAGGACGACCGCCAGGGTGCCGCATAGCTTGCCGTGACGAATGCGGAACGGGCGCGGCATATCCGGCTCGCGAACCCGCAGCACTACAAAGGAGATGGCCACGAACAGGTAGGCAATCACGATGCCCAGGCCACCGGCGTTGACGATCCACACCAGCGCGGGGCGGCCGAAGAACGGGGCGATACAGGAGAGGAAGCCCATCAGGAAGATGGCGTTAGTGGGCGTTTTATAGCGCGGGTGCAGCTTGGCAAACGGCGCAGGCAGCATGCCCGCTTTCGCCAGGGCGTAAATGGCCCGCGAGCCGCCGATGTAGAAGGCGTTCCAGCTGGTGATAATGCCCGCAATACCGGCTAGAACCATCAGGTTGCTGGCCCAAGGGGCGTTGAACAGGCTACCCATGGCATCCGGCACGCTCAGGGAACTCGCAGCCAGCTCGGTGCTGTTCAGGGCAAGGCTGGTGGCCAGAATAATCAGCGCGTACCACACCACTGCCAGAATGACCGACATCATCAGCACTTTGCCGATGGCTTTATAGGGCAGGTTAATCTCTTCAGCGGCTTGGGGAATGACGTCAAAGCCCACAAACAGGAACGGCACCATGACCAGCACCGCGACAATGCCCGCCACCACGCCGGTATCGGCCTGGGTGAACAGCGGCATCATGTTGATGGTTTCGCCTTCAAACAGCGCGCCCGTGACAAACAGCACGCCAACCAGCAAAATCATGGCGGTCACGACTTTTTGGATCAGCGCGGCGGTGGTCACACCGAAGTAGTTGATAATCATCATGGCGAGCGAGCCGCCAACACCGACGGCAACCCACGTCGCTTTGACTTCCCAGCCCGCGATGGTCCATAAGTGGCCAACCGCATAGTTTGGCGCTAGGTGCTCAATCACGGTGGGCAGCGCCACGGCTTCAAAGGCCACCACGCTTAAGTAGCCTAAAATAATCGCCCAGGTGCATAAGAAAGAGGGTAAGTGGCCCAGGGCGCGGTAGCTATAAACATGCTCGCCGCCTACTTTGGGCATGGCGGAGGCCAGCTCAGCGTAGGTCAGGCCCACCATGATGATCGCTAAACCGCCGATAATAAAAGCTAAAATAGCGCCTACGCTGCCAGCGGATTGAATCGCGGTGCCGGTTAATACAATCCAGCCCCAGCCAATCATCGCGCCGAAGGCGAGGGCTAATACGTCGCCGCGGGCCAGTACCCGGACGAGCTTATCCTGTTCAGAAGAGGGAGTGGTCATCGCACAGTGTCCTGCAGGTTATTGGATGTTGTCATAGGCGCTCTGAGGCGCAGTATCCTGATTCCGGTGACGGAATAGTTACACGCTAGCAGGCGGCGGTCAGAACGCGAATGCACCACTTTGGCGTTCGACTAGACCACTTTTTCAACGCACCAAATAAGTGCATAGCTGACATAATGCTTTCGTCTAAACGCCTGATGGCAGCGGGCTTCACGCGGAAAAGGGGGCGTTGATATGGATCGCCAGCAGGTCTTGCACCAATTTATGCAACTTTATGCACTCCAACCGGAGCGGCTGAGTAAGCAGGTGCGCATTGAGCAGGCGCTGCGCCAAGCCATCACTCAGCAGTGGCCCAGCGGGCTGCGTTTACCTTCTCATCGGGTGTTGGCGGATGCCATTCAGGTGGCGCGCCAAACCCTGGCCCTGGCGATTGGCACGCTGTTGGAAGAGCAGCTGCTGACAACCGCCCACGGCCAAGGCACCTGGACCTGCAAGCCGGTAACACCACCGCCTGATGCCCCCGCCAATGTGCAGCTATCACAGCGCGCCCAGCGGGTGCTACAAGGCCCTGGGGCCAGCATGATTCAGAGCGGGGCCTTCGTGCCCGGCATTCCCGATATCGCCCAATTCCCGATGCGCAAATGGCGGCAGCTCTACGCCAGCGTGACGGTGCCGCAAAATGCGCTGCTGCTCTCCTACTCCACCGGCGGCTACGGCCCGCTGAAGCGCGCGATTCGGGATTTTCTGGCCCGCTGGCGGGATATTCATTGCGATACCGAGCAGATCATCATTACCGATGGCACCCACAACGGCATCGAGCTGTGCGCCGTTGCCCTGGCGGATGTGGGCGATACGGTGGCCATGGAGTCGCCCTGCTATTGGGGTGCGCGCAACGTGTTTACCGCCGCCGGGCTTAACATCGAAATGCTGCCGTGGCGGCCTGAAGCGGGTCATGCTTTGCCCGCTACTCCCGGCCCCGTGGCGCTGGCTTACCTCACCGGCTCGCACCACTACCCGCTCAGCGTGCCGACCAGCGCCGAGCATAAACAGCGGCTGTGTGAGGCGTTATCGCCCACCTACGTGGTGGAAGATGACTATGAATTTAACCGCGACGACCACCCCAACCTGCTGTTTGATGCCCACTCTGAGCGCCATTTGCTGGTAGGCTCTTTCTCTAAGATGATGTTTCCCGGCCTGCGGCTGGGCTACTTGGTGGTGCCGCGGCATTTGGCAGGTCCCATGAACCGTCTGCGCAGCGAGCTGTTTCGCGAGGGCCGTATGCTGGACCAAGCCGTACTGGCCCAGTTTATTTTTGATGGTGATTTGGATGCTTGGTGTCGGCGCATTCAGCGGGACTATTTAGGCCGCCAGCAGGTGCTGCACGACCAGCTGCGCTCGCTGCCCCAGGTGCGCTCGGTGTCACCGCCCAGCAGTGCCATCAGCCTGTGCGTGGAGTTCGAGCCGGGCATTAACGATGTGGCCATCGCGCAATCGTTGCTAAAAGAGCACTTGATCGTGCGGCCATTAAGCCCGGTGTGTGCTTCATCAGACCCCCGTGTGGGCTTGGTGATGGGGGTGGGCATGCTCTCTGGGGAAACGTTGGTACGCGAGGCTCAGCGCCTGCGCCGCTGTCTGGAGCCACTGCTGCGCTAAGCGCCCAACGCGCTTTATTCGTCAGTACACTATACAAAACGTGAGTAACATGACTTATCCACAAGGACCGTCCTATGCATCGCCCTGTTGATAGCGTTTGGGTCTCTACTTTCTCTGCTGCTTCTACCGCTTCGCTCCGCGGTTGGCTGGCCGTCGCTACCCTACTGCTGCTCTCTGGGTGCGCGACCTTTGCGCCTAGTCCACCGGAGGATCAGACCAATATCTGCGAGATTTTCCGCGAGCAGCCGAGCTGGTACGACTACGCGCAAGCGTCTGAAGAGAAGTGGGGAACGCCCATCGCCACCCAAATGGCGTTCATTCAGCGGGAATCCTCGTTTCGTAGCCACGTACGCCCAGACCGCAAATACTACCTTGGCTTTATTCCCGGCCCGCGCCCGTCGTCCGCCAAAGGCTACGCCCAAGCTCAAGACCCGGTATGGGGTGAGTACGAAGACCAAGCGGGCAGCCTGTTTGCCCGGCGCACGCATATGAAACACGCCACCGATTTCATTGGCTGGTACAACGCCCGCACTCGCGCCCAAACGGGCATTTCGCTCAACAATCCTGAGCACCTCTATTACGCCTACCACGAGGGTGCAGGCGGCTATCAGCGAGGCACTTATCGCAGTAAACCCCAGGTGCTCAATGCAGGCCGCCAAGTGGCGAGCCTTTCCAACCGCTACCAGGCCCAGCTCAACAGCTGCCAGGCAGAGTTCCAGTGCCGCAAGTTCTATCAGGTGTGGCCGTTCTGTCGTAGCTGAGGGCGTCTTTCATGACACTGTTAATGGGATTCGCCTTTGTCGGCGTGGTGTTTTTCACCTCCATGCTCTCCGGTGTGTTTGGTATGGCGGGCGGGCTGGTGTTGCTGTGGTTCCTGCTGGTGATATTCCCCGCCAGTACTGCCATGGCCGTGCATGGCGTCATTCAGTTAACGGCCAATGCCTCTCGGGCGTGGCTTTCGCGGCGCTTTATTGTTTGGCGCATTGTGGCGCTCATGGCGCTGGGCGTGCTCAGCGCGGCTGGGCTTCTGCTGCTGTTTAACTACACGCCCAATGCGGCCACTGTTTCTTTATTGATCGGGCTGCTGCCTATTTTGGTATGGACGCCCAAGCACTGGTTCCAGCTAGACGCTCATCGCGCCAGCCACGCGTTTTGCTGCGGCATCGCCTCTGGCGGCCTCACGATTGCCGCCGGGGTCTCCGGCCCGCTGATCGATATCTTCTTTGTGCGCTCGCAGATGGACCGCCGCCAAGTCGTCGCTACCAAGGCCATGATTCAAGTGGTCGCCCACTCCATCAAAATCCTCTTCTACTTAGGTGCCGCCCTTGCGCTCAGCGTGGGTGAGTGGAGCATCGTGCTACTGGCCGCCCCGTTTGCCATGCTGGGCACCCAAACCGGCACACGGATTCTGCACCGCCTGACCGACGCCAACTTCCGCACCTGGACCCGCTGGATCGTCACCGGCATTGGGGTGTTCTACTTCCTGCAGGGGGTGTACCTGCTCAGCCGCTAAGCGTTGGCGGTACCACCACTCCTCATTCGTTCATAGCCTGTAATTGACACCGCGATTGAGTAAGGCTATCTTCTCCAAAAGATGCAAATGAGAAACACTCTCTTTTTAGCCAGCACATTGGTAGATAAAGAGCCGTTGAGGTAAAGGGACGTCACATGACCAGTGAACAGCGCCAGCTTCGTCAAACCCTGCTGTTTTTACGCACATCGTTTGAAGCCGTTCAGCACTCGATTGCCGGACGGCTAGAAGATCCGCTGCCCTGCTGGCTAGACACCAGCATGCTCTCAATGCTCTCCCGCGAGCTGACCCGCTGCTGCCAGCAGGCCAAGCCGCTGTTCGCGCCTGCGGTCGTGGAGCAGCTATTCATCGCCTCCCAACAGTGCGACCTGCTGCTCAAACAGTGTCCCGGCGTACTCAGCAGCGCCGTCTGCCACCGCCAACTCAGCGCGATCATGCTGCCGCTCACCAGCGCCATTAGCCAAATCGATACGCCGGTTAAGCGTCGCTGGCCTTGGGCGAAATGGAAGTAACTCACCTCTGACCAGTTACCTTCTATTCGTTCACAGTTTCGAAGCTTGCCAACGCTGAGCGCAGGTTTTCCATAATCTCCTCTGCTAATACCTCAGGCTCTGGCAAATTTTCCAGATCCGTCATTGAGGCATCGCGAAGCCAGAAGATATCAAGGCTCGCTTTATCTCTCGCCAATAACTCTTCTCGATCAAAAGCGCGCCACCGTCCAGCTGACGTTTCTTCGCTCCAGGTGGGCGTTCGTTCATGGCGATTGCTGGTGTGGTAACAGGCAATAAAATCTTCTAAATGAGTGTAGGTAAGAGGCTTCTGCTTCAGCGTGTGATGCACATTGGTTCGGTAATCGTAATACCAGACCTTGGAAGTTTGCGGGTCAGGGCTAGCAGGACGGTTATCGAAGAAAAGAACGTTCGCCTTAACCCCCTGCGCGTAGAAAATACCGGTCGGTAACCGCAAAATGGTGTGCAGATCTGTGGTTTGAAGTAGCTTGCGGCGAATCGTTTCGCCTGCACCGCCTTCAAACAGCACGTTATCAGGCACCACAACGGCTGCTCTACCCGTCGTTTTTAGCATCGTACGAATGTGCTGAACAAAATTAAGCTGCTTGTTCGAGGTGGACGCCCAGAAATCCTGACGATTGTAGTTGAGCTCCTCAGATGTCTGCTCGCCTTCGGCATTGGTGAAACTCATTGAGCTTTTCTTGCCGAATGGTGGGTTCGCCAATACGTAATCAAAGGTTTCATCAGATGGTGATACTAGTGCATCGGCGGGAGATACCAGCGATTCGCCGGTAATTTCACCGATCCCATGCAAGAACATGTTCATCAGGCAGAGCCTACGAGTGCCCGCAACAATTTCGTTACCAAAAAAGGTCGAGTGTTTGAGAAAGCTCTTCTGATCCTTGTCCAGGGCATAATTTTCAGAGTTAGTCAGGAAGTCATGAGCTGCCAGAAAAAAGCCACCGGTGCCACATGCGGGATCGGCGATTGTTTTGCCAGGCTCAGGGCGAACGCATTCCACTATCGCGCGAATCAAAGCACGAGGAGTGAAATATTGGCCCGCTCCAGACTTGGTATCTTCGGCATTGCGTTCCAGCAGGCCTTCATAGATATCGCCCTTCACATCAGCGCCTAACATCACCCACTTCGTGCCGTCTACCATATCGATCAGACGGTACAGCTTGGCTGGGTCAGTGATCTTATTTTGCGCCTTGGTAAATATCTGACCCAGCATGCCTTTCTGTTCGCCCAACTTGCGCAGCAGAGTGACGTAATGCACTTCTAGTTCCGCGCCGCGCAAGCGTGTCAGGCTCGCCCAGTCGTATCCTTCGGGAATGCCCACATGGCGATTGTAAGGCGGCTTGGCGTATTCATCCGCCATCTTGAGGAAGATGAGATAAGTCAGCTGTTCCAAATAATCGCCATAGCCCACACCGTCGTCGCGCAGCGTGGTGCAAAAACTCCAGACCTTGGAAATAATGGGGGCAGTGTTCATTAGTGCGTATCCTTGGGTGCAAGCACTTGCTTGCCTAGATCGGTTAATCGATATTTTTGAGTGGGGCTACGTGGCGAGTCAGGTTGCGTCATTTCAATCAATCCCGAATCAAGCAGTGGATTCAGCACAGCCACACGGAACTTAGTTCTGTTGGAGCGCCCCGTAACTTTCATCAAAAGTGTGATCGGTGCTTCTTCAACACAAGACTGGAGAAGATCTACTTGCTCCTTACTTAGTCCCTGCTTAGTCCCTACTTGGTCAGTTACTTCGGGGGCGGTCTCAACTGCGGCAGCCTCATCAACCAAAAAACCTGTATGAATGGGTAAACGAATTAAAAAGTAACTGCGCTCATCGTCGGTTTCGAATATTGGCTCTGGGGAACCGTTAGCTTTCATCACTCTAAGGATCTTTGGCACGCCCGTTGAACGGCCTTCCGTTAAATCCAGCTCTTTTAAAAACTCGCCAATACGCCGGTTCCGGTAGCGGCGGCTGACAGCTTTACCTGCCTGCAGGTCTTGCAAGCGGATAGAGCGATCTGGCCCTGGAAAGCTTAGTACTACCAGTTCTTGTCCATCGATACGTATTTCAATGGGTTCACGAACTTCATAGGAACGATGGTAAACCGCATTCACCACCGCCTCTTCAATGGCAGCCAGCGGAAAATTCCAGAAACGCTCAGCCTGAGGACGATCAGCGTGTTTGGTTACGCCTTCTTTTAAATAGTTGCGATTGATGTAGTCCAAGGCATCGCGAGTGATGTGGCCCAGCGGCCCCTTGAACACTTTTTCTTCAAAATGGTCACCACCGGCACCATCCGGAAAGTAAACCACATCTACCTGAGTGGCTGGAAAGAATTGCTCGGGTTGCTCATTAAAAAACAATAGGCCGACATTCTTGGGAAAGGCCATTTCGCTTGGCCCACCTACCACGTTCATTCGGCGACCCAGGGTTTCAAGATCCAGTTCGCGGGCTTCGACCGCCAATTCGCTTCCAATGTCGTGCAGAAAATCACGCATCAAGTAGGGTGAAAGGTCACTTAAACCGGCGGTTTGACGATAACGATCATCAAAGGGCACGGTGGCTGCTAAACTGAGCAGCTCTCGTTCATCCTGCCCCGAGGCCTTTACGGTGCTGGTATGTTTACGCAGGTAATAGGCCCAATCACTCTTCTTGCCGAAGCTAGTTTTGGCCTTATAAGGACGTGTTTCTCCGCCTGGCGCCCACAGCACCAGAATGGTTTTACCCTGAATATCATAGGTAGCGGTTAACGGATGATAATGCGGCGCAATGGCCGAGTGCCCCAGATTTAACAGCTCTTTTTGAATGGCATCGATTTGATCCGGCAACAGACCTGCGGGCGGCAACTGAGGCTGGCCGTTTTCTTCAGCAACGCCCACCAACACATAACCGCCACCCAAGTTGTGGAAGTCGTTGGCGAAGGCACATAAGGTATGCAGGATAGCCTCAGGGTTCCAGCCTTCCTTATACTCGATACGCTCGCTTTCCACCGTGCGGTGATGGAGCAAGTCATCGATGTTAATGGGGAGTTTGTTATTCATCGGCCATCTTAAAAAAGATCAGATAATTATAATCACTTAGCTTACGCCATCGTCATGCAAGGTTAGAGCCAGAGCTTCTGACGTTAGAAATGATGGAGCGAGTGTTCATTATCTCTCCTAAGCAGCCGCCAAGATTTGCTCGACAAGCGGTTTATTCCTATAGGCTTGCAGAACTCGTTTGGAAAATGCTGAGAGTTCAGCACGTTGATCCAACCGTCGTTTAAGATCTCGGATAGCCGACGAGTATGCCTGCCGTGCTGTGATATCACCATTCGTGAAACGTTTCATCGAAGCTTCGGCCTCTATAATCTTCTCTTGAATTTCAATTGCCGTCTGTCTTCTTGCTTCCTGCAAGTCAGAGTGATTCAAGTGGTATGCTTCAATCGAAGTCACAGCCCTCATTCTTTGAGGGTCCGTCTCAATTTCACTCTTTGGCACCGTTGCTCCGTCAGTGCGATAATCCAGTGCATCTGGATCAGCTGCGTTGCAAGGGTCAAGTAGAAGAGGTAGCTCATTATCAGACTCTTCGGGGCAAGTTGCACGTACACAACCTTCAAAAAGCGGAAAATTCGCTCCTTTCCCACCGACTTCACCTGTCTTCTGATCCGTTCTACGGCTATTGCAAAAAGTACACGCGAAGCGAAAATTATCAAATCTGTAAGCAGCCCATTTGTATTTTGATTTCGGGCGATAGTGATCTACAGTGCCATCTGAGCGTATATCTTTCATTTCACAGTAGTAGCACTTATCGTAAGAGGCTTGTTTGAGGCTTGTTTTGCATTCCCGCCAAACATATGAATGCTTATCAATATTCTCGTCATCATCCTCCTGCGCCGCTATAACCTTATCTGCGAAACCCTCAGGGGGAACAATAAAAGCAATGTCAATAAACCTCATGACTCCCCCTCATCTTTCATATCTTTTAAAGCTTCTAAAACTAAGCGGCGCGTTTCATCAGGATCTAATACTTCTTCACTTTCATCACTCTCCCTCTTCTTAAGAGAGCTTTTCTCAGCGCGAGCCTTCAAATACTCTGTATAAACTGGGTCACGCATTTGGTAACGAAACCCCAAAGTTTCCAGCTTGCTAGTTGCATCTTCAAGATCAGCTTTTTCTCTCTCGCTCAATTGACTTTTAACAGACAAAATTCGTTGTATCTCAAGTAACTTCTGGGTAGTAGTGTCGACAGCAGCATTTAAACCAAACATCTCGCTCGTTATAACACCAGCATATCCCATCCCAATGGGATCAACATCAGGTTCCTGAGCCGAAATACTCAAAGTCTCATCATCACGTTTTAGTATCTGCACTTGCTCTTTTCGCAACTCTGCAACCGCAATAGGATTATGTGTTGCCAGAAGGACATGGCTAGATTGATTATTATCGTTCTCATCTTTAAGAAAATCTCGGATATGTTGAAGGTACTCGACACTCCAACGCGGATTAAGATGCGTATCAGGTTCATCTAAAAGAAATAGGCTGGCTTCTGCGGATGTAAACTGCAGAAGACCAAGAACAGTTAATAACTGTTGTTCACCTTCACTAAGTTCACGAAATGTGACAGAGCCGTCATTCTTTTTCAGCTTAACCCTGATCCTTACCTCATCAATCAATCCTGAAACGTGCGTACTCTCCAAGTCTCGGAAAAATGCAGCCGATGATTTCCCTTGAGCTAGCTCTCGAAGGGCATCGATATCCTTTGCAAAAAGGTAAAGATATTCAAGTTCTCTAGAACGCCTAACATCATATAATTCACGTCGTCTAACGCGAATCGGTGCCAATGAAATATCATATAGTTTGGCAAGGAAGTCTCGCACAATGCCTTTTGAATTCCAGAAACGAGCATCGCCCCCGGTCGCATTTTTGTTGTACCAATAAGGCTGCTTGAGCACAAACAACACAGACTCAATGCCACCTTCCTCAAGTCCTAATTGCTTTTGCAGAAATTCGTCAGTCTGTGCTTTGTTATTTACAATAAAGGACAGCAGCACAAAATTGCTGTGCACGGGCTCAGCGAAAAACATACGCTTTAGCCCTGGATCAAGGTTCTTAATCAGCTTGTCATCGTAGCTTTTAAGATATTTTCGAAACACTTCCCTCATCCGCTCGCTTTCACCCGAGTAGTAACCAAACAGAAAGCGCGGAAGATACATGGAGTCTTCACCAACCAGCTTAGTCCGGCTGATCAATTCACCTTTCAGATCTTCGAAGAGAGCTCCAACCGGATAAGGCTCGGGCTGGTCATCTTTACTTATTGTTTTTGCTCGATAGGGACTCTTTCTGTCTGGATCCGCATCGACGAATACCCATCGGTCACGGATTTCATAAGCAATCCGGTATTTGAATGATGGAATCCGCTCTGCCATCAACAGATCTCGAAAGATAATGGTCAGGGCTTCCAGCACATTGGACTTGCCGGTGCCATTGCGACCGATCAGTACAGTGATTAGATGATCTTGAGAAAAATTAATCGTTAAATCGCTAAGATTTTTATAATTATCTAGCCAAAACCAGTCGATACGCATTTAACTCACCTCAGCTTTAGTGAGTCTTAACCAATCTTCATCGTCTCGACGTTCGACCTCGATAGTTTCATCCTTATCATCCAGATGCTCCTTGAGCTGACGATAGAACGCCTCGACATCATCTGAAGTTGCCCCATCGAAAACGCCCAATTCTTGAGCGGCTTTAGACGCCGAGATCCAACCATTTTGTTTTTTTAGCACTTCAATCAAGTTGCTCAATATCGGCCTCCTTACCTTCGTTTTCGGCTTGCGTGATGCCATGGTCTTGCGTTCGCGCTTAGTAGCCCGCTCTTTCTCTGCTTTTTCGACCTTGATTCGCGCTAGCAGCTCACTGGCAGGCTCATCCGTAGGATTTTGAGAGACGAGCTGGCCGGAAAAAGCCTTTTTCAGAATGGATTGCCGCAGGGCGGCTGCGAGAGCAAGGCCCGCATTGATCTCGGCTTCTAAGGCATCGGCAGCTTCAAACTTTTCGTCCAAGAGGCTAACAATCTCGGCATGTTCGCTGGGGGAGCAAACTGGGACTGGCAGTGCCTTCAGAACAGACTTGTTGATTGAGGCCAAATTTGTCGTCTGCTTACCACCTGCTTCAAAGTAGTCGCGGCCATAGCTGTTGCCCCACTGAGAAACGAACAATGACCAACTCCTGTCATGACGAAACGGTGTTGCCCGGAAAACATGGTTTTGTGTAATGCAGATTTCAACTTGATCTTCCCAAATCCAACCGCGCCCCAATTTGTCACGGTCTCCCCCCTCATTAAACAAGATGTCCCAGGTTCGAAGAGACAGCGTTTTTAGTTGTGACTGCTCCACCGGCATCGTCTTTATTTCTGCAAGGTTTAGCCGACCACGTTGGACATTGGCGACTCGCAGATAAGGAGTTTCAATGGGATTCTCAAGTTTGCGCGCTTTACTGACAGACATACCTGATCCAATATGCGCGATGTCATTCAAGCGTACATAGACCCACTCAGTTGGTAACTTCGGTAATACGTCGCGCTCTGCATCGGTCAGTTCGGTGCTGGACTTGTATGCCTCGAGTTTCCGCGGTTTTGGCCCTTTAGATCCTTCGCTTTCCCATTCGGCTATATCTTCTAGCCAACGTTCAAGTTCTTGCTCGTGCCATTTGCCGCGCTCTTCTTCCAGCATAGCAAGCAGCGCTTCAGGATCTTCCAACTTATCAGCATTCGTTTCACGCCAGTCAGCCGTAAGACGGCCTTCGAATGCGGATTTAAGCAATGACTGACGATAGAGGCCGAGGATATTTTTTGCTGCTTGCAGACTCTCCACGCCCTTGTCGATCTCGTCGAAAAGCGTTTCGATCCTCTCGACAATGCGGCGTTGTTCGTTCAGAGGAGGGAGCTTGAAAGGAATAGAGATCACTTCTGATTTTGAGATGGCCGCAAAAGTGGAGCCAGTAGCGGCCTTCGATAGCTCTGCTTCTTGCGCGCGAAGCCCCCAAAGTATGAAGCGGTTAGGGATGCCACCCATAGGCAAGATAGCGGACAACCCGCGCCCAATTGCGCATTCGTGCGGTGCGATGTTTGTTGGACCGACAGGAGCCCTTACAGAAAGCAGAATAGCCCCTTTTGCGCCGACTTTTGAGGGTTCAGAGCAGTATTTCCTTGGTGTGGGGAACAGTTCTCCAAATTCTGCCTTACCCTGGTACAACGGAAGCCCACTGCCTTCGTTATTGTAACTGGACGATGGTGGCGCTTGCCCCATCTCTATATGACAGAAGTCAGTTAGCTTTGCCTCAGCCCAACCGTTTGGCAGTTCCTTCATGCCGATAACGCCTTATTAACTTCAGTCATCATATCGTCCATTCCATCGCCAAAAAGAGCGTACATTTGTCCTAGCCCGCCTCGGCCGTCAAACGGGGCCATATCGAGATCGTCGCGTTCGATGGTAAATGAGGTGGCAAGGTGGTCGCGGATCATACGTAGCCACTCCATCTGTTCTTCAGTGAATTTTTCGCCGTGTCCTGCGTGACGGTTCAACACCCAGTTCTGGAAGTTGCGCCGCACCCGCTCAGTGTGTGGCGTCAGCGTCGCGTCCAGCCCCGTTACTCGGCGAATGAGTGCCACGAGCGCGGTAAGATCGCTGGCAGGGTTGCTGCCTTTATACTCATCCAAGTGTGCATAGGCCTGCCACACGGTCAGTGGTGCCAGTCGCGGGCGATCATTGGTAAGCTTCTGCAGCACGTCCTTGATCATCGCGTAGGTGACTTCTGAGCGGCGAGCGGGGGTGTTGAAATAGATGGTCAGCGCCTCTATCTGGTCGCGGTTTTCATCAAGATACGCCTCGAACTCCCGGGTAATCTGTTGTGCGTTTTCCGCCACACTGCCAGCCCATTCGGTGCGCAGTAGTGTATCAAGATTTTCGTGGTCGATGGTCTGTTCGTTATCGCGACGGACGGTATCCATCAAGTTAATCAGCGGGCCAGTGAATATGTTGGCCGCCTGTTTGATGCGCACTTCCCGAGCTGTTTGCATGGCAGCATCATCAGGCTCTGGGTGGCCAGCGGCTTTGGCATCAGCCTCTACTTTGTCGGGGTCGATGGCATTGAATAAGTCACTCACAATGGCGGCAAGCGAAGTGCCTGCTTCCGCAGTAATTTTCTGATGGTCGTCAGCGCTTAACTTGTGATCGAGCCGTGCCAGTCGAGCTGCTAGCGAACTCACCGTCTCTTCGGAACGGTCGCCCATCATCAGCCCCATGGCGAGATCTTTAAACGGGATAGAGGGCTTGGAATCTAAAGGCTGACTGGCGGTTTTAAGTGATTTGGTCACACCTACCGCATCCACAATCACATAGTGGGTTTTGGCTTGAGCGGAAGGCGACACCTTTTGAAGATCATCGGCTTTCATCACACGGGTGCCACGCCCTTTCATCTGCTCGAAGTAGTTTTTCGATTTTACGTCGCGCATGAACATCAAGCATTCAAGTGGCTTCACATCGGTGCCGGTGGCGATCATATCTACGGTCACCGCGATGCGCGGGTAGTAGTCATTACGGAAGGCCGAGAGCGAAGATTTCGGATTCTTTGCGCCGTTGGTGATCTTGCGACAGAAGTCGTTGCCTTCGTTAAACTCCTGGCGGACGGTTTGGATGATATCGTCGGCATGGCTATCCGTTTTGGCAAAGATCAGCGTTTTAGGCAGTTCCTTGCGGCCAGGGAATATCTCGGGCCACTTATCGTGGAAAGCACGAATTACGGTGCGGATCTGATCAGGGTTAACGACAGAACGGTCGAGCTGGGTCGCTGCGTAGGCTAGCTCGTCGTCCTGGGTTTCCCAGCGTTTAGCGCGGGTATCGCGTTGGCGTTTTTCGATCAATTGTTCCGGCTTGAGCGTTTCACCCTTCTGAGTGATTTCCGTCTCGATCAGATAGACGTCGTTGCCCACGTTAACCTTGTCAGCAACGGCATTTTCATGGGTGTATTCGCTAACTACATTTTTCTGAAAGAAGCCGTAAGTGCGGTTATCCGGCGTCGCGGTGAGGCCAATCAGGTAGGAATCAAAATACTCAATCACCTGACGCCATAAGTTGTAGATAGAGCGGTGGCATTCGTCGATGACGACAACATCGAAGTATTCCGGTGGCAGCTTAGGGTTGTAAACAACCGGCACCGGCTCCTTGGGTCGCCATGTGTGTTCAGCGGGATGCTCTTCTTCCGCCCCTTCGCTTAATTCTTCACCCTTGAGTGTGGCGTACATGCGCTGGATCGTCGAGATTACAACCTGGTTATCGCTTGCGATAGAAGGCGAGTTGAGCCGTTGAACGTTATAAAGCTCAGTGAATTTGCGGTTGTCATCGTTGGGGATGAACGCCATAAATTCTTGCTCGGCCTGTTCGCCCAGGTTCTTGGTATCAACCAGAAATAGAATGCGGCGCGCTCCCGCATGTTTTAGCAGTCGGTACGCCTGAGTGATGGCGGTGAATGTTTTGCCTGACCCTGTCGCCATCTGTACAAGTGCACGGGGTTTGTCTGCCTTGAGTGAAGCTTCTAGGTTGGTAATGGCCGTAATCTGACAGTCGCGCAAACCTTCATGATTGAGCGAAGGAAGCGAGGCAAGGCCAGAGCGAAAAGAGTGTGGAGCTTGTAACCATATGCTCAGCGTTTCTGGCCGATGAAAGCTAAACACTTCTCGTGAACGAGGTACCGGGTCTTGAGTACTGGTAAAGCGTGTCACCTGCCCCGTGCACTCGTAGATAAAAGGAAGTGACTCATTGAGCGTCACCCATTTTAACTTGGCATTGGCATAACCTGCCGACTGCTCTTCCACCGAGGTTAGCCACGCACCCCAGCTATCGGGCTTGGCTTCGATAATGCCAACCGCTTGCCGATCAACAAACAGTACATAGTCGGCTGGGCCAATCGACGTCTGATACTCGCGTACGGCGATGCCCAAACCCGCATTAAAATCGAGTGTATCCTTATCTTGAACGTGCCAACCGCATGCCCGCAAGCGCTTATCTATCTTGTCCGGAGCCGCTTGCTCGGGCGTTTGGTTGCCGTCATAGCGCACGCGTTAGCCCCTATCATGTTTAAGTTAACCTCATGATGTAGAACGGTGCTGGCAAATGCAATTCTGCGATGAAAGACCTCACCAGAGTCACTCTCCACCGCCTTGCCCCCTCCTCAACCCCGCCTCATTTACTCGGCGGGGTTTTGTTTTGCTCGTCCGTCCCCATTAACTAGGGCATAGCATCGTTGTTGGCGCTCACTAGTAAACTGGTCTATTCTGTTTGCCACGATGATACCCACTGCTGCAAAGGAGTTTTTCCCTATGGCGTACGAGACGCTGTTTACCCCCACCACGCTCGGTAGCCTGACGGTTCCTAACCGTATCATCATGGCACCACTGACCCGTTCGCGCACGCCAGATAGCGTGCCGGGCAAGATGCAGGAAGCTTATTACGGCCAGCGCGCCGGTGCGGGCCTGATCATCAGCGAAGCCACTAACATCTCTCCCACTGCCCGTGGCTATGTGTACACGCCCGGCATCTGGACCGATGAGCAGGAAGCGGGCTGGAAAGGCGTCGTGAATGCGGTTCACGCCAAAGGTGGCCGTATTGCCCTGCAGCTGTGGCATGTGGGCCGCGTTTCCCATGAGATGGTGCAGCCGAACGGCCAGCAGCCGGTAGCCCCTAGCGCGCTGAAAGGTGAAGGCGCTCAGTGCTTTGTTGAATTCGAAGACGGCACCGCTGGTCAGCACCCCACCAGCACGCCACGTGCGCTGGAAACCAACGAGATTCCTGGCATCGTGGATGATTACCGCCAAGCGGCCATCCGTGCCAAGCGCGCCGGGTTCGATATGGTCGAAGTCCACGCTGCCAACGCTTACCTGTTGAACCAGTTCCTGGCCACCGGCACCAATAAGCGCACCGACCAGTACGGCGGTTCGCTGGAAAACCGTGCCCGCTTCCCGCTGGAAGTCGTTGATGCGGTCGTGGAAGTGTTTGGTGCTGAGCGTGTCGGCATTCGTATGACGCCGTTCATCGAGCTGTTCGGCTTGACCGACGACGAACCGGAAGCGATGGCGTTCTACATGGCCGAAGAGCTTTCCAAGCGCGGCCTGGCCTACCTGCACCTGAACGAGCCCAACTGGGCAGGTGGCGATATCACTTTTCCCGATGGTTTCCGCGAGCAGATGCGCGAGCGCTTCAGCGGCAGCCTGATCTACTGCGGCAACTACGACGCCGAGCGTGCCGAAGCGCGCATCAAGGAAAACACCGCCGATGCCGTGGCCTTTGGCCGCCCCTACATCGCCAACCCCGATTTGCCGGAACGCTTCCGTGTGAACGCCCCGCTCACCGAGCCGAACCATGAAACGTTCTATGGCGGCGATGAGAAGGGCTACACCGATTATCCTTTCCTGAATAACGGTTACGACCGTATCGGCTAAACGTTTCAGGCCAACGCGTGTTCAGGGTTTCCCCACTTGGGGGAACCCTTAAGCATGAAAAGCATCACTCAGGTGGTGCTTTTTTTATGCCTTGAACGCGTGAAACACTGTTAATCTGTTGATTCTATCGTTTTAACGCGATATCCCTACTGCTGGATAGGTCGCTCATGTTCGGCTCTTTGCTGGCGCTGCTCGTCTCGCTACTGCTGGTGGGAGCCGCCGCCATGACGGGGCACGCTTTCGCCCCCGACGGCTGGCGGGTCTACATGACCGAAGATGCGCCTCTGCGCGGTGCCAGCCTGGCCGTCTATGGCGCTCAATGCTTCCATCTGGCGGTTGAATAGCGCCTAGGCGTTAACGGACAACAGGGATTCACTCCATGGATATGACTTCTCTTCCCGTACTGCTGGCTTTCGCCTCCTTGTTACTGGGCGTGGTGGCCGCGTTGATCTTCATCTACGTCGTCATGCCCAAGCGGCGGCGTGCCAGGGAAAAGGCCGTAGAGCCTACCCCCGCCGTGGCCAAGGACACCACGCCCCCGCCCGCTGAAGAGCCTCCGCCGCCGCCGTCAACCAAACGAACCGGCAAGGTAAAACAACATTCGCTGTTCGTCATCTTCAATCAGCCGGATGCCTCGACCGATGCCCGACTGACCGAGTGGCTGAGGGAAAAAGGCGCCCATTACGACGCGATCAAGAAGGTGTTTTTAATTGACGGCCAGCAGCCCTCCAACCCCGTCACCGTGGCCAACGCTTTCCCGCCAGGGGAGATGCCCGACCTGCTACGGGGGGAAACCCACGAGCCGATCCGTGGGGTTAGCCTGCTGGTAAAACCGCCGCTGCATAAACGCCGCAATCAGCAGATGCACGTGTATGTGGAACTCGCCAAAGAGATGAACGAGACCTTCAGCGGCGACATGCTGGATGCCGACCGAGAGCCAGCCACCGAGGCCACCTACGCTCAAATCATTGGTTAAGCGCTACACCACGCCTTGGCTGCGCAGGTAGTCGTCGTAGCTGCCGCTGAAATCGACGATGCCATCCGGCTGCATATCAATGATGCGCGTCGCGAGGCTGGAGACGAACTCCCGGTCGTGGCTAACGAACAGCAGCGTGCCGGGGTAGTTCTCCAGCGCCAGGTTGAGCGCCTCGATGGACTCCATATCCAAGTGGTTGGTGGGCTCGTCCATCAGCAGCACATTGGGGTTGGTGAGCGTTAGCTTACCGAACAGCATCCGCCCCTGCTCGCCGCCCGAGATCACCTTCACCGACTTGTTGATGTCGTCGCTGGAGAACAGCATGCGACCCAGCGCACCACGTACTACTTGCTCACCGCCTTTGGTCCACTGGCCCATCCACTCAAACAGCGTGGCGTCGTTGGCGAAGTCATCGGCGTGGTCTTGGGCAAAGATGCCTAGCTCGGCGGCGTCGGTCCACTTCACTTCACCGGCGTCTGGGCGTAGATCTCCGCCCAGGGTTTTCAGCAGCGTGGTTTTGCCAATGCCGTTAGGGCCGATAATGGCAATGCGCTCGCCCGCTTCGACGGTCATAGAGAAGCGCTTGAACAGCGGCTCGCCGTCGTAGCCTTTGGTAATCGCATCCACGTTCACCGCGTTGCGGTGGATTTTCTTGTTTTGATCAAAGCGGATAAACGGGCTCACCCGGCTGGAGGGTTTGATGTCTTCCAGCTTAATTTTATCGATCTGGCGCGCCCGCGAAGTGGCCTGCTTCGCTTTGGAAGCGTTGGCAGAGAAGCGGCTGACGAACTGCTGTAGCTCGGCAATTTGCGCTTTCTTCTTGGCGTTATCAGAGTGCTGACGCTCACGGGCAGCGGTGGCGGCCGTCATGTAGTCGTCGTAGTTACCGGGGAACAGGGTGATTTCGCCGTAATCCAGATCCGCCATGTGGGTACACACGCTGTTCAGGAAGTGACGGTCGTGGGAAATAATCACCATGGTGCTGCTGCGCGCTTTTAGAATCTCTTCCAGCCAGCGGATGGTGTTGATATCCAGGTGGTTGGTAGGTTCGTCCAGCAGCAGCACGTCCGGGTCGGAGAACAGCGCCTGGGCCAGCAGCACGCGCAGCTTCCAGCCGGGCGCGACTTCGCTCATGGGGCCGGTGTGCTGTTCGATAGGAATGCCCAGGCCCAGCAGCAGCTCGCCCGCGCGGGACTCGGCGGTGTAGCCATCCAGCTCAGCAAAGCGCACTTCTAAATCCGCTACGGCCATGCCGTCTTCTTCGCTCATTTCGGGCAGCGAGTAGATGCGCTCACGCTCGGCGGCCACTTTCCATAGCTCGGCATTGCCCATGATAACGGTGTCGATGACCCGCTCGTTTTCGTAGGCAAACTGGTCCTGGCGCAGCTTACCCAGCCGGGTGCTGCTATCCAGCATCACCTGGCCAGACGAGGGCTCCAACTCGCCACCGAGAATTTTCATGAAGGTGGACTTACCGCAACCATTCGCGCCAATCAAACCGTAGCGATTGCCGTTATTAAATTTGACGGAAACATTTTCGAACAGGGGCTTGGCCCCAAACTGCATGGTGATATTGGCGGTTGCGATCAAGATAGAGGCCCTGGTTAACGAGGAAGCGCTGTTTGAGAAACGAGCACGCTTGCAAAAGCTCGCGATTCTACGCGCCTTTGGACAACGTTACATCTCCCCTTGCGCGCTTCCCTTAACCGGGCACTTTACTGCTGAGCAGGCATTTCAAGCAGAAAACGTTCACCGTCAAGCGCTTGGCGTAGGCGCGAATGTAGAATTTCAACACTTCCCTGGTGCTCGCCTACCAGGGCGGTGGTCGTTACCTTCAACCCGCTGTGGCGCTGTTCGGCGGCGGCGCAGATCTCGGCGATATCGCCACCCTCACCGGCATGACGGCCTGGGGAGAGAAACAGCATCGCCAACACCACGTGGCCACTGCTGAATTCGGGAGTATCCAGCAGGTGCTCCAATAGCGGCTCGTTAAAGCGGTACTCGTCGCCGTCACGTCGCTCCATGGAAGCCGCCGCCACGCAGCGCACGTCGTCGCCCAACAGCACGCTCAATTGCCCCGCTAAGCGGTTACGCACGGCGGTAACGTCGGGGATGGGGCTGCCGTGGTCCACCAGCGCGACCTTGGCAGCGCCTTGTTCAGGCAGCTGCGCACGTACGTTATCGGCCAACAGTTGTGCCAAGCGCAGGTCGTTATTCCCCAGCTCATCCACCAGCGGCTGAGCAACCCGCACCGACACGTTAGGAAAGCGTGCCTGCAACGCAGCCATACGCTCCGGCAAATACCCCGTTAGCGCTTTGCTGGGGCCGAAGAAAAACGGCAGCACGATAATCTCGGTGGCGCCTGCCTCGGCGCTGCGTTCGGCAGCGGGGCCTAACGTAATGGCCGGAATGCCATCGACCTCTTCAGCGGGGATTTGATTGGAGTGCAACAGCGAGGCCGCCTGAACAGTCTCCCCTAGCGTCTCGCTCAACGCTGCCGCCACGCGGCGCAGGCTGTGGGTTGCCTGAGGCCGCAGAGAGCCGTTATCGACCAGAAAAATAGCGCGCATCGCGTTCGTCCTTTTCAATCAAAGCGTTAATGAGCCGCTAGTACGTCTGCCGCCGCCACGGGAATGGCCGCGTGGCGGCGCAGGTCGAGCACATAGCGGTCGCGGGCGTAGAGGCCGTTGCTGCTCAGTGAGAGGTAGCCTAGACGGTCGTCGTGATGCACATCCACGCCCGCGTCATAGAGCACTACGTCTAGCTGGTAAATCAATCGTATAACCCGGATGATGAACCACCGTTAACGCCATGCGCGTGCAGCCACTTTGGTCACAAATGTAGATCGCTTATGTTGCTTGATACCACGACGTTAAACCAGGAGTTAAGCTCAGTTCTTGTGTATGGAGGGCAGTAGAGAGGGTGGCGTATCCTGTTGATTGATCTCGCCAGATCACAACCAACATAGGACGGATACGCCATGAGCAATTCTACTCTCCAAGCCGT
>Ga0256829_1000158_pt1 | contig 86821 bp, 87 predicted proteins | sample 131447metaG_FD_185979 | JGI IMG/M metagenome (GOLD analysis project Ga0256829, IMG submission 185979) | Hydrothermal vent microbial communities from Lau Basin, Pacific Ocean - 131-447 | ecosystem: Environmental > Aquatic > Marine > Hydrothermal vents | place: Pacific Ocean: Lau Basin | collected... | reverse complement strand
CGTTGTGCTAAGGTAACTCATGAGAAGGCCCTTTTGATGGGTAAGTATCTGTTTCGCAACAATATCTTATCACACAAAAGGCCTTCTCATCCTTTGTGCCGTGAATAATTCAGGTTAGCATGGGTCCAGGGATGCGCTCACGGTGTATCGGGTTGATGGCAATTTCACCTGAAGGTGGTTAGTGTTACCCGCTCGAATCCTGTGTGCCAGGGTTGCGTGTTCGTCAGGAGGCAGGACATGAGGAAGAGCCCGGACGGCACGATGCCGGTCATCGAACTGGAAACCATCAAGTCCTCCTGTGCATCCTGTGCACTGGCCGATCTGTGCCTGCCTGCATCGATCGGCAAGCCGGGGCTGGAGCGGCTCGACCAGCTGATTCAGAAGCGCAAGCCGGTGCCCCGGGGTGAGATCCTGTATGCCGCCGGTTCCACGCACGTCAGTCTGTATGTGGTTCGCGCAGGCTCCTTCAAGACCTACGTGGACATGCCCGACGGTGAGGGCCAGATCCTGGGGTTCCATTTTCCCGGCGAACTGCTGGGCCTGGACGCCCTTCCGTCGGACATGCATCGCTGTCATGCGCAGGCACTGGAACGTTCCAGTGTCTGTGAGGTGCCATTCCAGGACATCATTCGCCTTGCCGCGCAGATTCCCGAACTGCAGCAGCAGCTCTACAAGGTGGTCAGCGAGGAATTCATCCGCGAGCACAGCCATGTGGTGATGATGGGCCGGCAGGCCGCTTCGTCGCGACTGGCCCTGTTCCTGCACGGTTTGTCCGAACGGCGCAGCCTGCTGCAACTGGATCCCCTGGAAATCACGCTGAGCATGTCACGCCAGGACATGGCCAATTACCTGGGGCTGGTGATCGAGACGATCAGCCGCCTGCTCTCGCGCTTCCAGGACATGGGCGTCATCGAGGTCGATCGACGCCTGATACGCATTCGTGATGCACATGCCCTGAAGGCCCTGGCGCGCAACGAGGCGCCCTTGCCGTCACGCGGCGTGGCACGGGTCGTGCGGCCTGGCTGAAGGCCGTGCATGTCGGCGGTCAATGCACGCCGACTCCCACGCCCATGCCGCTGTACCCGCCACTGCCCACCCCCACGCCCATGCCGAAGCTGAAGCGCGGGTGGCCCTTGCGCATTTCCTCCGGGGTCCACGCATGGTGCTGCAGGACCTTGACGCGCGCAAACACATACGGTGCTTCGCCGACCTTGCCGGCATGTGTGCCCGCGACGGTGCCCAGCACCGTAATGGGTGTGCCCGGCGGCAGACTCAGCGGTTCGATGTAGCTGGGCACCTCGGCGAGAAAACGGCCGTTGGCGTTGCCGCGACCGATCTTCGGGCGCTGCGAGCCATCCAGGGGGTAGTCGAGGATCTCGATGGTCGAATGATCGGGAAAGTTTTCCACACCCACCACGACGCCACCCCACACCACGCGCCGGCCCTGGAAGCGTTCGGGCGTTTGTGCGACGGCGCTCGGCGCAATCTGAGTCGCCGCAGGCGTGGCCTTGTACAGCGGCGCTGGCGCGCAGGCGGCCAGCAGCAGTGGAGCGGCCAGCGAGGCCAGACCCAGGATTGCGTGGCGACAGGAGACGGTCATGGTGGCGGTTCCCGCGAGCTGGCAGTTGTATCCAGCTTAGCGTCTGGATCCTGAACGGCAAGTGCCCAACCAGGTCTGCGGTACGGGCCGTTCAGTCGCTGTCTGTCGCCTGCCGGAGCCATGTCATTCGGACATGTCCGGTTTCCCCGTCGGCGGCCAGGGTACGCGCCAGCAGTGGCAGCCATGCTGCGATTCGCTCTTCGAAACGCCATGGCGGATGCAGGATGGCCATGCCCGAGCCATTGAGCCGTTGCGGTACCGTGTCGGGTTGGATCAGGACCTGGACATCCAGCACGCTGCGCGCGGGGCACGCGCGCAGCCAGCGTCGGAAGGGCTGCAGCTCGCGTCCCAGTTTGATCGGGTACCACACGGCATGAATTCCTTCGGGCCAGCGACCGAGTGCGGTCGCCAGCGCTGCCTGGATGCGCGAAAATTCGTCGCTCTGTTCCTCGAAGGGTGGGTCGATCAGTACCAGCCCGCGACGCGGATGCGGCGGAAGCAGCGCCTTGAGCGCGGCATAGCCGTCCCGCCGGTGGACATGGACGCGCGGATCGTCGCTGAACAGCCGGCGCAGATCGCGCGCTTCCTCATCCTGCCATTCGCACAGGTGCATCGCGTCGGTTTCGCGCAGCATGCCGGCGGCAAGCCATGGCGAACCCGGATAGCCGCGCGGACCGCAGGCCTGCACACGGTCCAGATAACGGTCGAGCAGGGGCGAGCGTCCGCGGCAGGCCTGCAGGCGGACGATGCCGTTTGCGGCTTCGCCGGTCCTGCGCGCCGCCTCGCTGTCCAGGTCGTAGCGCCCGGCGCCGGCATGCGTTTCAACATAGGACAGGGGCTTGTCCTTGCCCAGCAGCGATTCGAGCAGGGCGATCAGCAGGGCATGCTTGACGACATCGGCGAAATTGCCCGCGTGGTAGGCATGTCGGTAATTCATGCGGGATCCGGACGCCGTTTCCGGGCGTGTCGGGCGCAGGCCGTGAGGACGGTCACCGTCGTTCAGTCGATGTGTATGCTCGCGCCATGGCGTTGTGCGAGTATGGAGGGAGCCGAAACGGGAGGATGGCCATGAAATTCCTTCGCAAGCTGGTCATATTGCTGATCGTGGTCCTGGTCGCTGCCGGGGCGTGGGCCTGGTCGGGGATCTACAACATCGGCGCCGATGCGCCGCACTGGAAGGTCACCGAACAGGTGCTGGCGTTCGTGCGCGAGCGTTCGATCGAGCACCATGCCGAATCGATCGTCAGCATCCCCGACCTGGGCAACCCTGCCCTGGTCAAGCTCGGCGCCGAGCATTATCACGAAATGTGCACCGGCTGCCACCTGGCGCCCGGCATGACGTCCTCGGAAATGCGCGAGGGGCTGTATCCGAAGCCGCCCAACCTGACCCGCTTCGCGCCGGATCCAGCCGAGGCCTTCTGGGTCATCAAGCACGGCATCAAGATGAGTGCGATGCCGGCCTGGGGCAAGACCCACGACGACCACAAGATCTGGGCGATGGTGGCTTTCCTGCAGCAGCTTCCGCACATGAGCGTGGCGCGCTATCAGAGCCTGGTCAACGCTCCCGCCCAGGCGCCGTCACCGGCAGCAACGTCCAGCGCGCCGGCCGCGGCTGCAAGCACGGCACCGGCCCCGGCCCCGGCATCGTCACGCTGATCGACTGCTCGCTCCTGCGCGCTGGCAGGCATCAATGGTGGTGTTCGTGACCGAAGGCGCAGCGGATACCGGCCGCGCTGTCCCCGGTCTCGCCATGGTCGGTCTGCAAGGTCGTGTGGCGGATGTCGAAGCGGTCCTTCAGCATGACCTCGATGTCGCGGCGCACGTCATGGCAGTCCACGTCGAGGCTGACGATGACATGTGCTGACAGTGCGGGCATGCCGGACGTGACTTCCCACACATGCAGGTCGTCGATGCGCGTGACGTGCGGCATGGCCAGCATGGCGGCATCGATGGCGTCCGGGTGCAAGTCCGATGGCGCAGCTTCCAGGAAGATGCGGCCCGAAGCCCGGACCAGGCCGTAACCGGCGCGGAACATCAGCACCGCCACGACCAGTGCAGCCAGCGCATCGGCGCGGTACCAGCCGGTCAGCCAGATCACCGCGCCGGCCACCGCGGTGGCGATGAAGGCGTACAGATCGGTGAGGATGTGCTGGAAGCTGCCTTCGACATTGAGGCTGCGCCGGTTGGCCTTGCCCATGATCCACACCGCCAGCAGGTTGACCACGATGCCCGCCAGCGCCACCACCGTGACCCAGGCGCCGTCGACCACAGGCGGGTACACGAGACGCCGCACGGCCTCGATGCCGAACACGATCGCCAGCAGCAGCAGGGTCAGGCCGTTGGCCTGGGCGCTCAGGATTTCGGCGCGTTTGAAGCCGTAGGTGAAATGGCCGCTGGCCGGTCGCCGGGCCAGCCGCATGGCCACCAGCGCCAGGGCGATGGCACCGGCATCGGTCAGCATGTGGCCGGCATCGGTGAGCAGGGCCAGCGACGAGACCAGGATGCCGACGGTTACCTCCAGCGCCATGTAAGCGAGCAGGAGAACCAGCGCCAGCGTCAGGTAGCGGCGGTCCGCATCGTCAGCGATGTCGTGGGTGTGATGATCCAGTTCGGAATGGTCGTGATCGTGCATGGTGCGGGCTGCTCCGGGACGGCGCCGAGCATACGCGCAAGGGCCGTTGTTATGACATGACAAATCGTGCTCCGGGCAGGGCACGTCCAGGGCATCCCACGCTATGCTCGCTCGATGAACGATCTGCCTGCTTCCTTCACGTTCACGCATGTCCTTAAGCGGTTCCGCTTGACCACCGTCCTGCTTGCGCTCACCGTGTTGCTGGGGTTATTCGATCCGCGGCCGGTGCGGGATTGGATGGCATGGCTCGATCCGCATGTGCTGGCCGGTCTCATGGCCCTGCTTGCGGTGGCCCAGGGGATCCGCGACAGCGGCTGGGTGCAGCGCCTGGCCCGGAGGATACTGCGCCATGTGCATTCGCAGCGCGCGCTGGTGCTCTGGCTGCTGCTGGTTGCCGCGCTGGCGGCGATGGTGCTGACCAACGACGTGAGCCTGTTTCTGGTCCTGCCCCTGACCCTGGCGCTGTGCGAGCAGGTGGCCCTGCCGCGACTGCGGGTTGTCACGCTGGTGGCGCTGGCGGTCAACGCAGGCTCGACCCTGAGCCCGCTCGGCAACCCGCAGAACCTGCTGCTGTGGCGCCACGCCGGTATCGGCATGGGTCATTTCGTCATGGCGATGACGCCGGTGGTCGGTTTGATGGGCATTGTGCTGCTGTTTTTCGTGTGGCGGCTGGTGCCGGCCCGTGCGCTCGAGCGCGTCGAGGCACCGCCACCCCGGTCTCCCAGGGATGCCGCACTGGGTCGGGTATCGCTGCTGTTGCTGGTGCTGCTGCTGGTGTTGCTGCAGATGAAGGCGTCCTATTTGGCGCTGGCCGGCGTCGGCGGCGTGTTCCTGGCCTGGCGGCGGGGCGTGCTGGCACGGCTGGACTGGATCCTGCTGTTGAACATCGCCCTGATGTTCGTCGGGCTCGGGCATCTGGCCGACCTGCCCATCATGCATGCCGTCGTCGGGCATCTGGGACTGACCGATCCGCACCGGGTGCTGCTGGTCGGTGTCGCGCTGTCGCAGCTGGTCAGCAACGTGCCGGCCACGGTCACCTTGTTGCCGCACGTGCCGGACCTGATGCTGCTGGCGGTGGCGGTCAATGTCGGTGGCAGCGGTCTGGCGATCGGCTCGCTGGCCAATCTCATTGCCCTGCGACTGGAAGGCGGCAAGGCGATCTGGCGGGTGTTCCACCGCATCTCGGTGCCTTACCTGGTACTGGTGTTCGCCCTGACATGGGGCTACCTGTCGGTCTGAACACGGCGACGGGATACTCCGCATCCGGGCGTGCCGGACAGGTACACTTCGTCGATGCAACGCACCCTCGAACAGTGGCTGGCCTACCAGCAACACGTGCATCCGCAGGAGATCGACCTCGGCCTGGACCGTGTGCGCGAGGTATGGCAGCGCATGGGCTCGCCCAGGGCGCCGCGCAACCTGATCGTCGGCGGCACCAACGGCAAGGGCTCCACGGTGGCCTTGCTGGAGGCGATGCTGCGTTGCGCAGGATATCGCGTGGGCGCCTACACCTCGCCGCACCTGCTGCGCTACAACGAGCGCGTGCGCATCGATGGGTGCGAAGCGGATGACGCGGCATGGTGCGATGCCTTCGCGCGCATCGAATCGGCGCGGTCCGGCACGCCACTGACCTATTTCGAATTCGGCACCCTTGCGGCGCTGGACCTGTTTGCACGTGCCGGGGTCGATGTGGCTGTGCTGGAAGTGGGGCTGGGCGGGCGCCTGGATGCCACCAACATCATCGATGCCGATGCCGCCATCGTCACCACCGTGGATCTGGATCATCAGGACTGGCTGGGTCCTGACAGGGACCACATCGGCATGGAAAAAGGTGGCATTGCCCGTCCCGGGCGTCCGCTGATCATCGGCGAATCCGACCCGCCGGCCGGCCTGCTGCGTGCGGTGCTCGAACGTGGTGCCGTGCTGGTGCGCCAGGGCATCCAGTACCGCATGGTCGATCGACGCGATGGCTGGAGCTGGGAGCATGTCGACGGTACGCGCCTGGAGCTTCCGCCGCCACTGATCGATGCGCCGGTGCAGAAGGCCAATGCCGCCGCCGCGCTTGCGGCCCTGCACGCGCTGCGCAGCGTGCTGCCTTGCACGCCCGGTGCGCTGGCTGATGGCGTGGCCGGGGCGCAGGTGCCGGGTCGCCTGCAGCGCCTGCCCGGTCCGCCCGAAGTGATCCTCGACGTGGCCCACAATGTGCAGGCCGCCCGGGTGCTGGCGCAATGGCTCGGTGACCATCCAATGGAAGGGCGGGTGCATGCGGTGTTCGGTGCACTCAGGGACAAGGATGTGGCCGGCATCCTCGACGTGCTCGGGCCCTGCGTGGAACACTGGCATCTTGCCGGGTTGGAGGCGGAAACCGCACGTGGGCGTACCGCGGCGGAACTCGAGCATGCGCTTGCGCCCACGAAGCCACGTGATGCGCATGCCACGGTCGCACAGGCGCTGGATGCCGCGCTGCGGGCAAGGCCGGCGCGCATCGTCGCCTTCGGATCCTTCTATCTGGTGGCTGCCGTATGGCGCGAGTTGAACAATCCGGGCGGCAGCGCGACACACGGAACATCCTGAACGCGTCCATGCAGCCCTCGACATTCGTTTTGCACACTGCGCCGATGTGTGCAGACCGAACGGCCCCGCGCGTTTGAGCCACAGGGACGGGTGATCACCGGTACGCCCGCAGGGCATTACGCACACCGCCGTGCGAGTCTTCCGCACATCATGCCCAAAGCGCACACGTGCCCGGACCCACCTCAAGCATGTGCCGGCGGGTATAATCGGCTCATCCCGCCGCGGGGACACCCTTATGGAGCCAGCCTTGAAAACGCGTCTGATCGGTGCCGCCGTGCTGGTGGCGATCATCGTGATCGTGGTGCCGATGTTCTTTTCCGGCCCGCCGTCACACACCGGCAAGAACGTGAGCCTGGCCCTGCCGCCGGCACCCGACCAGGAACTGTCCGCCCGTACCATGAGCGTGGCGCCACCGCCGTCTGCAGCCACGGTTGCCTCGCCGGCAACGCAGGCAGCGCCGCCGTCGGACAAGCTGGCGAGCGTCAACGTGCCCTCGCAGCGGCCCACAGACGTGCATCCGGAAAACACCCCGGCCCCGGCCCGTGCGAACGGCGCCACCACGCCGGCTCCGTCGACGGCAACGCCCCGGCAAACCCGCAAGCCTGTCGCCCGGGCGGCAAAAACCGCGAAGCCGGCAGCAAAACCGACGAAGAAACCGGCACCCAGGCCGTCCGCGCCGATGCCGGGCCAGGCCGCCCAAGGCGCCTACAGTGTGGTAATGGGCGCCTACAGCGACAGCACCAATGCACGTGACCTGATGCGCCGCGTGCGTGCGCTGGGCTACCCGGTGCATGCCGAGAAGGTCACCAGTGGCGGCAAGCTTGCGGCGCGCATCGTCGCCGGTCCCTTTGCCACGCGGACCGCGGGCGAGACCGCGCGGCTGCGGCTGAAACAGTCGATACCCAGTGCGCCGGCCACCCTTGTCGCTGCAAGCGTCAACCAGAAGGGCGATGCGCCGGGCAGTGCGCTGCCGGCCGGCAAGGCCGGGGGATGGGCGGTGCAGCTGGGCGCGTTCAGTCATCGCGACGATGCACTGGCCTTGCGCAACAAGCTGCGCAAGGCCGGGTTCGACGGTTATGTCGACGATGTGCAAAGTGGTGGACGCACCTTGTGGCGGGTGCGTGTCGGCCCGCGTACGCAGCGCGCAGACGCGGAAAGCCTTCGCGACCGGCTGGCCACGCGGATGAAGCTGTCCGGTGTGATCGTCACCGTCCCCTGACGGTGGCCGCGTGCGCATGAACTGGGCCGACTACATCGTGCTGGGCGTCATCGTGGTGTCGGTGCTGGTCGGCCTGTGGCGCGGGCTGGTGTCCGAAGTGATGGCACTGGCCACGTGGGTCGCCGCGTTCTGGGTGGCCTGGATGTTCGGCCCGGGCGTGGCCGCGCGCATGAGTGGCGTCATTGACCTGCCTTCGGCGCGCGTGCTGGTGGCTTACGGCCTGTGTTTCCTGCTGGTGCTGGTGTTCGGTGCGTTGCTGAGGTTTCTGGTGTCCAGGCTGGTCGAGTCCACCGGGCTGACCGGCACCGACCGCGTGCTGGGCATGGGCTTCGGCTTCGCCCGCGGCGTGCTGCTGGTGACCGTGGCAGTGTTCCTGCTCGGCTTCACCCCGTTGCCTCGCGACCCCTGGTGGCAGCAGTCGGTACTGCTGCAGCAAGCCCAGGGCGTGGCCGACTGGCTGTCGCGATACCTGCCCGACTCGGTGCGTCGCTACGTGCATCCGGCACCCGGGCCTGCACTTGTGTCGGGCCCGGCAAGGCCCATGTTCATGGATGTGGCGGATGCCGCCGGCAGTCAATCCTCGACAGCCGCGGTCCGATCGGCCAGCATGGCGTCCCGGGCGCGGCCGGTGGAAACGGCAGCACGCCACCCCAACTCGCCTTAGAGATACATAGCCCATGTGTGGAATCATCGGAATCGTCGGCACGGCCAACGTGGCTTCGTCCCTGTACGACGGCCTGACCGTGCTGCAGCACCGTGGCCAGGATGCCGCCGGCATCGCCACGGTCGACGGTTCGCGCCTGCGCCTGCACAAGAGCCGGGGGCTGGTTCGCGACGTGTTCACCCAGCAGTCGATGGACAAGTTGCGCGGCCGGATCGGCATCGGGCACTGCCGTTACCCGACGGCAGGCAGCGAGGGCGTCGACGAGGCGCAGCCGTTCTACGTCAACTCGCCCTACGGCATAGCCTTCGCGCACAACGGCAATCTGGTCAACACCGATGCCCTGCGGCGCGAGATGTTCGAGCAGGACCGACGGCACATCAATACCGATTCGGATTCGGAAATCCTGCTCAACATCCTGGCGCACGAACTGCAGATCCAGGACCGCATGCAGCTGACCGCCGATCACATTTTCAAGGCGGTGGCCGGCGTGCATGCGCGCGCCAGCGGTGGCTATGCCTGCGTGGCGCTGATCCTCGGCTACGGCCTGGTGGCCTTCCGCGACCCGCACGGCATCCGTCCACTGGTGCTGGGCGAGCGCGAGACGCCCAACGGCATCGAATACGCGGTCGCCTCCGAATCAGTGGCGCTGGATATCCTGGGATTCCGCTTCACGCGCGACGTGGCGCCGGGCGAAGCGGTCATCATCAGCGAGCATGGCCAGCTCGTGGCCCGTCGCTGCGCCGAGGGTGCGGTGCACGCGCCGTGCATCTTCGAGTACGTCTATCTGGCACGTCCGGACTCGATGATCGAGGACGTGTCGGTGTACAAGGCGCGCCTGCGCATGGGCGAGAAACTGGGCGAGAAGATCCTGCGCGAATGGCCCGACCACGACATCGACGCGGTGATTCCGATCCCCGATACCTCGCGCACCGCTGCCAGCACCCTGGCCATGAAGCTCGGGGTGCCGTTCCGTGAGGGTTTCGTCAAGAACCGCTACATCGGCCGCACCTTCATCATGCCGGGGCAGGGCGAGCGCGTGCAGTCGGTGCGCCGCAAGCTCAACGCCATCGACCTGGAGTTCCGCAAGAAGAACGTGCTGCTGGTGGACGACTCCATCGTGCGCGGCACCACCTCGCGGCAGATCATCCAGATGGCACGCGAAGCCGGCGCCAGGAAAGTCTACGTCGCTTCGGCCGCACCGCCGGTGCGCTTCCCCAACGTCTACGGCATCGACATGCCGGCCACCGCGGAACTGATTGCCGCAGGGCGCAGCGTGGACGAGATCGAACGCCTGATCGGTGCCGACCGTCTCATCTATCAGGACCTGGACGACCTGGTCTGGGCCGTGGCCGACGGCAACGAAGCCCTCAAGCACTTCGATACCTCGTGCTTTTCCGGCGAATACATCACCGGTGTCGACCCGGCTTACCTGGCCCAGGTCGAGATGCTGCGCTCGGATGAGGCCAAGGCCAAGTTGCGCAGCGCGTGATCCATGGCAAAACGTCCTTCCGGTTTTCTTGTGGGAGCGCCGGAAGGCGTGACCGAAGGGAATGCCCGGGGTACGACCGCGTTTGGTCAGGCCTTGTCATGGCAACCGGTTCTTACCGCATTACCGGTCGCGCCTTCCGGCACTCCCATAAGGCATAGCTGCTTGAACGCATGAAAGACCTTCGCGCCGCCGCCAAAGCCTGCCTCGACTGCACCGACATCGATGAAAAGCTGCGCCTGACCCACGCCACGTTGCAGGCCGTCAAGGCCTGCACGCTGACGATCGACCCGCACGTCCCGCCACCCGAACCGATCGGTGTCCCCGGCCGCCCGCAGCGTCCGCACCTGGTGCGCCCGCGCGAGCTGGCGCAGCGCAGCCTGGGCACCCCCGAAGGCCGCGCGGCACTGGTGCACGCCGTGGCGCACATCGAATTCAATGCGATCAACCTGGCCTGGGACGCGGTGTACCGCTTTCGCGGCATGCCGCAGGACTTCTACCGCGACTGGGCCAGCGTGGCCCATGACGAAGCGCGTCATTTCGCGCTGCTCAAGACGCGGCTGGCCGAGCTCGGCCACGCCTACGGCGACTTCGACGCCCACAATGGCCTGTGGGACATGGCCCAAAAGACCGCGCACAGCGACCTGGCGCGCATGGCCCTGGTGCCTCGCGTACTCGAAGCGCGCGGTCTCGATGTGACCCCGGGCATGATCGAACGCCTGCAGCGTGTCGGCGACGAGGCCACCGTGGCGGTGCTGGAAGTGATCCTGCGCGAGGAAGTCGCCCACGTCGCCTTCGGCAGCCGCTGGTTCCGCTGGTGCTGCCAGCGCGACGGCCTGGAGCCGCGTGCCACCTTCCGCAAGCTTGTTCACGATTACCTGGGCATTCCCCCGCGTGGTCCGTTCAACCACGATGCGCGACGTGAGGCAGGCTTCGATGACGACGAGCTTGAAGCCCTCGAAGCCGGCCTCTGAAACCGAGCAAATTCCTGCAGCCATGGAGGCTAAGGGCTGCCACGAGCGTCTCACGTGGACATACACCACCCCGAGTCTGGTAGTTGCAACATGGGCACGGCCGGAGAGGGCACCCGATTCTGTCATGGCGACCAGTGTCCGGCAGCGCTCGTTACCTGTACTTCCAGTTGCGTGTCTTGCCTTCAGCGAGCCATTCAAGCGTGGTGGCCAGGCGCCTGGCGCGGGTGGCATCGCGTTTGGCTTCGGCGAGCCACTCGATGTACTCGCGTCGCTGGCTGGGCGGAAAGGCTTCAAAGGTGGTGCGGGCGCGAGAGTGTTGTTTCTGGCGCAGGGCCGCAGCGAGATCGGTGGGGACTTCGGCTTCCGCTTTGGCGGTGCGTGCGCGCTTGGCGGGTACCTTGTCCAGAGCTTGGCGAGTGGCCATTTTCAGCAGGGCAGTCAGCTCCTTCCTGGGCGGCAGGTCAGTGAAGCTGCGGATGCGACCGAACTGACCCATGGCCTCGTCACTGGCATTTTTGACCATACCCTTCCCGCGCCACAGGCCAAAGGCGCAGTGCTGTTTGAAGGCAGCCATGTGGCAGAGGATGCGCTCCCCGGCAACAAAGAATGGCATGCCCCATTTGATGGTTTCCCGTACTTCGGGTACGGCATGGTGAACCACATCGCGCAGGTGTTCGAGCAGCGGTCGGGCAAAATCCGCAGCGTGTGCGATGTAGGCGTCGACACGGGGGTCGGTAGTGGCCATGGTGACAGTGCATCCCACATGATGATGCACACAGCCTGCTACGACGGCGTCCTGCGGGCAAGCAGGCGGTCGATCTGGTTGGCGAAGGCCTGACGGTCGCGCGGGTGCAGGGTGGGCTGGCCGCCGGTGTCGATGCCACTGGCGCGCAGGGTGTCCATGAAGTCGCGCATGTTCAGGCGCTGGCGGATGTTCTCGGCGGTGTAGAGCTCGCCGCGCGGGTTCAGCGCCAGGGCGCCCCTGGCGATGACCTCGGCAGCCAGGGGGATGTCGGCGGTGACGACCAGATCGCCCGCTTCGACGCGACGCAGGATTTCGTTGTCGGCGACGTCGAAACCGGCTGCGACCTGCAGCGCGCGGATGTTCTTCGATGGCCGCACCTGGATCCAGCGATTGGCGACCAGGGTCAGGTCCGTGCCGGTGCGTTCGGCGGCGCGGAACAGGATATCCCTGATGACCACCGGACAGGCGTCGGCATCGACCCAGATGTGCATGCCGCTCAGCCCACCGGCAGACCGGCGAGTTCGATGCTGGCGGCGTCCACGCGCAGGACCGAACCCTGTTCGTACCAGTCGCCGAGCACGATACGCTGCGCCGGTGCGCCATCGAGGGTGAATTCGTGCACGGCGGGACGGTGCGTATGGCCGTGGATCAGGCGGGTGACGCCGGCTTCGCGCATGGCCCGGTCCACGGCGTCCGCGTTGACGTCCATGATCATCTCCCCGGCGCTGCCGGTATGGGCCTGGCTCTCGGCGCGCGATTTGGCGGCGAAGGCGCGGCGTGCCGCGAGCGGCATGGCCAGCACCTGCTGCTTCCACTCGGGCCGGCGCACGTCGGCGCGTATCTTCTGGTAGACCGTGTCGTCGGTGCACAGCAGATCGCCGTGCATCAGCAGGGTCGGGGTGCCGTACAGCTCATGCGTGGCCGGATCCTCCAGCAGCTTCATGCCGGCACGCGCGGCGAAGCTTTCGCCGAGCAGGAAGTCGCGGTTGCCGTGCATGAAAAACACCGGCACGCCGGCTTCGTGCACGGCGCGGGTGGCGCGGGCGATGCGTGCGGGCAGCTCGGCATCGTCGTCGTCGCCGACCCAGGCCTCGACCAGGTCGCCGAGGATGTACAGGGCATCGGCCCCACGCACCGCGTCACTGGCAAGGTAACGTTCGAACAACGCGGTGATGTGCGGGCGGCTGTCGTCCAGATGCAGGTCGGAGATGAACAGCGTACTCATCGTTTCTTCCCGGCAGCCGGCTTGCCCTTCGGCGCCGGCGCCGGCGTGCTCCCGGTGTGCGCGGGTGCGGACGTGTCGCCGATCACCTTTGCGCTTTCGATGACCACCAGCGGTTCGGGCACGTCCCCGGCAAACGGTCCCTGCGCGTGCGTGGGCAATTTGGCGATCTTGTCGACCACTTTCATGCCCTTGATGACCTTGCCGAATACCGTGTAGCCCCAGGTCAGTCCGCTCTGGCTGCCGGTGTAGTCCAGTCGCCGGTTGTCGACCAGGTTGATGAAGAACTGGGAGGTGCCCGAATTGGGCGCCGCACCACGGGCCACGGCCACGGTGCCGCGCAGGTTCGACAGGCCGTTGTCCGCTTCGGCCGGTACCGGCGCGCGGGTGCGCCTGGGGGTGAGCTGGCGCGTGTACAGGCCGCCCTGGATCAGGTAGCCGTTGATGACCCTGTGAAACACGGTGCCGTCGTAGAAACCATCACGCACGTACTCGAGAAAATTGGCCACGCTCTTGGGTGACTTGTCCGGGTACAGCTCCAGCGTGATGTCGCCCATGCTGGTGTGCAGCAGCACTTCCGGGCGCGGCGGCGGGGGTGCGGCAGTGGCAGGTGCGGTGGCCGGCCGTGCCTGAACGGCGAGCAGGGCGGGCGAAAGGGCGAGCAGGGCCAGGCTGAGCAGGAGGCGGGACATGATGAATTCGGCGCGTGACGGCAGGGGACGATGATACCCGCCTCGCGCCTGGCGATGCAGGTGCAGTTTCGGGAACCGGATACTCAGGCCGGTCCGGGGTCGACTTCGAGGTCGATGCCCAGTTCCTGCATGTACGGGTGTTCGCGTTCCAGGTCGGTGGCGGTAAGCGGATGTCTTGCCAGCCAGGCTTTGGGCAGGTGCAGGTGGAGCCGGTCACCGGATGCAGTCAGGCGCAACGTCGGCAGTTTCTGTTCGCGGCGGGCGCGACGCAGCAGCACCGCCAGGCGAAGCAACGCGGTCAGGCGTCGGGCCAGTTCGCGGAAGCGTCGGGGCAGGTTGTCGATCAGGTCCCGGCCCGGCTTGCGACGGTGGTTCTGGACCAGGGCGGCCAGCAGTTCCTGTTCCTGGCGAGAAAAACCGGCAAGATCGGCGTTGCGCAGGATATATGCGGCATGGACGTGATGCTGGCTGTGGGCGATGGCCAGGCCGATCTCGTGCACGCGAGCCGCCCAGACCAGCCACTCGCGGTCCTCGGAGGCGAACGACCACTCCGCCTGGACCTGGGCGTAAAGCGCCAGGGCCGTGTCCTCGACACGGGCCGATTGCGCGCTGTCCACGCCGTAGCGCGCGGCCAGGGACTGGATCGAGGCCATGCGTGGATCGCGGTTGCTGCGTCGGCCGAGCAGGTCCCACAGCACGCCTTCGCGCATTGCGATTTCGCTGACCTTGAGGCTGCGGATGCGCAGTTCGCGGAAGGCGGCTTCGAGGATCGCGATGCCGCCGGCGATGATCGGGGCGCGCTCGGGGCTGAGACCGGGCAGGGCAATGTCCCCGATGCGGCCCTGCCTGAGGACATGGTCGCGCAGGGTGGCCAGGTGTTCGGCGCGCACGCCGTCATCGGACAGTTTCAGCGCCTGCACGATCAGGCCAATGGCCTTGGCCGTACCCGATGAGCCGATGGCCTCGCTCCATCCGGTCTCCCGGTAGTCGGCGGCAAATTGTTGCAATTGCAGGCCGATCTCGTCCTGTGCGCGCTGCCAGCGTTCGGGTGTCAGCACGCCGTCGGGAAAAAAGCGCAGCGTGGATGCCACGCAACCAACCTGCACGCTTTCGGTCTGCAGCGGTTCCAGTTCGCGGCCGATGATGAATTCCGTGCTGCCGCCGCCGATGTCGATCACCAGGCGTTTGTGGCGTGAACGCGGCAGGCCGTGGCTGACGCCGAGGAAGATCAGGCGTCCTTCCTCGCGGCCCGACACCACGTCGACCGGCTGCCCAAGCGCCTGTTCGGCCTGGTAGAGAAACCCCTCCGGGTCGGACAGGCGACGTACTGCGTTGGTGGCGATGGCGCGCACCCGGGTGGCGGGAATGCCGGCGATGCGTTGCCCGAAGCGGGCCAGGCAGTCCATGGCGCGTTCGAGGTAGACCGGGTCGAGCTGGCCGTCCTCGCCCACGCCAGCCGCCAGGCGCACGCTTTCGCGCACCCTGTCAATCAGGCGGGGCGTGCCCTTTTCGTGGCGCGCCACGACCAGGTGGAAGCTGTTGGAGCCCAGGTCGGCAGCCGCCAGCAGATCACCGTCGCGAAGGGATTCCCCGGGTTCGACCACTGTCCTTTCCTTGCATCGTGCGCCCGATGATGGCATGAGCTCGTCCCGTGCTGCAGCCGGCGCGGTCAGATGATGGTATCGAGCAACTGCTTCTGCGCGCTGTGCGGCGGGTCATCGCCGGGTGTGCTGCGGACATAGCGACCGTCCGCACCCATCAGCCATGCCTGGGTGTTGTCGCGCAGGTAGTTGTCCAGCGATTCCTCCTGCACGCGCTGCGCCAGGCCGGCGTCGAGTATGGGGAAGGCGACCTCGATACGGTGCATCAGGTTGCGTTCCATCCAGTCGGCGCTGGAACAGAAAAGCTCCGCATCGCCGCCGTTGGCGAACCAGTACACGCGACTGTGTTCCAGGAAACGGCCAACAATGGAGCGCACGCGGATCCGCTCGGAGATGTTTTCGATGCCCGGCTTGAGGGTGCAGGCGCCGCGCACGATGAGGTCGACCTCCACGCCCGCCATCGATGCGCGATACAGCGCGCGCACCACGGAGGCTTCGGTCAGGGCATTCATCTTGGCCACGATGCGGGCGGGCCTGCCGGCCCTGGCGTGCTCGCTTTCGCGCTCGATCCGCCGGAGGATTTCCTCGTGCAGGGTGAAGGGCGCCTGCAGCAGGCGCTTGAGAGGTGCCACCTGCCCGAGGCCCGAGAGCTGCTGGAAGATGTTGTGGATGTCTTCCCCGATCTGCGGCTCGGCGGTGATCAGCGAGATGTCGGTGTACAACCGTGAGGTGCCGGTGTGGTAGTTGCCCGTGCTCAGATGTGCATAGCGGCGCAGCCGGCCATCCTCACGGCGCACGATCAGCAGCATCTTGGCGTGCGTCTTGAATCCGACCACGCCGTAGACCACCTGGACCCCGGCTTCCTGCAACCGGGTGGCCAGTTCGATGTTCGCCGCCTCGTCGAAGCGCGCGCGCAGTTCGACCACCGCCGTGACGTCCTTGCCGTTGCGGGCCGCCTGGATCAGCAGATCGGTCAGCGGTGACTCGACGCCAACCCGGTAGAAGGTCTGCTTGATGGCCAGCACCTGTGGGTCGACGACAGCCTGGCGCAGCAGTTCGATGACCAGCTGGAAGGCATCGTAGGGCTGGTGCAGCAGGATGTCCCGTTGCGCGACCGCCTTGAACAGGTGCGGGTGTGCATTCACAGCGGCAGGCATGCGCGGCACGAACGGCGCGAATTTCAGGTCCGGACGGTCGATCATGTCGTAGATCGCGATCACGCGATTGATGTTGACCGGACCGTCGCAGCGGTAGACGTCGTGTTCCTCGAGGCCGAAGTTCGAAGTCAGCAGGTCGGTGATCGGGCGCGGACAGTCGGCGGCAATTTCCAGTCGCACCGGCTTGGCGTAACCGCGTCCGGCCAGTTCCTCGGACAGCGCCGAAGCCAGGTTTTCCACTTCGTCCTCGTCCACCATAAGTTCGCTGTTGCGGGTGACGCGGAACTGATAGGAGCCCTTGACCCGGAACCCCGGGAACATGTCGTCGGCAAAATGGTGCAGGAGCCCTGAAAGGAACACGAAGTCATGCGCGCTGCCGGCGATCTCATCGGGCAGTCGGATGATGCGCGGCAACGAGCGCGGCGCGCGCACCAGTGCCATGTGGCCTTCGCGCCCGAAGGCGTCGCGACCTTCGAGGGTGATTGCAAGGTTCAGGCTCTTGTTCAGGATGCGCGGGAACGGATGCGCCGGGTCCAGGCCCAGCGGCGAGAGCACGGGCAGGATCTCGTTCTCGAAATAGCCCTGCAGCCAGCGTTGCTGCTTGTCGGTCCACTCGCTGCGATGGAGGAAACGGATGCCTTCCGCCTTCAGGGCCGGCAGCAGTTCCTCGTGCCAGATGGCGTATTGTCCGGCGGTCAATTCCAGGGCGCGCTCGCGGATACGCGCGAGCACCTCGCCGGCGGTCATGCTGTCGGGTCCCGGGATGGCGTCACCATGGGCATGGTGATGGCGCAGCACGGCCACGCGCACTTCGAAGAATTCGTCGATGTTGGTGTTGGTAATGCACAGGAACCGCAAACGTTCGAGCAGCGGCACGTCGGGGTCGCGGGCCTGCGCCAGTACCCGGACATTGAACTCCAGCGCTGCCAGCTCGCGATTGAGGTACAGCTCGGCACGCTGCAGGTCGCTGTCTAGCGGTTGCGGGTTCGGTTGCAGGGAGGCGTTCACGGGAGATCCTTGCATTGCATGAGCATCATAGCCCCGTTCCCCGGGTATTGCCGGACGGTCAGGATTCGGCCTGTTCCGGGTGCATCAGCCGCATCGAGCCGAAACTGCAGCTGAAGCTGGACCCGCGCCCCGGCTCGCTCTCGATGTGCAGCTGCGACTGGTGCCGGTTCAGGACGTGCTTGACGATGGACAGGCCCAGTCCGGTGCCGCCGGTTTCGCGCGAGCGGCTGGAGGAAACGCGGTAGAAGCGTTCGGTCAGGCGCGCCAGATGGTTGGCTGGGATGCCGTAGCCGGTGTCTTCGACCGTGAAGCGCGCGCCGCCGTCGCCGGTGCGCTCCCAGATCAGCGTGATGCGGCCCCCGGTCGGGGTATAGCGCACGGCGTTGGAGACCAGGTTGGAGAAGGCGCTGTGCAGTTCGCGGGTCGAGCCGTACAGATCGGTGTCGGTACGCTGCTGCAGGTCGATCGCGTGGCGGCCCTTGCTCAGGGCCAGCGCCTCCTTGCGCAGCGTGGCCAGCAGCGCACGCATGCTCACCCGCTCCTCTTTCAGCGGCTGGTGGGTTTCCAGCCGCGAGAGCATCAGCAGGTCCTCGACGATCTGTGCCATGCGTTCGGACTGCACGCGCATCTCGCCGATCACCGAGGCCAGCTCCGGCTGTTCTTGCGGGTCGAGCAGTTCCAGGTAGCCGTGGATGACGGTCAGCGGCGTACGAAGTTCATGCGACACGTTGGCGACGAAATCCTGGCGTACCTGTTCCAGGCGCATCAGGTCGCTGATGTCGCGCGCCAGCAGCAGGCGCTGATGGCGGCCGAACGGCACCATGGCCGCGCCAAGGCGCACGGCCGGGCGGTTGGGTGCCGGGACGTCATTGAGTGCCTTGGCAGCGCCGCTTTCCAGCCATGGCCCGAGCGTGCTTTCGCGCAGTCGTTCGCTGAGCACGACGAGGCGATCCTGGGTCCGACGCAGTCCCAGCAGTTCCCCGGCAGCTCGGTTGAACCAGATCACGCGTCCGGTGCCATCGAGCAGCACTGCCGCATCGTGAACCGAATTGGCGGCATTGCGCAGGGCATGCAGCTGTTGCGACAGCTGTCGCGTGCGCCGGCGCAGGCGGCGGTAGCGGGCGTCTGGCACGAAGCGCTTGTTGTCCACCCGCACGTTCAGGCGATGCACACGTGCCAGCAGTACGGCAATGGCGCACAGCCCGGCGAGAGCCACGCTCAGCGCGGCATGGCCGGCCAGGGCGCCGAGCACGCCTGCGAGCAGCAGGGCAATGGCTATCCATGCTGCCAGCGGGGCCGGGCGTCGGGGGGGCTGCGGAAGGTTCACGCGTTGCCCGAAAAACGGTATCCGGCACCGCGCACGGTCTGCACCAGGCTGTCCAGTTGCCAGGGTTCGAGCGCCTTGCGCAAGCGGCGGATATGCACGTCCACCGTGCGCTCCTCGACGTACACGTTGCCGCCCCACACATGGTCGAGCAACTGCGAGCGTGAATACACGCGTTCGGGATGGGTCATGAAGAAATACAGCAGGCGGTATTCGGTGGGACCGATGCGCACCTGATCTTCGCCGGCAAAGACACGATGCGCCGGGCCGTCAAGGCGCAGCCCCCCGATGTCGATCACACCGGCCTCGTCATCGCCGTGGATGCGCCGCAGCACGGCCTTGATGCGGGCGATCAGTTCGCGTGCGGAAAACGGCTTGACCACGTAATCGTCCACCCCGGCTTCCAGGCCGTTGACGCGGTCCATTTCCTCGCCGCGTGCGGTCAGCATGATGATCGGGATTTCCCGGGTCAGCTCTTCGCGGCGCAGGCGGCGGGCAAACTCCAGGCCGCTGGTGCCGGGCAGCATCCAGTCCAGCAGGATCAGGTCCGGAACGGTGTCTGCAATGGCCAGTTGGGCGGCCTGTGCGTCCTCGGCATGGATCGGCTCCATGTCCGCCTTGTGTACGGCAAAGGCCACCATGTCGCGGATCGAGGCTTCGTCTTCGACTATCAGGATGCGTTTGTGCACGCCGGAAACCCTTTGTCATGGCTGCGTCGGGAAGATTGCACCCTCCCAGTGTTACCGTGCAATGACAAGTGGCCTCATTTGCATGACAGGCTGAAACACCATCGCGAGGCCAGGTCGCTGCCATCCTGGCCGGATTGCGCGGTGCCATCTTGGCGATCGGGGGTCGGTATGTTGCGTTTGCGAAGCTCCAGCAGCAGCGGTGTCAGCTCGGCGATGTGCGCGTTGATGCGGGCACGCTGGTAGTAGTCCAGGTCGGGCCGATCGAGCAGGCGGCGGAACTGCTGCATGGCATCGAACGGGCGTCCGGAAAGATAACTGGCATAGGCGTAGGCCTCGCCGGCGCGAACCTTCAGGCCGGCCTTGTCGCAGGCGCGCGCATAGCTGGAGTAGAGGTCCGGGTCGTCGCTGTTGTCCAGCAAGGGCTGCAGCATGTCTTCGGCCTGGCGGGCCTGGGCCCGGTCGCCGCCCAGGGTCAGCGCATCGGCGTAGGCCATGGACACCGCACGGTCGTCCGGCGCCAGCGTATGCAGTTGCGCGTACAGGGCGAAGGCGGCCTTGTGCTGGCCGTCCTCGAAACGCGCATGCGCCATGGCCAGTTGCAGGGGGACGTTCCCCGGGTGGCGCTGCAACAGGGGGGCAAGCTGCGCGACGGCCTGTGCCGGCTGGCCGCTGCGCATCAGCGCCAGGGCATAGCCGTAGCGGTGGGCGGTGTCGTCGAATCCCTTGCGCTGGAAATTGCCCGCGTAGTAACGCAACAGGGTATTGGCGTCGCCGGCCAGCACGCGCACCCGTTCGCGCATCAGCAGGTAGCGCAGCGAGGCCTTGTCGCCGTTGCCAAGGTTCGGGTCCGGTGCGAGGGGCGTCTTGACGTAAGGCAGGGGAACGGTGCTGTTGACGATGGCGGCGTTGCCGAGGCGTGGCAGCGCCTCCTTCTTCGCCAGTTCCTCGAGCACCCGGGCGCGGGCACGCGCTTCGCTGATGCGCCGTGCCGTCACCGGGTGGGTCTGCAGCATTTCCGGTACCGAACCACCGCCGCTACCGGGGCGCAGCGTGTCCTCCATGCGCTGGAAGAAATCCGCCATGGCCTCGGGGTCGTAGCCGGCATTGGCCAGTGTCTGGATGCCCACGCGATCGGCCTCGGCCTCGTCGGCGCGCGTGAAATTGATCTGGCGCTGCGCGAGCAGGCCCTGCCCACCTGCCAGCACGGCCATGCCTGCGTCGCCGCTGTTGCGGCCGCTGGTGCCGGCGGCAATGGCGCCGAGCAGGACCAGCGCCATCAGTGGCGCATCCTTCTTGGAGGCCTCGAAGGCGCGTTCCAGGTGGTGCTGGGCGATATGGCCGATTTCGTGCGCCATCACCGCGGCCAGTTCGCTCTCGTCCTGTGTCAGCGCGATCAGGCCCGCGTTGATGCCGATGTACCCGCCCGGGGCCGCAAAGGCATTGATGTCCTGGTCGCGCACCACGAAAAACGTGAAATGCTGTTTGGGATCGCTGCTGGCGGCTACCAGGCGGTAACCCACGTCGTTGATGTATTGCCGGACCTGCGGGTCGTCCATGACCAGGTGCATCGAGCGCATCTGGCGCAGCATCGATGCACCGTATTGCGAGGCTTCCTGGGGAGATATCAGTGCATCGGCGGAACTGCCCAGGTCAGGCAGGCGCACCCGGTCCTGGGCGCCGGCGGTGAACGTGACGGCACAGGCCAGCAAGGTGATCAGCAGGGAGCGTGACGACATGGCGAGGACGGCAGTGTTGAATGGCATATGCAGCAAGATGCGCGGGGCGGAGCGGGCCCCGTGCATGCATGGGACCACGATACTCCAGCGATGGTTCGCCAGCCAGCGCATGGCCGCGCACGCGCCCCTTGCGATTCGTCACAGCACGCCCCATCTTGGTGCCTTGTTCCCGATATGGCGAGGCTTGGCTTCATGCCCGACATCCAGATGTACACCACGGCCGTGTGTCCCTACTGCATCGCCGCCAAGAACCTGTTCCAGTCCAAGGGCCTGGAGTGGGAGGAGATCCGCGTGGACACCGACCCGCAGCGGCTGCACGAGATGCTCGAGCGCAGCCACGGACGCCGCACGGTGCCGCAGATCTTCATCAACGGCCACCATGTGGGCGGTTTCGATGATCTGGCTGCCGCCGAGCACAGCGGCCAGCTGGCGAAGTGGATTGGAGAGAAGGCATGAGTGGGCAGCCTTCGTTTGCCGAGTTCCGCGAACGCATGAACCGGCGCATCCTGGAGCAGGACAATCAGGTCGTGCGGCGTTTTTTCTCGCTTGATTCGCAAACCTACCGGCCAGGCGTCCTGGACGGGAAAACCAAGGAGATGCTGGGGCTTGTCGCCTCGCTGGTGCTGCGTTGCGACGACTGCATCCGGTACCACATCGAGCAGGCGCATGCCGCGGGCGTGGACCGCGAGGCCTTCTTCGAGGTGTTCCAGGTAGGGCTGGTGGTGGGCGGTTCGATCGTGATCCCGCACCTTCGCCGTGCGGTCGATGTGCTGGACGAGCTGGACGGCGCATCCGGCGGGGATTGAGGGCGTGGTCATGGGCGTGTCCGGCATCGCGCTATAATGGGCGGCTGATGCCGCCTCACCGGATGCGGCGCCTTATTCCCCCGCGTGCCACCGGGCGCGCTGCCCAAGGAGTGACCCCATGAGCAAGACCATCGCCGTGATCCGCGGAGACGGCATCGGCCCCGAGATCATGACCGCCACCCTGCGCGTGCTCGACGCGATGGATTGCGGCCTTTCCTACGACTTCGTCGATGCCGGCATGGTGGCCCTGGACAAGCACGGCGAGTTGCTGCCGGCGGCCACGCTCGATGCCATCGCCCGCCACAGCATCGCCCTGAAAGGCCCCTTGACCACGCCGGTCGGCGGCGGTTTCTCCTCGATCAACGTGCAATTGCGTCGTCACTTCGACCTGTATGCCAACGTGCGTCCGGCGATCAGTTTTCCCGGCACCAAGGCGCGGTTCTCGGGTATCGACATCATCACCGTGCGCGAGAACACCGAGGGTGCCTACATGGCCGAGGGCCAGACGCTGTCCGAGGACGGCGAAACCGCGACCTCGATCGTGCGCAATACCCGCCGTGGTTCCACCCGCATCGTGCGCTACGCCTTCGAGATGGCCCGGAGCAAGGGCCGCAGGAAGGTCACCGCGGTGCACAAGGCCAATATCATGAAGACCACGTCGGGCCTGTTCCTGAACGTGGCCCGCGAGATCGCCAGGGAGTTTCCGGAGATCGAATTCAACGAACTGATCGTCGACAACACCTGCATGCAGCTGGTGATGCGCCCGGAGCAGTTCGATGTGATCGTCACCACCAACCTGTTCGGCGACATCCTCTCCGACCTGTGCGCCGGCCTGGTCGGCGGCCTGGGACTGGCCCCGGGATCCAACATCGGCGCCGAGGCAGCCATTTTCGAGGCCGTGCACGGCTCCGCCCCGGACATCGCCGGCAAGGGCCTGGCCAACCCCTGCGCGCTGTTGCTGGCCGCGGCCGACATGCTCGACCACCTGGGTATGGTCGAGAAGGGCACGAAGATCCGCACCGCCATTCGCGAGACCCTTGCCGCCGGCGACCGCACCACGCCGGACCTCGGTGGTACCGGCAGCACGGAAACCTTCGCCGATGCACTGGTCGAGCGCGTGAAGGGCTGAGCTTTCCACCCCTTCCGCCAGATAGGCCGCGGTGTGTACCGCGGCCTTTTTCGTATCCGGTGATCGCCAGGCCATGCTGTTGCGCGCGTTGGCGGCGGTTGCGGCCGCAACGCCGGTCAACACGCCGTTCTGGAGTTTCCGCACTTGTCGACCGCCCGGCCTCCTGGAGCGGCGTGGGACTTTGCACAGGTGCTGCGCACAGCAGGTCATCGCCGCGCAGGCGAATTGTCTATTCTATAGACATTTCCTATCGAAAGCATAGGAAAAATCACCTGGACAAAATATAAGATTAACCTAATATAGGTTCCGTGTAGCGCATCCCTGCAACTCACCGTCCAGGAGCAACCCCATGAACCAGGAAAGCCAGAACCTGAACCCGGGCATGCCGCAGCTCAATGCGTCGGCACCGGATTTCGAGGCCAGAACCACTCACGGCGTCCGCAAGCTGTCCGACTACAAGGGAAAATGGCTGGTGCTGTTTTCCCACCCGGCTGACTTCACACCGGTATGCACCACCGAGTTCATGGCCTTCGCCAAGGCCTATCCGGCGTTCCAGAAGCTGAACTGCGAGCTGCTGGGACTGTCCATCGACAGCTACTACTCGCACGTCGCCTGGGTGCGCAATATCAAGGAGAAGTTCGGCGTCGAGATCCCGTTTCCGATCATCGAGGATTTGAGCATGAACGTGGCCCGGTCCTACGGCATGATCCATCCGGGCGCCGCCGATACCTCGGCCGTGCGTGCCACTTTCGTCATTGACGACAAGGGCATCCTTCGCGCCATGGTCTACTACCCGATGACCAATGGTCGTTCGATTCCGGAGTTCGTGCGCCTGGTGACGGCACTTCAGACTTCGGACAAGAACGCCGTGGCCACACCGGAAGGATGGCAGCCGGGCGAAAAGGTCATCGTGCCTCCACCGGGCACGGCCGAGGCCGCCGAGAAGCGTATCCATGACGGTTACGAGTGCACCGACTGGTACTTCTGCAAGAAGGACCTGTGACGAGAAACGGTGGCAGGTGCACTTACAACCTGTTTGAATTGTTCGCTGAAGAGTATACCTGTCACCGTTCTTGGCGCGTGCACGGGTTTGACCCGGGTAGCGCGCGCAGCGGCGGACGGTGTCCGCCCTACGTGTTGTTGTGGGCAGCGTTTGTCCTGCGGGTCGGTGGGTATCGCGTGACGGGGTGTTGTCAGCGCGCGAACATTCGGCCGCGGTCGGCGAAGGCCTTGAATTCCAGCGCATTCCCGCAAGGATCGAGCAGGAACATGGTGGCCTGCTCGCCGGGCTGGTCGCGGAAGCGCACGTGCGGTTCGATCACGAAGCGTGTGCCGGCGGCGCGCAGGCGTTCGGCCAGCGTTTCCCAGGCGGGCATGTCCAGCACCACGCCGAAGTGGGGTACCGGCACGTCGTCGCCATCGACCGGGTTGTGATGCACGGTAGCGGCATGCGGCGCAAGGTGGGCCACGATCTGGTGGCCGAAGAAGTCGAAGTCGACCCAGTGATCCGAACTGCGGCCTTCGCGGCAGCCCAGCAGTTCGCCGTAGAAGGCGCGTGCCTTGGCCAGCGAATCGACCGCGAAGGCAAGGTGGAATGGCGGCAGGCCGGACATGCGCGGGTCAGCCTGTGAACGGCCAGGGGGCAAGGAAGATCGCCCACAGCACGAGCGCGATCAGCGCATACTTGAGGGTGCGGAAGGCGCGCGGCCAGCGTCGCTTGAAGGCCTTGTTGCGCTGGCCGAAGCTGTGGTTGAGCGCGTACAGGCGATTGAGGACGCCGGTGCTGTCGGTTTCCTCGTTGGGCGAGGCGGTGATGCGGCCCATGAAGGCGCTCACGCGCCTGTTGAAGCCCTGCATGATGCGCGTGCGCAGCGGGCGCACCACGTCGCAGAACAGGATCACGCGGGTCTGGTCGGTCCGGTTCTCGGCCCAGTGCACGTAGGTTTCATCGAACACCACGTCCTCGCCGTCGTGCCAGGCGTGCATTTCACCGTCGACGAAGATGCGGCAGTCCTCCGAATTGGGCGTGATCAGTCCCAGGTGGTAGCGCAGCGAGCCGGCGAACGGGTCGCGATGCGGGTTCAGCTTGCCGCCCGGCGGCAGCAGGGCGAACATCGCCGCCTTCACATCGGGCAGTCGGTTCAGCAAGGCCACGGTCTGCGGGCACAGCGTCTCGGCCGAGGGCAGCGGTTCGCCGTACCATTTGAGATAAAAGCGCTTCCAGCCCTGCTTGAAGAAGGAGTTGAAGCTGGCGTCGTTCTTCTTCTCCGCGGCACGGATGAAACCCTGGTCGAACAGGTGCGCGGCTTCCTCGCGGATGTCCTGCCAGTGGTCGCGGAGCAGGTCCAGCTGCGGGAAGCCGGCGCGGTCCAGGATCGGTCGCGCGGGCACGGCGGAGAACGCGTACATCAGCAGGTTGTAGGGTGCGAAGATGGCCGAGTGGTCGACCAGTTGGCGATCGAAGCGCAGCCTGGCCCGTCCGCGCAGATGCACGGCCAGCACGCACAGCACGAAGAAGGCGAAGACGAGGAACAGGATCAGGCGCGGGGTCACGGGCATGGAAGGGCAGCGGGGAAGTGCGTTCGGGTCATTCTATCCCAGTCGCGGCGAAGGATTGCCTGGTAGCGTGGAATGCTCGACCACGCCCGGCCTTTACCTGTGGTGCGGTGGCAGCCGTGACCGAAGGGAATGCCCGTGGTGCGATCGCGATATTCGGATTCACCGCATGGCCTGTATGCATCGCGGATATTGGCTTCGGGCACGCTTTCGGGGTTCCTGCGCCGATGCCGGTGGCTGGGGATGCCGGAGTACATGTGTCGGGCCTGTGCCGCGAACATCGGGGTTTTGTCGCGTTGCCGACAATCGCGCCTTCCGGCGCTCCCACAGGGGTGTTTCTAGCGTAGCCGCGCCTGGTGGGAGCGGTGGCAGCCGTGACCGAAGGGAATGCCCGTGGTGCGATCGCGATATTCGGATTCACCGCATGGCCTGTATACATCGCGGATATTGGCTTCGGGCACGCTTTCGGGGTTCCTGCGCCGATGCCGGTGGCTGGGGATGCCGGAGTACATGTGTCGGGCCTGTGCCGCGAACATCGGGGTTTTGCCGCGTTGCCGACAATCGCGCCTTCCGGCGCTCCCACAAGGGCATGAGTAACCGTGCCTGGTGGGAGGCAACGCGACCTTGCCCCGGGCGGCGGTGTTTGCATGGTGCGCGTTCAAAGCGCCTCGGCGGCGAAATCGGCCAGTCTGGAGCGCTCGCCGCGGCGCAGGGTGACGTGCGCCGAATGCGGCCAGTCCTTGAAGCGGTCCACGGCGTAGGTCAGGCCGGAGGTGGTTTCGGTCAGGTACGGCGTGTCGATCTGCTCGACGTTGCCCAGGCACACGATCTTGGTGCCGGGGCCGGCGCGCGTGATCAGGGTCTTCATCTGCTTGGAGGTCAGGTTCTGCGCCTCATCGATGATCAGGTAGCGGTTGAGGAAGGTGCGCCCGCGCATGAAGTTCAGTGAGCGGATCTTGATGCGCGAGGCCAGCAGGTCGTTGGTCGCCGCGCGGCCCCAGCTGCCGCCTTCCTCGGCGTCGGTGAGCACTTCCAGGTTGTCGGTCAAGGCACCCATCCACGGGGTCATCTTCTCTTCCTCGGTGCCGGGCAGGAAACCGATGTCCTCGCCGACGGAGACCGTGACGCGGGTCATGATGATCTCGCGATAACGCTGCTGGTCCATGACCTGGGCCAGTCCGGCCGCCAGGGTCATCAGGGTCTTGCCGGTGCCGGCATTGCCGAGCAGGGTGACGAAGTCGACCTCCGGATCCATCAGCACGTTGAGGGCGAAGTTCTGCTCGCGGTTGCGCGCGGCGATGCCCCACACGTTGTGGTTGGCGTGGGCGTGATCGTCCATCAGCACCAGTTTGGCCTTTTCCTCCCCGATCTCGATCACCCGCAGTTCCACGCTGTTGTCGCCCGGCAGGTACAGGCACTGGTTGGGATGCCAAGCCTCGTCCTTGGACGGGGTCAGCTCGTACCAGGTGCGGCCTTTCTCCGTCCATGAGCGTACTTCGGCGTGGCGATCCCAGAAATCCTCCGGCAGTTCGGTGGAGCCGGTGTAAAGCAAGGCGAAATCATCCAGTGCCCGGTCGTTTTCGTAGTCCTCGGCCGGGATGCCCGCGATGGTGGCCTTGATGCGCAGGTTGATGTCCTTGGTGACCAGCGCGACAGCAGTGTCCGGATGCTGGCCGCAAAGGGCCTCGACAGCAGCGAGAATGCGGTTGTCGGCCTTGCTGTGCCCATTCTCGCTCTGCTGCTGGAAGTACAGGCGACCGACCTTTTCGCTTCGACGCAGATTCAGCCCTTGCGGATTGGTCAGCTCCAGCCCGTCGGCGATGCCGCGACCATTGCCGCGTTCGATAAGCTCGTTGAAAAAGCGGCTTGCCTGACGGGCATTGCGGGCCACTTCGGAGCCGCCCTTCTTCTTTTCATCCAGCTCTTCGAGCACGGTCATGGGGATGAACACGTCGTGTTCCTCGAAGCGGAACAGGGCGGTCGGGTCATGCAGCAGCACGTTGGTGTCCAGGGCGTAGATGCGCTTGCCTCGGGTCATGCGCGAACCTCGCGTGTGGCAGTGGATGGGCGCAACGAAGCCACCCGCGCACCTAGCGGGGCGCGGGTGGCGTGTTGCTGTGGGGCTTGTCCGGTCACTTGGCGGGAATGGCGTCCAGTACGGCCTGGGCGTGGCCGGGCACTTTCACCTTGCGCCATTCATGTTGCAGTTTGCCCTTCGGGTCGATCAGGAAGGTGCTGCGCACCACGCCCATGTGGGTCTTGCCGTAGAGCTTTTTCTCGTGGATGACGTCGAAGGCCTTGCACCAGGCCTCATCCGGGTCGGAAACCAGCGGAAAAGGCAGTTTGTGCTTGGTGGCAAAGTTGGCATGCGAACGGACCGAATCGCGCGAGACGCCGATCACCTCGGCACCGCGGCGCCGGAAGCTCTTGTACAGGTCGCGGAAGTCCCCCGCTTCGGTGGTGCATCCGGGCGTATTGTCCCTGGGGTAGAAATACACCACGACCCACGAACCTCGAAGGTCGCCGAGCGATAGCGTCTTGCCGTCGCCAGTCGCGCCCTCGAGTGCGGGTACGGTCTTGCCGGTTTCGATCATTGCCTGCTCCTCGTGATGTCGTGGCTAGAATTTCACCGGATCCATGATGGCGTCGAGATTGAGGCGGTCGCACAGTTCCAGGAAGTCGTCGCGCAGGCTGGCGATGTGGCTGTCGGCCGGAATGCCGACGGTAATCTGCGCCTGAAACATGCCCGCACCGGTTTGCATGGCCTTGTAGCGCATCGAGCTGAGCTGTTCGATGCTGATGTTGTTGCGGACGAAGAAATCGATGACTTCGGCCAGCACGCCGCTGCGGTCCGCGGCGACGATCTCGATCAGGTACGGCAGCATGTGCGTGGGCGCGCTGCGGACCTGGGTGCGGTAGTGCACCAGGTGCAGGTCGGGATGTTCGCGGGCGAACTTGTCCAGCGCGGTTTCCAGCTTGGCGATGGCGTCCCAGCTGCCCTGGGCAAGCAGGGTTACGCTGCTGTCGTTGCCGAGGGTCGATACGCGGGTGTCGGCCAGGTTGCATCCGGCATCGGCAATGCGCCGGACAAGCGGCATCAGTGGCGAGTGCGTGGCCGGGGAAAGGGTTTGCACGAGTAGCTGGTTATCGCCACCGGGGCGCTGCGTGATGCTTCGGATCAAGACCTTGGCTACCTGGATGCCTGGACGCGATCACGGGCGATCGCGTACGCGTCGAGCTTACTTGCCTGCCAGCGAGCGCCGCAAGGGATGGTCTGGCCGGGCCTGCGTGGACTTGTGCGGAAGATCCCGAGTACCATCGCCGGCGTTCCGTCATTCAGGTTCCCGTATTGAAACTTCAAGGCAGCATCTGTGCCCTCGCGACGCCGTTCGAGAAGGCCGGCGCGCTGGATCTCGACGCCTTCGGTCGCTTGATCGACTGGCAACTCGAGGGTGGCACCCAGGCCCTGGTGGTCGCCGGATCGACCGGTGAGGCCCACTTCCTGGAACACGACGAGTACAGTCGCCTGCTGGGGTTCGCGGTCGAGCGCGTGGCCGGACGGGTGCCGGTCATTGCCGGTACCGGCGAGGCGGGCACGGCGAAAACGGTGCGCCTGACCCGCCATGCGGCTTCGCTGGGCGCCGATGCCGCACTGGTGGTGGCGCCGTACTACGTGCGACCGACCCAGCATGGCATGATCCGTCATTTTCTCGAAGTGGCCGAGCAGGGTGGTTTGCCGGTGATCGTCTACAACGTGCCCTCGCGTACCGCCTGCGACTTGTTGCCGGCCTCGGTGGAGGCCCTGCGCGATCACCCGCGGATCGTCGGCATCAAGGAGGCCGTGGCCGGCTCCGAGCGCATCAAGGCTGTTGCGGAACTTGCGCGAGAGGATTTCGTCTATCTGTCCGGTGACGATGAAAGTGCGGCCGATGCCATGCTGGCCGGTGCGTCAGGCACCATCTCGGTCATGGCCAACGCGGTGCCCGGCGCATTTCGCGCCATGTGCGAGGTGGCGGTGCACGGCGACCGGGACGAGACCCGGGTGCGTGACGCGGCGCTCGAACCGTTGCGTCGGGCGCTGGCATGCGCACCGAACCCGATTCCGGTCAAGGCCGCGCTGGCCATGCTCGGTATCGGCGACGGCAGCCTGCGTCTTCCGCTGGAGGCCTTGCAGGAGGATTCGGCGCGGCAGGCCATACGCGATACACTCACCCGTCTGGCGCCCGTCAGGGGCGCGTGAAATGCATTTGCACGGATACCCCTACATGAAGAAGACCCTTGCTGTCCTGTTGCTGAGCGCCGGCGTGCTTTCCGGTTGCAGCCTGTTTCATTCGAGCAAACCCTGGAAGGATGCCAAGCAGGAGAACCCGCTCGAGATCCCGCCCGGCATGGACCGCCCCAACGTCAGCAATGCGCTGACCATCCCGTCGGTCAATGCCCAGCAGGCGCCGGCATCGGCAGCTTCCGCCCCGGCGGGTTGAGTCAGTCAGCGTTCGAGCGGGCGCTCAGCGTTCGAGCAGGCGCAACTTGTCGGGCTTGTTTTCCCACTGCGCGGCGTCGTCCGGCGCTTCCTTGCGTTCGGTGATGACCGGCCACACCTGGCTCAGCTCGGCGTTCAGTGCGGTGAACTTTTCCTGGCCCGCGGGGACGTCGTCCTCGGGGTAGATGGCATTGATCGGGCATTCCGGCTCGCACAGGGTGCAGTCGATGCACTCGTCCGGGTTGATGACCAGGAAATTGGGCCCTTCGTGGAAAGCGTCCACAGGGCACACCTCGACACAGTCGGTGTACTTGCACTTGATGCAGTTTTCGACGACGACGAAGGTCATCAACGTAATCCGTGAAGCTGATCCAGGCGATACATTCCGATCAGTGCGACCAGGCTTGGCCGCTGCTGATTCCAGTCGAGAGCAATGCTCCCGTGACTGGCCGCGAGCCGTCCATTACGGCGATCAGGGATGACCGCTGCCAGGACTGGCGCTCCCTACGAGAATCGAACTCGTGTTTCCGCCTTGAGAGGGCGGCGTCCTGGACCGCTAGACGAAGGGAGCGCGGACACGCGAGGCGCGGTAGTATAGCCCAATTATGCCTGCGGGCAACGCCCGATGGAGCTTCGAGGAAGCCTTTCGCTTGAACAAGGAAATACCGATCGCCCCCGTCCACGATCCGCACATCATTCCCCGTGCCGAACACGGCATTTCCCGTCGCAACATCAGCAAGCCTGCATTGCGTGTGCTTTACGGGCTGCATGAAGCCGGCTTTCGCAGCCTGCTGGTGGGTGGCGCGGTGCGTGACCTGCTGCTGGGCCGTCAGCCCAAGGATTTCGACGTCGCCACCGATGCCACGCCCGAACAGGTGCGCAAGCTGTTCCGCAACTGCCGGCTGATCGGACGGCGCTTCCGGCTTGCCCACGTGATGTTCGGGCGCGAGATCATCGAAGTCGCGACTTTTCGTGGCACCGGCGAGGCGGGTGACGGCGATCGTCATCTCGTGGACGGCCGCATCGTGCGCGACAACATCTGGGGCACGATCGAGGAAGATGCGCGGCGACGGGATTTTCGCGTCAACGCGCTGTACTACGACATCGCCGATTTCAGCGTGCGTGATGATGTCGGCGGCATGCAGGACCTGCACGACCGGGTGCTGCGCCTGATCGGTGATCCGGAGACGCGTTATCGCGAGGACCCCGTCCGCATGTTGCGTGCGGCACGCCTGTCGGCCAAGCTGGGTTTCGCCATCGATCCGCAGGCTTCGGCGCCGTTTGCCGAACTGGCGCCGCTGCTGGCCGATGCCGCGCCGGCCCGCCTGTTCGACGAGAGCCTCAAGCTTTTCATGGCCGGGCATGCCCTCGAGAGTTTCCGCAGCCTGCGCCAGCACGGATTGCTTGCCCCGCTGTTCCCGGCCACGGCACGGGCGCTGGAGGCGGGGGATGCTGTGCTGCTGGACATGATCGAGCAGGGCATGGCCAACACCGATGCGCGCATTGCCGAGGACAAGCCGGTGACTCCGGCGTTCCTGCTTGCCGTCCTGCTCTGGGGGGATGTGCGCGAGCTCGCCAAGGCACTGATCGCCGATGGGCTGCCCCCGTCGCTGGCGTGGCAGCGCGCATCCCATCGCACGGTGACCGAGCAGGCGCGTCATGTGGCCATTCCTCGCCGTTTCAGCCAGATGATGGAAGAAATCTGGATACTGCAATCGCGATTCGCGCATCGCACCCGAAAACGCGTGTTTCGCCTGCTGACCCACCCGCGTTTTCGCGCGGCCTACGACTTCCTGCTGTTGCGCCAGGGTGAAGGCGAGGATGTGCGTGAACTTGCGGCCTGGTGGACATCGGCACAGGAACACTCCGAGTCCGACCTGTCACAGTCCCTCGAGACCGTGGCGCGGCCACAGGGCGATGCGCCCGCAACGCGCCGTCGTCGTCGCGGAGGACGGGGTCGCTCACGCCGCAAGAAGGCTGAGTGAGCCATGCGTGCCTATGTGGCGCTGGGCAGCAACCAGGACCAGCCGGAACGCAAGGTGAGGGAGGCCTTCGAGGCCCTTGCCGTGCTGCCTGGCACCCGGATCGAGGCGCGATCGTCCCTGTATCGCAGCCCGCCCTGGGGATTGCGCGAGCAGCCTGATTTCATCAATGCCGTCGCGGCCATCGAAACCGCGCTGCAGCCGCATGAGTTGATGCATGCCCTGCTGACGATAGAGACACGTGCCGGGCGCGTGCGCACCGGGCCGCGCTGGGGGCCGCGCGCACTGGACCTGGACCTTCTGGTGTACGGTGACTGCGTCCTGGACTGGCCGGGTCTGACGCTGCCGCATCCGCGGCTGGCCGAGCGCGCCTTCGTGCTGATGCCGCTGGCGGAAATTGCCCCTGGCCTGGACATCCCGCGGTACGGGGCTGTCGAAGCCTTGCTGCAAAAGATCGACGCCAGCACTTGCAAGCGCCTGTCGCCGACCGCATAACTGTCACCCGGGTTCGCCGGCAGCATGGCAGCGAATCCGTCTTACCGTCTACACAGCGGTCCGCCAGCGACCCGAGGGACTAAACGCGCAGATGAACAGCCAAACCCGCGATCCAGAGCGCAAGCCGGTCACCGTGCCGGGCCTGCGTGCCATGAAGGCTGAAGGGCGCAAGATCGTCATGCTGACGGCCTATGACGCCAGTTTTGCTTCCTGCCTGGATCTGGCCGGGGTGGACGTGGCGCTGGTCGGCGATTCGCTGGGCATGGTGGTGCAGGGTCATGCAAGCACCCTGCCGGTGACCCTGGACCAGGCCGTGTACCACACGGCGGCCGTGGCCCGCGGCCTGTCGTCTAGCCTGCTGGTGGCCGATCTTCCCTTCATGACCGACCGCGACCCCGCACACGCCCTGGAGGCTGCGCACCGATTGATGGCCGAAGGCGGCGCGGCGATGGTCAAGCTTGAAGGCGCAGGTCACATCTGTGTGGTGATCGAGGCACTGACGGAGCGCAACGTGCCGGTATGCGCGCATCTGGGCCTGACCCCGCAGGCGGTGCACCGTCTGGGCGGTTACCGGGTGCAGGGCCGCGAAGCGGATGTGGCCGAACGCATTTTCGACGACGCCCGTGCGGTGGCCGCGGCCGGGGCGCAGATGCTGGTGCTCGAGGCGGTGCCGGCCGAACTGGCGCGGCGCATCACGGGCGAACTGGCGATTCCCGTCATCGGCATTGGCGCCGGGGCGGATACCGACGGACAGGTGCTGGTGGTCTATGACATGCTCGGCATCACCCCGGGCAAGCGGCCGAAGTTCAGCAAGGATTTCCTGCGTGAGCACGGTTCCGTGGTCGCGGCCATGGCCGCCTACGCCGATGACGTGCGAGCCGGGCGCTTTCCCGGCCCGAAGCATCAATATTGAGGACAGGGACGTCTTGCCATCATGCAGACAGTGACGGAAACCCAGGCGCTGCGCGCAGCCGTGCGCGGCTGGCGGGCCGCAGGACAGACCGTGGGGCTGGTGCCCACCATGGGCAACCTGCATGAGGGGCACTTTGCGCTGCTGAAGCTGGCGCGGGCCCGGTGCGACCGGGTGGTGGCCAGCGTGTTCGTCAATCCCACGCAGTTCGGTCCGGGAGAGGATTACGAACGCTACCCGCGCACTCTCGTTCGCGATCAGTCCGGCCTGGCCGACCATGCGTGCGATCTGCTGTTCGCACCCGGTGTCGAGGTCATGTACCCCTTCGGCACGGACGATGCGGTACGCGTGCAGGTGCCGCGCCTGACCGACACCCTGGAGGGCGCGCATCGCCCCGGCCATTTCGACGGCATGGCCACGGTGGTATGCAAGTTGTTCAACATGGTGCAGCCGGATGTGGCGGTGTTCGGCCAGAAGGATTTCCAGCAATGGCGGGTGATCGAACGCTTTGTCCGTGACCTGGGTATCCCGGTGGCGGTGCTGGCGGCCCCGATCGTGCGCGAGGCTGACGGCCTGGCGATGAGTTCGCGCAACCAGTACCTGTCACCGGACGAGCGGCAGCAGGCCACGGCCATTCACCGGACCCTGTTGTGGATGCGCGATGCTCAGCACGAAGGCAGGGCGCGCGAAGAGATCGAGCACGAGGCCATGGAGCGCTTGCGGGCCGCCGGACTGGATCCCGATTATGCCGCCATCCGTCGCAGCATCGACCTTGCCGAGCCCGCCGAAGATGACGATGAGCCCCGGGTCGCGCTGATCGCTGCCCGTCTTGGCGCGACCCGCCTCATCGACAACCTCGTTCTGGACTAGGAAACCGCGCCCTGAACCGAATGCCCCGCGACGCTATAATCGGGGCTGATATTGCCCAACCTGCGGACGACGTGATGCAACTGAACATGCTCAAGGCCAAGATCCACCGTGCCACCGTGACGCACGCGGAGCTGCACTATGAAGGCTCGATTGCCATCGATGGCAGTCTGCTGGACGCTTCCGGTATTCGCGAGTACGAACAGATCCACGCCTGGAACGTCAACAGCGGCCAGCGGTTCGTCACCTATGCACTGCGTGCCGAAGAGGGCTCGGGCATCATCTCCGTGAATGGCAGCGCGGCGCGCAGCGCCCAGACCGGCGATCTGGTCATCATTGCCGCCTTCGTGGTCCTGGACGAAGCAGCGCTGGCCGAGTATGCACCGCGCCTGGTCTATGTCGATGCCGACAACCGCATCACCCACACCAATACATCCATTCCCAAGCAGGCCGCCTGAAGCGAGGCCGCGCAAGGGCTACTGCAACGCCCACCGCAGGCGGTAGTAGGCCATGCCAAGATATTCGTGCAGGGCCAGGTCGGTCAGTGCCAGGTTCCACGCCTTGGGCAGGTAAACGCGCGGGACGCGCAGGTAACCGGCGCGTACCGGATGTACCTTCAGGCCGTAGTGCTCGAAACTGCGCCGGGCACGAGGCATGTGCATCGCCGAGGTGACCAGGACGATCCGGTCCGGATCGAAGGCATGCAGCAGGGGGACGCTGAATTGCGCGTTCTGGCGGGTGTTCATGCTGCGCGTTTCCAGCAGCATGTCCCCGGATGGAATGCCAAGTCGCTGCAATTCATGCGCGTAGACCCGGGCCAGCGGGGTTCCCAGGTGCGCTGCGTCGCCGCCACTGATCTCGATGCGGCAGACGGCGCCGCCGGCCTTGCAGGCGCGATACAGTTCTACCGTGCGGACGATGCGGCCGTAGGCGAAGCTGCCCGGCTCGATATGGCCCTTGTCGGTCACGGAGGCTCCGCTGCCCAGCAGCACGATCACGTTGCGCTGACCCCAGTCGCTGAATTGGACTTGCCACCCGTTCTGCAGCGGGGCGAGCAGCAAGCGCGGAATCAGCCCGCTTCCGGTCATAAACACCAGCAGCAGCGCCGTCACCAGAAGTGCGCCTGCCATGCGTTTGCGCCGCATACGCGCGAACGCGAGGCCCGACACAATCAGTGCAAGCAGGACGGTGACGGTCATGGGAGTCCTCCGGGGCGAGTGCGCCCCATTATGGACAAAGTTCGCGCGAGTTCCGAAGCTGCGAAATACGCCCGGACACGATGCCCGTGGCTGATGCACGATGGGCGGTGCGCACCATCGGGCCAGGCGTTGCAGCGTATGTTGCACACAATGATTGACGCGACCGGTGCGCATCCGTAACATTCCGGGGCTCCGCACTCCGGATGGTTGCCCGGCGACGTTTCGGGGTATGGCGCAGTCTGGTAGCGCACCTGCTTTGGGAGCAGGATGTCGGGGGTTCGAATCCCTCTACCCCGACCATTGCGGTCGGTGGCGGACACCGAGCCTGGTCATCCGGTAGCATGGGTGCCCGAACCCCGGAAGGGGATCGACGCGCCTGTAGCTCAACCGGATAGAGCACCGGCCTTCTAAGCCGGTGGTTGCAGGTTCGAGTCCTGCCGGGCGCGCCAGTGTCGTGGACAAGAAGCAGAGAGAGACAAAAACGATACAAACGTGGAAAATGCAGGATAGGGAGCCGTCGGCAGCATCGCGACTCTCGTCCGGGGTTTCGAGAGTCGTCCCCGGCAAGCCAGGAATCCGGACGTGCCCGTCCGCATTCCGCAATGGTGGGCGTAGCTCAGCTGGTTAGAGTCCCGGATTGTGATTCCGGATGTCGTGGGTTCGAGTCCCATCGTCCACCCCATTTTCATGGGCCGTTAGCTCAATTGGTAGAGCAGTTGACTCTTAATCAATTGGTTGTAGGTTCGAGTCCTACACGGCCCACCATTCAGTGCGACGGCCCGCAGCGATGCGGGCCGTCGTTTTTTCAATGCCCAAGACGCATTCATGCGTTCCGGACAGGGTCCTGTCTTGTGTCCGGGGTTCGTGACGCCGTAGAATCACCGGTTCGTGTACGGGAATCGTCAACTTGACCCCGGTTGCAGAGCGGAACCGCGTGGCAGTCGGGGCCGAGCGACAGGGCGAAAGTGGCGGAATTGGTAGACGCACCAGATTTAGGTTCTGGCGGGGCAACCCTTGCGAGTTCGAGTCTCGCCTTTCGCACCATTCCCGACCATCCATTTGTGCGGGTGCGCGGTAGCCTGTGGGCTGGCGCGTGACCCGGGTTTCAGGAGCAGACATGCAAGTTTCGGTGGAAAACGTCAGCAAGCTCGAGCGCAAGCTGACGCTGAAGATTCCGGCAGAGCGGCTGGAAAGCAAGGTGAGCGAACGCATCGCCGAGATGGGCCGTACCGTGCGCCTCAAGGGCTTTCGCCCGGGCAAGGTGCCGGTGAAGGTGATCCAGCAGCGTTTCGGCAGCCAGGTACGGGGCGAAGTGCTGTCCGACCTGATCGGCACCAGCCTGGGCGAAGCCTTCGAGCAGGAAAAGCTGCGCCCCGTGGCCCAGCCGACGGTCGATACCACCGGCGAGGCGGAAGACGGTCAGATCGCATGCACTGCCACCTTCGAGGTCATGCCCGAGCTGCCTGACGTGGACGTCGCCGACATCGCCATCGAGCGTATCAAGGCCGAAGTGACCGATGCCGACATCGATGCGATGATCGAGACCCTGCGCCTGCAGCGCCGCAGCTTCGGGCCGGTCGACCGTGCCTCGCAGGAAGGCGATTTCGTCATGTTCGACTATGACGCGCAGGCCGGCGACTACCGGTTCCCCGAAAAGGGCCAGGAGCGTGCCGGCAGCGTGATCGGTTCGGGCAATCTGTTCGAGGCGCTGGAAGCGGCGCTGACCGGGCGCAAGGCTGGCGACCGCTACAGCACCGAAATTGCATTTCCCGAGGATTTCGGCAATGCGCATCTGGCCGGCAAGACCGCCATGGTCAATTTTTCCATTGCCAAGGTGCAGGAGCCGCACCTGCCCGAGGTCAATGATGATTTTGCGCATGCTTTCGGCATTGCCGACGGCACGCTCGAGACCCTGCGCAAGGAAGTGCGTGCCAACCTCGAGCGCGAGCTGGATGGGCAGCTGGTCGGGCGCCTGAAAAACCAGGTGGCCGAAAAGCTGGCCGAGATGCACGACGATCTCGAGGTGCCCAGGGTGATGATCGAGAGCGAGGCACGCGGGATGATTTCCAGCCAGTTGCCCGAAGGCAGGCAGCCGACCCCGGAAATGATCGAGGCCGTGACCCCGGCGGCGCGCAAGCGCGTGATTGCCGCGCTCATGCTGGGCGAGATTGCTCGTCGCCAGGAGATCAAGGTCGATCGCAAGCGCCTGACCGAGACCCTGCACGCCATCGCCTCGACGTACGAGGAACCCGAGCGGGTCATTGAACTTTACAGCGGCGATCCCCAGCTCATGCAGGGCCTGCAGAGCCGTGTCCTCGAGGATCAGGTGGCCGAGTGGGTGGCCGAACACGCCAAGACCACCGAGAAGAAGCTGAGCTTCGACGAGGTGATGAAGCCCGCCAAGGGCTGACCCCGACCGTACCGGAGAGCGCCGTGGACCCCATCCAGAACCTCAATCTCGTGCCGATGGTGGTCGAACAGACCTCCCGCGGCGAACGTGCCTACGACATTTACTCGCGTCTGCTGAAAGAGCGCGTGGTGTTCCTGGTCGGTCCGGTCGACGACAACGTCGCCAACCTGATCGTGGCGCAGCTGCTGTTCCTGGAGTCGGAAAACCCGGACAAGGACATCAGCCTGTACATCAACAGCCCCGGCGGTTCGGTCACGGCGGGCCTGGCCATCTACGACACCATGCAGTTCATCAAGCCCGATGTCAGCACCATGTGCGTGGGGCAGGCGGCCAGCATGGGGGCACTGCTGCTGACGGCCGGCACGGCAGGCAAGCGTTATTCGCTGCCCCATTCGCGCATCATGATCCACCAGCCCTGGGCCGGCGGCATTTCCGGTCAGGCCACGGACATCGAAATTCACGCGCGCGAGATCCTGACCATGCGCGAGCGTCTCAACGAGATCCTTTCGCACCACACCGGCAAGCCGGTGGATGACATCGCCCGCGACACCGAACGCGACCGCTTCATGAGCGGCGCCGAAGCCAGCGAATACGGCCTGATCGACTCGGTCATCGACAAGCGCCAGGTGGACGCATCCAAGCCGGCCTGACCCCGGTCCAGGCAGCAGGCGCCGCCCCTGCGTTGTCAGGGCGTGGCGCTATGCTATGCTCGCCTCGCGGCCGGAAACATTTCGGGAATCAAGAGCATGAGTGACGATCGGCAGGGCCGTTCCGGCGACAGTGGAAAAATCCTCTACTGTTCGTTCTGCGGCAAGAGCCAGCATGAGGTCCGCAAACTGATCGCGGGCCCGTCGGTGTACATCTGCGACGAGTGCGTGGAGCTGTGCAACGACATCATCCGCGAGGAGCTGGAGGAAAAGGCCTCCAGCGGGCGCACGCAGTTGCCCAAGCCGCGCGAAATCATGGACACCCTCAACCAGTACGTGATCGGCCAGGACCGCGCCAAGCGCGCCCTGTCGGTGGCTGTCTACAACCATTACAAGCGGCTCGAATCGCGCCAGAAGAACGACGATGTCGAGCTGTCCAAGTCCAACATCCTGCTGATCGGCCCGACCGGGTCGGGCAAGACACTGCTGGCCGAAACGCTGGCGCGCCTGCTCAACGTGCCGTTCACCATTGCCGATGCAACGACGCTGACCGAAGCCGGCTATGTCGGCGAGGATGTCGAGAACATCATCCAGAAGCTGTTGCAAAAATGCGACTACGATGTCGACAAGGCCCAGTCGGGCATCGTCTACATCGACGAGATCGACAAGATCTCGCGCAAGAGCGACAACCCGTCCATTACCCGCGACGTGTCGGGCGAGGGCGTGCAGCAGGCGTTGCTCAAACTGGTCGAGGGCACTCTGGCCTCGGTGCCGCCACAGGGTGGGCGCAAGCATCCGCAACAGGAATTCCTGCAGGTCGACACGCGCAACATCCTGTTCATCTGTGGCGGGGCTTTCGCCGGCCTGGAAAAGATCATCCAGCAGCGCTCGGAAACCACCGGCATCGGCTTTTCCGCCGAGGTACGCAGCAAGGACCGCGGACAGGACATCGGCAAGCTGCTGGCCGGGGTGGAGCCCGAGGATCTGGTCCGTTTCGGCCTGATCCCGGAATTCGTCGGCCGCCTGCCGGTGGTCGCGACGCTCGACGAGCTGGATGAGGACGCCCTGGTGCAGATCCTGGTCGAACCGAAGAACGCGGTCACCAAGCAGTTCCGGAAGCTGTTCGACATGGAGGACGTGGAGCTGGAGTTCCGTCCCGAGGCGCTCAAGGCCATTGCCCGCAGGGCCCTCAAGCGCAAGACCGGCGCCCGTGGCCTGCGCACCATCATCGAGCAGGTGCTGCTGGACACGATGTTCGAGCTTCCCTCGCTCGAACACGTCAGCAAGGTCGTGATCGACGATGCCGTCATCGATGGCCAGGCCGAGCCGTACCTGATCTATCGCGGCAACCTGCAGCAACAGTCGGCCGAAGGCGCCAGCGGCGCGGCTTGATCCCTGTCTTCGCCTGGTGGCCTTGAGATGGACCGCTGGCGACTCCACTTGACCTGCATGGGACCCGGGCGCAGGCTCGGGTGATGCGCTTCCATGCCCCGGATACCTTTTCATGACGCAAGAAACCACTAGCACCGCCGAATCCCCGACTGACGCCATCCCGGTGTTGCCCTTGCGCGATGTCGTGGTCTACCCGCACATGGTCATTCCGCTGTTCGTCGGACGCGAGAAGTCCATGCGCGCGCTGGAGGCGGCGATGGACGGCGAGCGGCGCATCCTGCTGGTGGCGCAGACCGGTCCGGACATCGACGATCCCGCGCCTTCCGACCTGTTTGAAGTCGGGACCCTGGCCAATGTCCTGCAATTGCTCCGCCTGCCCGACGGTACCGTGAAGGTGCTTGTGGAAGGGCAGGCGCGAGTCGGTGTGGACGCCTACGAGGAAAGTGATGACCTGCTGCGTGCGCGCACCCACGTCATCGAGTCGGTCTACGAGGAAGGCGAGCGCGAGCTGGAAGTGGTCTCGCGCACCCTGGTCTCGCTGTTCGAGCAGCTTGTGCGGCAAAGCCGCAAGTTGCCGCCCGAGGTGCTGTCCACGCTGTCGGGCATCGAAGACCCTTCCCGCCTGGCAGACACCATTGCCGCGCACCTTTCGGTGCGCATTCCAGACAAGCAGAAGGTTCTGGAAACCGTCGAAGTCGGCGCGCGACTGGAGTTGCTGGTGGGCCTGGTCGACGGCGAAATGGATCTGCAACAAGTCGAAAAGCGGATCCGCGGCCGCATCAAGTCACAGATGGAAAAGAGTCAGCGCGAGTACTACCTCAACGAACAGATGAAGGCGATCCAGAAGGAACTGGGCGAGGGCGAAGACGGCGGCAACGAGATCGAAACGTTGCAGAAGAAGATCGATGCGGCCGGCATGCCCGGGGAAGTACTGGCCAAGGCACGCCAGGAACTGGGCAAGCTCAAGCAGATGTCGCCGATGTCGGCCGAGGCCACGGTGGTGCGCAACTACCTGGACTGGCTGCTCGCCACGCCGTGGAAAAAGCGCTCGAAGGTGCGCAAGGACCTGCAACTGGCCAAGGAAGTGCTCGATGCCGATCATTACGGTCTGGAGGAGGTCAAGGAACGCATCCTCGAGTACCTGGCCGTGCAGCAGCGGGTCAACAACATGAAGGGTCCCATCCTGTGTCTGGTGGGACCGCCGGGCGTGGGCAAGACGTCGCTGGGCAAGTCCATCGCCCGCGCCACCAACCGCAAGTTCGTGCGCAACAGCCTGGGCGGGGTACGCGATGAGGCCGAGATCCGCGGCCATCGTCGGACCTACATCGGCTCCATGCCGGGGCGCATCGTGCAGAACCTGTCCAAGGTCGGCACACGCAATCCGCTTTACGTGCTGGACGAGATCGACAAGATGTCGATGGATTTTCGCGGCGATCCGTCTTCCGCACTGCTTGAAGTGCTCGATCCGGAACAGAATCACGCATTCAACGACCATTACCTGGAGGTCGACGTCGACCTGTCCGAAGTGATGTGGATCGCCACCGCCAATTCGCTGAACATTCCCGGCCCACTGCTGGACCGCATGGAAGTCATCCGCATCCCCGGTTACACCGAGGACGAGAAGATTGCCATAGCGTTGCGCTACCTGTTGCCCAAGCAGTTGAAGGCAAACGGCCTCAAGGACGGTGAACTGGCGGTCTCCGAAGGCGCCATCCGCGATATCGTGCGTTACTACACGCGCGAGTCCGGTGTGCGCAATCTCGAGCGCGAGATGGCACGCATCTGCCGCAAGGTCGTCAAGACACTGTCGCTGGAAGCCGCGCGCGGCAAGGGCGCGAAAAAAGCCAGCGCCACGGGTGACGGCAGCAAGCGTGCCGGTGCACGCAGGAAGAGTGCCGGCAAGCGCGGCTCGGTCAAGGTCGATTCGCGCAACCTGCACAAATACCTGGGCGTGCGCCGTTTCGACTTTGGTCGCAAGGAACAGCAGAACGAGATCGGCCTGGTCACCGGCCTGGCCTGGACCCAGGTCGGCGGCGACCTGCTCAGCATCGAGGCTTCGGTTGTGCCCGGCAAGGGCAAGCTGGTGCTTACCGGCCAGCTTGGTGATGTGATGAAGGAGTCCATCCAGGCAGCCCTGTCGGTGGTCCGTGCGCGTTCGGAGATGTTTGGCATCGACCCGGACTTCCACAGCGAAAACGACATCCACGTGCACGTGCCGGAAGGCGCCACCCCCAAGGACGGTCCCAGTGCGGGCATCGCCATGTGTACAGCGCTGGTGTCGGTATTGACCCGTATTCCGGTGCGTGCCGAGGTGGCCATGACCGGTGAGATCACCCTGCGTGGTCGCGTATTGCCGATTGGTGGGCTGAAGGAAAAACTCCTGGCCGCGCATCGCGGTGGCATCACCACCGTCATCATTCCGGAAGAAAACCGCAAGGATCTTGCCGAGATACCTGACAACATCACCAACTCGCTGGACATCCATCCGGTTCGCTGGATCGATGAAGTGCTCGACCTGGCCCTGGAACGCCCCGTGGGCGCGGCGCCGGAAAAACCGTCGGGCAAGAACAAGGGGAAACCGTCACAGGTCAGTCCGGCGAAGAAACCCTCTGGCCAGCCGGCCCCTTCGCGTACGCATTGAAGTCCTCGGCCGGCCGGCATGCTGCACATCGTGACCGCCACATGGCGGATGCGAACGGGCAGTTGACCCCGGAAGCCTGCGCCCGACCTTGCCACATTGCTCAAACCCTTGCTGGGCCTTGTATTGCGGACCCCTGGGGGCACTGGTATAAAGGCTCTACCGTGATGTGCGTACTGCATGCATCGTGGCAAACAAAAGCATCAAGGTCTGTCAGCTGGCACCGGGGATGCCAGCTTCCATTTCAACGTTGGCAGGTCACCGTCCTGGTGACGAATCTGCCAATCCCTTGACCTAAGGAGTACATCCATGAACAAAGCCGATCTCATCAATGCCGTGGCCGAAAAAGCCGACATCAGCAAGGCCGACGCCACGCGTGCCGTTGATGCCTTCACCGAAGTCGTGAAGAAGAGTCTCAAGAAGGGCGATGCCGTCTCCCTGGTCGGTTTCGGCACCTTCTCCGTTCGTCGTCGTGCCGCTCGTACCGGCCGCAATCCCCGCACCAATGAAGTGATCAAGATCAAGGCTTCCAACGTTCCCGGTTTCAAGGCTGGCAAGGGCCTCAAGGACGCCCTAAACTAACGCGCTTCCGGGTGCTTAGCTCAGCGGTAGAGCGTCGCCCTTACAAGGCGAGGGTCGGGGGTTCGATCCCCTCAGCACCCACCAGCATGCTGAGCACCGGACCCGTGTCCGAGTTTGCACAGTCCGTGCTGTTCCCGGTTCGCGGAGTGGTAGTTCAGTTGGTTAGAATGCTGGCCTGTCACGCCGGAGGTCGCGGGTTCGAGTCCCGTCCACTCCGCCACGAGCCGATCAAGGGCGCCTGACAGGCGCCCTTGATCTTTGCGTCCGATGCCAGAAGCCCTCATCAGCGGTAACTTTCATGCTCCAGAACCTACGCGACAAACTCCAAGGCTGGCCGGCCATCATCCTGTTCGGCGCCATGGCTCTGCTGTTGGCCAGTTTCGGACTGATCAGCTATGTCAGTCAGGACACCAACACCTTTGTGGCCAAGGTCGGCAAGGTCGAGATCTCCCAGCGCGCGTTCCAGGACCGCATGAACGAACTGCGTCGTCAGGCTGCGCAGGATCCGAACAACAAGTTCGATCCCGGCTATTTCGACAAGCCCGAGGTCAAGCAGCAGGTGCTTGATGGCCTCATCAAGCAGCAGTTGCTGTTGCAGGCCAACAAGCAGCTCGGTCTCGCCGTGACCGTCGCGCAGTTGCAGCAGGCGATCGCCAATACAACCGATTTCCAGGTGAACGGCAAGTTCAATGCCGACACCTACAGTGCGATTCTGGCCAATGCGGGCATGACGCCCGAGATGTACCAGGACCGTGTCCGCGCCTCGCTGGAAACGACGCTCCTGCCTGACGCCATCCAGGCTTCGGCGGTGGTCACCGAGCGGGATCTGGATGCCCTGCTGTCACTGATCTACCAGACGCGCGACCTGCGTTATGCCCTGCTTCCCAGGCCTCCCCTGACCGACAGCACGGTGACCGACAAGCAGGTCTCGGACTGGTACGAGCAGCACAAGCCCGAATACATGACCCGGGATCAGGTCTCGCTCAGCTACATCGAGCTGGACGCCTCGAAGCTGAAGATTGACACCACCCCCAGTGAGGCCGATCTCCGGCAGCGTTACGAAAAGGAAAAGGCGCGCTTCCAGGAACCGGCGCAGCGCCTTGCTTCGCATATCCTGATCAGCGTGCCGAAGAATGCGACGCCCGCCCAGCAGAAAGCGGCACTGGCCAAGGCCGAATCGATCTACAGGCAGGCCGAGGCCGGCGCGGATTTCGCCGCACTGGCACGCAAGTATTCCGATGACCTGGGTTCGAAGAGCCAGGGCGGCAACCTGGGCTGGATCCAGCGCGGCGTGACCAACAAGGCATTCGAGGATGCGCTGTTCGCACTGAAGAAAGGCCAGATTTCCAAGCCCGTGCTTTCGCCCGAGGGTTACCACATCATCGATCTGCGTGGTATCCGGGCCGGCAAGATCAAGACTTTCAGCGAGGTTCGCGGCGAATTGGCCAAGGAGATGGAAGAAGGCGCGCGCGAGCGCAAGTTCAGCGAGCTGGCCAACAAGCTGACCGACAAGACCTATGCCGAACCCGGCTCGCTGGAACCGGCTGCCAAGGCGCTGGGTCTGTCCGTACAGACGACCGGTCTGTTCGGCAAGGACGGGGCCAAGCAGGGCATCGCCGCCAATCCACAGGTGGTCAAGGCAGCGTTTTCCGACGACGTGCTGGTGCAGGGAAACAATTCCAGCGCGATCAAGCTCGGCCCCAACCGCATGGTGGTGATCCATCTGCTCAAGCACCTGCCGTCCAAGCTCGAACCACTCGCCCAGGTGCGTGCGCGCATCCGCGCGAGCATTCTCCAGCAGCGCGCGGCCAAGGCTGCGCGGGACCAGGCCGAAGCCTTGCTGGCCCAGGTACGCAAGGACGGGCATCTGGCGGCGACCGTGGGCAAGCTGGGCGTGTCGGTGCAGACCGTCGATCATGCGCAGCGCAGTCAGAAGGGCGTGCCTCCTGCCCTGCTGCAAACGGCCTTCCGCATGCCGCCTCCGGCCAAGGGCAAGAAGAGTTATGCCAGCGTCGATCTCGGCAAGGACGGCTATGCGTTGATCGCCCTGGGTGCGGTGCATCCTGGCGACTTGTCCAAAGTAAGCAAGCCTGAGCGTGACTTCTTCCGCCAGCGGTTGCGCCAGGCCAATGCGCTGGTCGCGGTGGACGAATTCATCGCCATCCTGCGCAAGCACACCAAGATCGAGATCGCACGCGACCGCATGTAAGCTGCGAGACAGCCGCCATAGGACGTGATTCACACATGGAAAAGGGCCGCAGTTTGCGGCCCTTTTCGTATGCAGCCCATGGCTCCATGGCCAGGTCCGTCAACCGATCAGGCAAGCCATCAGATCCCGGTCATGCCCAGCGTGCTGTAGCCGGCGTCCACATAGGTGACTTCACCGGTGATGCCCGAGGCCAGGTCCGAGCACAGGAAGGCGGCTGCATTGCCGACATCGTCGATGGTGACGTTGCGGCGCAGCGGCGCCGTTTCCTCGACGTGGTCGAGCATCTTCCGCAGGTTGCCCACGCCCGATGCGGCCAGGGTCTTGATCGGACCGGCAGAGATGGCATTCACACGGGTGCCTTCCGGCCCCAGGTTGTACGCCAGGTAACGCACATTGGCCTCGAGGCTGGCCTTGGCCAGGCCCATGACGTTGTAGCTGGACAGGGCCCGCACCGAACCCAGGTAGGTCAGTGTCAGGATGGCGCTGCCACGGCCCTGCATCATCGGGCGGGCCGCCTTGGCCAGTGCGGCTAGGCTGTAGCTGGAAATGTCGTGCGCGATGTTGAAGCTCTCGCGCGTAAGGTTGTCCAGGAAGCCGCCCTGCAGTGCCTCGCGGGGAGCGTAGCCGACCGAATGGACCAGTACGTCCAGCCCATCCCAGTGCTTGCCCAGTTGCGCGAACAGGTTTTCGATCTGCGCATCATCGGCCACGTCACAGGGCAGCACGATGTTGGAGCCGAAGGAAGCGGCTGCTTCTTCCACGCGGCTTTTCAGCCGGTCGTTCTGGTAAGTGAACGCCAGTTGCGCGCCTTCGCGATGCATGGCGTTGGCAATGCCCCAGGCGATCGATCGCTGGCTGGCAATGCCGACCACCAGTGCGCGCTTGCCGTGCAGGAATCCCATGGCTCCTCCGATTGTTTGCTTGGCCAGGTCCGTGCAGGCACGGACGGAATACCAAGTTTAACCGAGGATGCGCCTGCCGGTGTGCCTTATCGCGACGCCTGTACGCGCAGCACCTGGCCCGGGTGCAGCAGATTGCCGTGCAGATGGTTCATCCGCCTGAGCTGGCGCACGTCGAGGCCATAGTGCCGCGCAATGCTCCACAGTGATTCGCCCGGCCTTACGGTGTGCACAGCGGGCTGACGCGGCAACTGGTGTTGCGCCAGGGCTTCATCAAGGCGCGCGGCGCCGTAGGCGGGCAACAGCACGTGCCAGGGGCCGGCCCCTGGCATGCGTCCATGCAGATAGGCGGCATTGAGTCGTCGAATCCGACGCAGCGGCACGTGGGCGGCACGGGCCACGGCATCGAGCGTTGCCGGAAACGGCAGATCGATTTCGACCAGGCGACGTTCCTTGTCGGGTGCGGGAAGCTGTACGCCGAAGCGTTGCGGTTCGCGGATCACGCAGGCGATGGCCAGCAGCTTGAGCAGGTGGTCCCGGGTGATGTGGCTTACCGCCAGGTCCGGCACCAGCGGCTGGGCAGGGGCCGGACCGGACGGGTGCAGGCGGCCGATGCGGTTCGGTCCGGCGTTGTAGGCCATGTCCACCAGTCGCCAGTCGTGCCAGCGCCGTGCGTACCCGGACAGCATGTGCATCACTGCACGCGTGCTGACGATGCGGTCCAGGCGCGCATCGTAGTCACGTTCCATCGGCAGGTGCAGGTGACGGGCGGTAATGGGCACGATCTGCCACATGCCGGCCGAACGGCGGCCCTTTGCCGGCGATGCACGGTAACGGCTTTCGACCCAGGGCAGCAGGCTGAATTCGGCCGGTATATGCGCGTGTTCGGCGGCCCCTTCGACATAGGCAATGGTTGGGGTCACCTCCTGCAGATAGCGTTCGAAACCGGCGCTGTTGCGGGTATAGCGCCTGGCCCAGAACACAATGCGCGGGTCGGCATCGCAACCGGGCAGGGCAAAACGCGCTCGCATGCGCGACCACAAATTCGCGGGAACGGGCGCCGGCGACGGTTTTTCGGCTGCGCTTGCCGGCGCTGAGGGTTTGGAAGCGGGTGACGTTGCCACCGGTGCCGGGGGCACGGCTGGGTTCGGGCGTTGCCCGGGCGTGCTGCAGGCAGCCAGCATCAGCAGCACGACGGCAGTGGACGACCCTCGGATGCGCGACCTCATGCGCGAAATGCATCCTTGACGGCGCGCAGCACGGCAAAGCGGTCCACCCGCATCCGTGCCCCGTGTCCACGCGCCCAGTCGGCGATGGCCGGCGAGTCCACGCGCAGGAATGGATTGCTGGCGCATTCCTGGCCGAGGGTCGAGGGCAGTGTCGGCTGCCCCGCCTCGCGCTGTGTGCGCACCTGTGCGTGGCGTTCGTGCAGTGCCGGGTTGTCGCCATCCACTGTCAGTGCAAAGGCGGCATTGGCCAGCGTGTATTCGTGGGCACAGTAGACGCGTGTTTCGCCGGGCAGGGCCGCCAGTTTGTCCAGAGAGGCAAGCATCTGTGCCGGAGAGCCCTCGAACAGGCGGCCGCAGCCCAGGCTGAAGAGCGTGTCGCCGCAAAACAGCATGCCGTGGCCGACATAGGCAATGTGGCTGCGGGTATGTCCCGGTACCTCGAGTACGCGAAACTGCAGTGACGGTGCGTTCAGTTGCACCCGGTCGCCCTCGGCGAGGCGATGATGTGCCGTCGCGATGCGTTCATCGTGTGGCGCATACACCACGGCATCGTGACGCTGCAGCAGGGCCGGTACGCCGCCGATATGGTCGGCATGATGGTGGGTCAGCAAGATGGCCTGCAATTGCAGCTTGCGTGCAGCCAGTGCCTGTTCCACCGGCGCCGCCTCGCCTGGATCGACCACCAGCGCATGGCCGGCATCGTCGGCCAGCAGCCAGATATAGTTGTCACTGAAGGCGGGCAGAGGGACAGGCTGCATGGTGGACCTCGGTTGCGGCTGGCCGGACTATACCAGTCGCTCGCCGCAGCGCACCGTGCCGTGGCGCCCGGATTGAGTACACTAGGAAGAACCCCATTCACGCGGCAGACCATGTCCGTACCCGAGCAGGATCCGCCCACACTGCCTGCCCTCCGCGCGCTGATGCGTGCCGAGGCTGCAGCCTTGTGCGCCAGCCTGCCTCCGCGTGCCGGGCGCTTCGGGTTGCGGCTGGATCGGCATGCCGACGCTGATCCGCCAGCCTGTCCCGACGCCGTGGCGCAATGGGTGCGTCTGCACCTGGCCAATGACCACTGGTGTGGAGATCTGCTGGCTAACGGCCACGAAGCGCTGCCCTTTGCCGACGATGCCTTCGCCATCGTCTGGGTGCATCATGCCCTGCAGGCACGCGTCCAGGTAAGGGCCCTGTTGCGCGAAGCGGCGCGGGTCACCGAACCGGGCGGGCTTCTGGTGCTCGGCGGTGTGCATCCGCTCAGCATCTGGAGCCCGTGGCTGGCCTGGCACCAGCGTGCCGCCACGCATCGCGAGCACCTGCATCTGCCCGCGGAGCTTGTCCGCACCCTGGGCGGCATGGGACTGCGCATGGAAAAACTGCTTCGCTACGGCAGTTTCCTGCCGCGTTGCACCCAGGGCGATGCGCCGAATGCGTTCCTTGGCGGTGGTTATCTTCTGGTGGCACGCAAGCATGCCGACGCGGTCATTCCACTGCGCCCCATGCGCATGCGTGCCGCACCGCCCCTTCACGCGGGGTTTGCCCCGCATGCGCACCGGGACTGTGCATGAATGCGCCGGGCGAATCGGCCGTGGACATATTCACCGACGGCGCCTGCCTGGGGAACCCGGGGCCCGGCGGATGGGCGGCTCTGCTGCGCAGTGGCACGACCGAGCGACTGCTGGCCGGCGGTGAGCCGGATACCACCAACAACCGCATGGAACTGATGGCCGCCATCGCCGCCCTGGAAGCCCTCAAACGGCCCTGTATCGTCCGTTTGACCACCGATTCGCGCTACGTCATGCAGGGTATCGAGCAATGGGTGCCACGCTGGCGGGCCAACGGCTGGCGCACGGCCGATCGCAAGCCGGTCAAGAACCAGGACCTGTGGCAGCGGCTGGTGGACGCAAGTGCACCGCACCGCATCCGCTGGGCCTGGGTACGCGGCCATACAGGGCATGTGGAAAACGAACGTGTCGACCTGGCTGCACGGGCACAGGCCGAGGCGCTGCGCGACCGCAAGCAGGGGGCCGGCGCATGAGGCAGATCGCACTCGATACCGAAACCACAGGCCTGGACGTCCAGCAGGGCCATCGCATCATCGAGATCGGCGCTGTCGAACTGCACGAACGACGCGTCACGCAACGCAGTTTCCACACTTACCTCAACCCCGACCGCGCCATCGACGAGGGCGCGCGGGATGTGACCGGCATTTCCGACGCTTTCCTCCTCGACAAGCCGCGCTTCGAGGATGTCGCCGAGTCCTTCCTGGACTTCATCGAGGGTGCCGAGCTGATCATCCACAACGCCGACTTCGACGTCGGTTTTCTCGATGCCGAGCTCGCGCGGGCCGGTCATCGCTACGGCTGCATCCATGATCACGCGCAGGTGCTCGACACGCTGAAGATGGCGCGCGAACGCTTCCCCGGCCAGCGCAACAACCTCGATGCGCTGTGTCGCAGGCTGGGGGTCGACAACGCTCACCGCGAGCTGCACGGCGGCCTGCTCGACGCGCAGCTTCTGGCCGAGGTCTATCTGGCGATGACATCAGGTCAGGTGGCCCTGGACCTGGGATTTCAGGACGATAGCCACGGTAGCAGCGGTATCATCCCGGTGCCGGTTCTCACGCGCCGTCCGCGCGTGTTGCGCGCTGGCGATGACGAACTGCGCGCCCACGAAGCCCGGCTCGATGCACTGGAAAAAAGCGCCGGCTACTGCGTGTGGAGGCGTATCGAAAGCCCCGAAAGCGCCGATTGAACCTTCAGGCGCGCAGGATGCGTACCAGCACGGCGGTGATGTTGTCGCGACCACCCGCATCCAGTGCTTCGAGCAACAGATGGTCGACGCATTCCTGCGCCGCAATGTCGTGGCGCTGCAGGTGCGCGGCGATGCGCGCGTCCTCGATTTCCTCGGTCAGCCCATCGCTGCACAGCAGGAAGCTGGTGCTTGCTTGCAGCGGGCCCTTGTGAATGCCGATGCGAAGGTCCGCCGGTGCAGTCACGCCGAGGGCCTGGGTGACCACATGCCGACGCGGGTCGCGACGTGCCTGCGCGGCGTCCAGTTCACCGCGGTCCACCTGTTCCTGCACCCGTGAATGGTCGTGGCTCAGTTGTTTCATGCCACTCGTGTCCAGACGGTAGATCCGACTGTCGCCGACCCAGGCGGCCTCGAATCCCTGTGTTGTCAGATGCAGCAGCGCCACGGTGGTGCCCATCGGGTGCCCGTGCGCGCTGTGCTCGGGGTGACCGATCAGCACCCGGTCGGCCTCGCGCACGGCATCTTCCGGCGCCATGCCCGCTTCCATCGAGGCAACGATGCTGTCGCGTGCCAGGGCCGCGGCCAGTGCTCCGTGATGATGACTGCCCAGCCCGTCGGCCACCAGAAACACCCCCGATGCAGGGTCGGCGTAGTAGGTGTCTTCGTTGCGTGGTCGCTGCAGCCCCCGGTGGGTGGCATGTCCGAACTCGATCATGGGCGCGAAAATCCTTGTCTTGCCACAGCATGGCGCATTGGCCCGTTCAAGTCATGCCGTTGCGCATGGCGGTCGCCACCGCGTCGGGGCCGGTACGTCCGCGTGCTTGTCTGCCCCGCACGCTGCCGCTATCCTAGCGCGTTCCGAACGCCGCGCCAGCGCGTTGCGTCCGGGATTCCGGAGAGGTGTCCGAGTGGCTTAAGGAGCACGCCTGGAAAGTGTGTATACGGCTTATACCCGTATCGAGGGTTCGAATCCCTCCCTCTCCGCCATACCCTGATGCCCAGGCATCCGAACGCTGCAGCTTGCTGTGGCGTTTTCGTTTTCGGGGGGAGGGGTGCGAACCCTCGAAATCAAGACATGAGGTTCGACCGATGCGCCCTGCGCATCGGAACGTCGCGCAGCGACGGCCCCGCAGGGGTGAGGCGCATGGCGCCGAATCATCCCTCCCTCTCCGCCATACCCTGATGCCCAGGCATCCGAACGCTGCAGCTTGCTGTGGCGTTTTCGTTTCGGGGGGGGGGAGGGATGCGAACCCTCGAAATCAATCGCGCTTCTTGCCCAGTCCCGCCCCCAGCACGCTGGCCAGTCCGATCCCTGCCACCCCCATCCACAGGATGGCGGGGTAGCCGAAGGCGCCGATCAGGGGGCCGCTGGCGAAGGCGCCGATCACGGTGGCCAGGGCCAGGCTGGCGTTGAACAGGCCCATGGCAGCCCCTTCGCTGAAGGTCGCAAGGTGCGCGGCCAGGCCGGTTCCGGCGACGCTGAGCACCGGCCAGGCCATGACGATGAGCAGGAACCCGACGGCCGATGCGCTCAACCGCAGGTGCGCCGGGAGTGCGGTAGAGGCCAGCAGCAGCACGAAGCCGACGATGCGCACGGCAAGGCCCCACTGGTACACCCGCGCCGAACCGTAGCGTGCGCAGGCGCGGCTGGCCAGCACGAACAGCGCGATGCCGACGCCGGCGCCGGCGGCGTACAGCAGCGAGGAGGCGTGCGTGTTCAGGTCGTAGCCCCGGGCCAGCAGGATCGGGAAGTAGGTGAAGAACCCGGCCACGCCCAGCGCCAGCATGAACCAGGACAGCAGGAAACGTCCGAACGGCGTGCCGAACATCCCACCGGCATGGCGCAGGCCGTGCAGATTGAAATGGCTGAAATGCCATGCCGGGCCCGAAAGCAGGTTGATGCGTGGGAACGCGGCCAATGCGCGCACGTCCAGCAAACGGTGTACGCGATCGGCAACGGAAGTGCCGGCGTGCGTGCCGGGCAGGCCGATGCCGCCCACGCCGACGGCCACGGCCAGCAGGATCGCGCATATCCACAGTCCTGCATCGAACTGCCCGTGTGCGAACAGGCCGGCCAGCAGCAGGCCTACGACCTGGCCGGTGCCATTGAAGCCCTGCAGCATGCCGATGCGAGGTTCCCATTCCTCCTGTGGAGCGAAATCGACGACGAACAGCGAGGCCAGGGTGCCGGCGCCGGCCGAGCCCGCGCCGAGCACGAAGGCAGCGGCCAGCCAGCCAGGCATGTGCTGCATCAGGGGAAAGATTGCCAGTGCCGCGGCACCCAGCACGAAAGCCAGGAAGAACAGGCTGCGGTAAAGACGCCAGCGCTCGGCCAGCAGCCCCCACAGCGGCGAAGTCAGCAGACCGAGGTTGTACACGCCCATGACGTAGGCCACGGCGGCCACGCTGTGCGCGCGGTCGGACACGATCAGCGGGAACAGCACCGGCACCAGGCCGGCGGTGACCACGCCCAGCAGCAGGTAGGCCAGGTACCACGGGCGGACGAAGCGCCCCGGCCCGGCCAACACCGCGCGCAGGATGCGCAGGGGGTCGTGGGTCGCTCGACAGGTAGTTGTGGATGGGGTGTGACTTTCGGTTTGCATCGTATCCTCCCTGGCAGGCCCATGGCGGCACGGGCGCCTGGGTTGCGGGTGTCGGTCCGGCGGCCGGCTCAGCCCAGCTTCAGGAGCTGTTCGAGCAAGGCATCGGCCTTGATTTCCTCGCCGCTCAGCGCCATGGCCAGCAACTGGCCGCCGAGCACCGGAAGGGCCAGCACCACGTCGGGGCGCACGTGGCGCATGCGTGCCACGTTGTGCGCGTCGCTGACCGCGAGCACGGTGCGCACCTCGGGGTTGGCGTCACGGGCGGCGAGCACCACGAAGGCATTGTCGGAGTCGTCTTTCCCCAACGCCAGCACCGCGCGGGCGTCGTTCACGCCGGCGCTGCGCAGCACGTCGACGTCGCCGCCGTCGCCGATGACCAGATCCTCCGGCGTATCGGTACCTTCCGGTGGGCGCATCTTCCAGACCGCGGTCACGGCCAGTCCGCGTTCGGCAAGGGCGTGAAGGGCGTTGCGGGCCAGCGGGTTGTCGCCCACCACGATGATGTGATTCTTGCGGTTCATGCGGGTCTTCCCCGGTTGCAGCAGACGCATCATGCGCTGGTTGAAAAGCGGCCCGGCGATCACGGTCAGCGACGAGGCGAACACCATCAGGCCAAGGGCAATCAGCGAAATCGTGAACATGCGCGCGTGGCTGGTGTGCGGCGTGATGTCGCCGTAACCGACCGTGGACATGGTCTCGACCGTGTAATAAAGCGCCGTGCCGAAATCATGGATCGGCGGACTGAACTGTCCACCCATGGCATAACTGCCGAATACGCCGTAGCCCAGGGTAAGCAGGATACCGACCAGGGCGAACAGGGTGCCGGTCGCCAGGCTGGCGCGCTGGAAATGACGGCGAGCAAGGTACAGGGTGAGCAGTAGCGCACTGCTGTAGGTCAGCATGACGCCGTGGACGCCATCGGGTGCCATGATCTGCAGTGCCACCGTGATCGCGGTCAGCAGGAAGGTGAGCACCCACGCCAGCCGCGAGCGCCACAGCAGGCCCAGGCCAAGCAGCACCAGCAGGCCGCCTACGATGCCTTGCGATACGCCGTGAATGGCCAGCGAACTGAAACCTTGCGACAGGCTGCCCAGGTCCTGCGCTGACACATGGATGAAGAAGTCCAGGCGGCGAAGGGCCTTGAGCGAGGGAAGGATCTGTGCCACGCCTGACAATCCCACGGCCAGCGCCAGTGGAAAGTGCGGGAACCAGCGCTTCATGTGCAGCGAGCGTTCGAGGCGTGCCCATGCCGTCTGGAGGCGGACTCGTGGCGGTACGGGCAGACGAACGCGGCGCAACGACAGGCTCCTTGGCGGGAATCGCGGATCGCTTACCGGGCTCATCATACGGAACCCGGTGCATGGGTGTCGTGCGCGCGGCTGAACGGTCGAATGACGGGGCGCGTGTTCAGCCGCTGCGGCTGGCGTCCGGGGCCGGTGGCGGCAGCTCCACGGCCTGACCGGGACGGGCAACGCGATACCCGCGCTCTTGCAGCGCCTGGGCGTCGTCTTCGCTGGCGTAGTGGTACAGAAGCAGGCGCGTGCGCAGGTCGCCGGGATAGGTGTCGAGGTCGTCGACGCCGGTGTGCGAGGGGTTGCCGTGCAGGGCGCAGTCGTGGGCGATCGGGCCACCCGCCTCGGCAACATCGTCCAGGATGTCGGCAATCGGGCGGGTGTCCCCCGTGTAGGTGAAGCAGCCGCGCAGGACCAGGCCGAACGACGTGCCGGGGCGGTGATGGCGGGTGCCGAACACGTCGAACCAGTGCTGCTGCCACCAGAAGCCGCGCGAGCAAGGTACCAGCCGGAAGGCATCCCAGAAGTTGAATCCGCCCTCGGCCGCCACGTTGGGATAGTCGGCCAGTCGTGACTGCATCAGCGGCACCAGTGCGGCGGGCACGAACAGGGCGGGAGGCGGCAAGCGTTCGGCGCCGAACATGATGCGCGAGAACAGCGCCTCGAGACCGCCGACGTGGTCCAGGTGCAGGTGGGTGAGGAAGATGGCCGGAGGCAGGCCGTCGTACCGCTGCACGAAGCGCGGGATGACGTCGAACCCGCAGTCGATCAGGAGCACGGGCTGGCCGTCGTGTTCAAGCACGGCCGCGGAATGGCCAAGTCCGGAGTGCTCTGCAGAGCCGGTGCCGAGAAAGCGCAGGGACCAGTTCATGGGCTGCCTGTTTGCCTTTCCAGAGCCGATGCGTATGCGCGCATCAGGGGGGTCCACACAGCGTACTCGAATGCAGCCTTGCCGTCGCGTGCCGCGCCGAGCTTGACCAGTGAACGCTCAAGGCGCGCCAGGTTCGCCTGCTGCCATGCATGCGCAGGGCTGCGCAGCCGGCCGCGGTCGAAATCGATCAGGTACAGCGACTGCGGGCCGATCAGGATGTTGTGTGCATTGAGGTCGGCATGCCAGACGCCGTGATTGTGAAAGCGTGCGACCAGCGCGCCGACGCGCCCGGCAAGCCCGGCATCGAGCGTGCCGGAGGTGGTGCGTTCGGCCAGGGTCTGTGCGGGGGCGATGCGCAGTGTGATCAGGTCGGCGGTGTAGCCCAGGCCATGGCGCACACAGCATGCCGCCACGGGGCGTGGCACCGGCAGGCCCATGCTGTACAGGCGGTCCAGCAGACGGAATTCGGCAGCAGCGCGCGTGCGCTCGAAACCGGTCCACAGATAGCGGTCGCCGAGCACGGGTGCGACCATGCCGCCGCGATGGTAATGGCGCAGGACACCAGCGCCGGCGGGTGTTTCGATGAAGTGCGCCGTCACGCGGCCACCGGTGGGCCGGTTCGAAGGCTGGCCGTTCCGGTGCCAGTGCGCGGGGTCGAACCATGACGGCCCGACTTGTGGAGCAAGGTCCGCGTCGAACACAATCAACATGCCGGCGTCGGCTTGGATACGAACATCGCTCATGATCGGCCTTCGTCCGGCACCTGAAGTGCCGCCCCTTTGTCATGAACCAGTCTAGCCTGCATTATTCACCATCGTTCTACTGTTCCGGACCCATGTCACGCCTTGCGCGACTTTCACTCGGTCGGGGCACCCGACGTAGTGTAACTACGCCTGGGTACCTCCCGGTCGCGAAAACCGCGCATGGCATGCCCATGAACCTGCCCGCTGCAACGCTGATGAATAATGCAGGCTAGCAAACCGATGCCCATGCCATCCGATCCGCGCCATATCTGCCTGCTGCGTACTTCCGCCCTGGGCGATGTGACCCACGTGGTGCCGCTGGTGCATCGCTTGCGCGAACACTTTCCCGATACCTCGCTGACCTGGATCATCGGCCGCCTGGAGCATCGCCTGGTCGGTGACCTGCCGGGCGTGAGGTTCGTGCCGTTCGACAAGGGGCGCGGACTGGCGGGCATGCGCGCCGTACACAGGGCGCTGCGGGGACAGCGCTACGATGTTCTACTGCACATGCAGGTGGCATTGCGTGCCAACCTGCTGAGCCTGGCGGTGCGGGCCGATCGTCGTATCGGCTACGATGCGGCGCGTTCGCGTGACCTGCATCGACTGTTCATCCAGGAGCGCATCCCGGCGCGGCGCGGCGAACATGTGCTCGACGCCATCGGCAGCTTCGGGGAGCCGCTGGGCGTACCGCGTGGAAAGGTACGCTGGGACATACCGATTCCCGAGGACGCCCGGGCCTGGGCGCGCGAACAGATTCCGATTTCCGCACCGACACTGGTGGTCAGCCCCAGCTCCAGTCATGCCTTGCGCAATTGGCGTCCCGAACGCTACGCGACGGTGATAGACCATGCCGCAGCAAGGGGCCTGAGGGTGATCCTGTCCGGCGGACCGACCAACGGCGAACGGGCCATGGCCGATGCCATCCTCGCCGCCACGCGCACCCGCCTGCTCGACCTGACCGGGCGCGACACCCTGAAACAGGCGTTGGCGCTGTTCGCCCGCGCCGACATGGTGCTCAGCCCCGATTCGGGACCGATGCACATGGCCAACGCCGTGGGTACGCCGGTGATCGGCCTGCATGCGGCCAGCAACCCGGCGCGCTCGGGCCCGTATTCGGACCGGCGCTGGTGCGTGGACCGTTACGACGATGCCGCACAGCACTTTCTGCACAAGAGTGCACGGGAATTGCGCTGGGGCACCAAGATCGAGCGCCCCGGCGTGATGGACCTGATCGGCGTGGACGATGTCATCAAATGCATGGAAGCGCTGATGAAACACCTGCGCATCGGCCGTTGAGCGCAGCCGGCGGGTTCAATCCTTCGCGGCGCGGTAGTCCTGGTAGGACTTTTCCTCGACCAGTTGCGAGCCCAGTTTCAGGTTGATCTCGCGCTTGACCGCAGCGCGTTCGTCGTTGCGGAAGTACACCGAGCGCGCCAGCTCGATGAATTCGGCATCGAAGGCCTGCGCCTTTTCCTTCAGGCGGATGGCGTCCTCGATGTCCCACAGTGCCTCGTTGACGGCCTTCAGGCGCTGGCGCTCGTCGCGAATATCGGTGGTTGCGGCAGGATCACCGTTCCAGGTCGATTCCAGGAGTTCCAGCTCCCTGCGCACGTTAGCCAGTTTGGCGGCATCGCCGATGCGTTCGGACTTGATCTCGAGAATGGTGATCTTGTCGATCAGCTCGCCGTGGGAGACCGGCACATGGATCAGGCTCATGGGGAAGTTTCCGCTGTGGAATGTCCCGCAAGGATACCAGTCGCGACCACCTGCACGCTTGCCCGCGCGGCACGCTGCGACGTATCATTGCCGGCTCGCGCGGTTTGACTGGGAACAGTTTGGCTGGAAACAGCGCGTGCGACCGTGGAGAGGTGGCAGAGTGGTCGAATGCGCCGGATTCGAAATCCGGTATACGGGTCTCCCGTATCGAGGGTTCGAATCCCTCCCTCTCCGCCATACAAGCAAGCCGTGGTTTTCGAGGGATGTGAAAACCCGGGAGTCTGGATCGGAATCGAAGGGAGGGAGTCGAACCCTCGGGATCAGATGGACGGGTTCGACCGATGCGCTTTGTGCATCGGAACGTCGCGCAGCGACGGCCCCGAAGGGGCGCAGCGCGCAGCGCGGAGTCATCCCTCCCTCTCCGCCATACAAGCAAGCCGTGGTTTTCGAGGGATGTGAAAACCCGGGAGTCTGGATCGGAATCGAAGGGAGGGAGTCGAACCCTCGGGATCAGATGGACGGGTTCGACCGATGCGCTTTGTGCATCGGAACGTCGCGCAGCGACGGCCCCGAAGGGGCGCAGCGCGCAGCGCGGAGTCATCCCTCCCTCTCCGCCACGAGATCTGACATGACCGGTTGCGTTTGATCCTCGGCTACCGGTCGGCTTGCAGCGTGACGTGCTCCTCATGGAGCAGCACGCGCAGGAAAACGTGATGCCGTCCATGGTGGCCCTGTCGGTCCCCCCGCGACGATACTTCGCAAACCCCGCCAGGTCCGGAAGGAAGCAACGGTAGCGGAGGATTCGGGTGCCGGGGTGTGGCTGGCAGGGCCGCCACCATTTCCGGGGCGTCTTTTTGCGGTATCCGTGCAGGTCTTTTGCGCTGCGCTGCTGACTTGGACGCCGCGACTTGGCACAATCGTCCCCCTATCCGAGCAGGTTCCGGGCATGACGTATCAGGTACTGGCACGCAAGTGGCGGCCGCGGCGCTTCTACGAGCTGGTGGGGCAGGAGCACGTGGTCCGTGCACTGTCCAACGCACTCGACACCGGACGCACCCATCATGCCTACCTGTTCACCGGCACCCGCGGGGTCGGCAAGACCACCATTGCGCGCATTTTCGCCAAGTCCCTGAACTGCGAGCAGGGCACTTCGGCCGACCCGTGCGGCGAATGCGCCGTGTGCACCGCGGTGGACGAAGGGCGGTTCGTGGATCTGCTGGAAATCGACGCAGCCAGCAATACCGGTGTCGATGACGTGCGCGAGGTGATCGAGAATGCGCAGTACGCGCCCACCCGCGGTCGCTACAAGGTGTACCTGGTCGACGAGGTGCACATGCTCTCCAGGAGCGCCTTCAACGCGCTGTTGAAGACCCTGGAGGAGCCACCGCCGCACGTGAAGTTCCTGCTTGCGACCACCGATCCGCAGAAACTTCCGGTGACGGTGCTTTCTCGCTGCCTGAAGTTCAACCTGAAACGACTGCTGCCCGAGCAGATACGCGCGCAGATGCAGCGCATTCTGGAGGCCGAGGGCGTTGCTTTCGAGGCCCCGGGCCTGGGCGAGCTGGCACGCGCTGCGGATGGCTCGATGCGTGATGGCCTCTCGTTGCTCGATCAGGCACTGGCCTATGGCAGCGGTGTGCTCAAGGCCGCGGACGTGCGCGCGATGCTCGGCAGCGTCGAACGCAGCCGGGTGCTGGGCCTGGTCCAGGCGCTTGCCGACGGCGACGGCAGGGCGCTGATGGAGCGCAGTGGCGAAATTGCCGCCTTCTCGCCTGATTTCGGCGGTGTGCTCAACGAAACCGCGGATCTGCTGCACCGCATCCAGCTGCGCCAGCTGGTGCCGCAGTTGCCGGCGGACGAGGGCGATGATGCGCCGGCGCTCGATCAGCTCGCAAAACGCCTGGACCCGCAGGACGTGCAGCTGTACTACCAGTTCGCGACGCACGGACGGGCCGATATCAACCTGGCGCCCGATGCGCGTACCGGTTTCGAGATGGTGCTGTTGCGCATGCTGGCCTTTGCGCCGCAGTCATCCGATGACGGAACTGCCGGGCAGTCGCCGGAGACGCGCCCTGTCCCGGCGCCTGCGCCCGCGAAGTCCGGGGACAGCAATCCTGCGCCCATGCCGCCATCTCCACCTCCGCAGGCAGGCAACGCAGGCGACAATGACGGCTTGCCCGACTGGGAAACTCTCATTGAGCGTGCGCAACTGCGCGGCCCGATGCGTGCATTGGCCATCAATGCACGGCTACATTCTTTGCAGCATGACACACTGGAACTGCTGCTCGATCGCAGTCATGCCGAGCTGGCTGTCGAACCGATGACCAGCCAGATGGCCGAACACATCAGCAAGGCTCTGGGGCGCAAGGTGCGCTTGCGTTTCATCGGCAGTGAAGATGGCGTTGACGACACCCCCGCCGCGCGTGCCGAACAGCAGCGCAGGCACATTCAGCAGGCGGCCGAGCAGGCGATCGAGGACGACCCCCTGGTACAGAAGATCAAGCGTGATTTCGATGCACGGGTAGTGCCGAAGTCGGTGCGTCCCCTGGATTCCTGAATCGCGCCAACGGCGAACGACCGTATACGCGGCATGACATGAGGTGAAGACGACATGCGTGGACAGATCGGGCAGTTGATGCAGCAGGCCCAGCAGATGCAGGAAAAGATGAAGCGTGCGCAGGAGGAAATCGCGCAGCTTGAGGTGACCGGCAGTGCCGGTGGCGGCATGGTCAGCGTGCTGATGAGCGGTGCGCATGAAGTGCGCCGGGTCAATATTGATCGCAAATTGCTCGCCGAGGATCCGGAAATGGCCGAGGACCTGGTGGCCGCAGCCGTCAATGACGCGGTGAACAAGGTCGCTGAGGCCAGCCGTGAGAAGATGGGCGGCATGACTGCAGGTCTCGATCTTCCACCGGGCATGAAGCTGCCGTTTTGAATTCGCAAGCGGGGAATCGGACGCGTGGTCGCTGGTTGCGGCCATGTCGTGGGTCCTCGCGATGGACACAGAGCGTGATGTGAAGTGAGTGCCAGTTCTCCGCTGCTCAAGGCATTGATCGAATCGCTGCGTTGCCTGCCTGGCGTGGGCAGCCGCAGTGCGCAGCGCATGGCGATGCATCTGCTCGAACGCGACCGCGAGGGCGGCCGGCGTCTGGCAGCAGCTCTGGAGCAGGCGATGCAGCGCATCGGCAATTGCTCACGCTGCCGCAATTTCAGTGAGGACGCGATTTGCGGCCTGTGTGCCAGCGACAACCGCGACAAGGGCGTGCTGTGCGTGGTCGAGTCCCCCGCGGACCTGGCGGCCATTGAGCAGGCCACGGATTTTCGCGGGCAATACTACGTGCTGATGGGCCGACTCTCGCCGCTGGACGGGTCAGGGCCGGACGAACTGGGCTTGCCGCAACTGGCCGATCGGCTGGCCGAAGGCATCGTCAGCGAGATGATCATTGCCACCAATCCCACCGTCGAGGGCGAGGCGACTGCGCATTACCTGGGGCGGCTGGCCACTGCTGCCGGTATCCGCGCCACGCGGCTGGCACATGGCGTGCCGCTGGGTGGTGAACTCGAATACGTCGACCGCAGTACCCTGGCGCATGCCTTCGGCGGGCGGCAGGCGGTCGAGTAGGGCAGTGCACATGTCCGGACAGGCCTATCAGCGCCGCGGATTCGGACACGCATCCACGCAGTGCCTGTCCGGGGCAGTTGCAGCACGGACAGCAAGCGGCAGTTTCGTGTCGCTGCTGGCCGGCCCGCAAGGCGTGCGCATGCACGAGTCCCGCAGCTTTCAAGTCATCACGCCGGCCTCGGTTGGCATGTTCCGGCGTTTTGCCCAGGTTCCCGGAGAGCATCCATGAGCGACACCATCTTTGCCAAGATCATCCGCCGCGAAATCCCTGCCGACATCGTCTACGAGGACGATGATGTGCTCGGTTTTCGCGATCTCAATCCGCAGGCCCCGGTGCACGTGCTGTTCATCCCCAAACAGCCGATCGCCAGCCTGGATGCCGCCGACGCGGGGCAGGCCGAACTGCTGGGCAAGCTGCTGCTGGCCGCGGCTGCGTATGCGCGCGAACAGGGCCTGGCCGAACGCGGCTATCGCGCGGTGATCAACTGCAACGAGGACGGCGGGCAGACCGTGTACCACCTGCATGTGCACCTTCTGGCCGGTCGCCGCATGCAGTGGCCGCCGGGCTGAATCGGGCCTGGCTCAGGGATGTGCTGCGGTGCTTTCGCGGAAGCGCCGCACCCGCGGGTCCATGACGCGACGCCATAGCGGCGGGACCAGGGCCAGCACGAACATGGCGGCATAGCCGGCCGGCAGCTGCGGGCTGTCATCGTGGTGCAACAGTGCCTGATAGCGGCGTCGTGCATGCGCATGATGGTCGGAGTGGCGTTGCAGCTGGAACAGCAGCCAGTTGGTCAGGCGCTGGCTGGCGTTCCACGAGTGCAGGTGGGTTACGCGCTCGTAGTGTCCATGGGCATCGCGATGGCGGCGCAGCCCGTAGTGCTCGATGTAGTTGATTACTTCCAGCGATGCTGCCGCGAGCAGGCCCTGCAGCAGGAAGAACAGCGCTCCCATCGGGCCTTGCCAGGCGCTTGCCGTGGCCAGCATGAGCAGCCACAGGAGCGACCAGCGCAACATTTCGTTGTGCCAGGACAGGAGGGCCTGCCCACGATTTTGCAGACGCTCGCGTTCCAGCCGCCAGGCTTCGACCGGGTTGCGCAGCAGGGCGCGCAGGACGAAGGGATAGACGGACCGGCCAAGCGCAGCGCTGGAGGGGTCGGCAGGAGTGGCCACACGCACATGGTGGCCGCGGAGGTGTTCGATCTTGAAGCCGAAATAGCCCACGCTGGTCAGTGCGACACCCCCCAGTAGCGGTTCAATGCGACCGGTCTTGTGGATCAGTTCGTGCGCCACGTTGATGGCCAGCACGCCGCCGATCACGCCGGTCGACATCAGCCAGCCCACGCGTCCGCTCCATCCCCAGGCTTGCTCCTGCCACTGGAACATGGCGTAGGCCAGCACGCCCAGCCATGCCGGCACGCACAGCCAGGTCAGAATGCGGAAAAAGAGGCGCGATTCGAGACGCTGCATGGAGACGGCATTGCGCGGGTTGCGGGTATCGCGGCCGAGCAGCAGGTCCAGCATCGGCACCAGGCCGAAGATCACCGCCAACGGCATCCAGGCCGCCAGGCCGGGCGGTACGCCCAGGGCGATCAGGCCTGCCGCCTGCATGGGCAGCGAGGCGGTAATGAAGACCGCCAGATAGCCGAAGTCGCGTATGCGCATTACGGGCACTTCCTGCGGTTCGGGATGTCCAAGCCTACACCGCGCAGGCCAGACTCGCACGCAGCGCGTCGAATCGCGTTACGCTTGCGCGTCGAGTGCCGATCGGCACCAATCGACCTTCCCATGGAGTACACCGATGCGATCGAACAACCCCGTTTTACGGAACAAGGCGTTCCAGGATATGCGCCTGGAAGGCGAGCGCATGACCATGAATGGCACGGTCACCAAGACCGGCATCCTGCTGCTGCTTTGCCTGGTCACGGCAACCTGGACCTGGAGCCGGTTCGACACGGCGATGGCGAGCGGCAACATGCAGGCGGCCATGGCCAGCGTGTCGCCGTTCCTGTGGGGCGGCCTGATCGCCGGTCTCGTGCTGGCACTGGTGACCGTGTTCAAGCCGGTCTGGTCGGGCATCACCGCACCGCTTTATGCCTTGGCCGAGGGCCTGGCGCTGGGCGGCATATCGGCCTACTTCGAGCTGCGATTCCAGGGCATCGTCCTGCAGGCCGTGGGACTGACCATCGGCGTGCTGGCGGTCATGCTGGTCGCTTATCGTGCCGGCTGGATCCGCGTGACTGACAAGTTCCGCATGGGGGTGGTCGGTGCCACCGGTGCGGTGGTGCTGCTGTACCTGGTGGACATCGGCCTGAATGCCTTCACCTCCATCCCCGGGATCGGATTCATCCACTCCTCGGGTGCGCTGGGGATCGGATTCAGCCTGCTGGTGGTGGGGCTGGCCGCGCTCAACCTGGTGCTGGACTTCGACATGATCGACCAGGCCAGTTCGCAGGGCGCGCCCAAATACATGGAGTGGTACGGCGCCTTCGCACTGATGGTCACGCTGGTATGGCTGTATCTGGAGATCCTGCGCCTGCTGTCGAAGGCGCGGCGCTAGGCCAAGGTCATCCGCACCGGACCATGACATGGGCATGCCGGCACGCCACCGGCACGATGAATCCTGCAGACCTGAAGGTTCAGACGGGTTCGACCGGCTCGGTGGCGTCTGAGCTGCCGGCCGGTCCTGCCGGTCGCAGCAGCGTTTGCCGGGGATGCTCGACCCGGCTGTCGTCCACCACCCGATTGCGGCCCTGCGACTTGGCCATGTACATCGCCGTATCGGCACGTTCGACCAGACTGGACAGGCTGTCATGCGGGCGGCGCGTGGCCATGCCGATGCTGATGGTGAGGAAATGGTCCTCGCGATCGAGAGGAATTTCCATGCGGTGCAATCGCCGGCACAGACGCTCGGCGACCAGGCGGGCCTTGTCACGGTCGGTGGCATGCAGCAACGCCACGAATTCCTCGCCGCCAAAGCGTCCGATCAGGTCCTGCGGGCGCAACTCGGTCTTCAGGTTCTGCGCCACGCTGGCCAGCGCGTAGTCGCCGGCCACGTGACCGAGCTGGTCATTGAGGGTCTTGAAGTGGTCAAGGTCCATGAACAGCAGGGTGTGTGTGCGCCCGTCCGCCAGGGATTTCTCCGCTGCATCGATCCAGCCGCGGCGGTTGAAGATGCCGGTCAGCGGATCCTTGTCAGCCAGCTCGCGCGCAAGATTGTGGTCGCGACGCAGGTTAAGCGTGCGGTCGGCCAGACCCACGGCCAGCACCAGCGCCTCGATCGCACCGGCCGCCAGGCTGGCCTGGTTGAGCCAGTCGACATCGGGAAGCGCGCCGCCGACCTGGGCACTGGTCAGTGCAGTGAGCACCAGCAAGGGCAGCCAGCCGAACAGGAAAAACATGGCCGCACGCGAGCCGCGTAGCAGGGCGATGGAACTGGTGACCACCATCAGTCCCGCGCTGAGTGCCAGCAACGGGTTGAACAGCACATGCACCAGATCGCGTACGGCGGGATAGGGCGTCAGGTCCAGCCCCGCAACCAGGGCCACCATCAGCGCCATGGCCAGCATCAGGCGGCGCAGCCAGGGGGCATAGCGACGCAAGTCGCAAAAACGCACCATGAACAGTACCGCGCTGGCCACGGATATGGCCGTCAGGGTGACGCCGACCGGCAGCGCAACCGGTGCCAGCGAGGTCAGGTGCAGGGGCTGGAAAAGGAAGCCGGTCTGCACCGACTGCAGTCCGGCATAACTCCAGACGTACAGGGCATACCAGGCGAAGGTTGCATCCCGCAGCATGGCGGCAAAGCACAGTGCCATCAGTCCCATGGCCAGCATCACGGCGAGGCTGGCACTGGCCATCACCAGCCACTTCGTGTCCACTTGCCGGAATGCCTGCGGCGACTGCAAATGAAAGTTTACCGGTGCATTCAGTGCCGTGGACGGCTCGAACTTCAGCAGGATTGGCGCGTGGACAGACATGTCCTGCGGCAGCATAAAGGCGATCCGGCCGTGGGCCGGCAGGGCCGGATCGGTTTCCGTGATGGCGTTGCGGTTGAGTAGACCGTCGGCGTCATACAGCGCCACGGTGCCAAATGGCGGCGATGGAATGCTCAGTATCCGCTGTCCGGGCGCTTCGGACACCGGTGGCTGCAGGACAACCCAGGTGCCCAGTCCATCGCGGGGGATACGCGTCAGGTGCGAGGGATCGAAACGATGGAACTCCCCCAACGAGGCCGCCTGGAGGGCCTGGGCTGGCGTTTCGCCCGGCTGCACCGCACGCCAGGCGCCCTGCGTCAGGCCGGACGGGTTGGCAACGGCACCGGGGACGATGAACAGAAGCGTTCCACCCGCCGCTGCCAGAATCAGGATTCCGCGCAAGGCGAGCCTGCATGCTTTCCGGTACCAGGTCATGCTGACGTTCCGGCGACGGGTCCGGAAACAGGTATTGTGTCCGGTATCCGCGCGGTACACCCCCTGTGGTCGAGGCACACCTGCATTGTGCCGGACTGCCCCGCCTTGCGCCAGCGCGCTACTTGCCCGTTCAACCGGACGCACCGATCACCTGCGGTTCGGTGTCGAGCATGACCCCGAAACGTGCCTGGACGCCCTGGCGAACACGTTGTGCAAGCGACCACAGCGCCGCGCCACTGGCCTGGCCATGATTGACGAGAACCAATGCGTGGCGGTTCGAAATGCCTGCATCACCCTCACGTAAACCCTTGAATCCACAGGATTCGATCAGCCATGCCGCCGAGAGTTTCACGCTGCGGTCGGGGTTTTCCCAATGCGGCAGGGCGGGATGTTCGCGCAGCAGCCGTGCTGCCGCTTGTGCATCCACGTGCGGATTCTTGAAGAAACTGCCGGCATTGCCGATGACTGCAGGATCCGGCAGCTTGCGGGTGCGCAGGTGCACCACGGCCTCGGCCACGTGGTAGGCGCTCGGTTCTTGCACGCCCATGCGCTGCAACTGCTCGCCAATGCCGGCATATTCCAGGCGCAGGGCGCGCTGGCGGGGGAGGGTGAAACGCACGGCCGTGACGATGTAGCGGTCCGGCTCGTGCTTGAAGCGCGAGTCACGGTAGCCGAAGGCACATTCCGATCGCGGCAGCGACAACGCACGCCGTTGCTGGCGGTCCCAGGCTTCCACCGACTCGATGAATTCGGCCACTTCGACCCCGTAGGCGCCGATGTTCTGGATCGGTGCAGCGCCGACCGTGCCGGGGATCAGGATCAGGTTCTCCAGGCCTGCGTATCCCTGCGCCAGCGACCAGCGCACAAAGTCATCCCAGCGCTCGCCGGCCGCCACGGCAATGCGCGTGGCATCCCCGTCCTCCTCGACCTTCACGCCGCGCGTGGCCATGACCAGCACCACGCCGTCGAAATCGCGCGTGAACAGCACATTGCTTCCTTCGCCCAGTACCTGCAATGGCAGGTCCCCGAAGGCGGGGTGGGCCAGGGCGTCCGGTAGGCGCGAAGCGTCATCCAGTTCGACCAGCCAGCGCGCACTGGCATCCACGCGCAGGGTGTTGCGGGCACGCAGCGAGGCGTTTTCGCTCACGCGATAGCCGCCCATGTCCACGCTCGATTGGTCGGGCTGCATCGGCAATCCTTCAGGCGGCGGTCGATCCGGGAGCGCGGCGAATCGCATCCACGCAGTCGCCGATCAGGCGCGGGCCGCGGTAGATCATGCCGGTATACAACTGCACCAGGTCGGCGCCGGCCGCCATGCGCCGGGCGGCATCCTCGCCGTCGAGGATGCCTCCCACGCCGATGATGGCCATCGAGGGGCCGACGCGTTCGCGCATGCCGGCAAGTACCTGCAGCGCGGCCTGGCGCAGCGGACGTCCGGAAAGCCCGCCTTCCTGCTGCGCATTGGGCGCGCCCTGCACCCCGCTGCGGTCCAGTGTGGTGTTGGTGCAGACCAGGCCGTCGATGCCGGTTTGGGTAACGACGCCGGCGATGGTGTCCATCTGCGACTGGTCCAGGTCGGGTGCGATCTTCAGCAGCATGGGCACCCGACGTCCGTGGCGGCCGGCCAGGGCTTCCTGCTCCTCGCGCAGGCGACTGACGAAGCCGTGCAGATTCTCCTTGTTCTGCAGCTCGCGCAAGCCCGTGGTGTTGGGAGAGGAAATGTTGATGGTCAGGTACGAGGCCAGCGCATAGGCGCGGCGCATGCAAACCTGGTAGTCCTCGAAGGCCTTGTCATTGGGAGTGTCGCGGTTCTTGCCGAGATTGATGCCGAGCACGCCCCGGTAACTGGAATGCTCCACATTGCGGACCAGCGCGTCGATGCCTGCGTTGTTGAAACCGAGGCGATTGATCACGGCTTCGTAGGAGGGCAGCCGGAACATGCGCGGTGCAGGATTGCCGGCCTGCGGACGCGGTGTCACGGTGCCGACCTCGATGAAACCGAAACCGAGTGCGGCCAGCGCATCGAGATACCGGGCATTCTTGTCCAGACCCGCGGCCAGTCCGACCGGATTGGGAAAATCGATGCCCAGCACCTGTGCCGGCAGCGGTTCAGGCGTTGTGGCGATGCGATGGGCGAATCCGCTGCGCTGTGCCACGCCCAGGCCATACAGGCTCAGGCCGTGTGCGGTCTCCGGGTCCAGGGCGAAAAGCAACGGACGGATCAGGTGATACATGGCGATCACTCCCTCAGCCGTTCAGCGATTGCCCGCCATCCACGCACAGGGTCTGCCCGGTGATCCACCCGGCCAGCGGCGAAGCGAGGAACAGGGCCACGTGCGCAATGTCTTCGGGTGTGCCCATCCTGCCGAAGGGGATCGCGTCCCGTGTCGCCTGGTATCGGGAAGGATCCTGCTTGTGCACGCGATCCCAGATGCCGTCGGGGAATTCGACCGATCCGGGCGCGATGGCATTGACGCGGATGCCTTTCGGGGCAAGCCTGAGCGCCTGGGAGCCTGTGTAGTGGCTCAGTGCCGCCTTCATTGCCGCATAGGGCGGCCCCTGCACGCGCGGGTGCAAGGCGGCGATCGAACTGGTGTGCAGGATGCTGGCGTGCGAAGAACGTTCCAGATACGGCATAGCCCTGCGCGAAGCGCGCACTGCGGCCATCAGGTCGACGTTGAAATCGGCGAGCCAGCTGGCATCGTCGTCGGCATCGAAACCGTAGCCGGATGCGTTGTTGACCAGCACATCGATGCCACCCAGGGTCTGTGCAGCAGCTTCGATCCATGCGGCGATGGCATCGGGCTCGGCCAGGTCGCAGGCATGCGTATGCACGGTGCCCCCGAATCCCGACAGGTCGCCGTCCAGGGTTTGCAATGTGTCGGGATTGCGTGCGCATACCGATACGGCGGCGCCGGCCTCGGCGAATTCCATGGCGATGCTGCGACCGATGCCCTTGCTGCCCCCGGCAATCAGGACTCGGTAGCCGGAAAAATCGAATGGAACATGCATGACGGGAATCCTGTAGTCAGGCGTTCATTGTAAACACCTTGTGCCCGGATACGCGCGCGCGGTCAGCGCATGCGAATGAGCCGGGCTGGAACCCGGCTCATTGGCGATTACTCCGTATCCGCCGATCCTCAGATCTCGAACTTGATGCCCTGGGCAAGCGGCAGCTCGGAAGACCAGTTGATGGTATTGGTCTGCCGGCGCATATAGGCGCGCCAGGCATCGGAGCCCGATTCCCGCCCGCCGCCGGTTTCCTTCTCGCCGCCGAATGCGCCGCCGATCTCGGCCCCCGAGGTGCCGATGTTGACGTTGGCGATGCCGCAATCGGAACCGGTGGCGGAAAGGAATTTCTCGGCGTGGCGCATGTTCAGCGTGAAGAAGGCGCTGGACAGGCCTTGCGGTACGCTGTTCTGCAGGGCGATGGCTTCGTCCAGGTCGGTGTACGGGATCACGTAGAGGATCGGCGCAAAGGTCTCGGTGCGCACGATCTCCGCGTCGCCCGGCAGGCCGGTGACGATGGCCGGGGTGACGAAATGGCCGGGACGGTCGAGCACCTTGCCGCCGGTGGCGACGGTGCCGCCGGCGGCTTTCGCCGTTTCCAGGGCCTTGCTGAAACGCTCCACCGAAGCCTGGTCGATCAGCGGGCCCATCAGGGTGGCCGGGTCGGTCGGGTCGCCGATCTTCGACTCGATCTGCTGGTAGGCCGCAACCAGCTTTTCGGTGACTTCGGCGGCGATCGACGCGTGCACGATCAGGCGTCGGGTGGAGGTGCAGCGCTGGCCGGCGGTGCCGACGGCGCCGAAGGCGATCGCCGGAATGGCCAGTTTCAGGTCTGCGGTCTCGTCCACGATCATGGCGTTGTTGCCGCCCAGTTCCAGCAGCGAGCGCCCCATGCGCTCGGCCACGCGCACGCCGACCTTGCGGCCGACCGCGCACGACCCGGTGAAGCTGATCAGGTCGACTCGCCGGTCGTCGACAAAGGTCTGCGCCAGTACGTTGCTGGCGTCGTTGAACAGGAAGAAGATCTCCGGGAAACCGCCGGCCTTGAGCGCCTCGTTGCAGATCTTCATGGTGGCGATGGCGGTCAAGGGAGTTTTGGGCGAGGGCTTCCAGATGCACACGTCGCCGCATACCGCCGCCAGCATGGCGTTCCAGGCCCACACCGCGACCGGGAAATTGAAGGCCGAGATGATGCCGACCACGCCCAGGGGATGCCACTGTTCGTACATGCGGTGACCGGGACGTTCGGAATGCATGGTCAGGCCGTACAGCATGCGGCTCTGGCCGACCGCGAAGTCGGCGATGTCGATCATCTCCTGCACCTCACCGTCACCCTCGGGCTTGATCTTGCCGTTTTCCAGGCTGACCAGTGAGCCGAGTGCATCCTTGTGCCGGCGCAGGGCCTCGCCACACAGGCGCACGGCTTCGCCACGCTGCGGTGCCGGGGTGGTGCGCCAGGTCTGGAAGGCCGCACGGGCGCGTTCGACGATGATCTCGTAATCGGTGGCGCTGGTACCGCGCACCTTGGCGATGACCTCGCCGGTGGACGGGTTGCTGACCTCGATCATGTCGGCGCTGGTGTCCTTCGACCAGGTGCCATGGCCGAGGAAGGTGCCGGAATTGACGTCGGAAAGGCCCAGGGCCTTGAGGATCTCGTGCGACATGCGTGCTCCTGCATTGAGGGGGCGAGCTGCCCCGCGCAAAACGGGCATTCTAGCAGAAGCCCCCTGGTGACCCGCTCCGCAAGCGGATGGTGACCCCGGCAGGATTCGAACCTGCGACCTGCCGCTTAGGAGGCGGCTGTTCTATCCAGCTGAACTACGGGGCCGTAGGGAGTGGCGGCAAACCGGCATTCTAGCCGCGAGCGGCAGCGAAACGGAAACCGGGTCAGGCGCCCAGGCCGGTTGCCTGGCGTGCCAGTGTCTCGATGGCGTGCCAGTCTCCCGCCTGCACGCGATCGCGTGGCGTCAGCCAGGAGCCACCCACGCAGACCACGTTGGGCAAGGCGAGGTAGTCGCGTGCATTACCGGGTTTCACACCGCCGGTGGGGCAGAAGCGGATGCCAGGCAACGGGCCGGACAGCGCACGCAGCATGGCGATGCCGCCTGCCGCCTCGGCGGGGAAGAATTTCTGCATGGTGTAGCCGTGTTCGAGCAGGAACATGGCTTCGCTGGCGCTGGCGGCACCCGGCAGAAGGGGAACGGAATGTGTCCCGGCAGCATCGAGCAATGCCGGCGTGCTGCCTGGCGACACGATGAAGGTGGCTCCGGCTTTCACGGCGGCACCCAGTTGCGTGCCGTCCAGCACCGTGCCGGCGCCGACCTGTGCGCCCTCGACTTCGGCGGCTATGGCCGCGATGGCATCCAGGGCGACTGGCGTGCGCAGGGTGACTTCGATCGCCGGCGTGCCCCCGGCCACCAGGGCGCGCGCCAGTGGCACCGCGTGCGAGAGGTCCTCGATCACGACCACCGGGACCACCGGCGCCAGGGCGAGGGTGGATTGGAGGCGGGCAGTACGTTCGTTCATGGCAGGTGGTTCCCCGGGAAGGACGGATCAGGCGTCGCCGGCATGGTGCCGGTCGACGGCGTCAAACACGCTGGCTCCGGCGTCGGCGGTACCGACGGCGTTGCGCATCAGGGCGAAGAGGTCTCGGCCCAGGCCCACATGATGGGCCGAAAGGTCGGCATGGATGGGTTTGCGTGCATCCCATTGCGCCGGGTCGACCTTCGCTTCCAGCACCCCGGCATCGGCATCGAGACGGATGATGTCACCGTCGCGCACCTTGCCGATAGGACCGGCGTCGACGGCTTCCGGGCTGACATGGATGGCAGCGGGTATCTTCCCGGATGCACCCGACATCCGGCCGTCCGTGACCAGCGCGACGCGATGGCCGCGCCCCTGCAGCACGCCGAGGGTGGGCGTGAGCTTGTGCAGTTCCGGCATGCCGATCGCGCGTGGGCCCTGGAAGCGGACGACGGCGACGAAGTCGCGGTCCAGTTCGCCGCGCTCGAAGGCGGCCCGGATCTCGTCCTGGTCGTGGAAAACCACCGCGGGGGCTTCGATGACGTGACGATCCTCGGGGACCGAGGACACCTTGATCACGGCGCGGCCCAGGTTGCCGGTGAGCACGCGCAGGCCGCCTTCGGGCTGGAACGGGTCATCGGCCGGGCGCAGGATGTGGGTATTGCCACTCGGGCCCGTTTCGGCCCAGGCCAGTGAACCGTCGGCGTCCAGCACGGGTGTTCTGCGGTAGGCGTCCAGCCCCTTGCCGTGCACGGTGGAGACATCGGCGTGCAGCAGGCCGGCGTCGAGCAGGCTGCCGATCAGGAAGGGCATGCCGCCGGCCTGGTGGAAATGGTTCACGTCGGCGTAGCCGTTCGGATAGACGCGCGCCAGCAACGGTGTAATGCGTGAAAGCGCGTCGAAATCCTCCAGCTCCAGCCGGATGCCCGCGGCAGCAGCGATGGCGACCAGATGCAGCAGGTGGTTGGTCGATCCGCCTGTGGCATGAAGACCGACCACACCGTTGACGATGCTGCGTTCGTCGATCACGTGGCCGGCCGGTGTGTAGTCGTCACCCAGGGCGGTGATCGCAAGCGCGCGTTCGACTGCGGCACGCGTCAGCGCATCGCGTAGCGGGGTGCCGGGATTGACGAAGCTCGAGCCGGGCAAGTGCATGCCCATGATTTCCATCAGCATCTGGTTCGAATTGGCGGTGCCGTAGAAGGTGCAGGTGCCGGGGGCGTGGTAGGAGCGGGCCTCGGCTTCCAGCAGGTCTTCGCGCGTGACCTTGCCCTCCGCGTACTGCTGACGGACCTTGGCCTTTTCCTCGTTGGGCAGGCCGCTCGGCATCGGACCGGAGGGCACGAAGACTGCCGGCAGATGACCAAAGTGCAGTGCGGCAATCATCAGTCCCGGCACGATCTTGTCGCAGATGCCCAGGTACAGCGCGGCATCGAACATGTCGTGCGAAAGCGCCACCGCGGCCGACATTGCGATCACGTCACGCGAAAACAGGCTCAGCTCCATGCCGGCCTGTCCCTGGGTGATGCCGTCGCACATCGCCGGGACACCGCCAGCGACTTGCGCCGTGCCTCCGGCTTCGCGTGCCAGGCGGCGGATCCGTTCCGGGTAGTGCTCGTAGGGCTGGTGCGCCGAGAGCATGTCGTTGTAGGCGGTGACGATGCCGATATTCGCGGTCACGTCACCGCGCAGGGCTGCCTTGTCCTGCGATCCGCAGGCGGCGAAACCATGGGCCAGGTTGCCGCAGGAGAGGTGGCGCCTTTTCGGGCCGTCACCTCGCGCTGCATCGATGCGTTGCAGGTAGGCGGTGCGTGTTGACCGGCTGCGCTCGACGATGCGTTCGGTGACTTCAATCAGGACAGGATGCATGCTCATGTTCGTTCTCGCTTGTGCGTGTGGCGATCCGGAGGGTGTCGCGTGGCGATGCCCCGGCCCTTCACGGGCACCAGTAGGCCTGGAGCCCGGGTGCGGCATCCAGCACGCTACCGATCGGGACACCCGAGCCGTGCACGGCATCGATCAGGACACGACGTTTGGTATCGCCTTCGATCTGCAGGTACAGCGCCCGGGCCTGGACCAGCACGGGCAGTGTCAGGGTGATGCGCGGTTCACCGGCTTCGGGTGCGCGCATCGGCAGCACCAGTTCGCCGCCCCTGGGGTCCAGTGCCGCATCGAGATGATCGCCACCGGGGAAGAACGATGCGGTATGGCCATCCTCGCCCATGCCCAGCACGGCGACGTCCAGCGGCCAGTCCAGCGATGCCAGGGTCCGGCTTACCGTGGCAAGACCGTCTTCCGGAGTGGGAAAATCGGCATACAGGGGTACGAAGCACGCTTGCGCGGCCTTGCCGAGCAGCAGGTTGCGCCGCACCAGTCCGGCATTGGCGCGTGGATGATCGGCCGGCACCCAGCGTTCATCGACCAGGGTCACCGTTACGCGGGACCAGTCCAGTTCGCGCTGCCCCAGTTGCTTCAGGAAGCGTTCGGGCGTGCGCCCACCGGACAGTGCGATCAGCGCATGCTGGCGTTGTGCGATGGCTGTCTGCAGGTCGTGCGCCACGGCGTCGGCCAGGGTGCTGGCCAGATGGCTGTCGTCTTCGCAGGAATTCCAGTGCATGGCTAGTCTCCGGTCCGTTGTGCCCTGGGCGGTCGGGATCGTATTCCGCCCGGCCGGGGCGGCATGGGATGGCGAAGCGCTGCGCCGTTCAATGGTCGTCGTCATGCCAGGTACGACCATCGCGTTCGATCAGTGCGACCGAGGCGCTCGGCCCCCACGTGCCTGCGGTGTAGGAGCGCGGGCTGTCGGGACTCTCCGCCCACGCGGCGAGGATCGGGTCGATCCATTTCCAGGCGGCTTCGACTTCATCGCGGCGCATGAACAGGGTCAGGTTGCCGCGCACCACGTCCAGCAGCAGACGCTCGTAGGCATCGGGTTGCTGCACCCCGAAGGCTTCGGCAAAGCTCATGTCCAGCGGCACCGATTGCAGGCGCAGGCCACCGGGGCCGGGATATTTGGCCATCATCCACAGTTTCACGCCCTCATCGGGCTGCAGGCGCAGGACCAGCTTGTTGGCGCTGATCCGTCCGCTGCTTTCGGCGAAGATGGAGTAGGGGATGTCACGGAAGTGGATGATGATCTCCGAGACCCGATGGGGCATGCGTTTGCCGGTGCGCAGATAGAACGGCACGCCGGCCCACCGCCAGTTGCACACCTGGGCCTTCAGGGCGACGAAGGTTTCGGTGTCCGAAGCGGGGCTGCCCAGGTCTTCCAGATAGCCAGGCACCGACTGGCCGTTGGCCGAGCCGGCGCGATACTGGCCACGCACCGTCACTTGCCCGGCATTGCCGGCATCGATGGTCTTGAGCGCGTGCAGCACCTTGAGCTTTTCGTCGCGCACGGTGTCCGCATTCAATGAGGCCGGCGGCTCCATGGCCACCATGCACAGCAATTGCAGCAGGTGGTTCTGCACCATGTCGCGCAGGGCGCCAGCATGGTCGTAGTACGGTCCGCGCTGTTCCACACCGACTGTTTCGGCCACGGTGATCTGCACATGGTCGATGTGTGCGGCATTCCACAGCGGTTCGAACAGGACATTGGCAAAGCGCAGGGCCAGCAGGTTCTGCACCGTTTCCTTGCCCAGGTAATGGTCGATGCGGAAGATCTGGTTTTCCGCAAACACCGCTCCGACCGCGTCGTTGATCTCGCATGCACTGGCCAGATCGTGACCGATCGGTTTCTCGATGACCACGCGGGAGCCTTCGCCATTCAGGCCGTGCTGACGCAGGCGTTCGCAGATGTCGACGAAGATGCCGGGGCTGGTTGACAGGTAGAACACCCGCACATGGTCTTCGATCGACTTGAGGTCCTGGGCGAAGTCCTCCCAGCCGGTGTCGCTGGTGGCATCGAGCGGGTGGTAGCTGACCATGCCGAGAAAGGCGTCGATGCGTGCGATGGCATCGTCCTCCTTCACGGCCTTGCGCAACGCTTCGCTCACCCTCTGGCGGTAGGTGTCGGTGCTTTGCTGCTCGCGCGCCACACCGATCAAACGGCATGGTGCAGGCAACTGGCCATCGAGAAAGCGCCGGAACATGGCCGGCAACAGCTTTCGCATGGCCAAGTCCCCGGTACCGCCGAAAATCACCAGGTCGAAGGCCACGACAGGCTTGGCATGCGTGATCACGGGAGTTCCTTGCAAGAGAGCAGGGCATTAGGATACCACTATAGGACCAGTGTCTGGCAATACCCGGACAAAGGCGGATATCTGCGAAACCTCTTGCCCAAGTGGTATTAGACTGGTATTTTCAGCGCATGGACAACGCCCTGCTTCATGCCTACCAGCGTCAGGCCGGAGACAGCCATGCCCCAGCCTACCTGCGCTTGCGGCGCGCGATACGCGGCAGCATCGAGGAGGGCCGGCTCGGTCCCGGCCAGGCCCTGCCCAGCGAACGCGAACTTGCACGCCGGCTCGAGGTGTCGCGGGTAACGATACGCAAGGCGCTGGCCGGGCTGGTCGAGGACGGGGTGCTGACCCAGCGGCACGGTGCCGGCACGTTCGTCGCCGAGCGCATCATTCGCCCGCTGTCGAAGCTGACCAGTTTCACCGGTGACCTGCGCGCGCGCGGCCTCAACCCGCGTTCGGTATTCATGGAACGCGAGATCGGCGAGGTGACACCGGAGGAAGCCATGGCGCTCAATCTTTCGCCCGGTGCCCTGGTAGTGCGTCTGTACCGGCTCCGATACGGCTCCGACGAGCCGTTGGCGCTGGAGCGCAGCGCCATACCGCAGGACATCGTTCCCGATCCGGAACGCATCGTCGACTCGCTCTACGAGGTGCTGGAGGCTCTGGGCTGCCGCCCCGTGCGTGCCTTGCAGCGTCTGCGTGCGGTCAATCTGAATGCCGAGCAGGCGCGACTGCTCGAAGTCCCCGTGGGCAGTGCCGGACTGGCACTGGAACGACGCACCTTCATCGCCGACGGGCGTCTGGCCGAGTTCACGCGCTCGTGGTACCGCGGCGATGCCTACGACTTTGTCGCCGAATTGCAGGACGAACCCTGAATCATGCCCCTCTCCCCCTTCCCCATTCGTACATGCTGGACATTCAATCCATGACCACCGCCTTCATCAACGGACGCATCCTTACCAACCACGGCCTGCAGCGCGGCTGCGCGGTACTGGTGGATGGTGACCGCATCACCGGCCTTGCGCTGCCTTCCGATCCGCGCGTGCGTGCCGCCCAGCGGCATGATCTGGACGGCGGTTACCTGCTGCCTGGATTCATCGACTGCCAGGTCAACGGCGGCGGCGGCGTGCTGTTCAATGACGTACCGACGCTGGAAGGCATCCGCACCATGGCCGCGGCGCATCGCCGGTACGGCACGACCGGTTTCCTGCCGACCCTGATCAGCGACGATCTGGAAACCATGCGTGCCGCGATTGCCGCAGTCGAGGAGGCCATCGCACTGAAGGTGCCGGGGGTGCTCGGCATCCACATCGAAGGCCCGTACCTGGCCCCGGATCGCAAGGGTGTGCACGATGCACGCAAGTTCCGCGAACCCACCGGGGAGGAACTGGACCTGTTCGCCTCGCTGAGCAACGGCATCGTGCTGCTGACACTGGCGCCCGAACGGGTGCGGCCGGAAACGATCCGTCGCCTGCGCGAGGCGGGCGTCATCGTCGCCGCCGGACACACCGCAGCAGACTACGCCACCATGCGCACGGCGCTGGATGCCGGCGTGCGCGGTTTTACCCACCTGTTCAATGCCATGTCCCCGTTCACCAGCCGCGAGCCAGGCGTGACGGGCGCGGCGCTGGAGGATCCCGACAGCTGGTGCGGGCTGATCGTGGACGGCCATCATGTGCACCCGGCCAGTTTGCGCGTGGCTATCGCGGCCAAGGCAAAGGGCAGGATGATGCTGGTGACCGACGCCATGCCGCCAGTAGGGAGCGCCAATGCTTCTTTCACACTCAACGGCGAGACGATCACCGTTCGTGACGGTATCTGCCGCACCGCCGACGGGGTACTGGCCGGATCGGCCCTGGACATGGCCAGCGCGGTGCGCAATTGCGCCAGCATGCTGGACATGCCGGTCGATGAAGCGGCGCGCATGGCGTCCACCTATCCGGCCGCGTTCCTCGGTCTATCCGCGGACCGTGGACACATCAGTGCCGGTGGTCGCGCCGACCTGGTGGTACTCGATACCGAGCTTGAGGTGCGCGAGACCTGGATCGGCGGCGTCGCGCATTCCTGACAGGTGCAGTGACAATCGAGACCGCTGGGGGCGTGTCATGCAGTCGTGCGGTGGCCCGTGGTCGATGGCTTCATTTGAACATCACACCCGGACGGCCGAGCAGGATGATCATGGTGCCAACCAGGCATAGTCCCGCTCCGATCAGGTCCCACCGGTGCGGTGCCTGCCCCTCGACAATCCACAGCCAGATCAGGGATGACACGATGTAGATGCCGCCATAGGCGGCGTACGCGCGACCTGCAAGGTTCACATCGATACGTGTCAAAAGGACGGCAAACAGCACCAGCGATACCAGGCCGGGCACGATCCACCATAGGGTTCGATGCATGCGGATCACGGCCCAGAAGGCGAAACATCCGGCAATCTCGAATCCCGCTGCTGCTGCGTAGACCAGCAGCATCCGCGCTGTTTCTCCGGATACGGTCATGAATGATCCGTTTGCAGCGACAGCCCCTCGGCCAGCCAGGCCTTCTTGCCGCCTTCGTAATGATAGATGTGGCGATAACCGAGACGCTTGAGTCGTTCGGCAGACAGGCCTGCGCGTTTGCAAGTTTCACTGGCGCAGTAGACCACGAGTGTGACGTCCTTGTCGGGGAAACGGCCGGGAGCCAGGTCCAGGATGTTGTCCGAGGGCAGATTGACGGCTCCGGGCAGGTGGCCTTTGGCAAAGATCGACCCAGGCAGGGTGTCGATCAGTACGAAGTCACGGGATTGCCGAATCCATCGCTTCAAGGTGTCTGTATCCAGGGGATGACTCATGGATGACCTCCGGTCAGACGGATGCTGCCCGATGGGGGATGAATGTTTCGAGTAGCCACAGGAACAGGCCGAACAGAAGCGGTCGTGCCAAAAGCGTTTGCGCGAAGGCCAGTGACGGAGGTTCCGGGAAGGGTGACACGCCGGTCTTCAACAGCACGACCATGATGACGGCGGTCAGAATGGAAACGCCCAGTCCAATTCCGATGGCACCTGCCCATGAACGTCCTGGGTCCTGCTTTGCGTGTGTGGATGTCATCGTGAGAGTCTCCGGGGTGGAAGTGTTTCCAGCGAAAGGGGGAAGTCCGCTTTCCGATTGCCTGTGCCTGAACATCGTGGGCCGCAGTTCTGTTCAGCATCCGTGCAGCAGGCACCCACCAGGTAGTCAGTGATATCCCGCAAGGCATCGAACATGGCCGCATAGAAGATGAACTGGCCATTGCGCCACGAATGAAGCAGTCCGGCATGCGCCAGTTTTTGCAGATGGAACGTGAGTGCGCTGGATGTGATGTCCAATGGTTCACCCAGCCGACCGGCGGGCAACCCTTCCGGGCCGGTTTTTACCAGCGCGCGAACGATGGCCAGGCGGGCCGGGTGCGCCAGGGCTGACAGCTTGCGGGTCATGTCGAGATCGTCATGCATGATTCAATATTACAATAGTAAATGAAATATTAAAACAAAGGATTGCGAATGCACTGATACCGCGCCGACACGGCTACGGTGTCCACTGTCACGCCGGTGATGCGGGAAGCTTGTCCGTATGCGCCGCCAGCCCGTACGGGCGGTGGGCATGTGCCAGAATGGTGCATGGGCACATTGCGAGGGGCCGCCATGAAAGCAATCGGCTTGCTGGTGTTGGCCGCCGCCTTGATGGCAGCCACGATCGGCTGCACGGCCCGGCAGCTTTATGCAGGCGGGCAGGCGTGGCAGCGCAACGAATGCTTCCGGCAGGTCGATCCACGCCAGCGCGAGCAGTGCCTGCAGCGTACCCGGGTGCCATTCGACCAGTACGAAAGCGAGCGCAAGGCAGACAGCGAACGCACGCAATCGGGTCCTCCATGAGCCCATCCCGGGCCGGCTCGCCCCGGCTGCGGCGTGTCACTGGCGGTTGAAATGACATCGGCCCCGCAGTTGCCTGCGGGGCCGATGCATGGCGTATCCAGAAACAGCCGGGTCTTTCAGAATCCGGCGGCCATGCCGGCGGGGCGGCGCCGGTCGTTGGCACCTTCCAGCAAACCGGTGTGCGGGTTGACCAGGATGGCCTCGTCCGCGCCCCATGAACGCACCACCTTGAAACGGTAGCCCATCTTTTCCAGCGCCTCGCGGGTCGTGTCGGTCAGCAGCCCCGGCTCGACAAACACGAGATCCGGATACCACTGGTTGTGCACCCGCGGCGCATCGACCGACTGCTGCATGTTCATGCCGAAGTCGATCACGTTGAGCATGCTCTCCAGCGTGGTCGAGATGATGGTCGAGCCACCTGGGCTGCCGGTCACCATGAACAGCTTGCCCTGGTGCAGCACGATGCTGGGCGACATGGAGCTCAGCGGCCGCTTGCCCGGCTCGACCTGGTTGACCTTGCCCTGCACCAGGCCGAAGGAGTTGGGCACGCCCGGCTTGGAGGTGAAGTCGTCCATCTCGTTGTTGAGGAAGAATCCGGTATTGCCGGCGATCTGCCCAAGGCCGTAAAGGTAATTGATGGTGTAGGTGATGCTGACCGCGTTGCCCTTGGGGTCGACGATGGAGAACTGCGTGGTGTGCATGCCCTCGACCGGTCCCAGGCTGCCCTTGATCTGACTGGATGGCGTGGCCTTGTCCGGATCGATGGTGGTGCGAAGTTTTGCAGCATGTGCCGGCGAGAGCAGCTTCGCGATCGGGTTGTGCACGAACGCCGGGTCGCCGAGATAGGTATTGCGGTCAGCGAAGGCGCGGCGCTCGGCTTCCACCAGGTAGTGAATGGCCTTGACCGAACCGTATCCCCAGCGCGACATCGGGTAGGGCTTGATGATCTGCAGGATCTCGCAGATGGTCGTGCCGCCGGAGCTGGGCGGCGGCGAGGACATGATGGTGAAACCGCGGTATTCGCACTGGACCGGCTTGCTCCATTGCACCGTGTAGTCGGCGAAATCCTTCATGCTCAGCAGGCCGCCGTTATTCTCGCTGGCCTTGACCACCGCCCGGGCGATCGAGCCCCGGTAGAAGGCGCGCGTGCCGCCCTTGGCAATCAGCTCCAGGGTGTGTGCCAGTTGCGGTTGCACCAGACGGTCGCCGGCCTGATAGGGCTTGCCATGGTTGAGGAAGATCTTCGCGACATTCGGGTACTGCGCGAAATCCTTGCTGCGCGTGTGCAAAATGTTGACATCGCCCTGCCGCAGTATGAAGCCGTCACGCGCCAGCTTGATGGCCGGGGCCATGACCTGTTTCAGACTCATCGTGCCGTACTTCTTCAGCGCCGCGTTCAGGCCCATCACCGTGCCCGGGACGCCCACGCCAAGGTAGGTGTGCGTGCTGCGGCCCTTGACCACATTGCCCTGGGCGTCCTGGAAAATGGTCGGCGTGGCCTTCAGCGGGGCCTTTTCGCGAAAGTCCAGGAACACGGTCTTGCCCTTGGCCAGGTGCAGCACCATGAATCCGCCGCCGCCGATATTGCCGCAGCACGGATGCACCACGGCCAGCGCGTAGCCGACGGCTACCGCCGCGTCCACGGCGTTGCCGCCCTGCTTGAGGATATCCACGCCAACGCGGGTGGCCAGATGCTGCGCTGTGACGACCATGGCATGTCGGGCCAGTACCGGCCTTGCCGCGGCGAGCTGGGCGCGGGTGGTGGGTGGGGCGGTGGCATCCAGTGCCTGCTGGGGAATCGAATGCCTGTTCTGTGGTGTGCTGGAGGCGAACGCGACCGACATCGCCGCGCACGACACGAACACGGCGAATGCGAGGAAAGCTTTGCGCATGGCTGGATCTCGTTGTGCGGGTGTGGGGGAGGGGACGTTGTTGCCGGATCACCATAGCATCGTTCGCGAGCATGTGTCCCCATGCAGAAGATGCCTGGCGGGGTGGCTTGCGTGTGGGCTTTCCCGACATCCCCCTGACATCCGGATCCACAGGATGGATGCCGTTGAACCTGCAGGTGGCTACCTGGTACACCGTTTGGAAAGGCAGCCAGATGGCCTGCGCCGATGCATCTGCGTGCAGACACAATGCGTAGACGGAATCAGAACATCCTCAACGTTCGTGTATGGGTTGAGAAAAATGAGCATACGCCGCTCGGGGACCTTCGTCGGATTTCTTCTGCTCGCCTTCATGGCCGGCTTCATCGGCAGCCGGTTTGCTCCCGGCCTCTGGTATGCGCAGCTGGCCAAACCGCCATTCAATCCTCCCGACTGGGTGTTTGCTCCGGTGTGGTCGATGCTGTTCGCAATGATGGGTGTGGCGGCGGGGCGGGCCTGGCTGCGTGGCGGCAGGAACCGGCCCATAGGCTTGTGGCTGGTCCAGCTGGTGTTCAATGCGGGATGGTCGTGGCTGTTCTTCGGGCTGCGCAGGCCGGATCTGGCGCTGCTGGAGATCGTCGTGCTGCTGTCGTTGATCGTGGCCACCGCCGTTTCGTTCTGGCGGATCGATCGTCTGGCCGGCGTGCTGATGGTGCCCTACGCGGCATGGGTGGCATTCGCCGGTGTGCTCAATGCCGCCTTGTGGATGCTCAACCGGACTATCTGATCAGTTGCCGGAGCCTTTCCAGGCCTGCACGGCATGCACGAAACCCAGGCAGTCGCGGTAGCAGTTGTACATGGGCACCGGGGCGACACGGATCACGTCCGGTTCACGCCAGTCGCCGATCACGCCATGCGCGGTCAGATGCTCGAACAGGGCACGCCCGCGATCGCGCCCGCCGTGTACCCGCAGGGAAAGCTGGGCGCCTCTGCGCGCGCTCTCGCGTGGTGTGAGTACCTCGAGCGTATCGGCAAGTTCGTGTTCGACCAGCCATTCCAGGTAGCCGGTGAGGCGCTCGGACTTGGCGCGCAGGGCCTGCATGCCTGCCTGATGAAACAGTTGCAGGGAAATACGCAGGGGCACCAGTGCCAGTATCGGCGGATTGGACAATTGCCAGCCTTCCGCGCCCGGCGTCGGGTCGAAATGCGGATCCATCCGGAAGCGGGTGGCCTTGTCGTGTCCCCACCATCCGGCAAGACGCGGGCGATTGGTGCGCGCGTGACGCTCATGCACGAATGCACCGCCCACGGCGCCGGGGCCGCCGTTGAGGTATTTGTAGTGGCACCACACCGCGAAATCTGCGCCGCTGTCATGCAATGAAAGCGAAATGTTGCCGACGGCATGTGCCAGGTCGAATCCGACCATGCATCCGCGCGCATGTGCGATGCGCGTGATGGCCGCCAGGTCGAAGGCCTGTCCGGTGCGGTACTGAACGCCGGGCCACATCACCAGAGCGATATCATCGCCGTGTTCGTGCAGGACGTGCTCGATCGCCTGCATGGATACGGTACCGTCGGGCTCGTCGGCTTCCAGTTCGATCAGCGCCTGGTCCGGATCGTGGCCATGAAAGCGGATCTGCGATGCCACGGCATAGCGGTCGCTCGGGAAGGCGCCGGCTTCGATCAGGATCTTGTGGCGTTCGCGGGTGGGCCGGTAGAAGCTGACCATCATCAGGTGCAGGTTCACGCTGAGCGTGTTCATGGCCACCACTTCGCTCATCGAGGCGCCCACCAGTTCGGACAGGTGCTCGCGGACGTATTCGTGGTAGTCCATCCACGGCAGTCGGCCCTTGAAGTGACCCTCCACGCCCAGTTCGCCCCAGTAATCCAGCTCATCGTTGATCGCCTCGCGCACGCCGCGCGCCTGCAGGCCCAGCGAATTGCCGCAGAAATAGAGCGTCAGGCCATCGCCATGCGGCGGAATCAGGAATTGCTCGCGATAGGCGCGCAGCGGGTCATCGCGATCGGCCTGTTCGGCCCATGCGGGGGAGGCGTCGTATGGATTGTTCATGGGAGGGGTCCGAAGAAAGGGTGCCCGGATTTGCGTGTCATGCCTGCGCCTCTGGCGTTTCGGTCTTGAACCGGTTCAATGACAGGCCCAACCATTCCAGCGCGGTGCCGTGCATCAGGCGTGCGCGCGATTCGGCATGCAGATCCAGCGCCTCGATGCCCGAGCCGGGTGACTGTTCGCCCAGCGGGAAGGGGTAGTCGGTGCCCAGCATGACGCGGTCGTGCCCGACCACCTGCAGCAGGTAATCCAGCGCCTGCGGGTCATGCACGCAGGAATCGAAATACAGGCGGGGGAAGTACTCGCGCGGATTGCGCGCATTGCGTTTGGCGACCAGGTCCGGACGCACGTTGAAGCCGTGCTCGATGCGTCCGATGGTGAACGGAAAGCTGCCGCCGCCATGCGCGAACATCACGCGAAGCTTCGGCAGGCGCTCCAGTACCCCGCCGAAGATCAGGCTGCAGGCCGCGCGCGACTGTTCGGCGGGCATGCCCACCAGCCACGGAAGCCAGTAATCGGGCATGGTGTCGCGACCCATCATGTCCCACGGATGCACCATGATCGCGGCGCCCAGGTCGGAGGCAGCCTCGAAGAAGGGAAACAGCTCCGGCGCGTCGAGATTCCAGTCATTGCAATGCGAACCGATCTGCACGCCGGCCAGATTGAGCTGGTCCATGCATCGCTCCAGCTCGCGGACGGCGAGGTTGGGAGACTGCAGCGGCACCGTGCCGATGCCGATCACATGGCGTGGGTGGTCGCGACACAATGCGGCGCAGTGGTCATTGAGAAAGGCGTGCAGTTCCAGCGCCTGGCTGCCGCGCGCCCAGTAGGAGAACAGCACCGGTACGGTGGAAATCACCTGAACGTCCACGCCGTGTCTGGCGTAGTCGGCGATGCGCGTTTCCATGTCGAAGGCCGAGGGCCACACCTGGCGAAAGAACTTGCCGCCACGGTAGATGCGGTGGTATCCGCCCGAGTGCGTCATCACCGGAAAACGCGGTTCGGCGTATTTTTCTGACAGGTTGGGCCAGTCCCGCGGCAGGATGTGGCTGTGGGTGTCGATCTTCAGCATGACGCGAGTGTAGAGGCAGTCCGCAGGTGACGCACCTCGTCAGCGAACCGTCCAGAGCACATGGCAGGGGTCAGTGTTTGGAGGAAGGGGGCTTGGCGCCTTTCTCGAACTGCACGGTCATCGGGGAAAAACTTTTCAGGAAAGCCTGGAAGGCGCCGCGATACCGGGCTGTCTGGGCAGGGGAGAGGGTGCTCAGCGCGACGATGAAATAGGCCGTCGGGCCCTTGATGTATTCCACCAGTTCGTCGCGATCGCCGGAGTCATGCTCAAAATGGACCAGACGGCGTGTCGCGGACACGGTCCTGACTTTGCCGACATGCATCGGAGGCTGCCGCACATTTGCCTTGCGGGACTTTGCATCACGATTCACGGCAGTTTCGATGTCGCCCTTGACGAAGTCATCGAGGCCGTCGTGTCCCAGACTGGAGACCGTCACGTACATGATTGTCTTTAGGGCTTGCGGCGATTCGTTGGAGGGCCAGAGCGTGAACACGGTGGACTGCAGGGCCTGGTCGCCGCAGGCAGCCAACCAACCCTTGGGCGCCTCGGCCATGAAGGCCCAGTTGTCACCGTAGACGATGAAGCACGAACCGTGTCCGGCAATGGCTACGGACGATGCCGGTGTGGTCGTAGCCGCAGCCGCAGGCGGAGCTGCCAGGGCGAGTATGGCGATGAGTGCGAACATGGACATGCGCGTCATCCTGCGCGGAGACCGGAGCCCAGCTTATATGCCATCACCGCCGGCCGACAGTACCGACCGGGCGGTACTGTCAGGCGCGGCCGGCGAATTCCCCGGTCAGGGTGTTGACCGTCACACGCTCGCCGACGCTGATGTATTCGGGCACCTGGATCTCCAGTCCGGTTTCCAGCGTGGCCGGCTTGGCACGCTTGGTGGCGCTGGCGCCCTTGAGTTCGGGCGCGGTGTCGGTCACCGCCAGGCTCACCGTGGCCGGCACCTGCAATCCCACAGGCACCTCGTCGATCAGTTGCACGTAGCAGTGCTCCAGCCCGTCGCAGATGTAGCCGGCGTAGTCACCGACCAGTTCCGGCGCCAGCAGGTACTGGGTGAAGTCTTCGGCATCCATGAACACGTAGGCCTCGCCGTCCCGGTAGGAATAGTTGGCCTGGCGGCGCAGCAGCTCCACTTCCTTCAGGTCATCGTCGGCGCGCAGGCTGAGGTCGAATTTCTGCGCGCCGGGCACCGAGTACATGGTGAAGCGGAACGTGACGTTGCCGCCACGTGCGGTGGGAGCGCTGCGCTCGATGTCGCGGATCTGGTAGACCGTGCCGTTGTACTCGACGACGTTGCCGCGCTTGATGTCGGATGCTTTCATGGATGCACCGGAAGTGGGAAATGGAAAATCGGGACCGGGAAGAGCGGGGTGTGCGGAGGATAGGGCGATTTGCGGCCCTGTCCCATTCACGGATCCACCGCTACTTGGGTTGCAAACGCACCGCGCCGTCGAGTCGTATGGTTTCCCCGTTGATGTAGCGGTTGACCAGGATGAAGGCGGCAGTCTCGGCAAATTCTTCCGGCTTGCCCAGCCGCGAGGGGAAGGGAATCGATGCCGACAGCGATGTCTGTACCGCCTCCGGCATGCCGTCGACCATCGGCGTCCAGAAAATACCCGGGGCGATGGTGGCCACGCGGATGCCGAAGCGCGCCAGCTCGCGCGCCATCGGCAGCGTCATGCCGACCACGCCACCCTTCGATGCCGAGTAGGCAGCCTGTCCGATCTGCCCTTCGTAGGCAGCCACCGATGCGGTGTTGACGATCACCCCGCGTTCGCCGTCCTCGCCCGGTTCGTTGTGCTGCATCAATGCGGCGGCCGACTTGGCCACGTTGAAGCTGCCGACCAGGTTCACCATCACGGTAGTCGAGAAGTTGGACAGCGGCATCGGCGCCTCGCGTCCGAGCACGCGTCCGGCACCGAGAATGCCGGCGCAGTTGATGACGGCATTGAGACCGTCCATCGCCCCCCTTGCCGCGTCGAGGTTGGCTGCCACGCCATCCTCGGAGGTCACGTCGGTGCGGTAGAACTGCGCGGCCTCGCCCAGTTCGCCAGCCGCCTGCCGGCCTTTTTCGTCATTGACGTCAAACAGTGCGACCTGTGCGCCGTTGCCGACCAGGAGGCGGGCCACGGCGTGGCCGAGGCCGGACGCGCCGCCGGTGATGACGGCCTTGATGTTCTTCAGTTCCATGGCGATGCCTTGTTGTCAAAGCTGCCATTTTACCTGAGCAAATGGTTCTGGAGAAAAGCGTTTCGTCCGGCTGGCACCGGCCGAGTTCATTTTCTGCTTGTCCAAGAAAACGAACCAAAAGAAGGACACCCCGGCGTACGCGCCTTCCGGCCCTGTGGGCCGAAAGGTCCGCTCCGGGTTCCGGGGGTTCGCCGACAGCACATCCTGTGCTGGCGGCGAACGGGCGCACATCCGTGTGCGCCCCCCTGCGGGCCT
>Ga0256829_1000157_pt1 | contig 86946 bp, 88 predicted proteins | sample 131447metaG_FD_185979 | JGI IMG/M metagenome (GOLD analysis project Ga0256829, IMG submission 185979) | Hydrothermal vent microbial communities from Lau Basin, Pacific Ocean - 131-447 | ecosystem: Environmental > Aquatic > Marine > Hydrothermal vents | place: Pacific Ocean: Lau Basin | collected... | reverse complement strand
CGATGTCGGCTCATCACATCCTGGGGCTGTAGCCGGTCCCAAGGGTATGGCTGTTCGCCATTTAAAGTGGTACGCGAGCTGGGTTTAGAACGTCGTGAGACAGTTCGGTCCCTATCTGCCGTGGGCGTTGGAGACTTGAGGGGATCTGCTCCTAGTACGAGAGGACCGGAGTGGACGTACCTCTGGTGTACCGGTTGTCACGCCAGTGGCACCGCCGGGTAGCTAAGTACGGAAGGGATAACCGCTGAAAGCATCTAAGCGGGAAGCCCACCCCAAGATGAGGTCTCCCTGGACCCTTGAGGTCCCTGAAGGGCCGTCGAAGACGACGACGTTGATAGGCCGGGTGTGGAAGCGCAGTAATGCGTGCAGCTAACCGGTACTAATTGCCCGTGAGGCTTGACCATATAACACCCAAGCAGTCCGGGTGTTGCGTTCCGGGCGGAACGCGGTCGAATGCGCATACCCTGCGCCTTGCAACTCTCCGAAATTTGCGGGGATCGGCACGCCGAGAGGCACCGGTCCCCGGCAGCCGGTTTGCCTGGCGGCCATAGCGAGCGGGAACCACCCGATCCCATTCCGAACTCGGAAGTGAAACCGTTCAGCGCCGATGATAGTGTGGGGTCTCCCCATGTGAAAGTAGGTCACCGCCAGGCATTTCACACCAACCCCGTGGAGCGATCCACGGGGTTTTTTTTGGAGCCGCCCATGGGGAGCCCCTGCCGCGCTGCGCGCGGGGGCCGCTCGCGGGGCTCGCGGTCCGGGGCGGCCCGCAAGTCGGGCCGCCCGCTCGCCGGGGCGAAGCTCCACCGGAGCTTCGCCCATTCCCGGCTCGCCCCCATGTGAAAGTAGGTCACCGCCAAGCATTTCACACCAACCCCGTGGAGCGATCCACCGGGTTTTTTCTTGGAGCCGCACATGGGGAGCCCCTTCCGCGCTGCGCGCGGGGGCCGCTCGCGGGGCTCGCGGTCCGGGGCGGCCCGCAAGTCGGGCCGCCCGCTCGCCGGGGCGAAGCTCCACCGGAGCTTCGCCCATTCCCGGCTCGCCCCCATGTGAAAGTAGGTCACCGCCAGGCATTTCACACCAACCCCGTGGAGCGATCCACGGGGTTTTTTCTTGGAACCGCACATGGGGAGCCCCTTCCGCGCTGCGCGGGCGCTCGAAAAATAAACTCAGCAACATTAGGTTAGCGGGTCACACACACCGGCTATACTTTTCCCGACAGGCGGGCTCAAGGTGCCCGCGCGCCACGCGTGCCGGCCCCACGGCGGTCCCGCAGGCGAGGGGGTGAGGATGATCATCAGTACCACGGACCCGATCACCGGGGCCGAAGTACCGGATCCCGAGCACCATCCGTTCGTGATCGAAGGCGAAGGGGAGAACGCGGTGAAGATCTACTTCGAGAGCGAGGAGACCCGGCGGGCCTACCTCGAGATCGAGGTGGAACACCCCGGCAAGGACTTCGAGCACAATCTGGACAATCCGGCGCCGATGGCCGGCGATCGACCGCCGGCGCGCTGACGCACGGCCGCGGGACGCGGTGGGCGGGACTCCGCGAATTTCGGGGTGCGCGATTCGCGCGCGCCCTTTACAGGCCTGTACGTCGCCGTATCATCTCCCCATGTCCAAGCCGTACGCCGAGTCATGCGATCAGAACCGCGAGCCGATCCTTGCGGTGCTGCGCGAGGTCCTCGCCGGCCGCGCCGAGGTCCTCGAGATCGGCAGCGGCACCGGCCAGCACGCGGTCTTCTTCGCCGCCCACCTGCCCCAGGTGATCTGGCACACCAGCGACCTGCCGCAATGCCACCCCGGGATCCGCGCCTGGCTCGATGAGGCGCGGCTGCCTAACGTCCGCGAGCCGGTGGCGCTCGACGTGGCGCAGCTCCCGTGGCCGGTAGCGTCCGCCCCGGCGATCTTCAGCGCCAACACCGCGCACATCATGTCGTGGCACGCCGTCCGCCGGATGTTCGAGGGCGCCGGGCGTGTGCTCGAACCCGACGGCGTGTTCTGTCTCTACGGGCCCTTCGCGGAGGGCGGGCGCCATACCAGCCCGGGAAACGCCCGCTTCGACGCTTGGTTGCGCGCCCGCGACCCGGAGAGCGGCGTACGCGACCTCGATGCGCTCGACCGCCTGGCGCTGGAGCACGGACTGCAACGCGTCGCCCGTTACCCGATGCCCACGGACAACCGGATCGCGGTGTGGCGCAAGCCGGCCGCCGCGTCGTGACGGGGCGCCCGGATCCGGCAGGCCGTGCCCCGCTGCCTTCGAGCCGATCGGCGGCGATGACCGAGGCGCTGCCGTACCGCCTGATCCGCCTGCTCGCGGACGGTCGCTTCCATTCCGGGGAGGCCCTCGGCGCCGTCGCGGGCGTCAGCCGCGCCGGAATATGGAAGGCCGTTCGCCGGTTGCACGACCTCGGGCTCGAGGTCGACGCCGTGCGCGGGCGCGGCTACCGCCTCACCGAGGCGCTGGACCTCCTCGACGAGGCGGCGATCCTCGCCGCCCTGGGCGCGGACGGGGCCCGCCGCATCGCGCGCCTCGAACTCCTCCCGGTCGTGGATTCGACCAACCGCAGGTTGATGGAGGCGGCGCGGGGCGACGCCCCCTCCGGCTCGGCATGCCTCGCGGAGATGCAACGCGAAGGGCGCGGCCGGCACGGGCGCACGTGGGTCTCCCCGTTCGCCGCCAACCTCTATCTGTCGCTGCTCCGGCGTTTCGCCGCCGGCCCGGCCGCGCTCGGCGGCCTGAGCCTGGTGGCGGGCGTGGCCGCCGTCGCCGCGCTCGGCGACCTCGGGATCGGCGGGATCGGCCTCAAGTGGCCGAACGACCTCGTGTGGAACGGGCGCAAGCTGGGCGGCATCCTGGTGGACGTCGCCGGTGAGGGCGCCGGCCCCAGCCACGCGGTCGTCGGGATCGGCATCAACGTGGCCATGCCGGCCGCGGCCGGCGAGCGGATCGGGCAGCCCTGGATCGATCTCGGCGCGATCACCGGCACGCGGGTGGGCCGCAACGCGCTGGCCGGTGCGCTCCTGGCGCGCCTGTCCGAGGCCCTGGAACGGTTCGCCGCACTGGGATTCGAGCCCTTCGCGGAGCAGTGGCGGCGGCTCGACGCCGTGGCGGGGCGGGTCGTGGACCTGCACCTGCCGGACGGCGTGGTGAGCGGGATCGGCGCGGGGGTGGACGCGCAAGGCGCGCTGCTGCTGCGGGTCGGCGGGCGGCGCGCGCGTTTCACCGCCGGGGAACTGCGCTTGCGGGTGCGCACGTGAAACTGGTGGTCGACGCCGGCAACAGCCGGATCCGCTGGGCCGAGGCCGGATCCGGCGACCTGCGTGGGCACGGCGGGGAGGCCCATGACGGCGGCGCGCGCCTGTCCGAACTCCTCGACCGGGCATGGTCGCCGCTGCCGAGGCCGGAGGCGGTCGTCGTCGCCAACGTCGCAGGCGCGGACTTCGGGCGGCGGCTGGCCGGGTGGACCGCGGACCGTTGGGGGCTCGAGCCGGAATTCGTCGTGCCCGGCCACAATGCCTTCGGCGTCGTGAACGCCTACCGCACTCCGGAGCGCCTCGGCGCCGACCGCTGGGCGGCGCTAATCGCCGCGCGCCGTCGCTTCCCCGGCGCCGCCTGCATCGTCGACTGCGGCACGGCGCTCACCGTCGACGTGCTCGCCGCCAGCGGGGAGCACCTTGGGGGCATCATCGTGCCGGGCGTGCGGCTCATGCGCCGCGCGCTCGTCGACGGCACCCAGGGGATCCCCGACGAGCCCGATGGCGAGGTCTCGCTGCTCGCGCGGGATACGCGCGATGCCGTCACCGGTGGTACCCTCTACGCGGCGGTCGCGCTGATCGACCGCGTCGTGGCCGATGTCGCCGACGAACTCGGCCCGGAACTGGTGCCGGTCATCACCGGCGGCGACGCCCCGCGCGTCCTGCCGCTGCTGCGCAACCGCTTCCGCCACCTGCCCGACCTGGTGCTCGAGGGGCTCGCGGTCATTGGAGGAGAGGGATCGTGAGGGTGTTGTTTCTGGCGCTGCTGCTGGTGAACGTCGCGTTCTTCGCCTGGGAGTACCGCCACCCCGAGGCGCCCCCGGCCCCCGTCGCCGCGACCGAGCCGGGCGTGCCGACCATCCAACTGCTCAGCGAACGCCCCCCGCAGCCGGCGGCGGCACCGGCACCGGCCGCCAAGCCGGCGCCCGCCGCAACGCCCAAGTCCAAACCCAAGCCGGGCGCCGCCGCGGCGGGTGCGTCCGCAAACGGTCCCTGACCCGCGCGAGGCCCTTCGCCGCGGGCGTTTGTGGCCCGAGTTGTGGTTTTCTACAATGCGGGGGCCATCCTTGCCGCACGCTGGCGTAGCTCAGTTGGTAGAGCAGCGGATTTGTAATCCGCCGGTCGGGGGTTCGAATCCCTTCGCCAGCTCCACTTCGGCCGAACGGGCCGTGACTCGGCGCCTCGTTGGATGGGGTTGGGGTCCGCCGCGCGTCCAAGCGCAGTGGCGCGCCCGACCGGGCCCGGCGGCCATTCGCCGGGTGAGCCGCGCTTACAAAATTTTACCTTCCTTCTAACGCAAGCTTGCGTACGATCGGTTAGCCTGGGCGACAGCAATGCCTTGGAGTGCCGGTTCGAGATGCGGTTGCAAAGCCGGCCGATGGCGGCGGGCGCGATCTCAGGCCTCCACCCACTGGCCGCCTGGGTGTGCGACCCTCGCATATGAAGACATCGCAACGATCCACCGACCCGCGTGTAGTGCCGGGTAGGCGCCGCTGGGTCTGGGTGCTGGCCGCGGCGGCGGTGGGCGCGCTGTCGTGGTGGGCGCTCGGCCATGTCGGTCGCGGCCGCGAGGGCCGCGCCGCGCGCACGCTGTCCCCGCTGCCCGTTACCGCCGCGACCGCACAGACACGGGTCATGCCGGTGTGGCTCACGGCACTGGGCACGGTCACGCCGCGCAGGCTGGTGAACGTCATGCCACGGGTCTCGGGTCTGCTCGAGAGGGTCGACTATCACCAGGGCGGGATGGTCAAGGCGGGGCAGTTGCTGGCGGTTATCGACCCGCGGCCGTTCCGGATCGCAGTCGAACAGGCCCGGGCGCAGGTCGAGCAGACCGCGGCCCAACTGGCGGGCGCCAGGCGCGATCTCGCGCGCTACGAGCGCCTGCTCAAGCAGGACTCGATTGCGGCGCAGCAGGTCACCGATCAGCGCGCGACCGTGGCGCAACTCAAGGCGACCTTGGATGCGAACCGCGCGGCCTTGGACAATGCCCGGTTGCAGCTCGAGTGGACCCGCATCACCGCGCCGCTGTCCGGTCTTGCCGGTCTGCGGCCCGTCGACGCCGGTAACATGGTCACGACCGGCGGCGCGGTCGGGGCGAGCGCCGGCGCGACCGGCGCCGCCGCAACTCCCATCGTGACCATTACGCAGATGCGCCCCATCGATGTCACGTTTTCGCTGCCTCAGCAGCAGGTCGGTGCCGTGGTGGGGCCCCTCATGGCCGGCCGACGGCTCGAGGTACAGGCCTGGAATGCGGGCAACACCCGGCTGCTGGCCACGGGGAGGCTCTTCGCAGCGGACAACCGGATCGATACCGCCACCGGCACCCTGAGCCTGCGCGCCGCGTTCGACAACCGCAAGCTGAGTCTCTATCCCAACCAGTTCGTCAACGTGCGGGTACTGGTACGCACGATTTCCGACGCAGTGGTGGTTCCGGCCACCGCCGTGGCCGTGGGTGCACCCGGCACCTACGTCTACGTGATCGGAGCGGGCGACAAAGCCGTGCTGCGCCCGGTCAGGACCGGGGCCCGCGATGGCGGCCTGGTGCAGATCGAGTCGGGCCTGCGTGCCGGCGAGCGAGTAGTGACGGGAGGACTCGACCGCCTCCGTGAAGGCCGCAAGGTCGAAGTGGTGACGGCGCGGGGCCCCGGCCGGTCGGGGTCGAAGGCGGGCAGGGGCCGCGCGGCGGCCGGCTGAAGATCGAGCCCGTGAACGATCCACCCACGCCGCCGGGTGCGGACTCCGATCCCTCTCAAGGCCCCCCGCCGGACACGGACGGCGGAGCCGCCTCGGACCGGCCCAGCCCTTCGCGCCTGTTCATCCTGCGTCCGATCGCGACCACGCTGCTGATGGTCGCCGTGCTCGTCGCGGGCTTTATCGGCTACCGGCTCCTGCCGCAAGCGGCGCTCCCCGAGGTGGACTACCCGACGATTCAGGTGACGACGCTGTATCCGGGTGCAAGCCCGAACGTCATGACCTCATCGGTGACCTCGCCGTTGGAGCGTCAGTTCGGGGAGATGTCCGGGCTCGCGCAGATGTGGTCGGTCAGCTCCGGCGGCGCCTCCGTCATTACGCTGCGCTTCGACCTTTCTCTCCCGTTGGACGTCGCCGAGCAGGAAGTTCAGGCGGCCATCAACGCCGCCGGGAACCTGTTGCCGACCGACCTTCCGCAGCCGCCGGTCTATGCCAAGGTGAATCCGGCGGATGCGCCGGTCATTACGCTCGGATTGACCTCCCCGACATTGCCGCTGACTACGCTCTACGATCTGGCGGACACCCGCCTGTCCCAGAAGCTCTCCCAGGTCCCGGGCGTGGGTCTGGTCACGCTGGCCGGGGGTCAGAAGCCGGCGATCCGCGTGCACGTGAACGGGCGGGCGCTTGCGGCGCTCGGCATGAGCCTGGACGACGTGCGCACCGCGATCACCGGCGCCAACGTCAACACCCCGAAGGGAAGCATCGACGGCCCGCAGCAGGCGCTGACGATTGACGCCGACGATCAGCTGCGATCGGCGTAGCAGTACCGTCGATTGATCCTCACATACCGCAACGGCGCCCCGGTGCGTCTGGGCGAGGTGGCGCGCGTCGTCGCGGGCCCGGAGAACGCCTGGCAGGCGGCGACGGTCGACGGTAAACCCGGCATCGTGATCAATGTGCAACGTCAGCCCGGAGCCAATGTGATCGATGTCGTCGACCGCATCCACGCACTGCTCCCGCGACTGCGCGGGCAGCTTCCGGGCGCGGCCCGGCTGTCAGTGCTTTCCGACCGAACCGTCACCATCCGCGCGGCGATCGCCGACGTGCAGTTCGAGCTGCTGTTGTCCGTACTGCTGGTGGTGGCGGTGATCTTCCTGTTCCTGCGCAGCGCACGCGCGACTTTCATTCCGGCCACTGCGGTTCCACTCGCACTCGTGGGCACCTTCGGTGCGATGTATCTGTTCGGGTTCTCCATCAACACGCTGACGCTGATGGCGCTGACCATCGCCACCGGATTCGTGGTGGACGATGCGATCGTGATGATCGAGAACATCTCGCGCTATATCGAGGCCGGAGAACGGCCGCTGCGCGCGGCCCTCAAGGGTGCGGGTCAGATCGGTTTCACGATCATCTCGCTGACGTTCTCGCTCGTTGCGGTCCTGATCCCGCTGCTGTTCATGGGCGACGTGGTAGGCCGGCTGTTCCGGGAGTTCGCCATCACCCTGGCGGTGGCCATCGTCATTTCCGCGGGCGTTTCGCTCACCTTCACCCCGATGCTGTGCGGGCGGCTTCTGCGCCAGGTGCCCGAGAATGAGCAGGGCAGGCTGTTCCGCGCCAGCGGCAAGGCATTTCAGAGTCTGTCCGCCGCCTACACGCGTGCGCTCACCTGGGTGCTGCGCCATCAGAGCATGACCCTGCTGGTGGCGATCGGGACGCTGGCGCTCACCGTGCTGCTGTACATCGTCGTCCCCAAGGGTTTCTTTCCGGTGCAGGATACCGGCCTGATTCAGGCGACGACTGTCGCACCGCCGAACGTCTCCTTTGCGGTCATGCGCGAGCGCCAGCACCGGTTGGTCGAAGCGCTGCTGAAGGATCCGGCGGTAGCCAGTATCTCCTCGGTCATCGGCATCGACGGCGTCAACACGACCATGAACACGGGTCGCATGCTCATCGGCCTCAAGCCGTTGAGCGAACGCAGGTTGCGGGTGGAAGCCGTCATCCGGCGCCTGGATGCGCGCGCGGCGGGGGTCGCGGGTATCCGGGCCTTCCTGCAGCCGGCGCAGGACATCACGATCGACGACATTCGAAGCCGATATCCCTATCAGTTCAGTCTGTCGGCCCCCAGCAGCAGCGAGCTTGCCACCGCCGACCGGGCCCTGCTCGCCCGGCTGCGGGCCTCGCCGAGCTTTTCCGGTGTGAGCAGCGATCTTCAGGGCGACGGCCTTCAGGCCTATGTGAACGTCGATCGCGCCCTCGCTGCGCGCCTGGGCATCACCATGAGTGCCGTGGACAACGCCCTCTACAACGCCTTCGGACAGCGTCTGATCTCAACGATATTCACCCAGTCGGCGCAGTACCGCGTGGTTCTCACGCAGGGCGGCGAGGCCGGTCGGGGGCTGAACGCCTTCAACGGCGTGTACCTGACTTCGGCCGGCGGGGAGCCGGTCCCGCTGGCGGCCGTGGCGCGCATCGAGCAACGTACCACCCCGCCGGCCGTGGACCACCTCGGGCAGTTCCCGGCGGCGCTCATCTCCTTCCAGCCCGCGCCGGGGGTCTCGCTCGGCGAGGCTGTCGCTGCCATCCAGCGGGCCGTGCGGAATCTACACCTCCCCGCGTCGGTCACTATCGCGTTCCAGGGCGCAGCGAGCGCGTTTCGGGCCGCGCTCTCGAATCAACTGTGGCTGCTGCTGGCGGCCGTGGCGACGATGTACATCGTGCTCGGCGTTCTCTATGAGAGTTACATCCACCCTGTGACCATTCTTTCCACCCTGCCCTCGGCGGGGATCGGCGCACTGCTGGCGCTGATGTCGACGGGTCACGACCTGACGGTAATCGCGATCATCGGCATCGTGTTGCTGATCGGCATTGTGCAGAAGAACGCCATTCTGCTCGTAGACTTCGCGATCGAGGCGCAGCGCCGGGAGGGACTGCCTGCGGAGGCGGCGATGCTGCAGGCTGCCCATCTGCGCCTGCGCCCCATCCTCATGACGACGTTCGCGGCCCTGTTCGCCGCCGTACCCCTCGTGGTCGGTGGCGGCATGGGGGCCGAGCTCCGCGAGCCGCTCGGCATCACGCTGGTGGGAGGGCTGTTGCTGTCCCAGCTCCTCACGCTGTTCACGACGCCGGTGATCTATCTCGCGTTCGAGCGCCTCTCGGTCCGGATCGGCGCCTGGCGCGCCCGCCGCTCCGGCCTGCCCGATGAGACCGCCGAGGACGTCGGTTCGTGAACGTCTCCGCGCCCTTCATCCGCCGCCCGGTCGGCACCAGCCTGCTGGCGCTGGCCGTACTGTTGGCCGGTGCGATCGCCTTCCGCCTGCTGCCGGTGGCCCCCCTGCCGCAGGTCGATTTCCCGACCATCACCGTGAACGCGAACATGGCGGGCGCCAGTCCCGAGGTGATGGCGGCCACGGTGGCCACGCCGCTCGAACGCTCGCTGGGTACGATATCCGGCATCTCGCAGATGACCTCCAGCAGCACCCTGGGGTCGACGCAAATCGTTCTGCAGTTCGACCTCTCCAAGGACATCAACAGCGCCGCAAGGCAGGTGCAGGCGGCCATCGATGCCGCCCTCCCGCTCCTGCCCTCGGGGCTCACCGGGAATCCGACCTACCGCAAGCTGAATCCCGCCGACGCACCGATCCTGATACTCGCCTTGACCTCGAAGAGCCTGACCCGTGGTCAGATGTACGATGCCGCATCGACGATCCTGGCCCAGAAGATTTCGCAACTGCCTGGCGTGGGTCAGGTCATCGTCGGCGGCGCCGCGCTCCCGGCGGTGCGTGTCGATCTGGACCTCGCGCGCGTAAACGGAATGGGTTTGAGCCTGGAGCAGATCCGGCACGCCATCGCCGCCGCCAACGTCGACACCCCCAAGGGCGCGATCGACGGGGTCCGCCACCGCTGGCAGGTCGGCGCCAACGACCAGATCAGCACGCCGGCCCAATACCGGCGCGTGGTGGTCGCCTATAGAAACGGCGCCCCGATCCGCCTGGACTCCATTGCCGACGTAAGGGAAGGTCTGGAAAATTCGAGGAATATGGGGCTGGCCAACGGCCGCCCCGCAGTGCTGCTGATCGTTTTCCGCCAACCCGGCGTCAACGTCATCGACACGGTCGACGGCATCAAGGCGGCCCTGCCGGGTCTGAAGGCGTCGATTCCGGCCGCGATCCGTGTGCGGATCATGTCGGATCGCACGGGAACCATCCGGGCCTCGCTCGATGATGTCGAGACCACGTTGGCGCTGTCCGTGATGCTGGTCATTGGCGTGGTCTGGCTGTTTCTGCGTGACTGGCGGGCGACCGCCATCCCCGCGCTCGCGGTGCCGCTGTCCCTCGTCGGCACCTTTGCCGCGATGTGGCTGCTCGGTTATTCCCTCGACAACCTGTCCCTGATGGCGCTGATCGTCGCCACCGGCTTCGTCGTCGACGACGCCATCGTCGTCCTCGAGAACATCATGCGCTACGTGGAAGGGGGGGAGCGCCCGATGGCGGCGGCGCTGAAGGGCGCGCGCGAGGTCGGGTTCACCGTCCTGTCGATGAGCCTGTCGCTGATCGCGGTGTTCATTCCGGTGCTGTTCATGGGCGGGATCGTGGGTCGCCTGTTTCACGAATTCGCGGTCACCCTGTCGGTGGCCATTGCCATATCGCTGCTCGTGTCGCTGTCCGTAACGCCGATGCTCGCGTCGCGCTGGTTGCGTGTCCATGCAGTTCCGGCGGGCGGGGCACAGCGTCCGGAGTCCAGATTGGGCCGCGCCTGGGGGTCCCTGCTGCACGGCTATGGCCGCAGCCTGGGCTGGGCGTTGGCGCGCCCGCGGCTGATGCTATTGGTGTTCGTGTCGACCATCGGGCTGAACTTCTATCTTTATGCGGTCATTCCGAAAGGGTTTTTTCCGATACAGGATACCGGAGGACTGATCGCGTCCATCCAGGGCGATCAGTCCATGTCCTTTCAGGATATGAGCCGAAAGCTCGACCGCATCGTATCCATTGTGCGCAGGAATAAGGGTGTGGAAAACGTATTGGCCTTCACCGGGCGCGGAACGACCAACAGCGCCTTCATGTTCATGCAGCTCAAACCGATCGGCGAACGGCCCGGCGTGCAGACGATCATCCGGCAGTTGCGCCGGGCACTCTCGCGTGTCGCCGGGGCGCAGACCTTTATGTTCCCGATTCAGGATATACGTGCAGGGGGAAGACCGTCGGCTGCAATGTATGAATACACGCTGCAGGCCAACGACCTCAATGCCCTGCGTGCGTGGGAGCCGCGGGTGCTGGCCGCATTCAAGACCATACCCGGAATGAACGATGTGAACACCGATCAGCAGGCCAAAGGGCTGCAGTTGAGCCTCGTTCTCGACCGCGCGGCCGCCGCACGCTACGGCATCCCGATTTCCGCCATCGATCAGGTACTCAACGACGCCTTCGGGCAGCGCCTTATCTCGACGATTTACGCCCCGCTCAACCAGTACCGCGTAGTGATGGAAGCGGCTCCGCGCTATCAGCAGAATCCGGCGGCCCTGCGCGACATCTACGTCATCGGCTCCGGCGGACAACGCGTCCCGCTGTCGGCGCTGGCGCGCTACCAACTCACGAACACGCCTTTGGCGGTCAATCACCAGGGTCTTTCGGTCGCTGCCACGATCTCGTTCAACCTCGACAAGGGTGTCTCCCTCGGTCAGATCCAGGGCCGCATCGCGCGGGCGATGGCGCAGATCGGTTTGCCTTCGGACATCCACGGCGGCTTTCAAGGGACTGCACGCATGTTCGCCGAGACGATGAAGAACGAGCCGTTGTTCATATTGGCCGCCATCTTTTCCATCTACGTGGTGCTGGGAATGCTGTACGAGAGCACGCTGCACCCGCTGACTATCCTCTCCACACTGCCGCCTGCCGGCGTCGGCGCGGTGCTGGCGCTGGCTTTGTTTCATACGGAATTTTCTATCATCGCCCTCATCGGTGTCTTTCTGCTCATCGGTATCGTGAAGAAGAACGCCATCCTGATGGTGGACTTTGCGCTGCAGGCGGAGCGCGAGCAGGGCGTGGGTCCGCGTGAGGCGATCCATCGGGCCGCCACCCTGCGTCTGCGGCCGATCCTGATGACGACGATGGCGGCGCTGTTCACCGCTTTGCCGCTTGCGTTCATCACGGGAAACGGCGCCGAGTTGCGGCAACCGTTGGGGATCTCCATCGCCGGCGGCTTGCTGGTGAGCCAAGTGCTGACGCTGTACACCACGCCGGTGATCTATCTCGAACTCGATCGCCTGCGCCGGAAGGTGCTGCGCCGGTTCGGCCGCAGTGGGCGCCCCGTCCCCATAGAGGATCCGGTCTGATGGCCGGGCTGAGATCCGGCTCCGCGTCCGGCGGCGCCGGGGTCCGCGCCCGCGCCGTTGGGGCAGCGACGCTGCTGTCCCTGCTGGCGGCTTGCGCCGCCACTGCACCCGCGCCGCCGATGCGCATCGCCCTGCCGCCGGCCTACGCGCAGGCGGCGGGCGTCTGGCGCCCGGCGCCGCCGACACAGCCGGCCGGGGCGTGGTGGCGTGTATTCGGAGCTCCGGGCCTCGATCGCCTGGAAGGACAGGTGGCGTCGCACAATCAAAGCCTGGCGGCGCAACTTGCGGCGTACGATCAGGCGCGGGCGGCGGTCGATCAGGCGCGGGCGGCCTATTTTCCGACGCTGTCGCTCGGCGCGTCCGGCACGCGCTCCAAGTCGGCCGGATTCAGCAGCATCGTTCCGATTCCCGGCCGCATCGCGAACAATTTCACGACGTCCGCTACGGCGAGCTGGGTCCCGGATCTGTGGGGGCGGGTTCGGCTGCAGGTGCGCGCCGGTGAGGCGAACGCGGCGGCCGATGCGGCCACCTTGCGGGGTACGCTCCTGAGTCTGCAATCGACGCTTGCCGGGAGCTATCTGCAGCTTCGCACCGTCGACGCCCAGATCCGCCTCGGGCACCGTACCGTCGCGGCCTATCGGCGCGCCTTGCAGATCACCGAAAACCGCTATCGTGCGGGGGTGGGCACGGCCGCGGACGTCGCACAGGCCCGCACCCAACTGCTGCAGGCCCAGACCCGTCTCACGGACCTGGGTGTGACGCGCGTGCAACTTCAGAACGCGATCGCGGTCCTGGTCGGAAGGCCGTCGGCGCAATTCGCGCTTGCCGCGACCGCGACGCTGCCCGACGTGCCCGAAATCCCGCCTGGGATCCCCGCGCAGCTCCTGCAGCGGCGCCCCGATCTGCTCGCCGCGCAGGCACGGGTGGAGGCGGCCAACGCGGACATCGGGGTGGCGCAGCGTGCCTGGTTTCCCAGCCTCACCCTCTCCGGTCAGGCCGGCAGCCAGGGCGCGCGTCTGGCCGACCTGTTCACGGCGCCATCCCTGTTCTGGTCACTGGGGCCGACCCTTGCCGCCACGGTGTTCGATGGGGGCCTGCGCCGCGCCCAGCTCGCGTCGAGCCGTGCGGCCTATCGCCAGACCGTGGCCAACTATCGGGAGGCGGTGCTCGGTGCGCTGCAGCAGGTCGAGGACAACCTCGCCGCCCAGCGTATCCTCGCCCACGAGGCACGTCAGCAGGCCGAGGTGGTGCGCGCCGCCGAGACCTCGCTGCGCCTGGCCGAGAACCAGTACCGGGCGGGTACCGCTTCGTACCTGAACGTGATCACGGCCCAGACCGCGGCGACCGCCGCTCGCGACGCGGCGCTGACTCTGCGCAACCGTCGCTACGCGGCCGCCGTCGCCTTGATCGAGGCCCTCGGCGGCGGTTGGACCAGGGACGGGCAGGCCACGCCCCCACCCCCACCGAGAGCCGGTTCGCGCGCGAAGGAGCCGTCGCCGGGCCGGGTCGCCCGGTGAGGACCGCGCGCCCGAGTCGAAGCTGGAGCGCGAAGTGCCTGCGGAAGAGGGAGTGGGATGGTGTGCAAAAGGACGGGGATCGGGTCGGCGCCCGCGCGCCGGGCCACGATCCCCGAAGCAGGGGGAGGCCCGCTGAAACCTCGTTACGGAACCATCGGTCGTGGAGAGGGCGGTGCATCGCGGCGCATGGGCGGGGTGTCGCCGGTGGGGGCGGCGCCTTTCCAACGGCAGTCGCGTCGCAGTTCCTCGAGCTTGCGTCGCTGTTCGGGGGTGAGAATGGACGCGATCCGGATCCTGAGTTCGGTGCGGGCGCCGATGAGATCGGCGACCAGCCGGCCCTGCGCCCGGGCGAGCGCGCGGATCCGCACCGGATCGATCTTTGCGGATGCCAGCATTCCGCCCAGCGCCCTGCGGTTGGCGCGCATTTCATGGAACAGCTTGCGAAACTGCGGCCGGGCCTTTTCGAACGCGGCATGGATGGCCGTGCGTTGCCCGGGCTTGAGATCCAGGTGCTCGAATCTGCGCATGAGGTGCCGTTCCGGATCTTCGCGGCGGTGCCCGTATGCCCCACCCGGGGGACCGTGCATGCAGCCGGGGCCCCAGGGGTGCGCCTGGGCGGGGCCTCCCGCCGACAGCGCGATCAAGGGGAGAGAAAACAGTACGATCGTCTTGAATTTCATTGAGGTTTCCCTATGTCGGCCCGCGTTCGGGTGCGGGCGATGGCCCGATCGGAACTATAGAGGCCGCGGCCGTAACCGTGTGCACGGAGAGTGCAAAATCCTGCAAAGCCCCCGATGCCGGAGCGGCGCGGCCGACGGGACGCCGGCGGCGGTCTCCTGCCGCCGCCTGAGCGAGGCCTTGAAGGCGCAGCCGCGACGGGTGTGTGTCCCGTTTCTGGCGCGTCCATCGCTGTCTGCACGGGCGGCGTTGTGGCACGATGCGCAACGGGGGTCGTCTCACGGCTGCGCGGGGTACGTCCGCGGGGCCGGTACCGGAGGGCTGCGGTGAGTCGCCTGTTGTTGGCGGACGACGACGTCGAATTGACCGCGATGCTCAAGGAGTATCTCGAGCGCGAGGGGTTTTCGGTCGATCTGGCGCGCGACGGCGAGTCGGCGATCGCGAAGGTGCGAAGGACCGCCTACGATCTCCTGGTCCTGGACGTGATGATGCCGGGGCCGAACGGGTTCGACGTCCTGAGGGAGATCCGCTCCGACTCCCTCCTCCCCGTGCTCATGCTGACCGCCCGCGGGGACGACGTTGACAGCATCGTCGGCCTGGAACTGGGCGCCGACGATTACCTGCCGAAACCCTGTAACCCTAGGGTGCTCGTCGCCCGAATCCGCGCCGTGCTGCGTCGTACGGAGCCGCACCCGGAACCGGACGGCGGGATTCCGCAGCCGCAGATCCTGCAGGTCGGGGATCTGGAGCTTCACCCGGGGGCGCGCCGCATCCTGTGCCGCTCCGTTCCCGTGCCGCTTACGAGCACCGAGTACAGCGTGCTCGAAGTGCTGGTGCGGGAAGCAGGGCACGTGGTTCCAAAGGCGGTTTTGTGTGAGCGCGCCCTGGGACGAAAGCTCGCCCGCTACGACCGGAGTCTCGACATGCACATCAGCAGCCTGCGCCGCAAGCTCGGCCCGATGGACGGCGGGGACGAGCGGATCAAGACGGTCCGGGGCGTCGGTTATCAGTACACGCGTAACTGACCGGTGCATCGCCTGTTCTGGAAATTTTTCTTGTCGTTCTGGGCGGCGCTGGCGCTGTTCACCGCCGCGACGTTGTTTTCCGCATCGCACTACCTGAACTGGGTCCGCGAACACCGGTCCATCGCGGACCCGTTCGCCCGCTTCGTCGACGAGGCGGCGTCCGCGCAGCGCGCCGCCGATACCGGCGGACTGGCCGGTCTGCGTGCCTGGGCCCTGCGCGCCGATCGTCGCCGGCTGGTCCCGCTGCTCGTCGTGGACGCCTCGGGCCGCGACGTGTTGGGACGACCGGTGCCGGCGGCGCTGCGTGATCGGATCCGCCGCTTGGCACGATACTGGGTCCGGCCGGCGCCCCCGGGACGGCATCCCCCCGCTGTGATCGCCCTCCCCGGCGGAAAGCGCTATCGGTTGATCCCCGACTTTCAGGCGGTCACCTTGGCGCGCATCCTCAGCCGCCCGCGGGCCATGGTGCCGCCGCTGCTGCTCGCCGCACTGGCCGGGGCGGTGGTCTGCCTGCTGCTGGCGCGCTATCTGACGGCTCCGTTGGAGCGACTGCGGCGCGCCACCGAGGCCTACGCCGCGGGCGACCTGGCGCACCGGGTGGCGCCGACCCTGGGTCGCCGCCGGGACGAAATCGCCGACTTGGCGCGTTCGTTCGATGCCATGGCGCAACGCCTTCAGGAGTTGATGACCGCCCAGCGCCGCCTGCTCAGGGACGTGTCGCACGAACTGCGCTCCCCGCTCGCACGGTTGGAGGCCGCGCTCGGTCTTGCGCGGCAACGGATCGGTACGTACGGTGTGGACGAACTGGATCGCATCGAGCGCGAGGCCGAACGGCTGAACGAGCTGATCGGTCAGGTGCTCTCGCTCGCGCGCTACGATTCCGCCGCGGTGCAGCCGCACATCGAGTCCGTGGACCTGGGGGAGCTGCTGGAGGCCGTGGTGTCGGACGCGGATTTCGAGGCGCGATCCCAGGGGCGTTGCGTGCGGCTGGAGCTTCACGCCGCAGCGGTGATTGCGGGCGATGCGGCGCTCCTTCACAGTGCAATCGAAAACGTCGTCCGCAACGCCGTACGCCATACGGCCGCCGGTACCGCGGTCGCGATCACGCTGCGGAGCGATCCGGGCCCGCCCGAAGGATTTACGGTCGAGGTTCGCGACCACGGGCCGGGCGTGCCGGAAGAGGAGCTGCCGCGGTTGTTCGAGGCCTTCGTCCGCGCCGGTCAGGCCCGGGATCGGGCCACCGGGGGATTCGGTCTGGGTCTGGCGATCGCAGATCGTGCGGTCAGGCTGCACGGCGGCCGCATCGAGGTTCGCAATGCCCCCCAGGGCGGGCTGTCGGTGATCGTATGGCTTCCGGCGCGAGCCGCGGGCGCGCCGCCGGCGGATCAACGGCCCGGGAGGTCAGGGTAGCCGGCGCGTGTCACGCGGGCCCGTACGTCTTTGAATATCCGTGCCTCCAGGGCGGCCGCCCAGCGACGCTGAAGCCCTTCGGTCTCGAGTTCGATCTGCGGGCTCTCGAGCAGCATCGACTGCCCGGCGGGGCGCCGGAAGAAGGTGATCATGTCCCGCAGTTCGGCGTCCGTGTAGTAGTGCGCGTAGAGCGCGGCCTCCTGGTCGAGCAGTCCCCCGGGTTTCATCACCTCCTGCGACAGGTCCCGCATGATGGTCAAGCCGATCAGCCGCAACTCGTCGGGCGGTATCCGGGGGTCGCGCTCGTGGAGCTGGGAGACGGCCCACTGGACTTCCCGCAGAAGGAGGAGTTCGGTCATCTCTCCCTGGTGCGTCAGGGCGAGAAGCGTGCGTGCGTCGCCGACCGGGTCGGGCTTCGCCGGCAGGGGTTTCGGGCCGGCGACGGGCACAGGCGCACGTGCTACCGGGGTCCGCCACGACGAACATGCAGCGGGTATGACGCCGAGGACGAGCGCCAGCAACAAGGGGCAGCGCCGTAGTCTCATGGATCCGGGACCGCAGGTGGGTGACATGCGCCCGGCACCCGCCGGCCGCTGGCTTCATTATACTGCGCGCCGATCGCGCCCGATCCAGCGCGCGGGCCGGGCTTGTCCGGCCGACGCGCTCGTGCGGCTCCTGCGCGGTACTATTTCAGTGCCAGCGAGGCCGGATGTTTCATCCAGCCGCCCATCCCGTCGGGCACGATTTCGACCAAGTTCACCTCGGCGTTGCCGATCCGGACGATGCGGCCGTAGTTCATCCCCATGTAGTCGCCCTTGTGCACCGGAAAGATCGTCCCGTCGGGGACCTGGATGAGGGCCCACGTCCGGCCCTTGATCTGCAGGGTGCCGACCATCTTGAGCGAATCGAGCGGGTAGGCCTCCAGCGGCCCCTTCGGGCGTTTGAAGTCGGGGTGCAGCCCGGAGTTCCCGACGGGAAGCGGCTTGGTGCCCGCCGTCAGGCGTGCGGGGCTGAAGGGGCTCGGGAGGTCGCCCGCGGTGAACGCGAACTTGTGATAGGGGACGATCTTGGGGAGGGGTGCGATCCGTCCGCCGTGTCGGGACTCCACGTTCCGCACCCACTGGTGCAAATCGGTCATCCCCCCGGAACCGCTGCACCCGGCGAGCAGCACCGTCGCCAGGGTCAGTATCATCCAATTCCAACCGCGCATGGATTCCACCTCCGTCGTTCCGATTCGATACCGATTGGATACGGGCCGGTCGCGGCCCGTTCCGGTCAGTGATATCGGTCGGTCGCCGCTCGGGCGTATCGCAAGGCTCCCTACAGGTTGCGGATGCAGTCCGCGACGCCGTCCCGGCCGCAGCGGAATGGGCCGGCCTGAGTTGCGGGCGGTCCGGGTCCCGCCCGGCGGCCGGCCTTCGGCGGGCTGCGTGTCCGCGAATCGGGGGCGCCGGGGCGAGGGGAGGCCCGGGCGGTGTCCGCCCGGGGGGTGGTGCGCGCCCAAGCTCCCTTGTAGCATGTCGCCCCAGTTCCGCCCGCGATCGCGGGCGGCGGCAGAAGACCATGGGTCCGGTGCGGCGGCGGGCGATTCCCCGCGGCCGGGGACCTCGATCGCCGGATACAGAGCGCAGGAGGGACGTTTAATGAAAAGATTGCGCAGGATCGTCGTCGTCGCGGCCGCGGGACTCGTGTTCCCGGCCGCCGCGTGGGCCGCCGGCCCGGGCGGGGCCGGACACGGCCTCGCCGGGCAGTGGCTCGGCCCCTACGCGGGCGCCCAGTTCGGTTTCAACGACTCCAGTGCGGCGGGGCTCGACACCCAGCTGGGGCTCGATGGGGGCATCCTTCTGGGTTACAACGGATCGGTCGCGCTCTCCGGCGTGCCGCAGCCGGTGGTCGTCGGCGCGAACTTCTTCGGCGAGTTCAACAGCCAGGAGACCCACAACGGATTTTTCAGCTACGGCTCGAACGTCTTCGGTGTCGACTTCATGGCGGGTTATCCGCTGGGCATGCGCGGCCAGCTCCTGCCTTTTCTGAAGATCGGCTTCGGTTCGCTGAGCGGCACCGGCGACGCCGGCGGGAGCGAGGTCGGGGCGCGTATCGGGCTCGGCGCCGAGTACCGGCTCGGGCCGCAGCTCGGGCTGGTCGGGCAGTGGATGCATCAGGATGCGGCCGGGATCACCAACGACAACTTCACCGTCGGGGTCAACTACCACTTCCGTATCTATTGATCGGCTGCGGGTGCCGGCCGCGACGCGGCCGGCACCCGCGTCCGGGTCCCCGCCCGGACTTCAGCGCGCGTTGCCGCGCCCGACGGCGTAGTGGGTGATGCCCATCTGGGCGAGGCGCCGGGGGTCGTATAGGTTGCGCCCGTCGAAGATCACCGGCTCGCGCAGCCGTTCCTTGATCTCGGCGAAATCCGGGCTCCAGAAGACATTCCATTCGGTCAGCACGACGAGCGCATCGGCGCCCTCGATGGCCGCGTCCGGATCGTCGCACAGGACCAGGTCGGGGCGCTCGCCGTAGATGCGCCGTGCCTCCTCCATCGCCGCCGGGTCGTGCGCGCGCACCGAGGCGCCGTGCGCCCACAGTGCCTCGAGCAGCACTCGGCTTGAGGCCTCCCGCATGTCGTCGGTGTTGGCCTTGAAGGCGAGTCCCCAGACGGCGAAGGTGCGCCCCGCGAGTTCGCCGTCGAAGTGGCGGCGGATCTTTTCGAACAGCACGCTCTTCTGGCGGTTGTTGATCGCCTCGACCGCCTGCAGGAGTTCGGCGCGATAGCCGACGCCGGCGGCGATCCGCTCCAGCGCCCGCATGTCCTTGGGGAAGCACGAGCCCCCGTAACCCACGCCCGGATAGATGAAGTGGTAGCCGATGCGCGGGTCCGAGCCGATACCGGTGCGGACCTGTTCGATGTCAGCGCCGAGGCGGTCGGCGATGTTGGCCAGCTCGTTCATGAAGCTGATCTTGGTCGCGAGCATCGCGTTGGCGGCGTACTTGGTCAACTCGGAGGAGCGGATGTCCATGACCATGAGGCGGTCGTGGTTGCGGTTGAAGGGCGCGTAGAGTACGCGCAGCAGTTCCGCGGTGCGCGGATTGTCGGTACCCACTACGATGCGGTCCGGGCGCATGAAATCCTCCACCGCCGCGCCCTCTTTCAGGAACTCCGGGTTGGAGACGACATCGAATTCGATCTCGACGCCGCGTCCGCGTTGCACCTCGAGCATGGTGTCGCGCACGCGGTCCGCGGTTCCCACCGGCACGGTGGACTTGGTGACGACGATGCGGTACTCCTCCATGCGCTCGGCGATCGTGCGCGCGACGGCCACGACGCTCGAGAGGTCGGCCGAGCCGTCCTCGTCCGGCGGCGTGCCGACCGCGATGAACTGGAACAGTCCGTGCTCGACCCCCCGCGCGGGTTCGGTGGTGAACTCCAGACGTCCGGCCGCGCGGTTTTTGGCGACCAGATCCTCCAGCCCCGGTTCGTAGATGGGGATGCCGTCGTTCTGCAGCAGTTCGATCTTGGCCCGGTCGGTGTCGACGCAGAGCACCTCGTTGCCGACCTCGGCCAGACACGCACCGGTGACCAGGCCGACGTATCCGGTGCCGTAGATGGTGATTTTCATGCAACCGCCTCGCTCATGGGGGGGCGGCGTCCGCGCCCGGTGTGAACGCGCCGCCGATCGAACCGGCCGGGGGCCGGGGAAGTTCCGCGTCCGCGCTCACCGGGCCGCGCGCAGCTTGCGCTCCCACTCGAGGGAGGTGCGCGCGATGAACGCGAGGTCGTCGTACTGGGGTCGCCAGCCCAGAACCTCGCGGACCCGATCCGCCGCCGCCACCAGCGCCGGCGGATCGCCGGGGCGGCGCGGCGCCTCGCGGATGCGCAGCGGCCGCCCGTGCACGCGCTGCACCGTCTCGAGCACCTCGCGCACGCTGTAGCCGTGCCCGTAGCCGCAGTTCAGGGTGGTGGAGGCGCCGCCCGCGCGCAGGTAGTCCAGGGCCTTGAGGTGGGCGGCGGCCAGATCCTCGACATGGATGTAGTCGCGGATGCCGGTCCCGTCGGGGGTCGGGTAATCGGTCCCGAAGATCACCACCTCCTCGCGCGCCCCGGTCGCCGCCTCGCAGGCGACCTTGATCAGCAGCGTTGCGTTGCGGGTCGACTGCCCGATCCGCCCGCCGGGGTCCGAGCCGGCGACGTTGAAGTAGCGCAGGGTCACGTGGCGCAGCGCCGTCGCCGCCGAGAGGTCGCGCAGCATCCACTCGGTCATCAGCTTGGAGGTCCCGTACGGGTTGATCGGCGCCGTCGGACTGTCTTCCGCGGCGCGATCCCCGTCCGGGATCCCGTAGACGGCGGCGGTGGAGGAGAAGATGAAGTGGCGCACGCCGGCCGCGGCGCAGGCCTCGAGGAGGCTGCGGCTCGAGCAGGTGTTATTACCATAATATTTGAGCGGGTTCTGGACCGATTCGGGCACCACCGTGTGCGCCGCGAAGTGAAGTACGCTGTCGATTTCGCGCTCGCGCAGCAGCCGTTCCACCAGCGCACGGTCGCCGGTCTCGCCCACCACCAGCTCCCCGCCGAGTACCGCCTCGCGGAATCCGGTGGATAGATTGTCCAGGACCGTCACCCGCTCGCCGGTCTCGACGAGCTGCCGGACCACGTGACTGCCGATGTATCCGGCCCCCCCGGTGACAAGTATTCCTTTATTTTTCATGATGTTTAGAATTTACCTTCCCGATGGCGCCCGGCCCGCCCGGGCGTCCGTCCGTCGCCCCTCGCCGGGGACGTCAGAACGGGACGAGGCATTATACCGGCCCGGCGCGCGTGCGGGTATGCGCGCGCCGGATTCCCGTCGGCGCGACCGTCCCCTGCGCGCAAACCGCAGTTGACAGTCCTCTCCCGCTCCTACAGAATTGCGGGCTTACGTTCCGGGAGGGGTTCCCGAGCGGTCAAAGGGACCAGACTGTAAATCTGGCGGCTCCGCCTTCGTAGGTTCGAATCCTACCCCCTCCACCAGGCGGCACGGGTTCAGGGCAGCGGCGCCTCGCATCGTTTGACGACGTGTACGCCTCTGTCCCTATGGCGCAGGCGGGTGTAGTTCAATGGTAGAACCTCAGCCTTCCAAGCTGATGACGTGGGTTCGATTCCCATCACCCGCTCCAGCGGTGCGGCGCGCGGCGCCCAAAGGCAGCAGGCCCATATAGCTCAGTCGGTAGAGCACTTCCTTGGTAAGGAAGAGGTCACCGGTTCAAGTCCGGTTATGGGCTCCATTTCGGTCGGTGCGACGGTTTGAAGAATCAGGCGGCGGCCCCGCGGGGCCGCACCGCGCGGCAACCGTCCCCTCGCCCGGCGCGGGGGAAGGGTGCGTGCGCACGGCGTTTTTGTTTTCCGGGGCGGCGGGCGGCCGCCCGCGTCCGGGTCCGGTCAGACTTGAGGAGAGCACTCGATGTCCAAGGAAAAATACGAGCGTAAGAAGCCGCATGTAAATGTTGGGACGATTGGGCACGTGGACCACGGGAAGACGACGCTGACGGCGGCGCTGACGAAGGTGACGTCGCAGAAGTTTGGTGGTGAGTTCAAGGCGTACGATGCGATTGACAATGCGCCGGAGGAGCGTGCGCGGGGGATCACGATTGCGACGGCGCACGTGGAGTATGAGTCGGAGGGTCGGCACTACGCGCACGTGGACTGTCCGGGGCACGCGGATTATGTGAAGAACATGATCACGGGTGCGGCGCAGATGGACGGGGCGATTTTGGTGGTATCGGCGGCGGACGGTCCGATGCCGCAGACGCGGGAGCATATTCTGCTGGCGCGCCAGGTTGGGGTTCCGCACATTGTGGTGTACATGAACAAGGCGGACATGGTGGACGATGCGGAGCTGCTGGAGCTGGTGGAGATGGAGGTTCGTGATCTTCTGAACCAGTACCAGTTTCCTGGGGATGACACGCCGATTGTGGTGGGATCGGCGCTGAAGGCGCTGGAGGGGGACGAGAGCGAGATTGGGGTGCCCTCGATCTGGAAGCTGCTGGAGGCGATGGACGCGCACATTCCGGTGCCGGAGCGTCCGGTGGACCAGCCGTACCTGATGCCGATCGAGGATGTGTTCTCGATTTCGGGTCGTGGGACGGTGGTGACGGGTCGTATCGAGCGCGGGAAGGTGAAGGTTGGGGAGGAAGTGGAGATTGTGGGGCTGCGCCCGACGGTGAAGACGACGGTGACGGGTGTGGAGATGTTTCGCAAGCTGCTCGACGAGGGTCAGGCGGGGGACAATGTCGGGGTGTTGCTGCGCGGGACGAAGCGCGACGAGGTCGAGCGCGGGCAGGTGCTGTGCAAGCCGGGATCGATCACGCCGCACACGAAGTTTGAGGCGGAGGTCTACGTCCTGACGAAGGAGGAGGGGGGTCGGCACACGCCGTTTTTCACGGGGTATCGGCCGCAGTTTTATTTTCGCACGACGGATGTGACCGGGGCGGTGGATCTGCCGGAGGGCGTGGAGATGGTGATGCCCGGGGACAACATCAAGATGACCGTCTCGCTGATTGCGCCGATCGCGATGGAGGAGGGCGTACGCTTCGCCATCCGCGAGGGCGGGCGCACCGTGGGCGCCGGCGTCGTCTCCAAGGTCATCGAGTGAGCACGGGCGCGACCGCGCGGGATGCGGAGTAGCGGTTTTTCAAAGGCCAGTAGCTCAATTGGCAGAGCAGCGGTCTCCAAAACCGCAGGTTGGGGGTTCGAGTCCCTCCTGGCCTGCCATACGGTGCCGAACCGCGACACCCGGATGAACCACGCGGCTGCGCCGGGGCGTACCCCGGCGGCCGCACATACGAAATCGGATACATGGCGCAGAAGCCGGAAACGACGTCCACTTCGCCGCTCGACACCGTCAAGCTCGCGCTTGCGGTATTGATCCTGATCGCGGCGATCGTGGGTTTCTATTGGTTTGCGGATCAGCCGCCCCTCTTCCGCGTGCCCGGGCTGCTCGCGGCCGTCGGTATCGCGGTCGCCGTCGGCTCGCCGACCCGCGCGGGGCGCGCCATCTGGGCGTTCATCGGCGAATCGCGCACCGAGGTGCGCAAGGTGGTCTGGCCGACCCGGCAGGAGACCGTCCAGACGACGCTGGTGGTGATCGGACTGGTGCTGCTGGTGGCCATCTTCATGTGGGTCCTGGACCTGGGGCTGCTCAAGATGGTGCGCCTGCTGACGGGTCAGGGGAGCTGAGGGAATGGCACTGCGCTGGTATGTGGTACACACCTACTCCGGTTTCGAGAACCAGGTGCGCCGTTCGCTCCAGGATCGAATCGAACGCAGCGGACTGCAGGATCGGTTCGGGCAGATCCTGGTCCCCACCGAAGAGGTGGTCGAGATGCGTGAGGGACAGAAGCGGCGCAGCGAGCGCAAATTCTTCCCCGGCTACGTGCTCGTGCAGATGGAACTCGACGACGAGACCTGGCACCTGGTCAAGGAGGTGCCGCGTGTGATGGGTTTCGTGGGGGGTACGTCCGACCGCCCGGCGCCGATCAGCGACCGCGAGGCGGAGACGATCCTGCAGCGCGTCCAGGAGGGTGTGGAGAAGCCGCGGCCGAAGGTGTTGTTCGAGCCCGGCGAGGTGGTGCGCGTGATCGACGGTCCGTTCAACGACTTCAACGGGGTCGTCGAAGAGGTCAACTACGACAAGAGCCGGCTGCGCGTGGCGGTGCTGATCTTCGGGCGGCCCACCCCGGTCGAACTCGAATTCAGCCAGGTCGAGAAGGGCTGAGCGGACGGTAGGTGCGCGCCGGCGTGTCGCCGGCGGCGATCATCCCGGGGAGCCGAGAGGCGTCTGCACCCGGCAGGAGTGAGTGATGGCGAAGAAGATTCAAGCCTATATCAAGCTGCAGGTGCCGGCCGGGCAGGCGAATCCGAGCCCGCCCGTGGGTCCCGCGCTGGGCCAGCACGGCGTGAACATCATGGAGTTCTGCAAGGCCTTCAACGCCCATACGCAGGGTGTCGAGCAGGGGCTGCCCACGCCGGTGGTGATCACCGTTTATTCGGACCGCAGCTTCACCTTCGTGACCAAGACGCCGCCGGCCTCGGTGCTGCTGAAGAAGGCGCTCGGACTGCAGAAGGGCAGCCCGACTCCGAACAGCAACAAGGTCGGCAAGGTCACCCGCGCGCAGCTCGAGGAGATCGTCAAGGCCAAGGCGCCCGATCTCACCGCGGCGGACGTCGACGCCGGCGTCCGTACCATCGCCGGCAGCGCGCGCAGTATGGGCATCGATGTGGAGGGGGTCTGAGCCATGGCCAAGCTTTCCAAGCGTCAGCGGGCGGTGCGCGAGAAGGTCGAGTCGGGCCGGCTCTACCCGGTCGACGAGGCGCTCGAACTCCTTCAGGGACTGCCGCGGGCGCGCTTCCGCGAGTCGGTCGACGTGGCCGTGAATCTTGGCGTGGATCCGCGCAAATCGGATCAGGTGGTGCGCGGCTCGACCGTGCTTCCCAACGGTACCGGCAAGTCGGTGCGGGTCGCCGTGTTCGCCCAGGGCGCGAACGCCGACGCGGCGCGCGCGGCGGGTGCGGATCTGGTGGGGTTCGAGGACCTCGCCGAACAGATCAAGGGCGGAACGATGGATTTCGACGTGGTGATCGCCTCGCCGGATGCGATGCGCGTGGTCGGCCAGCTCGGTCCCATCCTGGGGCCGCGCGGCCTGATGCCGAACCCCAAGGTGGGCACCGTCACGCCGGACGTCGCGGGCGCGGTGCGCAACGCCAAGGCCGGCCAGGTGCGCTATCGCACCGACAAGGCGGGCATCGTGCACTGCACCATCGGCAAGATCGATTTCGAGGCCGCCGCCCTCAAGGAGAATCTGCTCGCGCTGCTCGCCGATCTCCAGAAGGCGAAGCCGGCGGCTGCAAAGGGCACCTATCTGCGGAAGGTCACCCTGTCGTCGACCATGGGTGCCGGCATCGTGTTGGATCAGAGTTCGCTCGCCGCCTGAGCGGCGGGCGCGGGGGCGCGATGGCCCCCATGCAGGCTTTGGGGTTGTCCCGCACCCTTCGGGAGTCGGGGCGGCCGTCAAAGACCGCAGGTGCCGGCACCGGTCCCCGCGCGGGGCCGGCGGAGGCTTAATGGGATGTTTCCCGGCCTGCGCAGACGGTGAACCCAACGTCAGGAAGGTCTGGCGTCGTTCACCGGACGGGCGGGCGCCCTCGCGGCGCCCTGAGTCCACGAGGGGATACGGGTGCACCGTTGTGCGCACCGGTCCCATGAGGTGACAGACGTGCCACTCGTATTGGAAGAGAAGCAGGCCATCGTCGCGGAAGTCAACGCGCAGGCCGCGGGCGCCCATTCGGCGGTCGCGGCCGAGTACCGGGGGCTGAGCGTCGAGGAGATGACGGAACTGCGCCGCTCCGCGCGCGCGGGCGGCGTCTATCTTCGCGTCGTGAAGAATACCCTGGCGCGGCGCGCGTTGCAGGGTACCGCGTTCGAGTGCATGCAGGACGGCCTCGTCGGGCCGCTCGTGCTGGCGTTCTCGAAAGAGGATCCCGGCGCCGCGGCGCGCGTGGTCAGCGCGTTCGCCAAGGACCATGAGAAGCTGGTGCCCAAGCTGGTCGCCGTCGGTGGGAAGCTGCTGCCCGCCGGCGAGCTGCAACGCCTCGCCACGCTCCCGACCCGGGAGCAGGCCATCAGTCTGCTGATGGCGGCGATGCGAGCGCCGCTCGACAAGCTCGCCCGCACCCTCAACGAGGTCCCGGGCAAGCTGGTGCGCACCCTCGCGGCCGTCCGCGACCAGAAACAGACGGCGTAAACGTCCGTTCCGGGGAGGATGCACCGCTGCGGCGGGCGCCCCCGGCGGCGACAGACTACTGACGATTCAGGAGATTCGACCATGGCCGTATCCAAAGAAGACATTCTCGAGACCATCGCCGGCATGACGGTGATGGAAGTCGTCGACCTGATCTCCGCGATGGAGGAGAAGTTCGGCGTCACCGCGGCGGCGGCCGTCGCCGCGGCCCCCGCAGCCGCGGGCGGCGGGGCCGAAGCGGCCGCCGAGGAGAAGACCGAGTTCGACGTGGTCCTGTCGAGCTTCGGCTCCAACAAGGTCGGGGTCATCAAGGTCGTACGCGCCTTGACCGGTCTCGGCCTGAAGGAGGCCAAGGACCTCGTCGAGGGTGCGCCGTCGACCGTCAAGGAGGGCGTGTCCAAGGACGAGGCCGCCGACATGAAGAAACAGCTCGAGGAGGCCGGCGCGAGCGTCGAAATCAAGTAAGGGTCGGCGCAGACCGGATGAGTTTGCCGATCGGCGAAATGCGGCGGCGGATGCTGCCGGCGGCTACGGGCCGCCGGCACGCATCCGCTCGTTTCCGTGTCGCCGGGCCCACGCGCCGGACCGCCTACGCGGCCGGCACCAGTTTCTGATCGAGAGGGACCAGCGCGATGTCCTACAGCTTTACCGAAAAGAAGCGGATTCGCAAGGATTTCGGGAAACGCCCGCGTATCCTCGAGGTGCCGTATCTGCTCGCGACGCAGATCGAATCCTATCGCCGGTTCCTCCAGGAAGAGGTCCCCGCCGACCAGCGCCGCCCCACCGGGCTGCACGCCGCGCTGCAGTCGGTGTTTCCGATTTCGAGCTACTCCGGTACCGCGGTGCTCGAGTATGTCGACTACCGCCTGGGCGAACCGGTGTTCGATGTCAAGGAATGCCAGATGCGCGGCATGACCTATGCCGCGCCGCTGCGTACGACGCTGCGCCTGGTCATCTATGACAAGGAAGGACAGGGCGGCGTGCAGTCCGTCAAGGACATCAAGGAGCAGGAAGTCTACATGGGTGAGTTGCCGCTGATGACGCGCAACGGCACCTTCGTGATCAACGGCACCGAGCGTGTCGTGGTCTCGCAGCTCCATCGCTCGCCCGGCGTGTTCTTCGAGCACGACAAGGGCAAGACCCATTCCTCCGGGAAGCTGTTGTTCTCGGCGCGGGTCATTCCGTACCGCGGTTCCTGGCTCGACTTCGAGTTCGACCCCAAGGACTGTGTCTTCGTGCGTATCGACCGCCGACGCAAGCTCCCCGCGACGATCCTTCTGCGCGCGCTCGGGTTCTCGACCGAAGAGATCCTCGCAACCTTCTTCGAGACCAACGTCTTCCATTTCTCCAAGGACGGTGTGCAGCTCGAACTGGTGCCCGAGCGCCTGCGCGGCGAGACGGCGAGCTTCGACATCAAGATCAAGGGCAAGGTACTGGTCGAGGCGGGGCGCCGGATCACCGCGCGCCACATCCGCGAGCTTGAGCAGGCCGGAATCAAGACCCTCGCCGTGGGCGAGGAGTACCTGGTGGGTAAGACCGTGGCGCACGACGTCGTCGACACGTCCACGGGCGAGCTGATCGTCGCGGCCAACGACGAGCTGACCGCGGAGTCGGTGACGAAGCTGCGCGAGGCCGGGATCAAGGAGCTGCGAACCCTGTACACGAACGATTTCGATCGCGGCCCCTACATGTCCAGCACGCTGCGTATCGATCCTACCACCACCGAGCTCGAAGCCCTGGTGGAGATCTACCGGATGATGCGCCCGGGCGAGCCCCCCACCAAGGAGGCGGCGCAGAACCTGTTCAACAATCTGTTCTTCAGCTCCGACCGTTACGACCTCTCGGCGGTCGGGCGGATGAAGTTCAACCGCCGCGTGGGTCGCTCCGAGATCACCGGTGAGGGGGTGCTGTCGAAGGAGGACATCATCGATGTCCTGAAGGTCCTGATCGATATCCGTAACGGCAACGGCTATGTGGACGATATCGACCACCTCGGCAACCGGCGCATCCGCAGCGTCGGCGAGATGGCGGAGAACGTCTTCCGTATCGGCCTGGTCCGGGTCGAGCGCGCAGTGCGCGAGCGCCTCAGCTTGGCCGAGTCTGAGGGCCTGACGCCTCAGGAGCTGATCAACGCCAAGCCCGTGGCCGCGGCGATCAAGGAGTTCTTCGGGTCCAGTCAGCTCTCGCAATTCATGGACCAGAACAACCCGCTCTCCGAGGTGACCCACAAGCGCCGCGTGTCCGCCCTTGGACCGGGCGGCCTGACGCGCGAGCGCGCCGGCTTCGAAGTGCGCGACGTTCACCCCACCCACTACGGGCGGGTCTGTCCGATCGAGACGCCGGAGGGCCCGAACATCGGGTTGATCAACTCGCTCTCCTGCTATGCGCGCACCAACGAATACGGGTTCCTGGAAACGCCCTATCGCAAGGTCGTGAACGGCCGCGCCACCGAGGAGGTCGTCTATCTGTCGGCGATCGAGGAGGGCCAGTACGTCATCGCCCAGGCCAACGCCACGCTGGACGAAAAGGGCAACTTGGTCGACGACCTCGTCTCCTGCCGGCATGCGAACGAGTTCACGATGATGACGCCGGACAAGATCGACTTCATGGACGTTGCGCCCATGCAGATCGTCTCGGTCGCGGCGGGACTGATTCCGTTCCTCGAGCACGACGACGCCAACCGCGCGCTGATGGGATCGAACATGCAGCGGCAGGCGGTCCCGACCCTGCGAGCCGAGAAGCCGCTGGTCGGCACCGGGATGGAGCGTACCGTGGCGATCGACTCCGGAACCGCGGTCGTCGCCGACCGCGGCGGGATCGTCGACTCGGTCGACGCGGGGCGCATCGTGGTGCGGGTGAACGACGAGGAAACCGTTCCCGGCGAGCCGGGCGTGGACATCTACAACCTCATCAAGTACACGCGCTCGAACCAGAACACCTCGATCAACCAGCGCCCGCTGGTGCACACCGGCGACGTCATCGCGCGCGGCGACGTGCTCGCCGACGGGTCTTCCACGGATATGGGCGAGCTGGCCCTGGGCCAGAACCTGCTGGTGGCGTTCATGCCGTGGCACGGCTACAACTTCGAGGATTCCATCCTGATCTCGGAGCGCGTCGTCGAGGAGGACCGCTTCACCACGATTCACATCGAGGAGCTGACCTGCGTCGCGCGCGACACCAAGCTCGGCCCCGAGGAGATCACCTCCGACATCCCAAATGTCGGCGAGTACGCGCTCTCCAAGCTCGACGAGTCGGGCGTGGTCTACATCGGCGCGGAGGTCCGCACCGGCGACATCCTCGTCGGCAAGGTCACGCCCAAGGGCGAGACCCAACTGACCCCGGAGGAGAAGCTGCTGCGGGCCATCTTCGGCGAGAAGGCCTCGGACGTAAAGGACACCTCGCTGCGCGTCCCCTCGGGGATGGACGGCACGGTGATCGACGTGCAGGTCTTCACGCGCGACGGCGTGGAGAAGGATCAGCGCGCCCTCGAGATCGAGGAGATGGAGCTTGCGCGCATCCGCAAGGATCTGAACGACCAGCTTCGGATCGTCGAGGACGACACCTTCCAGCGCGTCGAGCGCCTGCTCTCGGGCAAGACCGCGGAGGGCGGTCCCAAGGGGCTCAAGGCGGGGACCAAGATCGCCAAGGGCTATCTGGAGGGGGTGCCGCGGGAGAAGTGGTTCGAGATCCGGCTGCGCAACGAGGATGCGAACCGCCAGCTCGAGGCCGTCGCCCAGCAGATCAAGGCGTTGCGCAAGGAGTTCGATCGCCGGTTCGAAGAGAAGAAAGCGAAGATCACGGCGGGCGACGACCTGGCGCCGGGTGTGCTGAAGATGGTGAAGGTCTACCTCGCGGTCAAGCGCCGGACCCAGCCGGGCGACAAAATGGCCGGGCGTCACGGGAACAAGGGTGTCATCTCACGCATCGTGCCGGTCGAGGATATGCCCTATCTCGAAGACGGCACCCCCGTGGACATCGTGCTCAATCCGCTCGGCGTGCCTTCGCGCATGAACGTCGGCCAGGTGCTGGAGACCCACCTCGGGTGGGCCGCCAAGGGCCTCGGCGAGCGCATCGGGCGCATGCTCGACGCCGGCTCCAACGCCTCGGAGCTGCGCAAGTTCCTGGACGAGGTGTATAACGGCAGCGGCCGCAAGGTCGACCTCAAATCGCTCGATGACGACGAGGTCTTGCGGCTCGCCGGCAACCTGCGCGGCGGCGTTCCGATGGCGACGCCGGTGTTCGACGGTGCGAGCGAGGAGGAGATCAAGAGCATGCTCCGCCTGGCGGGTCTGCCCGAGTCCGGAAAGGCAACGCTGATCGACGGGCGCACCGGCGAGGCGTTCGACAAGCCGATCACCGTCGGCTACATGTACATGATCAAGCTGAACCACCTGGTCGACGACAAGATGCACGCCCGCTCGACCGGGCCGTACAGTCTGGTGACTCAGCAGCCCCTCGGCGGGAAGGCGCAATTCGGCGGGCAGCGCTTCGGCGAGATGGAGGTGTGGGCGCTCGAGGCCTACGGTGCGGCGTACACGCTCCAGGAGATGCTCACGGTCAAGTCGGACGACGTGAACGGCCGCACGAAGATGTACAAGAACATCGTCGACGGCGACTATCGCATGGAGGCAGGGATGCCGGAGTCGTTCAATGTACTGGTCAAGGAGATCCGCTCGCTCGCCATCAATATCGAGCTGGAGCAGGAAGACTGAGTCCCCCCGAGGCATCGGGGCAGGGTTGGCGGGAGGCCTGACGGGACGCCGGCGGGCGTTTCCGAACTTACGGGACAGGTGACGTGATGAAAGATCTATTGAATCTTCTCAAGCAGCAGGGACAGGTCGAAGACTTCGATGTCATTCGCATCGGCCTGGCATCGCCCGACATGATCCGCTCCTGGTCCTATGGCGAGGTCAAGAAGCCCGAGACCATCAACTACCGCACTTTCAAGCCCGAGCGCGATGGCCTGTTCTGCGCCAAGATCTTCGGCCCGATCAAGGACTACGAGTGCCTGTGCGGCAAGTACAAGCGGCTCAAGCACCGTGGCGTGATCTGCGAGAAATGCGGCGTCGAAGTGACGGTGGCCAAGGTCCGGCGCGAGCGCATGGGGCACATCGAACTGGCGAGCCCGGTCGCGCACATCTGGTTCCTGAAGTCCCTGCCTTCCCGCATCGGACTGCTGCTCGACATGACCCTGCGTGATATCGAGCGGGTTCTCTACTTCGAGGCCTTTGTCGTCGTCGATCCGGGCATGACCCAGCTCGAGCGCGGTCAGCTTCTGACCGACGAGCAGTACCTGGAGGCCATCGAGGAGAACGGGGACGAGTTCGACGCCCGTATGGGCGCCGAGGCGGTCTACAGCCTCCTCAAGGCCATCGACCTGCGCACCGAGGCCGTGCGCCTGCGTGACGAGATCGCCGGCACCACCTCGGACGCCAAGCTCAAGCGCCTGTCCAAGCGCCTGAAGCTGATCGAGTCGTTCCTGGATTCGGGCAACCGTCCGGAGTGGATGATCCTCACCGTGCTCCCGGTGCTGCCGCCGGATCTGCGCCCGCTCGTGCCGCTCGACGGCGGCCGCTTTGCGACCTCGGACCTCAACGACCTCTACCGGCGCGTCATCAACCGCAACAACCGCCTCAAGCGGCTGCTCGAGCTGAACGCGCCGGACATCATCGTGCGCAACGAAAAGCGCATGCTGCAGGAGTCTGTCGACGCGCTGCTCGACAACGGTCGCCGCGGGCGCGCCATCACCGGTACGAACAAGCGCCCGCTCAAGTCGCTGGCGGACATGATCAAGGGCAAGCAGGGACGGTTCCGGCAGAACCTGCTGGGCAAGCGGGTCGACTACTCCGGCCGTTCGGTGATCGTCGTCGGTCCGACGCTGCGTCTGCACCAATGCGGCCTGCCGAAGAAGATGGCCCTGGAGCTGTTCAAGCCGTTCATCTTCGGCAAGCTCCAGCGCCGCGGGCTGGCCACGACCATCAAGGCGGCGAAGAAGATGGTCGAGCGCGAGGTCGCCGAGGTGTGGGACATCCTCGAAGAGGTGATCCGTGAGCACCCGGTGATGCTCAATCGCGCCCCTACACTGCACCGTCTGGGCATCCAGGCCTTCGAACCGGTCCTCATCGAAGGCAAGGCGATCCAGTTGCACCCCCTGGTCTGCGCGGCCTTCAACGCCGACTTCGACGGCGACCAGATGGCCGTGCACGTGCCGCTCTCCCTCGAGGCCCAGCTCGAGGCGCGCGTGTTGATGATGTCGACCAACAACATCCTCTCTCCGGCGAACGGGGAACCGATCATCGTGCCCTCGCAGGACGTGGTGCTCGGGCTCTATTACATGACGCGCGAGGCGGTCAACGTCCCCGGAGAGGGCATGATGTTCGCCGACGTCGCAGAGGTGCACCGGGCCTATGAGAGCCGGGTGGTCGACGTGCACGCGAAGATCAAGGTGCGGATCCGCGAGGTCGTGAAGGACGAAGACGGGGAGTTGCGCGAGGTGCGGCGCGTCGTCGATACGACCGTCGGGCGCGCCCTGCTCTCGGAGGTGCTTCCGGACGGGATGTCCTTCGACCTGATCAACCAGGACATGAACAAGAAGGCGATCTCACGCCTGATCAATTCCGCCTACCGCAACGTCGGCCTGAAGGAGACGGTCGTGTTCGCGGACAGGCTGATGTACACGGGCTTCTACTACGCCACGCGCTCGGGGGCCTCGTTCGGGGTCGAGGACATGGTGGTCCCGGATCAGAAGCCGGAGATCCTTGCGCGCGCGGAGGCGCAGGTCAAGGACATCGAGGCCCAGTACGCGTCCGGATTGGTGACCAACGGCGAGCGCTACAACAAGGTCGTAGATATCTGGTCGCACACCAACGACGTGGTCGCCAAGGCGATGATGGAGAAGCTCGGGTCGTATGAGGTGACCGACGCCAAGGGCAATGTCGTCAAACAGAAGTCGTTCAACCCGATCTTCATGATGGCCGACTCGGGCGCGCGCGGAAGCGCGCAGCAGATCCGACAGCTCGCCGGGATGCGCGGCCTGATGGCGAAGCCCGACGGTTCGATCATCGAGACCCCGATCACCGCGAACTTCCGCGAAGGGCTGGACGTGCTGCAGTACTTCATCTCGACTCACGGCGCCCGCAAGGGTCTGGCGGATACCGCTCTGAAGACGGCGAACTCGGGCTACCTCACGCGGCGCCTGGTCGATGTGGCGCAGGACCTGGTCGTAACCGAGGTCGATTGCGGGACCAGCGAAGGGCTGCTGATGACCCCGCTGGTCGAGGGCGGCGACGTCGTCGAGCCGCTGCGCGACCGCGTGCTCGGGCGCACGGTGTCGGCGGACGTCCTGAAGCCAGGAACCGAAGAGGTGCTGGTTCCCGCGGGCACCCTGCTCGACGAGCGCTGGGTCAGTGTGCTCGACCAGTCGGGCGTCGATCGGGTGATGGTGCGCTCGCCGATCTCGTGCGAAACGCGCTACGGGGTCTGCTCCGCCTGTTACGGCCGCGACCTTGCGCGCGGACACCGCGTCAATCTCGGCGAGGCGGTCGGCGTCATTGCCGCGCAGAGCATCGGCGAGCCGGGTACGCAGCTTACGATGCGCACCTTCCATATCGGCGGAGCGGCCTCGCGGACCGTCGCCATCAACAGCGTCGAGATCAAGTCGAAGGGTACGGTCAAGCTGCGCAACATCAAGCTGGTCAAGCACAAGAAGACCGGAAACTATGTCGCGGTGTCGCGTTCCGGCGAGTTGGCGGTGACGGACGAGATGGGCCGTGAGCGCGAGCGGTACAAGGTCCCGTACGGCGCCGTACTCACCGTGGAGGACGGCGACGCCGTGGAGCAGGGTCAGGTGGTCGCCAACTGGGACCCGCATACCCATCCGGTCGTCACCGAGGTGGCCGGGCGCCTGCGCTACTCGGATTTCATCGAGGGTGTGACGGTGCTGCGTCAGGCCGACGAGATGACGGGGCTCAGTTCCATGGTGGTCATGGACCCGAAGCAGCGCGGCGCGGCGGGCAAGGACCTGCGTCCGATGATCCGCCTGCTCGACGAGGACGGAAACGACGTCTGTATCGCCGGCACCGACAAGCCGGCGCAGTACTATCTGCCGCCCGGCGCGATCGCCAGCGTCGAGGACGGCGCATGGGTCGGCGTCGGCGACGTCATCGCGCGTATCCCCCAGGAGTCGAGCAAGACCCGCGACATCACCGGCGGTCTGCCGCGTGTCGCCGACCTGTTCGAGGCGCGCAAGCCCAAGGAGCCCGCGATCCTCGCGGAGACTTCCGGGACGGTGAGCTTCGGGAAGGACACGAAGGGGAGGCAGCGGCTGATCATCACCGATTCGGACGGCGTGCAGCATGAGGAGCTGATTCCGAAGTGGCGGCACATCACCGTCTTCGAAGGCGAGCACGTGGAGAAGGGCGAGCCGATCGCCGACGGTGAACCGAACCCGCACGATATCCTGCGGCTGCTGGGGGTGACGGCCCTGGCCGCCTATCTGGTCAAGGAGATCCAGGACGTCTACCGTCTGCAGGGTGTGCGGATCAACGACAAGCACATCGAGATCGTGATCCGCCAGATGCTGCGGAAGGTGGAGGTGACCGAGGCCGGCGACAGCCGCTTCCTCAAGGGCGAGCAGGCCGAGCGCGCACGCGTGCTCGAGGAAAACGAGAAGCTCGAGCGTGACGGGCGCCAGCCGGCCCGCTTCGATCCGATCCTGCTCGGGATCACCAAGGCGTCGCTGTCGACCGATTCGTTCATCTCGGCCGCTTCGTTCCAGGAGACCACCCGGGTGCTCACCGAGGCCGCCGTGCGCGGCCTGCGCGACGAGCTGCGCGGGCTCAAGGAGAACGTGATCGTCGGGCGCCTGATCCCGGCGGGTACCGGGCAGGTCTACCACGCCGAGCGCCGGCGTCGGCGGGCGGGGCTCTTCGGCGATCTGGAACTGGGTACGGCCACCGAAGCGGCGGATGCCCCGGTGGCCCCCGCCCCGGTGGAGGATGCGGGCGGCGACCAGGCCGCCGACCAGGCCGTGGACGCCTCGGAGCGCTGATCCCCGGGCCCCGGGGTACGTGCCGCTTGACACCCCAGGGCCGCGTACTTAGAATCGCCTGTCTCCCGACAGGCCGGATTCATCCGGCCTGTCGTTTGTTTTCGGGTGCGGCCGCCAGACGCGCGCCGGCCCCGTACAGCGGCCTACCGCGGTGGCGGGAAGGCGGCCGGCTCCGCATGCCATGTTGTTGAATAGCCTAGGCTATTTTTGACAACATCCGGCGGAGGGGGGTCGCTCGCTCCCGTTTTTCCACGTCCGGGTCGGAAACGCGGTCATTCGCCGTGCGGAGTTCGGGTAAGCCATGACGACGATCAACCAGCTGGTACGCCACGCGCGTACCCGCAAGAAGGAAAAGAGCAAGGTCCCGGCGCTGGAGGGTTCGCCCCAGAAGCGCGGGGTGTGCACCCGCGTCTATACCACGACGCCGAAGAAGCCGAACTCGGCGTTGCGGAAGGTCGCGCGTGTGCGCCTTACCAATGGTTACGAGGTCACCACCTATATCGGCGGTGAAGGCCACAACCTTCAGGAGCACTCGGTGGTGCTGATCCGCGGTGGGCGCGTAAAGGACCTCCCCGGCGTTCGCTACCACGTGGTGCGCGGCAGCCTCGATACCGCCGGGGTGAACAACCGCAAACAGGGCCGTTCCAAATACGGCGTCAAACGGCCGAAGAGTTGACGCGGTGCCGGGCGCGGCCCGGTGGACGTGCAGGAGTCGGGTAGAAGCCAATGCCGAGACGAGGAACCCTTCAGCGCCAGCCGATCCTGCCGGATCCGAAGTTCGGCAGCGAGACGCTGGCGAAGTTCATCAATATGGTGATGTTCAGCGGCAAGAAGTCCGCCGCCGAGCGCATCGTCTATGGCGCGCTCGACCAGATCGCCGCCAAGGGGAAGGGCGAACCGACCCAGGTGCTGGAGAGCGCCCTGGAGAATGTGCGCCCTATGGTCGAGGTGAAATCCCGGCGCGTCGGCGGGGCGACTTATCAGGTCCCCGTCGAGGTGCGCCCGGTGCGGCGCGTCTCGCTCGCCATGCGCTGGCTGATCGACTCGGCGCGCCGGCGCGGCGAGAAATCGATGGTCATGCGTCTGGCAAACGAGCTGATGGACGCCGCGGAGAACCGCGGTGCTGCGGTTAAGAAGCGCGAAGATACGCACCGCATGGCGGAGGCGAACAAGGCTTTTTCGCATTACCGCTGGTAAGGCGAATGTCCGCCGTCGGCGTATCGGAATGACACGAGGGATGGGCCCGGATGTCGTGAGCGGGTGGATGTGAGCGCGAGCGCCTTGGAGGCAAGGCGCTTGCGTCGCACGCAAGGCCGCTGAGCGACTACTTTAAATCAGGTCGAGTACAGAGGTTTCGGACCGTGGCACGCAAGACCCCCATTGAGCGCTACCGCAACATCGGCATTGCCGCGCACATCGACGCCGGCAAGACGACGACGACCGAGCGCATCCTGTTTTATACCGGCATTTCCCACAAGATGGGGGAGGTCCATGAGGGCGCCGCCGTCATGGACTGGATGGAACAGGAGCAGGAGCGCGGGATCACGATCACCTCCGCGGCCACGACCTGCTACTGGCAGGGTATGGACAAGCAATACCCGCAGCACCGGATCAACATCATCGACACCCCGGGGCACGTGGATTTCACCATCGAGGTGGAGCGCTCGATGCGCGTGCTCGACGGCGTCGTGGCCGTGTTCTGCGCCGTCGGCGGCGTCGAGCCGCAGTCGGAGACGGTCTGGCGCCAGGCGAACCGCTACCATGTGCCGCGCATGGCGTTCGTGAACAAGATGGACCGTATCGGCGCCAACTTTCTGCGCGTCGTGGGGCAGATGCGCGAGCGCCTCGGGGCCAATGCGATTCCCATTCAGTTGCCGATCGGCGCCGAAGACGGATTCGCGGGCGTGGTCGACCTGGTCGACATGCGCGCCATCTACTGGGACGACGCCACCTTGGGCGCGAGCTACGAGGCCAAAGAGATCCCGTCCGATCTGGCGGAGTTGAGCGCCAAGTGGCGCGAGACCATGGTCGAGGCCGCGGCCGAGGCGGACGAGGAACTGATGGAGAAGTACCTCGAAGGCGGGGAACTGGCGGGCGAGGAGATCCTGCGTGGGCTGCGCAAGCGCACGCTGGCCAACGAGATCGTCCCGGTGCTGTGCGGCTCCGCCTTCAAGAACAAGGGCGTGCAGGCCCTGCTCGACGCGGTGATCGAGCTGATGCCCTCCCCGGTCGACGTACCCGCCATCAAGGGTCACCTCGACGACGCCGCGGGTACCGAGGCCGAGCGTCACCCCTCCGACGATGAGCCGTTTGCGGCGCTCGCCTTCAAGATCGCCACCGATCCCTTCGTCGGCAGCCTTACCTATATCCGCGTCTACTCGGGCGTCGTCAGCTCCGGGGACACCGTCTACAACCCCGTGAAGAGCAAGAAGGAGCGCATTGGGCGCTTGCTCCAGATGCACGCGAACCACCGCGAGGAGATCAAGGAGGTCCGTGCCGGGGACATCGCCGCCTGCGTGGGGCTCAAGGACGTCACGACCGGCGACACCCTCTGCGACCAGAACAACGTCATCATCCTGGAGCGGATGGAGTTCCCCGAGCCGGTCATCTCGCAGGCGGTTGAGCCCAAGACCAAGGCCGATCAGGAGAAGATGGGCATTGCGCTGCAGAAGCTGGCGCAGGAAGACCCCTCCTTCCGCGTACGAACCGACGAGGAGTCGGGGCAGACGATCATCTCCGGAATGGGTGAGCTGCACCTGGAGATCATCATCGATCGCATGCGCCGCGAGTTCAAGGTCGAGGCCAACGTCGGCAAGCCGCAGGTGGCCTACCGCGAGACGATCCGCAAGAGCGTCGAGCAGGAGGGCAAGTTCGTCCGCCAGACCGGCGGGCGCGGCCAGTACGGCCACGTTTGGCTGCGCATCGAACCGAAGCAGCCCGGCGAGGGTTACGAATTCGTGAACGCGATCGTCGGCGGTGTGGTCCCGCGCGAGTACATCGGCGCCGTGGACAAGGGTATCCAGGAACAGATGCAGAACGGCGTGATCGCGGGTTTCCCTGTGGTCGACGTCAAGGTGACCCTGTTCGACGGCTCCTACCACGAGGTCGACTCCTCGGAGATGGCATTCAAGATCGCCGGGTCCATGGGCTTCAAGGAGGGTGCGCGCAAGGCCGACCCGGTGTTGCTCGAGCCCATCATGAAGGTCGAGGTGGTGACGCCCGAGGAGTACATGGGCGATGTCATGGGTGACCTCAACCGGCGCCGCGGTCTGGTGCAGGGCATGGAAGAGGCCCCGGCGGGCAAGATCATCCGCGCCGAAGTACCGTTGGCGGAGATGTTCGGGTACGCCACTGATCTGCGCTCGGCCACGCAGGGGCGCGCGACCTACACGATGGAGTTCTCCAAGTATGCCGAGGCGCCGGCGAACATCGCCGAGCAGGTGATCAAGAAGGCCTCCTGAGGTCGGCCGTTCCGATCAACCGTTTGTAGAGACCGAAAGTTCCAGACGAAGAGGTAGACGACCGTGTCCAAGGAAAAATACGAGCGTAAGAAGCCGCATGTAAATGTTGGGACGATTGGGCACGTGGACCACGGGAAGACGACGCTGACGGCGGCGCTGACGAAGGTGACGTCGCAGAAGTTTGGTGGTGAGTTCAAGGCGTACGATGCGATTGACAATGCGCCGGAGGAGCGTGCGCGGGGGATCACGATTGCGACGGCGCACGTGGAGTATGAGTCGGAGGGTCGGCACTACGCGCACGTGGACTGTCCGGGGCACGCGGATTATGTGAAGAACATGATCACGGGTGCGGCGCAGATGGACGGGGCGATTTTGGTGGTATCGGCGGCGGACGGTCCGATGCCGCAGACGCGGGAGCATATTCTGCTGGCGCGCCAGGTTGGGGTTCCGCACATTGTGGTGTACATGAACAAGGCGGACATGGTGGACGATGCGGAGCTGCTGGAGCTGGTGGAGATGGAGGTTCGTGATCTTCTGAACCAGTACCAGTTTCCTGGGGATGACACGCCGATTGTGGTGGGATCGGCGCTGAAGGCGCTGGAGGGGGACGAGAGCGAGATTGGGGTGCCCTCGATCTGGAAGCTGCTGGAGGCGATGGACGCGCACATTCCGGTGCCGGAGCGTCCGGTGGACCAGCCGTACCTGATGCCGATCGAGGATGTGTTCTCGATTTCGGGTCGTGGGACGGTGGTGACGGGTCGTATCGAGCGCGGGAAGGTGAAGGTTGGGGAGGAAGTGGAGATTGTGGGGCTGCGCCCGACGGTGAAGACGACGGTGACGGGTGTGGAGATGTTTCGCAAGCTGCTCGACGAGGGTCAGGCGGGGGACAATGTCGGGGTGTTGCTGCGCGGGACGAAGCGCGACGAGGTCGAGCGCGGGCAGGTGCTGTGCAAGCCGGGATCGATCACGCCGCACACGAAGTTTGAGGCGGAGGTCTACGTCCTGACGAAGGAGGAGGGGGGTCGGCACACGCCGTTTTTCACGGGGTATCGGCCGCAGTTTTATTTTCGCACGACGGATGTGACCGGGGCGGTGGATCTGCCGGAGGGCGTGGAGATGGTGATGCCCGGGGACAACATCAAGATGACCGTCTCGCTGATTGCGCCGATCGCGATGGAGGAGGGCGTACGCTTCGCCATCCGCGAGGGCGGGCGCACCGTGGGCGCCGGCGTCGTCTCCAAGGTCATCGAGTAGCTCGGACGGCGGGATGGACTCGTGCCATCCCCGGAAGGACAGGCAAGGCGCACTGAAAAATGGCTACGAACCAGAGAATCCGGATCCGCTTGAAGTCGTTCGATCATCGCCTGATCGACCAGTCCACGCGCGAAATCGTCGAGACCGCGCGGCGTACCGGTGCGCGCATCTGCGGGCCGATTCCGCTACCGACGAAGAAGGAGCGCTGGACTCTGCTGATCTCGCCGCACAAGGACAAGGATGCGCGCGATCAATATGAGATTCGGACGCACAAGAGACTGCTCGACATCGTCGAGCCCACGGACAAGACCGTGGACGCCCTGATGAAGCTCGATCTGGCGGCGGGCGTCGACGTGCAGATCAAGCTGAACTGACGAGCGGGCGCAGAGGATCGAGGGCTTCGAGATGGCGATCGGTTTGATAGGGCGCAAGGCGGGCATGACCCGCGTGTTCACCGAGGACGGCGCATCGGTTCCGGTGACCGTGATCGAAGTGCAGCCGAACCGCGTCACCCAGGTCAAGACGGACGAGGTGGACGGTTATCGGGCGATCCAGGTGACGACCGGTGTCCGCCGCCCGACTCGTGTGCGCAAGCCGGCCGCCGGACATTTCGCCAAGGCCGGCGTCGAGGCCGGTCGCGGATTGTGGGAGTTCCGGCTCGACGGCGGCGAAGGCGCGGAGCTCGCGCCGGGCGCGGAGCTGCGCGTCGATGTGTTCAGCGCCGGACAGAAGGTGGACGTGACCGGAACGACGATCGGAAAGGGCTTCGCCGGCACAGTGAAGCGCCATAACTTCTCGGTCAAGGACATGACGCACGGCAACTCACTCTCCCACCGCACGCCGGGCTCCATCGGCCAGCGCCAGACCCCGGGGCGCGTGTTCAAAGGCAAGCGCATGTCCGGGCATCTCGGCAGCGTACGCCGTGCGATGCAGAACCTGGAGGTCGTCCGCGTGGACGCCGAACGCAACCTGCTGCTGGTGAAGGGTGCGGTTCCGGGCGCGCGCGGCGGTGATCTGATAGTGCGCCCGGCGGTGCGCGTGCGCGTCAAGGAGACTTCGTGATGGACCTTGCGGTGCAGGGTGCGGCGAAGGGCGCAACGCTGTCGGTTTCCGACCGCGCCTTCGGCAGCGCATTCAATGAGGACCTGATTCATCAGGTCGTGGTCGCCTATCTCGCCGGTGCACGCGCGGGCACGAGCGCACAGAAGTCGCGCGCGGACGTCAGCGGCGGCGGAAGCAAGCCGTGGCGCCAGAAGGGCACGGGCCGCGCCCGTGCCGGCACGACCCGCAGCCCGCTGTGGCGCGGGGGCGGCGTGACCTTCGCGGCGCGTCCGCGCGACTACGCCCAGAAGGTCAATCGCAAGATGTATCGCAGCGCACTGCGTGCGATCCTGTCCGAACTCGTGCGTCAGGACCGGCTGGTCGTCGTCGAGGATCTCGGGATGTCCGTGCCGAAGACGCGCGAGCTGAGCGCCCGGCTCGACGAACTGGGCCTCGCGCGCGCGCGGGTGTTGATCGTATCCGAGGAAGTGGACGGGAACCTCTATCTCTCGGCGCGTAACCTGCCGGGCGTGGAGGTTCGCGACGTCGCCGGCCTGGACCCGGTGGTGCTGGTGGGCGCCGAGAAGGTGCTCTGTACCGCGGGCGCGATCAAGCGGATCGAGGAGTGGCTCGCATGAACGAAGCGCGCCTGATGAAGGTCCTGGTCGGGCCGGTGGTGTCGGAGAAGGGCAGCCGGATCGCGGACCGCAACCGCCAGTACATCTTTCGGGTGCTGGAGGACGCCAGCAAGCCCGAGATCCGCGGCGCCGTCGAACTCATGTTTCGCGTGAAGGTGCAGGGCGTGCAGGTTGCGAACATGCGCGGCAAGATGAAGCGCTTTGGTCAGACCTACGGCAAGCGTCCGAACTGGAAGAAGGCCTACGTGACGCTGGAGCCGGGACACGACATCAACTTTACGGATGCGGAGTAAGGCGCGCGTCGCCGCCCGCGATCAGGGGATCGAGATGGCCGTCGTAAAAGTCAAACCGACTTCGGCAGGACGCCGCTTCGTCGTCAAGGTCGTCGGCACCGGACTGTGGCGGGGCGAGCCGTATGGGCCACTGGTGGCGAAGAAGTCGCGGACCGGCGGGCGTAACAACCAGGGCCGCATCACGACGCGGCACCAGGGGGGCGGGCACAAGCAGCGTTATCGCATCGTCGACTTCCGGCGCGACAAGGACGGAGTGCCCGGGCGCGTCGAGCGCCTCGAGTACGATCCGAACCGCAGCGCTCATATCGCGCTGGTCCTCTACCGGGACGGCGAGCGGCGCTACATCATCGCGCCGAAGGGCGTGGAGGTCGGGACGGAGATCGCCTCGGGGGCCGTCGCGGCGATCAAGCCGGGGAACTGCCTCCCGCTGCGCAACGTACCCTTGGGCACCCAGGTGCACTGCGTGGAGCTCAAGCCCGGCAAAGGCGCTCAGCTCGCCCGCAGTGCCGGGACCTCGGTCCAGCTCGTCGCTCGCGAGGGCGAGTACTGCACCCTGAGGCTGCGCTCGGGGGAGATGCGCAAGGTCCGCGTCGAGTGCCGGGCGACGATCGGCGAGGTCAGCAACGGGGAACACAATCTGCGCTCGCTGGGCAAGGCGGGCGCCAAGCGATGGCGCGGCGTGCGCCCGACGGTGCGCGGGGTGGCTATGAACCCGGTCGATCACCCCCACGGCGGCGGCGAAGGCCGCACCTCGGGCGGCCGCCACCCGGTCTCCCCATGGGGGATGCCGACCAAGGGCTACAAGACGCGCTACAACAAACGCACGGACAAGATGATCGTCCGGCGCCGCAAGTGACGGCGCCCGGGAATTGACGACGGAGGACGGGACCAGTGCCGCGTTCGGTTAAGAAGGGACCATTTGTGGATCTCCACCTGCTGCAGAAGGTGGCGGAGGCGCGCGCCGCGGGCAGCAAGCGCCCGATCAAGACGTGGTCCCGCCGCTCCATGGTGCTGCCCGATATGGTGGGGCTGACGATCGCCGTCCACAACGGCCGCCAGCATGTGCCGATTCTGGTCAACGAGAACATGGTCGGGCACAAGCTGGGGGAGTTCGCGGTGACGCGGACCTTCAAGGGTCACTCCGGCAACCGCAAGACCAAGTGACGGGCTGATATCATGCGAGTAGAAGCCAAGTTGCGATACGCGCGGATCTCCGCGCAGAAGTGCCGGCTGGTGGCCGACCAGATCCGCGGGCTGCCCGTGGATCGGGCCCTGAATACGCTCACCTTCAGCCCGAAGAAGGCGGCGCGGATCGTGCGCAAGGTGCTCGAATCCGCGATCGCCAACGCCGAGCACAACGAGGGTGCCGACGTCGACGAGCTGAAGGTGGCGGCGGTCTTCGTGGACGAGGGCCCGACGTCCAAGCGCTGGCAGGCGCGGGCCAAGGGCCGGGCCACCGGCATCTTCAAGCGGACGAGTCATATCACCGTCTCGGTAGGGGATCGCTGAGTGCGCAACGGTGCGGCGCCGTCGCCGCGTTCTGGATACGCAAGGTAGGTTTACGATGGGTCAAAAGGTACATCCAACGGGATTCCGGCTCGGGATCGTGAAGCAGTGGACCTCTCGGTGGTACGCCGATTCCAAGGGGTTCGCCGACATCCTGGGAACGGACCTGCGCGTGCGCGCCTATCTGAAGAAGAAACTCGCGCATGCCTCCGTGAGCCGTATCCAGATCGACCGGCCCGCGCGCAATGCGTTCATCACCATTCATACCGCGCGGCCCGGTATCGTCATCGGCAAGAAGGGTGAGGACATCGAGGCCCTGCGCAGGGAACTGCAGCGGATGATGGGCATCCCCGTCAACGTCAACGTCGAGGAGATCCGCAAGCCGGAACTCGACGCGCAATTGGTCGCGGAGAGCGTCGCGCAGCAGCTCGAGCGCCGCATCATGTTCCGGCGCGCGATGCGCCGCGCGGTCACGAACACCATGCGCCTCGGCGCCCAGGGGATCCGCATCAATGTGGCGGGCCGTCTCAACGGGGCCGAGATCGCGCGCAGCGAGTGGTACCGGGAAGGGCGGGTGCCCCTGCACACCCTGCGGGCGGACGTCGATTACGGCTTCGCGGAGGCGCGTACCACCTATGGCGTCATCGGCGTTAAGGTCTGGATATTCAAGGGCGAAGTCCTCGGGTACGACGAGGAGAGCGAGGAGGCCGGAGCGGCCGAAAAGGCGGCCGGCTGATCCCGGCCACCTGAGTCCGAGCGGAGTTCCAAGACATGCTGCAACCGAAGCGAACGAAGTTCCGCAAGCAGAGCAAGGGCCGCAATCGCGGCCTGGCGACCACGGGCAACCGGGTGAGCTTTGGCGAGTATGGGCTGAAGGCGACCAGCCGCGGGCGCATCACCGCGCGGCAGATCGAGGCCGCCCGTCGGGCGATTACGCGTCACGTCAAGCGCGGCGGGAAACTCTGGATCCGGATCTTCCCGGATCTCCCGGTGAGCAAGAAGCCGCTGGAGGTGCGCATGGGGAACGGCAAGGGCAACGTGGAGTACTGGGTGTCCAGGATCCAGCCCGGCCGGATGCTCTATGAGATGGAAGGCGTCAGCGAGGAAATCGCGCGCGAGGCCTTCCGTCTGGCGGCGGCAAAGCTCCCCGTACAGACGACCTTTGTGGTCCGGACGGTGATGTGATGGCCAAGGCGAGCGAACTGCGTTCGAAGACTCCGCAGGAACTCAGGGCCGAGCTCCTGAATCTGCTGCGCGAGCAGTTCAACCTGCGGATGCAGAAGGCGACCGGCCAGCTTTCCAAGCCGGATCGGGTCCGGGCGGTGCGGCGCGACATCGCGCGCGTCCAAACGGTCTTGAATGAGCAGATGCAAGCGGGTAATCGGGCATGACCGAAGCGGCGAAGACTTCGCGCACCCTGACGGGGCGCGTGAAGAGCAGCAAGATGGACAAGACGATCACGGTGGTCGTGGATCGAATGGTGCCGCACCCGGTTTACGGGAAGTACGTCCGCAAATCGACGCGACTGCACGCGCACGACGAGAACAACGAGTGTCGCGAAGGCGATATCGTGACGATCGAACAGTCCCGCCCGATCTCCAAGACCAAGGCATGGCGCCTGGTCAAGGTCGTGACGCGGGCGCAGTGAAACAGGCGCCGGCGCAGATGCGGCAGGCGGGCTCCAACGGACGAACTGGTGCGCGACGATGATACAGATGCAGACGATCCTCAACGTGGCGGATAACAGCGGCGCGCGCCAGGTGATGTGCATCAAGGTGCTGGGCGGTTCGAAGCGCCGCTATGCGGGCATCGGCGACATCATCAAGGTGAGCGTCAAGGACGCCATCCCGCGCGGAAAGGTCAAGAAGGGCGAGGTCTACAGCGCGGTCGTGGTGCGCACCCGGAAAGGGGTGCGGCGTCCTGACGGATCGCTGATCCGCTTCGATACCAATGCTGCGGTGTTGCTGAACAATCAGTTGCAGCCGATCGGGACGCGCATCTTCGGGCCGGTTACCCGCGAGCTGCGTACCGAGCGTTTCATGAAGATCATCTCGCTGGCACCGGAAGTGCTGTAACCGAGGGTGTAGAGACCATGCGCAGGATTCGAAAGGGCGACGAGGTGATCGTGATCGCGGGCAAGAGCAAGGGCCAGCGCGGCACCGTGTTGCGCGTGCTCGCCGATGACCGCGTCGTCGTGGAGAACGTCAATATCGTCAAGAAGCACCAGAAGCCAAACCCGCAGAGCGGGATTACCGGTGGGATCATCGAGAAAGAGGCGCCGCTGCATATCTCGAATGTGATGGTCTTCAATCCGGTGACCAAGAAGGGCGATCGCGTCGGCTACCGCCGGCTCGAGGACGGGCGCAAGGTGCGCTACTTCAAGTCCAACGACGAGGTCGTGGACCTGTAACGGTCGGTAGGGGCCATGAGCAGACTCCAAGAGCATTATCGGAACACGGTCGTCGGCCAGTTGCGGGAACGCTTCGGCTACGAAAACGTCATGCAAGTCCCGCGTATCGTCAAGGTCACGCTCAACATGGGTGTCGGCGAGGCGGTGAGCGACCGGAAGGTGGTGGAGAACGCCAGCGGCGACCTGGCGTTGATCTCGGGGCAGAAGCCGGTGATCACGCGGGCGCGCAAGTCCATCGCGGGGTTCAAGGTGCGCGAAGGCTGGCCCATCGGGACGAAGGTGACGCTGCGCCGCGAACGCATGTATGAGTTCATCGACCGGCTCATCAACATCGCGATTCCGCGAATTCGTGATTTTCGCGGGTTCAGCGCGAAGGCCTTCGATGGACGGGGGAATTACAGCCTCGGCGTGCGGGAACAGATCATATTTCCGGAGATCCAATACGAGAAAGTGGACGCGATCCGGGGGCTGGATATCACCTTTTCCACGACGGCGCGGACGGACGAAGAGGGACGCGCGCTGCTCGAGGCGTTCCATTTTCCTTTTCGGAACTGAGGGTACGGGCAGATGGCGAAGACGTCGGTAGTGGAACGCGAGGGGCGGCGGATGCGTACGGTGCAGCGCTATGCCGCGCGGCGGGCCGAGATCAAGCGCATCCTGAGGGATCCGAATTCGAGCGACGAAGAAAGAGACGCGGCGCGCATCCGGTTGCAGAAGCTGCCGCGGGATGCCAGCCCTGTGCGGCTGCGCAACCGCTGCTCGCTGACCGGGCGTCCGCACGGCTACTACCGAAAGTTCGGTCTGGGCAGGAACAAGCTGCGCGAGGCGGCGATGCGCGGCGACATCCCCGGGCTGGTGAAATCGAGCTGGTGACCGGGGTGCCCCGATTCACCGGATGAGGCAGGTATGAAGCGATGACGATGACCGACCCCATAGCGGACATGCTTACCCGTATTCGCAACGGCCAGGCGGCCGGGCGCAAGGAGGTGAGCATGCCCTCTTCCAAGGCCAAGGCCGCGATCGCGGCGGTGCTCAAGGACGAGGGCTACATCACCGATTTCAGCGTTGCGGAGGCCGACGGCAAGCGGGTGCTGAGCGTCGTGCTCAAGTATCACCTCGGGCGCCCGGTCATCGAGCAGTTGGAGCGGGTGAGCCGCCCGGGCCTGCGCCAGTACCGGAGCAAGGACGATCTGCCCCAGGTGCGCGGCGGTCTGGGCGTGGCTATCGTGTCCACCTCGCAGGGGGTGATGACCGATCGTGCGGCGCGCGCCGCCGGCCACGGCGGCGAACTGCTGTGTATCGTGGCTTGAGGCGGGGATAGTCGGATGTCGAGAGTCGGCGAGCAGCCGGTCGTCGTGCCCTCCGGGGTCGAAGTGACCGTCAACGGACAGCATCTTGCGGTCAAGGGGCCCAAGGGCGCCCTGGAGATGACCGTGCACATGGCGGTCGGTGTCAGCCGCGACGGCGGGGAGCTGCGTTTCGAGGCGCGCAAGGGCGCGGACGGGGCGAATGCTCTTTCCGGGACCATGCGTGCGCTGGCCAACAACATGGTGACGGGTGTCAGCCGCGGGTTCGAGAAGCGGCTCGCCCTGGAAGGCGTCGGCTATCGCGCCCAGGCCCAGGGTAAGGTGCTCAACCTGACGCTGGGGTTTTCGCACCCGGTGAATTTCCCGGTCCCGGACGGGATCACCATCGAAACGCCCAGCCAGACGGAGATCGTGGTGCGCGGCATCGACAAGCAACTCGTGGGCGCCGTCGCCGCGCAGATCCGCTCGTTCCGGCCGCCCGAGCCGTACAAGGGCAAGGGTGTTCGCTATCAGGGCGAGATCATCATCCGGAAGGAAGGCAAGAAGAAGTGATGCCGTCGCGGCGCAGCCGCACGGCGGAGTGACGAGGGCTATGGACAAGAAGTCGGCACGACAGAGGCGGGCGCGCCCGGCGCGCATGAAGTTGCGCGAGCTGGGGATGTACCGGTTGTGCGTTCATCGCACGCCGCGCCACATCTACGCTCAGGTGATCAGTCCGGACGGCGGGCAGGTGGTCGCGAGCGCCAGCACCCTGGAGAAGGAGATCCGCTCCAGCGTGAAGGGCACCGGCAACGTCGCCGCCGCCGACGCGGTGGGCAAGGCGATCGCCGCGAAGGCGAAGGCCGCGGGCGTCACGCGCGTGGGTTTCGACCGCGCCGGCTTCCGCTACCACGGCCGGGTGAAGGCGCTGGCGGACGCGGCGCGCGCGGGCGGTCTGGAATTCTGAGCCGGTCTGCGGGCCGGGGCGATTACTGACAAGGGCGATCCGAGATGGCGATTCCCGAAACCGCAGGCGGCGACGACCTGCTCGAAAAACTCATCGTGGTCAACCGCGTGGCGAAGGTCGTCAAGGGCGGGCGCCAGTTCGGCTTCTCGGCCTTGAGCGTGGTGGGCGACGGCAAGGGCCGGGTGGGCTTCGGCCACGGCAAGGCGCGCGAGGTGCCCATGGCGATCCAGAAGGCCATGGAAGGGGCGCGCAAGAACCTGCGCACCATCCCGCTGAACGGCAACACGCTGCACCACACCGTCAACGCCCGGCACGGCGCGGCGCGCGTGCACATGCAGCCGGCCTCCGAGGGGACCGGCATCATCGCCGGGGGCGCCATGCGCGCCGTGCTCGAGGTGCTCGGCGTGCGCGACGTGCTCGCCAAGAGCTACGGCTCGCGCAACCCGTTCAACGTGGTGCGCGCCACCATCCGCGGACTCGAGCAGATCACCTCGCCCGAGGACATCGCCGCCAAGCGCGGCAAGACCGTCGAAGAGATCCGGGGTTGATCATGGGCGGCAAGCAGATCAAGGTCACGCTGGTGCGCAGTCTCTATGGGCGCGTGCCCGGACACCGCGAGTGTGCGCAAGGCCTGGGCCTGCGCCGGCGCCATGACACGGTGACCGTGGCGGACACCCCCGAGAACCGCGGCATGGTGGCCAAGGTCTCGTATCTGCTCAAGGTCGAGGAGGTCTGAAGATGCGCCTGAACACCCTCAAGCCGGCTCGAGGCAGCCGACCCGACGCCAAGCGCGTCGGACGCGGCATCGGCTCCGGACTCGGCAAGACCGCCGGTCGCGGACACAAGGGACAGAAGGCGCGCGCGGGCGGCTTCCACAAGGTCGGTTTCGAAGGCGGCCAGATGCCCCTGCAGCGGCGTCTGCCGAAGGTCGGATTCACCTCGCGCGGCGCACGCCGGGTCGTCGAGGTACGCCTGCACGAGCTGGCGAAGATCGGCGCCGAGGTCATCGATCTGGCGGCGCTGAAGGCGGCCAACGTCGTACGCCACGACGTCCTGCGTGCCAAGGTCATCGCCAGCGGCGAGCTGGGCAAGGCAGTCACCGTGCGCGGCCTGCGTGTAACCAAGGGCGCACGCGCCGCCATCGAAGCGGCCGGCGGTCGGGTCGAGGACTAAGTGGCCAGTACCGGATCCAGCATCGGCTCCGCCATCGGCGATATCACGCGGCTGACCGAGCTGCGCCAGCGGCTGTTTTTCGTCTTCGGCGCGCTGGTGGTGTTCCGCATCGGCTCCTTCATCCCCGTGCCGGGGATCGATCCCACGGCGCTCGCGCACCTGTTCCAGCAGCAGAAGGGAACCATCCTGGACATGTTCAACATGTTCTCGGGCGGGGCCCTCAAGCGGTTGAGCATCTTCGCGCTGGGAGTCATGCCCTACATCTCGGCCTCGATCATCATCCAGCTCATGACCTCGGTGGTGCCGGCCCTGGAGCAGCTCAAGAAGGAGGGCGAGGCCGGGCGGCGGAAGATCACGCAATACACCCGCTACGGCACCGTGGTGCTGGCACTGTTCCAGTCCGTAGGCGCGGCAATAGCGCTGCAAAATCAAGGTGTTGCAGTATCTCCCGGGCCGTCCTTCGTGATCACCGCAGCGGTCACGCTGGTCTGCGGGACCATGTTCCTGATGTGGCTGGGCGAGCAGATGACCGAGCGCGGCATCGGCAACGGCATCTCGATGCTCATCTTCGCCGGTATCGTGGCCGGCCTGCCCTCGGCCATCGGCGGCACGCTGGAGCTAGTGCGCACCGGCGAGATGAACGTGTTCAATGTTCTGCTCCTGTTCGGGCTGGCGATCGTGGTCACCGGTTTCGTGGTGTTCGTCGAGCGCGGCCAGCGACGCATTCCGGTCAACTATGCCCGGCGCCAGCAGGGTCGCAAGCTCTACGCGGCCCAGAGCAGCCACCTCCCGCTCAAGCTGAACATGTCGGGCGTGATCCCGCCGATCTTCGCCTCGAGCCTGATCCTGTTCCCGGCGACGCTGGGGAGCTGGTTCGGGCACGCGAACGGTATGACTTGGCTGCAGAATTTCACCTCCCTGCTGACCCCGGGGCAGCCGATCTACGTGGCGATCTACTCGGCCCTGATCGTCTTCTTCGCCTTCTTCTACACGGCCCTGGTCTTCAACTCGAAGGAGACGGCCGACAATCTCAAGAAGTCCGGCGCCTTCATCCCGGGGATCCGGCCGGGGGAGCAGACCGCACGCTACATCGACGGGGTGCTAACGCGCCTGACCCTGGCCGGCGCGATCTACCTGACGATCGTCTGCCTGCTGCCGGAATTTTTGATCGTTTACTGGAACGTGCCGTTCTATTTCGGCGGCACCTCGCTGCTGATCATCGTGGTGGTTCTCATGGATTTCATGGCGCAGTTGCAGGCGCACCTGATGTCCCACCAGTACGAGAGTCTGCTCAAGAAATCCAACCTCAAGGGGCAGCGCCGGGCGGGCGCATTGCGCTGAGCCGGCCGCGCCGCCGGCGGGGCGGGAGACGGGAGAAGCCAAATGAAAGTACGGGCATCGGTCAAGAAGCTGTGCCGCAACTGCAAGATCATTCGCCGCCGCGGGGCGGTGCGGGTCATCTGCGTCAACGCGCGCCACAAGCAGCGCCAGGGTTGAGTGCGGAAGGCATTGATTTTGCGGTCCCCGGAAGCTAACATTACCGGTTTACGAATTTTCGGCTGACTGAAGTATCGACAGGGAAACGAGACGGTTATGGCACGTATCGCCGGCGTCAACATCCCCGTGCAGAAGCACGCGGTGATCGCTCTCACCTCGATCTACGGCATCGGCCGCCACCTGGCGGGCGAGATCTGCCGCGCCGCCGGGGTGGCCCCCGATCGCAAGATCAAGGAACTCACCGAGGGCGAACTCGACGCGTTGCGCGCCGAGGTCGGGAAGTACCGCGTCGAAGGCGACTTGCGGCGGGAAGTTTCCATGAATATCAAGCGGTTAATGGATCTCGGCTGCTACCGCGGCCTGCGCCATCGGCGCGCGCTTCCGGTGCGCGGTCAGCGCACCCGGACCAACGCCCGCACCCGCAAGGGGCCGCGACGGGCGATTCGGAAGTAACGGTCCCCCTGGGGCGGGGCCGGACGCATCCACGGCGTCGGCGCGCGAGGGCGCGCCCGCCGCGATGAGGAAATCGAAGACATGGCGAAGACGACGACCACGCGCACGCGCAAGAAGGTCAAACGCAACGTGGTGGACGCGGTGGCGCACATCCACGCGTCGTTCAACAACACGATCATCACGATCAGCGACCGCCAGGGCAATACGCTGACCTGGGCCACCGCGGGCGGATCGGGGTTTCGCGGCTCGCGCAAGAGCACGCCGTTCGCCGCGCAGGTCGCCGCCGGCCGCGCCGGCTCGGTGGCGCAGGAGTATGGGGTCAAGAACATCGAGGTCCGGGTGAAGGGCCCGGGGCCGGGGCGCGAATCGGCGGTGCGTGCGTTGCACTCCGCCGGCTTCCGGATCACCAGCATCAGCGACGTGACGCCGATCCCGCACAACGGGTGCCGGCCTCCCAAGAAGCGTCGCGTCTAGTACAGTTTCGGAGAAGTCCACGTGGCCAGAAATATCGGACCGAGGTGTCGCCAGTGCCGCCGTGAGGGCGTGAAACTCTTCCTCAAGGGCGAGAAGTGCTACACCGGAAAGTGTGCCATCGAGAACCGTCCCTTCCCCCCGGGGCAGCACGGGCAGCGCCGCCGCGGCCGGCTCTCGGACTACGCCACGCAGTTGCGCGAGAAGCAGAAGCTGCGCCGCATCTACGGTGTCCTGGAGCGCCAGTTCCACGGCTACTACGAGACCGCCGCGCAGAAGAAGGGCTCCACCGGCGAGAATCTGCTCCAGTTGCTCGAGGGGCGGTTGGACAACGTGGTCTATCGGATGGGCTTCGCCGCCTCCCGGATCGAGGCGCGCCAACTGGTCCGCCACAATGCCATCGCGGTCAACGGCAGGCGGGTGAACATCCCCTCCTACCAAGTCAGGCCGAACGACGTGGTGAGCGTCAACGAGAAGGCCCGCGCGCAGCTGCGGGTGCAGGCGGCGCTCGATCTCGCACAACAGCGCGGCTTCGCCTCCTGGATCGACGTCGATGTGAAAAAGATGGAAGGGGTCTTCAAGGCCCGTCCGGAACGCGCGGATCTGCCTTCCGACATCAACGAACATCTCGTCGTGGAGTTGTACTCCAAGTAAACGGACGCGAGGGATCCTTCCATGCAGGGCTCTGTAACCGAATTTCTCAAGCCGCGCCTGGTCGATGTCCAGGCCGTCAACGACCGTTGCGCCAAGGTCGTGTTGGAGCCGCTGGAGCGCGGTTTCGGCCACACATTGGGCAACGCGCTGCGGCGGATCCTGCTCTCGTCGATGCCGGGCTGCGCGGTCTCCGAAGTGGAGATCGAGGGGGTCCTGCACGAGTACACGACCATCGAGGGCGTGCAGGAGGACGTGATCGAGATCCTGCTCAACCTCAAGGGCCTCGCCATCCGAATGCATGCACGCGAAGAGGCGACGCTGAGCCTGAACAAAAAGGGGCCCGGCATCGTCACGGCGGGCGACATCCAGCTCGATCACGACGTCGAGGTCGTCAACCCCGACCATGTGCTCGCGCATCTCACCAAGGCGGGCGAGCTGAAGATGACCCTGAAGGTGACCCGGGGACGGGGCTACCGTCCGGCGGTGCAGCGCGGTGCGGGCGAGGAGGACGACCGGCCGATCGGCAGACTGCAACTCGACGCCTCCTACAGCCCGGTGCGTCGCGTCACCTACAGCGTGGAGAGTGCGCGCGTGGAGCAGCGCACCGACCTCGACAAGCTCGTGATCGAGATCGAGACCAACGGCACCATCGACCCGGAAGAGGCCATCCGCCGCGCGGCCACCATCCTGCAGGACCAGCTCTCGATCTTCGTGGACCTCGAGGGTGACGAGGAGGCGCGTCCGCAGAAGCGAGAGGCGGAGATCGACCCGATCCTGCTGCGCCCGGTCGACGACCTGGAGCTGACGGTGCGTTCGGCCAACTGCCTCAAGGCCGAGAACATCTTCTACATCGGCGACCTCATTCAGCGCACCGAGGTCGAGTTGCTCAAGACCCCGAACCTCGGGAAGAAATCCCTCACCGAGATCAAGGACGTGCTGGCCTCCCACGGGTTGTCCCTGGGGATGCGGCTGGAGAACTGGCCGCCGCCCGGGCTGCACGACGGCGATCCCAACCGCGAGCAGGCCTCGGCGTAACGGCGCCCCGGCCCGAATCGAGCAAGGTGGAACGAGATGCGTCACCGTAACATCGGTCGCCAGTTGAGCCGCAACAGCAGCCATCGCAAGGCGATGTTGCGCAACCAGGCCGCTTCGCTGCTGCGCCACGAGTTCATCCGCACGACCGTGCCCAAGGCCAAGGAGCTGCGCCGTGTCGTCGAGCCGCTGATCACGCGCGCGCGCCGCGACACTGTGGCCAACCGCCGTCTCCTGTTCGCGCGCCTGCGCGACCGCGAGGTGGTCACGAAGCTGTTCAGCGAGATCGGACCCCGCTACCGCGAGCGCCCGGGCGGTTACCTGCGGGTGCTGCGGTGCGGCTTCCGGGCCGGCGACAGCGCACCCATGGCCTACGTCGAACTGGTCGACCGGCCGCAGGCGGCCGGGGGTGCCGAGTAGCGCACCCGCGTCCCCCGCGATGCGCAACGACTACCGACGCCGGGCCGCAGCGCCCGGCGTCTGCGTCTTCGGGGCGCCGCGCCGCAGGAACCGGGAGGCGACGTCGTGATCGTCCTGCTGACCGACTTCGGGCTCGAGGGCCCGTACACGGGTCAAATGCAGGCCGTCCTGCACCGCGAGGCCCCCGGGGTGCCGGTGGTCAGCCTGTTCGCCGATCTCCCGCCCTTCGATCCGCGCGGCGCCGCCTACCTCCTCGCCGCCTATGCCGGGGAGTTCCCCCTCGACAGCGTCTTCCTCTGCGTCGTCGATCCGGGCGTAGGCGGCGCACGGGGCGTGTGCGTGTTGCGCGCGGACGGGCGCTGGTACGTGGGCCCCGACAACGGCCTGCTGGCGATCGCCGCCCGCCGTGCCGTGCACCGGCAATGGTGGTCGGTCGCCTGGCGCCCGCCGCGACTGTCGGCGACCTTTCACGGGCGCGATGTCTTCGCCCCGCTCGCCGCGCGGCTGGCGCGCGGCGAGCCGCCGCCGGACGGACCGGTCGCGGCGCCCGCCGTCGGCGCGGACTGGCCGGACGACCTCGACCGGATCGTCTACATCGACCGCTTCGGCAACGCGATGACCGGTCTGCGCGCGGCGACGATCCCGGCCGGCGCCCGCCTCGAGGTCGGCAGCCGGCGCCTGCCGCGCGCGCGCACCTTCGCCGACGTCCCGCGGGGCGATGCCTTCTGGTACGAGAACGCCAACGGGCTCGCCGAGATCGCCGTGCACGCCGGCCGCGCCGACCGGACCCTCGGCATCGCACCCCGCACCCCTGTCCGCATCCTCCCGAAAGACGCGTAGGGCCGGGCTTGCCCGACCTACCGGGCGACGTCGTGGATCGGCGCGACATCGTTCGGATCAGGCGTCGCCGGCGGGCCGAGGCCCGCCCTACGATGTCCCGCGCGGCATGAATCACGGGGTAGGGCCGGGCTTGCCCGGCCGACGTCGTTGCCTGGTCCGACGTTGTTTGGATCAAACGACGTCGGCGGGCCGAGGCCCGCCCTACGATGTCCCGCGCGGCATGAATCACGGGGTAGGGCCGGGCTTGCCCGGCCGACGTCGTTGCCTGGTCCGACGTTGTTTGGATCAAACGACGTCGGCGGGGCAAGCCCCGCCCTACGAGGCCTGCCGGCCGAGGCTGTGGATTCGGCGCATCGTTCGGGTCGGCGTCGCCGGCGGGCCGACATCGGCGGTTGGACCGACCGGTCGGATGCGCCTGACGCGCCGGGCGCGGGTCAATCGTGCTGCGTGGGGAAACCCGGCAGTGGTCCGATTTCGTAGCGGTCCCGCGGGTACAGCGGCCCGCTCTGCAGGTAGACGCCGAGGAGTTCGACCAGCGACTGCAACGCGTGCACGTGGATGCGCTCCCAGCCGTGTGAGCCGTCGATCCCGAAACAGACCAGCGCGGTGCGCAGGTCGTTGCCGGCCTCGACCGCGGCGGCGCTGTCGGAGCGGTAATAGCGGAACAGGTCGCGCTGGTGGGGGATGCCGAACTCCTTGCACAACTGCAGGAGGCGGTGCGTGAGATGGTAGTCGAACGGACCGCTGGAGTCGGCCATGGAGATGGTCACGCCGAACTCGCTCGAATTCTGCCCGGGCGCTGTGGTGCCGTTGTCGATGGTCACCATCTCGGCCACATCACCGTGCAGGATCGCCGAGGCGCCGGAGCCGACCTCCTCGGAGATGGTCAACAGTACATGGGTGTCGACCGGAAGCTCGAGGCCCGCTTCGCGCACCGCCTTGACCGCAGTGAACAGCACCGCCACCCCGGCCTTGTCGTCGAGGTGGCGCGAATTGATGTACCCGGCGGCGCCGATCTCGGGATTGGGGTCGATGGCGACGTAGTCGCCCACGTGGAAGCCCAGGCGCATGAGATCGTCGAGGCACGCGCTCTCGGCGTCGACCCGCAGCTCGAGGTTGGTCCAGCTCACCTCCTGCGTGTCGACTTCGTGATGAAACGTATGCCCCGAGGCCTTGAGCGGGAGCAGCGTCCCGCGAAAGCTCCCGCCGTCGGTGAACACCGTGCAACGCGCGCCCTCGGCGAAGCGCGCGTTCCAGTGCCCGATGGGCACGACGCTCAGGCGCCCGTTGGCGTTCAGCGCCTTCACCATCGCCCCGAGCGTATCCAGGTGGGCCACCAACGCCCGGTCCGGGCTCTGCTGGCGTCCCTTGAGGGTGGCGCGGATGGCGCCCCGGCGGGTCAGCTCGAAGGGCACGCCGAGGCGCTCCAACTCCTCGCAGGCGAAGTGGACGATGCGGTCCGTATAGCCCGAGGGGCTCGGGATGTGGAGCAGCTTGAGCAGGATGTCCAGGAGGTAATCCTGATCCACCGGCAACACCTTCATGCGGTCCTCCGCAACACGCCTGCACCCGTGGTAAGTCCCGTGAGCCTACCACACCCGGTGGGATCCGATCCGAAGCCCGGGACCGGCGGATCGGAGGCGGGCCGGCGTCATGAATCGGGCCGATGGGGTCGCGATCGGGCGTCGTCGGCGGGGCAAGCCCCGCCCTACGGGTGCCCGGATCCGGGTAGGAGGTGGGGTAGGCCGGGCTTGCCCGGCCTACCGGCCGACGCCGTGGATCGGTGCATTGTTCGGGGCGGCGTCGTCGGCGGGGCAAGCCCCGCCCTACGGGTGCCCGGATCCGCGTAGGAGGTGGGGTAGGCCGGGCTTGCCCGGCCTACCGGCCGACGCCGTGGATCGGTGCATTGTTTGGGGCGGCGTCGTCGGCAAGGCGAGCCCCGCCCGACGGGTGCCCGGGTCGGCGTGGGAGGTGGGGTAGGGCCGGGCTTGCCCGGCCGACGCCGTGGCCGGGTCCGATGTCGCAGGGAGAGGCCACGGACCCCAGGGAACACACGGAACGAATGAAACCGGTCCGTGGGTTCCGTGGCGCCTTTGTCTGTTTTTCGAAGGTCACCGCCCGCGGACGGAAATCGCGATTCCGGGCGTCGCCAGCGGGCCGAGGGCGCGGAGGGCCCCGGGCGCTCAGCCGGTCCGGCGCCGCCGGGCGGCCTCGAGCAGGGGCTTCAGGAAGCGACCGGTATGGGACTCCGGGCAGGCGGCGATGTCCTCCGGCGTCCCGACCGCGACCACCCGCCCGCCCCCTGCGCCGCCCTCCGGTCCGAGATCGATCACCCAGTCGGCGGTCTTGATCACGTCGAGGTTGTGCTCGATGACGACCACGGTGTTGCCCCGCTCGCGCAGGCGGATGAGGACACCGAGGAGTTGCTCGATGTCGTGGAAATGCAGCCCGGTGGTGGGCTCGTCGAGGATATAGAGTGTGCGGCCGGTATCGCGCTTGGACAGCTCGCGCGCGAGTTTGATGCGCTGCGCCTCGCCGCCGGAGAGCGTGGTGGCGTTCTGGCCGAGCTTCACGTAGGCGAGGCCCACCTCGGCCAGCGTCTCGAGCTTGCGCCGCACCGCGGGCACGGGCGCGAAGAAGGCGAGGGCGTCCTCGACGGTCATCTCGAGGACTTCATGGATGTCCTTGCCCTTGTAGCGGATCTCCAGGGTCTCGCGGTTGTAGCGCAGGCCCCCGCAGACGTCGCAGGGGACATACACGTCCGGCAGGAAATGCATCTCCACCTTCAGCACCCCGTCGCCCTGGCACGCCTCGCAGCGCCCGCCCTTGACGTTGAAGCTGAAGCGCCCGGGCCCGTAGCCGCGCGAGCGCGCCTCCTGCGTGGCGGCGAACAGTTCGCGGATCGGCGCGAACAGGCCCGTATAGGTGGCGGGATTGGAGCGCGGCGTGCGCCCGATCGGGCTCTGATCGACGTCGACGACCTTGTCGAGGTGCTCCAGACCTCCGATCTCGCGAAACGGCGCGGCCGATTCCGCGGCGCCGTTGAGCCGGCGTGCCGCGTGCCGGTATAGGGTGTCGTTGATCAGCGTGGACTTGCCCGAGCCCGACACCCCGGTCACGCAGGTGAACAACCCCAGTGGGATGTCGACGTCGACCTCGCGCAGGTTGTTCCCGCGCGCCCCGCGGATCGTGATCGCGCCGGCCGCCGCCGGCAGGATGCGCTGGCCCGGCACCGCGATCGCGCGCCGCCCGCAGAGGTACTGTCCGGTGAGCGAGGCCGGATCGCGCTCGATCGTCTCCGGCGGGCCCGCCGCGACCACGCGGCCGCCGTGGACCCCGGCGCCGGGGCCCATATCGACGACGTGATCGGCGCTGCGGATCGCCTCCTCGTCGTGTTCGACCACGATCACGGTGTTGCCGAGATCGCGCAGGCGCATCAGGCTGGCCAGCAGGCGGCGGTTGTCGCGCTGATGCAGTCCGATGGAGGGCTCGTCGAGGACGTACATGACGCCGACCAGACCGGCGCCGATCTGGCTCGCCAGCCGGATGCGCTGCGCCTCGCCCCCGGAGAGTGTGTCGGCGCTGCGGTCGAGCGTCAGGTAGTCGAGCCCGACGTCGACGAGGAACTCGAGGCGGCGGCGGATCTCCTCGAGGATCTTTTGGGCCACCGCGCCGCGCCGGCCCGGCAGCTCCAGCGCGGCGAAGAATTCGTGCGCGGCGCCGATCGGCAGCGCCGCGACCTGCGGCAGGGTGCGCTCGGCGACGAAGACGTTGCGTGCGGCGCGGTTCAGGCGCGTGCCGCCGCAGTCGGGGCAGGGCCGCGCGGCCAGGAAGCGCGCCAGCTCCTCGCGCACTGCGGCCGACTCGGTCTCGCGGTAGCGCCGCTCCATGTTCGGGATGACGCCCTCGAAGGGGTGGCGGCGCCGGTGCCCGCGCCCGCGCGCGCCGGGATAAGGGAATTCGATCGCCTCCCCGCCGCTGCCGTAGAGGATGACCTCGCGTACGGCGGGGGGCAGCGCCTCGAACGGCGTGTCCACGTCGAAGCCGTAGTGGCGGGCGAGCGCGCTGACCATCCGGAAATAGTGCTGGTTGCGCCGGTCCCAGCCGCGCACCGCGCCGCCGGCGAGGCTCAGGTGCGGATGGGCGACCACGCGCTCCGGGTCGAAGAACTGCGCGGTGCCCAGCCCGCCGCAGCTCGGGCAGGCCCCGGCGGGGTTGTTGAAGGAGAACATCCGCGGTTCGAGTTCGCCGATCCCGTAGCCGCAGACCGGGCAGGTGTAGCGCGCGGAGAACACCATCTCCTCGTGCCCGCCTGCACCGGGGTCCGTACCCCCCCGGTCGAGGAAGGCCACGCGCGCGACGCCGCCGGAGAGCCCGAGCGCCGTCTCGAAGGACTCGGCCAGGCGCAACGCGTGCTCGCGCCGTACGCGGAAGCGGTCGACGACCACCTCGATGACGTGCTTGCGGTGCGCGTCCGGGGCCGGGGCGCCGTCCAGTTCCAGCACCTCGCCGTCGATGCGCACGCGCAGGAAGCCCTCGGCCCGCAGGCGCTCGAGCAGGTCCGCGTGCCCGCCCTTGCGCTCCTGCACGACCGGCGCCAGGAGCATGAGGGCGGTGCCCTCGGGCAGCTCGAGGACGCGGTCGACCATCTGGCTCACGGTCTGGGCCTCGAGCGCCGTGCCGTGCTCCGGACAGCGCGGGGTGCCGGCGCGGGCGTAGAGCAGGCGCAGGTAGTCGTGGATCTCGGTGATCGTCCCCACGGTGGAACGCGGGTTGTGCGAGGTCGATTTCTGCTCGATGGAGATCGCCGGCGAGAGACCCTCGATGTGGTCGACGTCGGGCTTCTCCATGATCGAGAGGAATTGTCGTGCATACGTCGACAAGGACTCGACGTAGCGGCGCTGGCCCTCGGCGTAGATGGTGTCGAAGGCCAGCGAGGACTTCCCCGAGCCGGACAGGCCGGTGATCACGATCAGGCGATCGCGCGGCAGGTCGAGGTCGACCGCCTGCAGGTTGTGGGTGCGCGCCCCACGGATCCGGATCGCCTTCATGCCGATTTTCCGCGTACAGAGTAACCTGCTATTATACCGGCCCCCTTGAATTCGACGCAAAAGAGGCGACTACCGTGGAAGAGCGCGCAGCCGCGCCCGCACAGCGGATGACGGCGGCCGAGAGCCGTGCGGCGTTTTCCCTCGCCGGGATCTTCTCGCTGCGGATGCTCGGCCTGTTCATGATCTACCCGGTGTTCTCGGTCTACGCCGAGCACCTGCGCAACGCCACGCCCACCACCATCGGCCTCGCGCTGGGCGCCTACGGACTCACCCAGGCAATTCTCCAGATCCCTTTCGGGATGGTCTCCGACCGCCTCGGGCGCAAGCCGGTGATCGCCGCGGGTCTGCTCGTCTTCGCTGCGGGCAGCGTGGTGGCGGCGCTCTCGCACTCGATCCAGGGCGTGATCCTCGGGCGGATCCTCCAGGGCGCGGGCGCGGTGGGATCCACCATCCTGGCCCTGGCCGCCGACCTCACCCGCGAGGAGCATCGCACCAAGGCCATGGCCGTGATCGGCATGACCATCGGCTTCTCGTTCGCACTGGCGGTGGTCCTCGGGCCGATCCTCAACACCTGGATCGGCGTGCCGGGCATCTTCTGGTTGACCGCCGTGCTGGCGCTCGGCGGCATCGGCGTGCTGGTCTTCAGTGTCCCGCGACCGCTCCATGTCCGCCTGCACCGCGATACCGAGGCGGTGCCGGCGCTGTTCAAGCGCGTCCTCAGCGACGGTCAGCTCCTGCGGCTCGACTACGGGATCCTCACGCTGCACGTGGTCCTGACGGCGAGTTTCGTAGCCCTGCCGCTGGCGCTGCGCGACGCCGCCCACCTCGACGTGCACCACCAGTGGTATCTGTATCTGCCGGTGCTCCTGGTCTCCGTGGTGGCGATGGTGCCGTTCATCATCCTGGCCGAGAAGCGCCACCACATGAAGGGTGTGTTCATCGGCGCCATCACCGCCCTCGGCGTCGCCGAGCTGCTCCTGATGGAGTGGCACGCCAGCCTGATCGCGGTGACCGCCGCCCTGATCGTCTTCTTCACGGCCTTCACGCTCATGGAGGCGACCCTGCCCTCGCTCATCTCCAAGGTCGCGCCGCCCGACGCCAAGGGCACCGCCATGGGCGTCTACTCCAGCTCCCAGTTCCTCGGCATTTTCATCGGCGGGACGGGAGGCGGCTGGTTCCTGGGCCACCACGGCCTGGAGGGCGTGTTCGGCTTTACCGCCGCGGCCCTGGGGGTCTGGCTCCTGGTCGCCCTGACGATGCGCCAGCCTCGCTACCTCAACAGCTACCTGTTGAATGTGGGGCGGATCGACGCGGCCGGGGCGCGTCGGCTCGCCGAGCGCCTGGGCGCGGTGCGGGGCGTGGCCGAGGTGGTCGTGGTCGCCGACGAGGGGGTGGCCTACCTCAAGGTGGACGGCGAGACCGTCGACGAGGCCGCGCTGCGTGAATTTTCCGCGGCGCAGGCGTAGACTCGGACGCACGGGGCGCAGGGACGACCCCGCAGGCGCGGCCCGCGCGGCGGGCCGCCGGACACGGACAGTCGATCGAGACCGGAGGGGGCTATGGCGCGCGGCGTAAACAAGGTCATTCTGGTGGGGAATCTCGGGCGCGACCCGGAGCTCCGCTATCTGCCGAGCGGGTCGGCCGTGGTCAACGTGACCGTGGCCACCAGTGAGTCCTGGAAGGACAAGCAGAGTGGGGAGCGCCAGGAGCGCACGGAGTGGCACAATGTGGTGTTCTTCGGGCGTCTGGCGGAGATCGCCGGCGAATATCTGAAAAAGGGCTCCCAGGTCTACGTCGAAGGCAGCCTGCGCACGCGCAAGTGGCAGGACAAGGAGGGGCGCGACCGTTACACCACCGAGATCGTCGTAAGCGACATGCAGATGCTCGGCGGGCGCGGCGGCGGTGGCGGAGCCCCGGCGGCGGAATCCGCCGGGGGCGGTGGGGAGCGCGCGGCCGCGCCGGCACCGGCGGGCGAGTTCGACGACGACATCCCGTTCTGAGTCGTCGCGCCCCGGCCCGGAGAACGCTTGCGTTCCGGACCTGCTAATGAAGACCCTGTTGATCACCGGCGGCGCCGGCTTCATCGGCGGTAACTTCGTGTTGCACACGCTCGCGCGCGGCGGCGTGCGCGTGGTCAACCTCGACGCCCTGACCTACGCCGGCAACCCCGAGACCCTCGCCGGGGTGCGCGACCACCCCGACCACGTGTTCGTCCACGGGGACATCGGCGACCGCGCCCTGGTCGCGGAGCTGCTCGCCCGTCACCGCCCGGACGCGATCCTCAACTTCGCCGCCGAGAGCCACGTCGACCGCTCCATCGACGGGCCGGCGGCCTTCGTGCAGACCAACGTGGTCGGCACCCTTGCGCTGCTGGAGGCGGCGCTGGAGTACTGGCGCACCCTGGACGGGGCCGCGAGCCGCGACTTCCGCTTCCTGCATGTGTCCACCGACGAGGTCTACGGCTCGCTCGGCGCCGAGGGGCGGTTCACCGAGGACTCCCCCTACGCGCCGAACTCGCCCTATTCGGCCTCGAAGGCCGCCTCCGACCACCTGGTGCGCGCCTTCCATCACACCTACGGGCTGCCGACGCTGACCACCAACTGCTCCAACAACTACGGCCCCTACCAGTTTCCCGAGAAGCTGATCCCGCTGATGATCCAGAACGCACTCGCCGGGCGCGAGCTGCCCGTCTACGGCGACGGGGGCAACGTGCGCGACTGGCTGTTCGTGCTCGATCACTGCCGCGCCCTCGAGCGCGTGCTCGAGGCGGGCCGGCCGGGGCGCGTCTACAATATCGGCGGCGACTGCGAGCGCACCAACCTCGAAGTGGTGCGCACCCTGTGCGCGCTGCTCGACGAGGAGTTCCCGGACTCCCCGCATCGCCCGCACGAGCGGCTCGTCCGCTTCGTCGCCGACCGCCCCGGCCACGACCGCCGCTACGCCATCGACGCCGGGCGCATCCGCGCCGAACTCGGCTGGACACCGCAGGAGGACTTCGAGAGCGGGCTGCGCAAGACCGTACGGTGGTACCGCGACCACGCCGACTGGTGCGCGCGCGTGCTCGACGGCAGTTACCGCGGCGAGCGCCTGGGGCTCGGGGACGGCGCGCGCGCGCGGCGCGGCTGAACGGGGGACGGCATGGGCGCAGGCGGTGCGGAGAACCTCAAAGGCATCATCCTCGCCGGCGGGGCGGGCACGCGCCTGTATCCGATCACCCAGGTCATCAGCAAGCAGCTCCTCCCCGTCTACGACAAGCCGATGATCTACCATCCGCTCTCCACGCTGATGGAGGCGGGGGTGCGGGAGATCCTCCTCATCACCACGCCGCACGAGCAGGCGCTGTTCCGCCGGCTCCTGGGCGACGGCGCCCAGTGGGGCATTCGCCTCGACTACGCCGTGCAGCCCGAGCCGCGCGGCCTGGCCGAGGCATTCCGGATCGGGCGCGACTTCGTGGGCTCGGGGCGATGCGCCCTCATCCTCGGCGACAACATCTTCTACGGCCACGGCCTCGGCGCGATCCTCGAGCGCGCCGCGGCGCGTACGCGCGGCGCCACGGTGTTCGGCTACTGGGTGCGGGATCCGGAGCGCTACGGCGTCGCCGAGTTCGACGCCGAGGGGCGCGTGGTGCGCCTGGTCGAGAAGCCGCAGCGCCCGCGCTCGCACTACGCCGTCACCGGCCTGTACTTCTACGACAACGACGTGCTCGATATCGCCGCGGACCTCCAGCCCTCGGCGCGCGGCGAACTCGAGATCACCGACGTCAACAACCGCTACCTCGAGCGCGGCGATCTCGTCGTGGAACGCTTCTCGCGCGGTATCGCCTGGCTCGACACGGGGACCCACGAGTCGCTGCTCGAGGCCTCCAACTTCATCGAGACCCTGGAGAAGCGCCAGGGCCTGAAGGTCTGCTGTCCGGAGGAGATCGCCTACCACCGCGGCTGGATCGACGCCGGCCAGGTCGCGGCGCTCGCCGAGCCGCTGCGCCACAACGGCTACGGGCAGTACCTGCTCAACCTCCTGGAGCGGGACACGCCGGCGTGAAGGTCACGGCCACCGCGCTGCCGGGCGTGCTCGTCATCGAGCCGCAGGTCTTCGGTGACGCACGCGGCTTCTTCCTGGAGTCGTGGAACCGCCGCCGTTACGCCGCCGCCGGCATCGACGTGGATTTCGTGCAGGACAACCTCTCGCGCTCGGCACGCGGGGTGCTGCGCGGCCTGCACTTCCAGTATCCGCACCCCCAGGGAAAACTCGTCTCGGTGCTCGAAGGCGAGGTCTACGACGTCGCCGTCGACATCCGCCCGGGCTCGCCCGACTTCGGGCGCTGGGCCGCGGTGAGCCTGTCGGCGGAGAACCGCCGCCAATTCTACGTGCCGCCCGGCTTCGCCCACGGCTTCTGCGTGGTGAGCGAGTACGCCCTGTTCGCTTACAAGTGCACCGACTTCTACGCCCCCGAGGCCGAGGGCTCGGTGCGCTGGGACGATCCGGACCTCGACATCCCGTGGCCGGTGCGCGCGCCGCAGCTTTCGGCCAAGGACGCGGCCGCCGCGCGCCTCGCCGAGTGGCCGGCCGCGCGCCTGCCGCCGTATCCCGGGCCGCCGGCGGGCGGGTGAGGGGGGCGTCGTGGACATCCTGCTGACCGGGCCCGGCGGACAGATCGGCTGGGAGTTGCGCCGCACGCTGGCGCCGCTCGGCACCGTGCACGCGCTCGGGCGCGCCACGCGCCCGCTCGCCGCCGACCTCGCCGATCCCGACGCGTTGCGCGCGGCGGTGCGTACCCTGCGCCCGCAGCTCATCGTCAACGCCGCCGCCTACACCGCGGTCGACCGCGCCGAGTCCGAGGAGGACACGGCGCGGGCGGTCAACGCCGAGGCCCCCGGGATCCTCGCCGAGGAGGCCGCCCGTCTCGGTGCGGCGATCGTGCACTACTCGACCGACTACGTCTTCGACGGGGACGCAGGGCGGCCCTACCGCGAGGACGACGCCACCGCGCCCCTGGGCGCCTACGGGCGCACCAAGCTCGCCGGCGAGCGGGCCGTAGAGGCCGCCGGCGGCGCCTGGTGGGTCCTGCGCACGAGCTGGATCTACGGCGCGCGCGGGGCCAACTTCCTGCGCACCATGCTGCGCCTGGGGGCCGAGCGCGAGGTCCTCCGGGTGGTCGACGACCAGCGCGGCGCCCCCACCTGGGCGCGCATGGTCGCCGAGGCCACCGCCCTCATGCTCGCCCGCGCCGGCGCGCCCGTCCGCAGCCCGGCCGAGGCGGTCGGCGCGCATACGGGCGTCTACCACGTCACCTGCGCCGGCGAGACCACTTGGTGCGGCTTCGCGCGCGCCATCTTCGCGCGGCTCCCCGACCCGCCGCGCGTCGAGGCGATCACCACCGACCAGTGGCCCACCCCGGCCCGCCGCCCCCCCTGTTCCGTCCTCTCCGGCGAGCGCCTCGCCGAGCGCTTCGGCCTGCGCCTGCCACCCTGGGAGGACGCCCTCGCCCGCTGCCTGGAGGAGATGGGCCACGGTATCGGGTCGTCGTAGGGCGGGGCCCGAGGGGCGGCACGCGGTTTTGGGTCGGTGTAGGGCGGGGCTCGCCCCGCCGACGGCACCCGATCCGGGCGGCGTCGGACCGATCGACGGTATCGGCCGGGCAAGCCCGGCCCTACGGGCGGAATGCGGGCGGCGCCCGAGGGGCGGCACGCGGGCGGGGCCCGAGGGGTGGCACGCGGTGTTGGGTCGGTGTAGGGCGGGGCTCGCCCCGCCGACGGCGCCCGATCCGGGCGGCGTCGGACCGATCGACGGTATCGGCCGGGCAAGCCCGGCCCTACGGGCGGAATGCGGGCGGCGCCCGAGGGGCGGCACGCGGGCGGGGCCCGAGGGGTGGCACGCGGTGTTGGGTCGGTGTAGGGCGGGGCTCGCCCCGCCGACGGCGCCCGATCCGGGCGGCGTCGGACCGATCGACGGTATCGGCCGGGCAAGCCCAGCCCTACGGGCGGAATGCGGGCAGCGCCCGCCCCTGGAAATCCGCCGCCTTTCGTAGTATGTTAAAAAGCTCCTTTTCTTCAATAGATTAGCATGGCACGCAAGCTGTACATCCGGACCTTCGGCTGCCAGATGAACGAATACGACTCCGCCCGGATGGCGGAGCTCCTGGAGGAGTCGCACGGTCTGGAACTCACCGCCGTTCCCGAGCAGGCCGACGTCCTGTTGCTCAACACCTGCTCGATCCGGGAGAAGGCCCAGGAGAAGGTGTTCTCGCAGCTCGGGCAGTGGCGCGAATGGAAGGACGCGCGCCCGGGGTTGGTCATCGGCGTGGGCGGCTGCGTCGCCAGTCAGGAGGGCGAGGCCCTGCGCCGGCGCGCTCCTTTCGTCGATCTCGTCTTCGGCCCGCAGACCCTGCACCGCCTTCCGCAGATGCTCGCCTCGGTCTGGGGCGCCGTCGGCGCGCCCGTCGTCGACGTCTCGTTCCCCGAAATCGAGAAGTTCGACGCCCTGCCCGAACCGCGCGCCGAGGGCCCGACGGCCTTCGTCACCGTCATGGAGGGGTGCAGTAAGTATTGCAGTTTTTGCGTGGTACCCTACACGCGGGGCGAGGAGGTCAGCCGGCCGTTCGACGACGTCATCGCCGAGGTGGTGGGTCTCGCCGAACAGGGAGTGAAGGAGATCACGCTGCTGGGCCAGAACGTGAACGCCTATCGCGGGCCGCTGCACGGCGGCGGGCATGCCGACCTCGCGACGCTGATCGACTACGTCGCGGCGGTACCCGGCATCGGCCGCATCCGCTACACCACCTCGCACCCGCTGGAGATGACCGACGCGCTGATCGAGGCGCACGCGCGCATCCCGCAGTTGGCGCCGCACCTGCACCTGCCGGTGCAGAGCGGATCGGACCGCATCCTCGATCGTATGAAGCGCCGCCACACCGCCGCCCACTATCGCGACATCGTCGCGCGCGTGCGCGCCGCGCGGCCCGATATCTCCATCACCTCGGATTTCATCGTCGGCTTCCCCGGCGAGACCGAGGCCGACTTCGAGGCGACGATGGAACTGGTCGAGGCGGTGGGCTTCGACCAGTCCTTCAGCTTCGTCTACAGCCCGCGGCCGGGTACGCCCGCCGCGGAACTGCCGGACGCGGTCCCGCCGGAAGTGAAGAAGCGCCGCCTCGCGCGGCTGCAGGCGCGGCTGGAGGCCGATGCCGCCGCGGTGAGCGCCGCGATGGTCGGCAGTGTGCAGCGCGTCCTCGTCGAGCGCCCGGCGCGGCGCGACCCGGGCGAGCTGGCCGGGCGCACCGGCAACCACCGCGTCGTCAACTTCCCCGGCCCGCGGGACCTGATCGGCGCCTTCGTCGACGTGCGCATCACCGCGGCCAAGCCCAACTCGCTGCGCGGCGAGTGGATCGACGCCCCGGCGCGCGCCGCCGCCGGACGCTGAGCGCGCGACGCCCTCCGCCTTGAGCCGACACCCCGAATCCGTCGATCTCGCCCTGGAGCCCGCGGACAACCGCCGGCTCGCGAACCTGTGCGGACAATTCGACGAGCACCTGCGTCAGGTCGAACGCCGCCTCGGGGTGGAGATCAACGGGCGCGGCAACCGCTTCCGCCTCATCGGCGACGCCGACTCCGTGCGCCGCGCGGGCGAGGTCCTCAAGGGCCTGTACGCGGCCGCCGGCCGCGAGGCGCTCACGCCGGCCAGCGTGCAGTTGTACCTCCAGGAGGGCGCCGGGGAGGAGGCGGGGGCGCGGGAGCCCGCGCAGGAGGAGACCGTCATCCGCACGCGCCGCGGGTTGGTGCGCGCGCGCGGCGCCAACCAGCAGCGCTACCTGCGCAGCATCCTCACACACGACATCAGCTTCGGTGTCGGACCCGCCGGCACCGGCAAGACCTACCTCGCAGTGGCCTGCGCCGTCGAGGCGCTGGAACGCGAGCAGGTGCGCCGCCTGGTCCTCGTGCGCCCGGCGGTGGAAGCCGGCGAGCGCCTCGGATTTCTGCCGGGCGACATGGTGCAGAAGGTCGACCCCTACCTGCGACCGCTCTACGACGCGCTCTACGAGATGCTCGGATTCGAGCGGGTGGCCAAGCTCATCGAGCGCAACGTCATCGAGGTCGCGCCGCTTGCGTTCATGCGCGGGCGCACCCTCAACGATTCGTTCATCATCCTCGACGAGGCGCAGAATACCACCATCGAGCAGATGAAGATGTTCCTCACGCGCATCGGCTTCGGCTCGACCGCAGTGGTGACCGGCGATGTCACCCAGGTCGACCTGCCGGCGCGTCAGGTCTCCGGCCTGCGTCACGTCGTCGACGTGCTCAAGGACGTCGAGGGCATCCGTTTCGTCTTTTTCACCGCGAACGACGTCGTCCGCCACCCGCTGGTGCAGCGCATCGTCTCCGCCTACGAGGGCTTCGAAGCCCGCCGGGACCCGCCCAAGGGGCGCACCAAGGAATGAACGCGCAGGTGGCGGTGCAGTACGCGGTCGCGCGACGCGGCGTACCGGCGCCGGTCTCGTTCCGGCGCTGGGCGCAGGCGGCGCTCGCCCGGCGCCGCCGCCCCGCCGCGCTGGTGGTGCGCGTCGTCGGCGGCGCGGAGATGGCGCGCCTCAACCGGCGCTACCGCGGCAAGTCCGGGGCGACCAACGTGCTGTCGTTTCCGTTCGCCGCGCCGCTGCCGCAGGCGCGCGATACGCTCGGCGACGTGGTGATCTGCGCGCCGTGCGTTCGCCGCGAGGCGCGCGAACAGGGCAAGCCGGTGCGGGCGCACTGGGCGCACCTGACCGTGCACGGGGTGTTGCATCTGCTGGGCTACGATCACAATGGGGAAGGGGAGGCACGGGTAATGGAGGGGCTGGAGGCAAAGATACTGGGCGCACTCGGCTATCCCGATCCGTACCGGGGGGGCGATTGCGATGGGAGATGACCGACCTGGCGAGCCGCCGCCGCGGGGGTCCTGGTTCGACCGGCTGAGCCGGCGCCTGCTGCAGGCGCCGCACGATCGCGAGCACCTCATCGAGCTGCTGCGCGCCGCGCAGCGCCGCAACCTGCTCGACGCCGACGCCCTCGGCATGATCGAGGGCGTACTCCAGGTCTCGGAGATGCAGGTGCGAGACATCATGATCCCACGCGCGCAGATGGTGGTGGTCGAACGCGACGAGGCCCCGGAGGAGATCCTGCCGCGGATCATCGACTCCGGCCACTCGCGCTTCCCGGTGGTGGGGGAGAACCGCGACGAGGTCGTCGGCATCCTGCTGGCCAAGGACATGCTGCGCCACTTCGCCGGCGACGGCACCGCGCCCTTCAGTCTGCGCGACAACCTGCGCCCGGCGGCGTTTATCCCCGAGAGCAAACGCCTCAATATGCTCCTCAAGGACTTTCGCTCCAGCCGCAACCACATGGCGATCGTCGTCGACGAGTACGGGGGCGTCGCCGGGCTGGTGACCATCGAGGACGTCATCGAACAGATCGTCGGCGATATCGGTGACGAGCACGACATCGAAGACGGCAGCCTCATCCTCAAGCACAGCGACTCCTCCTACACGGTCAAGGCACTCACGCCGATCGAGGACTTCAACGAGGCCTTCGGTACCGCGTTCAGCGACGAGGAATTCGACACCATCGGCGGCCTGGTGACGAACGCCTTCGGCTACCTGCCGCGGCGCGGCGAGTCCGTCACCCTGGGCGACTACCGCTTCCAGGTGCTGCGCGCCGACAACCGCCGCGTACACCTGCTGCACGTCACCCCGGTGCCCGCGCCTGCGTCCGCGCCCGGCGTGGATGGCTGAGGCGCGCGCGCGCGCCGGTTCGCGGCGCGGGGACCTGCTGGCGCTCGGGGCCGGCGCGATCCTGCCGCTCGCCTTCGCGCCGTTCGACCTCTATCCGCTCGCACTGCTTGCGCTCGGCGCGCTGTTCCTCTTGTGGCGCGATGTGGGGCCGGGCCGCGCCTTCCTGCGCGGCTGGCTCTTCGGCGTGGGCCTGTTCGGCGTCGGCGTCTCCTGGGTGTTCATCAGTATCCACCGCTACGGCAACGCCTCGACCGGGCTCGCGGCGCTGCTCACGGCGCTGTTCGTGCTGCTGCTCGCGTTGTTTCCGGCGCTCGCGGGCGGGCTTGCACGGCGCTTCGGCGCCGGCCCCCTCGGCGTCGCAGTGGGCTTTCCCGCCTGGTGGACGCTCATCGAGTGGTCGCGCGACTGGTTCCTCACCGGCTTCCCGTGGCTCTCGGTCGGCTACAGCCAGCTCGGGGCCCCCCTCGGCGGTCTCGCGCCGGTGCTCGGGGTCTATGGTGTGGGCGCCGCCGCCGCGTTCACTGCCGGTCTCGGTGCCGCCGCCTTCGCCGGGCGCGGGCGCGCGCGTCTCGTCCCGGCGGCACTCGCCGCGCTGCTTTGGGTGATCGCGTGGGGGTTGGGTACCGTGCACTGGACGCACCCGACCGGGGCGCCGCTACCCATAGCGCTCGTGCAGGGCAACGTATCCCAGGACGTGAAGTGGCGCCCCGAGTACCTCGCCGACGTCCTCGAGCGCTACGCGGCGTTGACCGAACGCCACTGGGACAGCCGCCTCATCGTCTGGCCGGAGACCGCGGTACCGGCCTTCTACCACCAGGTGCGCGACGCCTTCCTCGACCCGCTCGCCGCGCAGGCCCGGCGCCACGGCAGCACCCTGCTGATCGGCGTGCCGGTCCTCGGCCCCAAGGGTGCGCGTTACTACAACGCCGTCGTGCGCCTCGGCGCCGCCGGCCCCCCGGCGTTCTACTTCAAGCACCACCTCGTGCCGTTCGGCGAATATGTCCCGCTGCACCGCTACCTGGACAACCTGCTGCGCTTCCTCGACATCCCCTGGTCCGAGTTCAGCGCCGGCGCCGCCTACCAACGGCCGCTAACGGTCGCCGGACACCCGATCCAGACCTCGATCTGCTATGAGGACGCATTCCCGGGCGAGATCATCCGCTACCTCCCGCAGGCGCAGCTCCTCGTCAACGTGAGCGACGACGCCTGGTTCGGGGACTCCCTGGCACCGCACCAGCAACTCCAGATCGCGCGCATGCGCGCGCGCGAGACCGGGCGTTACCTCCTCAGCGACACGAACGACGGCATCACCGCCATCGTCGCCCCCGACGGCGCCGTCCTCGAGCGCGCCCCCCAGTTCCGCGCCACCGTCCTCACCGGCACGGTGCGCTTCATGGAGGGCGCCACCCCCTACGTGCGCTGGGGCAACCTCCCCGCCGTCCTCCTCGCTGCCCTCGGCGCCGCCGCCGCCCTCCTATTCGGGGACAGTATACCTATTACCCGTTCCCCGCCGGCTTGAGACCGGTCCGATCAACGCCGCCGGCCCGGAGGGCGGGGCTCGCCCCGCCGACGGCGCCTGATCCGGACGACGTTGCTTCGACGCACGCCGTCGGCCGGGCAAGCCCGGCGCTACCCCCGACGATGCCGCGCCGGGCACCTGTAGGGCGGGGCTCGCCCCGCCGACGCCGCCTGATCTCGCGGAGACGCCCGCCACCGTGCCGCGGCTGTTTGACACGCAACCAAAAGGTTGCATAAAATACGGTCCGTATGGAAGCGGTTTTCAAGGCCCTGGCGGACGTGAGCCGCCGCACGTTGCTCGACGAGCTGTATCGGGACAACGGCCAGACGCTGACGCAGTTGTCGGCACACCTCGACATGACGCGCCAAGCGGTCGCGAAACACCTGGCGTTGCTGGAGGCTGCGGATCTGGTCGTCGCGGTCCGCCGTGGCCGCGAAAAGCTTCATTACCTCAATCCGATGCCGCTGCACGAGATCTACGAGCGCTGGATCGGCAAATACGAGCGGCGTCGCCTGCAGGCCATGAGTGAGCTGAAAAAGGGTCTCGAGACCCACAGCAAAGGATGACCATCATGGAAAAGCCGACCTTCGTCTATGCGACCTACATCCGCACCACGCCCGAAAAGCTTTGGGAGGCGCTGACTCAGGGCGAGTTCAGCGAGCAATATTGGTTCGGTTACCGCATCGAGGTAGAACCGAGGAAGGGCGGGCGCATCCGCATCCTCGCCCCCGCGGGCGAGACGACGTGCGGTGATCTCACCGGCGAGGTCCTGGCGTGGGAACCGGGTCGCAAGCTCGCCTACACCTGGAGCACGAAGGACGATCCCGCCGTTGCGGCCAAGCGCCGCGGTCCCTCGCGCGTCACCTTCGAACTCACGCCGGTCGGACCGCAGGTGCGGCTGCGGGTGATCCACGAAGACCTCCTGCCCGAGGACCTCGAGGCCGACCCCAACGCCTTTCGCGGCGTCAACAACGGCTGGACGGCGGTGATCAGCAGCCTCAAAAGCCTGCTCGAAACCGGCGAGGCGATCCGCTTCTAAATTCGGGGACAGTATACCTATTACCCGTTGCGCCGCTGCGCGGCGCCCGCGTGCGGTGTGCGCGGACAAGCACGCCCGTCGGCGGCGCCCGCCTCACGCCGAAGAGGGGCGCGCGGAGAAATTGGTAAACTGTCCCCGGTGGGTGCTCTACGGTGGGGATGAATCGCGCGGGAAATGAGTGAACGGTCCCTGTGCGCGGCGCTCCTCGCGGATCGCGTCGACGTCCTCCGCCGTGAGGCCGAGCAGGCGTTGCAGGTCCGCGGCCGATTCGGGCAGGGTCTCGGGCGGCATGGGGACGGGTTCAGCGGCGCCCTCGAGCAGGCGGTGGGCGAGGGCGAGGACGGCGACGTCGCGCGCGCCTGCCTCGTCCGCGGCGGCGAGCGCCGCGCGGCCGTGGAAGGTGGCGACGATCTCGACGTGGTGGGCGGGCAGGCGGAACTCGCGCGCGACGCGCGCACCGACGGGATCGTGGCTGAGGCCGAAGGCCTCGGTCTCCAGCCGGTCGACCGGTACGCCGCGCCCGACGGCGTCGGCGAGGACCCGCGCGTAGGGTTCGCGGAAGTTGGCCGCGAGCACGAGCATGCCGACGTCGTGGATCAGTCCCAGGAACTCGAGGTCGTCGGCCGCCTCGGCACAGCAGCGGCGGGCGATCAGCCGGCAGAGCACGGCGGTCTGCGTGAGGTGCTCCAGGATATCGCGGCTGACGGTGTCGTCGCCGGGCAGCAGCGCGCGCATGGTCGCGCTGACGATGGCGCTGTGCACGCTCTTGAGCCCCAGCACGCGCAGGGCCGTGGGGACGTTGCCGATCTCGCGCGCGCGCCGGTAGAGCGGTGAGTTGGCGTAGCGCAACAGCGTGGAGGCGAGGATCGGATCCTGCATCACGGCCTGCGCCAGCGCCCGCAGGTCGGGTTCGGGACCGGTGACGATCTCCAGCGCCCGCGCCGCGCTCGGCGAGGCCTTGGGCAATTCGAGTTGATTGACGTCGACCGCCAACGGCGTCCCTCCACTGCCATTCATTCAGAAGTTCATCGACTCGAAAACGGGCAGGCTCTCCGGGTCTTCGAGCAGGCGGTGGGCCACGATCAGGGCCGCGGCCGACCAGGTCTGGCGCAGGTTCGCGCGGCGCCCGACGAGCGAGCCGTGGCGCCCGTCGTAGTACTCCGGCCAGCGGTCGCGGGCCAGCTTCTGCGCCGAGCGCTCCACGGCGCGGCGCGCGAGATCGTGGCGCCCGGTGCGGATGGCAGCGCCCGCAAAGGCCCACAACAGGCACGGCCAGTGGCCGCCGTTGTGGTAGGACCACGGCGCGTTCTTCGGGTCGCTGCCGGTGACGTGTGCCCAGTGTTCGCCGCGCACGGCGGGGTAGGTGATGATGACCGGCGTGGCGCCGACCAGATCGTCCCAGCGCTGTTCGTACAGCGCCATGATCTGCTGTGACTGCTCCTCCGTCGCCAGACCGAAGAGGATCGCCAGCAGGTTTCCGAACGCGAAGAAGCGAAAGTCCATCCGCCCCGGCCCCAGGTTGCCGACGAAGTAGCCGGCGTCCTCCGGGAGCCAGCCGTCGATCCACTCGGGGATCGATTCGGGGTAGATGTTGAGCAGGTTCACCGCATCGGCCCCCAGCTCCTCCGAGCGGAAGCGGTGGATCTCGTTGAGCCGGTACTGGTCCAGCCAGTAGTACATGCGCACGTAGGAGCGCAGCGTCTGCAGGCGGCGCTTGACGTTGGCCAGCAGTTCCTCGCCGCCCACCGCGGGCAGCAGCAGCTCGCGCGCGGTCTGCAGCATGCCGAAGAACAGCGACTGGATCTCCAGCGGGTGGCCGTAGACCTCCATGCGGCGGTCGATCATGAACGAGCCGTCCGGCACCAGCATCGCCGGCGAGGTCTCGAAGCTCTCCTGCAGGTAGAGTTCCAGCGCCGCGCGCATCGCCTCCTGGCACTGGGGCCGGCGCGCGAACTCCACGTCCCCGGTCGTCAGCACGTAGATGCGCAGCAGCAGCATCCACCACATCGCCGAGTCCACCGGCGCCACGCGCCCGATGGCGAGGTCGCCGAAGTCCGCGCTGACCCCGTCCCCGTCCGGCCGCACGCGGAAGCTGGCGGGCATCAGCCCCGGCGCGCGCCGGTGCCCGGCCATGACCCCCTGCTGGCCGCAGAGCTCGACGACGAGCTCCAGGAAGTTGCGCACGATCTCCGTCTTCCCGTCCATGAGGAAGACGAACGCGCTCGGCACGAAGTCGCGCACGAAGCACTCGTGGTAATTCGCGGCCGCCGCGCCCTCGTCCAGCGCCGCCGCCGTGCCGACCGGGATGCCGTCATGGGTCAGGACGGAGTCGTGCAGGACCTCGTAAGCCGATGCCAGGACTTCATCCATCGCCATGCGTCTAGGGGCCCGTGCCGAGTGGGTTCACCAATGACTATCGGCACGCCGGGCGAAAGCCTGTATACGCGCGCCCGCGGCCCGCGATGCCACGGCGCGGGGCCTCCGCGCCCCGGCGCCGGAGGCAACGTCGCCCGCGCGTGCCGCCGGGCGCGACCGCATCCCGGGGCCTGCGCAGAGGTTCCCCTGTCCGGTGCCTCCCCCGGGGGTCGACCGGCCCGTGGCCACCGACGGGTGTCGCCGCCGGCATGCGCGCCCGGTCCGCTGCTGGGCTCCTGGCATCGCGCGCGGCATACTGGCACCCTGGGTACTTCCTCCGCCCGGCGCCCCCCGGCCGAGAACGCAGCGATGACCGGCGAACCGATCCTTCCGCGCAGCTACTCCCCGGCGACCGTGCAGCGCGAGTACGCCCGCGTCGCCTGGTTCTACGACCTCTGGGGCCGCTGGACCGAGGATCGCGCGCTGCAGCGGCTGTTGCAGCTCGCCGACGTCCACGACGGGATGCGGCTCCTGGAGGTGGCCGTCGGCACCGGCCGGCTCTTCGCCCGCCTGGTCGCACGCAACCCCACCGGGCGCAACGAAGGCATCGATCTCTCCGCGGACATGCTGGCCCGCGCCCGCCGCCGGCTGGCGCGCCGCGCGCCGCCCGCCTCCTACCGGCTGCAGGAAGCCAGCGCCTACGCGCTCCCGTTCGAGGCCGCCACCTTCGATATCCTCGTCAACACCTTCATGCTGGACCTGCTACCGGCGGAGGACTACCCGCGCCTGCTGGCGGAGTTCGCGCGCGTCTTGAAGCCCGGCGGCACGCTCGCGCTCGCCTACTTCTCCTACGGCACCCGTCGCGTGCATCGCTTCTGGTACTGGCTCGCGCGTCACTTCCCCACGCTGCTGACGAGCTGCCGCCCCATCCGCTTGGAGTCCTACCTCGAGCAGGCGGGTTTCCGCGTGCTGCATCAGGAGGAGATCAGCCAGAACACCTTCCCGTCCGCCGTCCTGACGGCCCAGCGGGGCGTATAGCCGCCCGGGACGAACGCTCCAGGGGGGCGGGTGGCACCCACCCCCACGACCCCGGGAATCCCGCCGTCGCCGAGCCCTGACGGGAGCCGCTTGCATCCGCTAGAGGATACGTGCCGTAAAATTACATAGCTATAGAACTTTATAGTTAACAATAAAATTCCTGGAGCTATTGCCGCTCCGTCCCCCAACCCACCGATTTTTCGCCGATTCCACCGAATCCCGGGGATACCCACACCCTCCCTCGGGTGGTACGATGCCGACGGAAGCGGGCAGCAGGACATCGATGGCGGCAGAACCACAATCCCCAGCCAGGGACACCGCCGACCGCCCCCCGGACCACCCGGCCGGCCAGGCACCACCTCTCCGGGCCAGGAAGGCCCACCCCCACCGCGCCGCACCCCGCGTCGGCCGGGCGGGTGCGTGCGCTTCGGGGCGCCGTTCGTGGGCTCGCGACGGGTCCGGCCATTCCCCGGGAGGCCGGCGGCACCCACGGGCGACCGACCATTGGGGTCGGCGCCTTTCCGCCCGCCCGTGCGTAGGCCGCCCAATGCCCCGCATCGGGTGTTCCCGATGAGGAACATTTTCCTGCTCTACATTCCGCCGGGTAATGCCCAGGCGACGGTCAACTACGAAAACACCGTCCGCCGCCGCGTCGAGCCGGAGCGGATCCTGCGCTATCTATCGCCTGCCTTGGGGGCAAAGCTCCGCGCAATCTTCGGAGGGCGTCGGATCACTGTGTGGGGTTCAAAGGACTCGTCCGCCAATCGCGCCAAGTTCGAAGGCATGGGGCCGGGCGACGAGATCCTGGTCGTCGAAGGCCCGATCATCAAACTGCTCGGGAAAATCGCCGCGACCACGGTCAACCCGGACCTCTCCAGGGAGCTGTGGCCGCCGATCCGCTCCGCGGATCAGACCGACTGGAGCCTGATCTATTTCATTGCCAATCCCCAGGAGATCGACCTCCCGTTCCCCGAGTTCTGCCGGCTCATGGGCTATTCGGAAGAGTACCAGTTGCGCGGGTTTACGAGCGTCAGCCAGGAAAGGTTGGAGACGTTCTATCGTCGCTACGACGATCTGTACTCGATCCTGATGCTCGCCAAGCGCGGCCAGCCGTTCTATGAGATACCGCAAAAGGACGTTTTGGGTAATGACCTCGAAGGCGAGCCCGGCGTTCCTGAGCCCGCACTGGAGTCGCTACCCGAGGGCCCGGGGATGGACCGGCCCGTTTCCGACCACCTGCGCATGCAATGGACGCTGGCCAACCTGGGCCGTAAGGCAGGCAACCGGGTCTGGGTGCCGGCGAGTGACCAGGGCCGCATCCGCGCAGAGTATCAGTTCGACGAGTTCGAGACCGACTTCGCAGCGGGCTTGGATACGCAGACCAAGTACGTCGAGAACATCGACGTGGTATGGAAGGAGGAATACCGGATCGACGCGGCCTTCGAGATCGAGAACTCCACCGCCATCTATTCGGGCCTGCTGCGCTTCGCCGACCTGACGCTCGTCGCCCCCAATACGCTTTATCCCTTATTTATCGTGGCGCCCCGGGAAAAGCGCAATCGCCTGGTCGAACAGTTGCGCCGCCCGACCTTTCAGAAGTTGCGTTTGGACCGTAAGGTCCGCTACCTGCCCTACGAAGCCGTAGAGGAGATCGGTCGGTTCTTCGAAGGCAAGGAGCGCGGCCTGACCGTGGATGTGATCGTCGACCGCTCCGAGGAAATCCATTTCCATTACTGATGAGGCCTGATAACGGATGCCCCTGTGCGATTGACGATAAAGGTTAACGAGTACAGGTTTAATTGAACAATCTGCCCCCCTTGCCCAGTAGAACCTGCTGCGGGATTGAGCGATTTCAAAAAAAACAGTTAGAGTGTTGGCAAGTGTGGTTAGCGAAGTGAACGTTAGCGTGGGCGGGCCATGAAGCTCTGGGTCGGCGTGACCGACGAGGGGTGGTTCGATTATCTCCGGGCGCGCAACCCGGACGAGGTGAACTTCTGGCAGCCGAGCGGCGCCCGCGAGTTCCGCGCGCTTGAGCCCGGGGAGCCGTTCCTGTTCAAGCTGCACAGTCCCAAGAACTATGTGGTCGGCGGTGGGTTCTTCGTGCGGTACTCGCCGCTGCCGTGCTCGCTCGCCTGGGCGGCGTTCGGAGAGAAGAACGGCGTCGGCGGCCATGCCGAGTTTCTGGCGCGCATCCGCAAGTATCGCGCGCGGGGCGGGGGTGGCGGCGCGATCGAACCGGACCCGGTAGTTGGCTGCAACATCCTTGCGCAGCCGTTTTTCTTCCCGGAAGAGGCGTGGATTCAGGTGCCGTCGGATTGGGCGCGCAATATCGTGCAGGGCAAGACCTACGACACCGGGCAGGAGGCGGGCCGCGCTCTGTGGACCGCAGTGGAGGATGCCGCGGCAGCGCTGGGGCTCTGGTCGTCCGATGCGGTGCAGGACGCGGCACGAGCGGATGCGCCGAGATACCTGATGAAGGGCCGGCTGGGTCAGGGAGCGTTCCGGGTTCTGGTGACCGATGCCTACCACCGGCGCTGCGCGATTACCGGCGAGCGCACCCTGCCGGTGCTGGAGGCCGCGCACATCAAGCCCTATGCGAGTGACGGGCCGAACCTCACGCGCAACGGCCTGCTGCTGCGCTCCGACCTGCACAAGCTCTTCGATATCGGCTATGTGACCGTGACCCCGAACTACCGCATCGAGGTCAGCGCCCGGATCAAGGAGGAGTACGAGAACGGGCGAGAGTATTACGCCTACCACGGACAACGCCTGGTGATGCTGCCGCAGTCGGCCGAGGACCGGCCCTCCCGGGAGTTCCTGCAATGGCACAACGAGAGTCGGTTTGTCGCATAGCGATGGTCGATGTCACGGATTCCGTTGAGAAGTCGGGGGCTGGCCACGGTAGCCTAGCGGCATTGTCGGCCAACCTGGTGCGTCTCGGCTGCCGGAGTTCGGCCGGTCCCCCGAACGGCTGCGACCAGCCTTACAGGTCCTACCTTGACCGAAGCCGCGGGCGCAGGGGTGCATCATGCGGGCGGCCTGAAGGCGCCGCGCCTGAGAGCCGCAGTTGATGGATGATTTTTCGGTACGGCGCGTCGCCTTCGAGTGGCTATCGGCGCAGGTGCGTCTGCACGGGGATGTTCTTCCTCGGAACCTGCTGGCTCAAGGCTTCACGCTCGACGGGGTCCGCGTGCCGTTGCTGGGGCCGCAGGGGATATTCAAGCCGCAGGCCCTTCCGGAGATCCCGCTGTCGATCACGACCGTGCCGAGCGGGCCGTACGATGACGGTTTCTCATCCGATAACCTTCTGCTGTACCGGTATCGCGGTACGGATCCGCGCCATCGCGACAACGTCGGGCTGCGCGAGGCGATGCGGCGGCGGGTGCCGCTGATCTATTTCCATCGCGTCGTTGAAGGCAAGTATCTGGCCGTGTGGCCGGTCTTCATTGTCGGAGATGATCCTGGGCGGCTGACCTTCAAGGTGGAGGTCGATGACGTGCAGTACGCGGCGCGCGGGCTGGCCGCGGAGCCCGCCGGGCCGATGGTGCGCGACGAGGAATCCGGGATACGGCGTGCCTACATCACGGCGACCGTGCGCCAGCGGGTGCATCAGCGTGCGTTTCGCGAACGGGTGCTGTGTGCCTACCGCGACCAGTGCGCGCTGTGCCGGCTCCGCCATGAGGAGCTGCTGGATGCCGCGCACATCATTCCCGATGGCGAGCCGGACGGGGAGCCGATTGTCCCCAATGGCCTCGCCCTGTGCAAGCTCCACCACGCGGCCTTCGACCGCCAGTTCCTCGGCATTCGGCCGGATTACGTGGTGGAGGTGCGACGAGACATCTTGGAGGAGTCCGACGGCCCGATGCTGTTGCACGGGCTGAAGGAAATGCACCAACTACGGTTGCATGTGCCGCGGCGTGCCACGGACCGGCCGAGCGAGACGCTCCTGGAGCGGCGGTATGAGCGGTTTTTGCTACTACAGGAGGGCTAGGTACTGGGGAAAAAACGGGGACAGTATACCTATTTAACGACGCCATTCCGCCCGCCCGCTTCCGGCGGCAGCGAAAGGAGTCCCTGCCACGGGACGGGGGGGCGGGCCAGCCTCGCTGAATAAAGTACACTGTCCCCGAATTCTTCGCCGGACTATGAACAGGTGGAGCTATTGAGGCTGGAACGGGATTTTGAGAGCCGCTTCGCGTATGACGGGGGCGTGGAATACTTCGTTCTGGAAGGGGCCTTTCGGGATGCCCATGGTAGCTATCCTGCGGGCGTCTGGTTGAGACTGCCGGCGGGCTCGAGCCAGGTCATCCAGGTGACCGAGCCCTGCCTTGTATGGCGCAAGCAGGGGCATTTGCTGAACCCGGTGTCGTTTCTTGAGTCGTGATCCCGTTGTCATCATCGGGGCCGGGTTGAGCGGCCTGTACCTGGCCCGCCTTCTGAAACAAAAGGGTTACCCGGCCAGCGTGCTGGAGGCCCGTGATCGGGTGGGCGGACGGATCGTTTCGGAAAGGATCGGTGTGGACCGTCATGCCAGTGTCGACCTGGGCCCGGCGTGGGTGTGGCCTGAATTGCAGCCGCGCCTGTCCCGGTTGCTGGCAGAGCTCGATATCAAAGTCTTTGCGCAAACCGTTGACGGCGACAGCCTGTGGCAGGGACCCGATGGCCGTGTACAGCGACACCCGGGCCCGTCGCCGCACAGCGAGTCCTACCGTATCGTCGGCGGCGCTCAGAGCCTCGTGGATGTACTGGCCGATGACCTGGGTGCGTCGATTCACCTGAATACCGAGGTGTGCGCGATCGACGCCAACACCCGGACCGTCACGGCCCGAAGCGGGGGCGAGCGCGTCGAGCTCAGGGCCCGTAAGGTGATCTCGGCCATACCCTTGCGCCTGCTGGCGGATGCCGTCGTGCTTACCCCCGACGTGGATGAGGCGATACGGCGCGCATGGCGGGCGGTGCCGACCTGGATGGCCGGGCACTGCAAGCTCCTGTTTTTATATGACTCGCCGTTCTGGCGCGAGCAGGGGCTGTCCGGCGAAGCGTCCAGTCGGCGCGGACCGCTGACCGAGGTCTATGACGGCTCGCCCTATGCCGCCCCGGGCACCGCGCCCGGCTACGCCCTGACCTCGTTTGTCGGGCTCGGTGCGCTGCAGCGCCGCCAGGCCGGCGAAGGGCCGTTGGTCGAGGCCGGCCTGGCGCAGCTCGAGCAGCTGTTCGGCCCCCGGGCGCGGGATGTCCAAAAGGTCATCGTCAAAGACTGGAGCGACGAGGCGCATACCACCACCGAGGCGGACCTGGCCGGGCCGCATGAGCACCCGCACTATCCGCCCTCCGCCCCCCGGCAGGTGCTGGAGGGGTATCTCTTGCTCGCCGGCACGGAAGCGGCCCGGGAGTATGGCGGGATCATCGAGGGGGCGCTGGAAAGTGCCGACGAGATCGTGCGGCTTTTGTAACGGGAGCACCCCGCGGCCCGAACGCGTGTCGATCATCGCAGATGAACACCGACGACCTGGACAAGATCCCCGACGTCCGCGACGGCCTGACGCGAACGGAGCGCATCGTCCTGTACTGTATCGATCAGCTACAGAAAGAACGGGGAGGCCGCCATGTCCCCGCCGCGATGCTCTATGGCCGGGTTGTCGAGCGCGTGGATATCGGTGAGCAGGAGCTGCAACGCATCGTGCAACGGCTGACGGGCGACAACCCGGACGCACCGACCAAAGCCTGACCGTCTGCGCGGCACGGGCGGTTGGCGGGTAACCGCGAAACGGGCGGCGACGGAGGCCGATTTGACGCGCAAGGGCCTGGGTGGGCGGGTTTCGCGCAATTCCAACAAATCCGGGAGGCCTTTCCCGTCGAGGATCTCTACCGCGTTTTGCTACCATTGGAGTAGGGTGTTGATCTGTGAACCGGGCTCTGCGAACCGGAGAGCCGCCCGGTGTCGCGCACCGGAGTTTACGGAGAGTTCGAACGACCGACTGAAAAAGCGGAGGGACGGCTATGGAATTACCAGAGCGTGACGGCGATGGCTATCTTGTGGATATGGGTGCCTGGACGCCCGAGATCGGCCGGGCGATGGCGGATGCCGATGGAGTGGAGCTCGACGATGCCAAGTGGGAGCAGGTGCTCAATGCGCGCCGGTATTTTGAAGACTTCAGCGTCGTGCCGCCGATCCGGAAATTCGCAAAGCACATCGGCGTGGATCAAAAGGAGATGTTCAAGCAGTGGAACTGCGGGCCGATGAAGCCCATCACCAAATACGGGGGACTGCCCAAACCCACGGGCTGCGTGTAACGACAGCGCGTGGGTCGGACCCGCGTATCCTCATAAGAGCAAAGATTTTTCGGAACAATGTTACTAAGGGGCCGCGGGCGTATGATGCAAGCGATGTTCCGACCGTGTTGGTTTTTGTCTGCAGCGCAGAGGCAGCGATGAAGAAACTGAAGAACGAAGCGGAGTTGGTCAAGGGCGCGATCGCGGCGGGCGTAAAATACGCGGAGGAACGCAAGGCGGCTGTCTTCGAGCCCACGGATTCGGTGGCGGACAAGATCCTGTACATCTACCGGCTGCTGGTACACGACAAGAAGATCCAGCCGATGCCGGAAGAGCAGGTTTCGCAGCAGTCCATGCGCCACCGACTCGCCATGTGGTACGCAAGGCAGCTGCCGAAAGACCACCCGCTGTTGTAAACGGGGACAGTATACCTATTTGACGACGCCATTCCGCCCGCCCGCTTGCGGCGGCATCGAGAGTCGTCTCGGCTACTGGAAGGGACGGGCCGTGCCAGCCACGCGGAATAAAGTACACTGTCCCCGAATTCTCAGTATAGTGGCGCGATGCAGACCATCGTCTCCATCTCCAATGTGTCCAAGACATACGCCAGCGGCTATCAGGCGCTGAAGGACGTGAGCCTGGACATCCGGCGGGGCGAGATCCTCGCGTTGCTCGGGCCCAACGGTGCGGGCAAGACGACGCTGATCTCGATCATCTGCGGCATCGTCAACGCGAGCGCCGGCACGGTGCGCGTCGACGGCCACGACATCGTCGCGGACTACCGCATCACGCGCAGCCGGATCGGACTGGTACCCCAGGAGCTCAGCCTCGGCGCCTTCGAGAAGGTGTGGCACAGCCTGTGTTTCAGCCGCGGGTTGTTCGGCCGGGAGCCAAATCCGGCTTATCTGGAACAACTATTGAAGGACCTCTCGCTCTGGGAGAAGAGGTACAGCCCGCTCATGGCCTTGTCGGGTGGCATGAAGCGGCGCGTGCTGATCGCCAAGGCCCTCGCCCACGAGCCGACGGTGCTGTTTCTGGATGAGCCGACGGCGGGTGTGGATGTGGAACTGCGCAAGGACATGTGGGCGCTGGTGCGGCGTCTGCGCGCCTCGGGGGTCACTATCATCCTTACGACGCACTACATCGAGGAGGCCGAGGCGATCGCCGACCGGGTGGGCGTCATCCACCAGGGCAAGCTGCTGCTGGTGGACGACAAGGAGGCGTTGATGCACAAGCTGGGCAAGCGCCAGTTGGTGGTGGAGCTGGAAGCGCCGCTGTCGGCGGTCCCGGAGGCGCTGGGAGCCTGGTCGCTGGAGCTTGCGGGAAACGGCACCCGACTGGTCTACACCTACGACCCGCACAAGGCGCATACCGGCATTCACGAGTTGCTGCAGGCCGTCCGCGATGCCGGGCTGGTGATCAAGGACGTGAATACCATCAAGACCTCTCTGGAGGAGATCTTCGTCAACCTGGTGAGCGTCAAGTCGTGAACATCTACGCGATTCGGGTCATCTACAAATACGAGATGCGGCGCGCCTTCGAGACCGCGCTGCAGAGTTTCGCCTCGCCGGTGCTATCCACGGCGCTGTATTTCGTGGTGTTCGGCTCAGCCATCGGTTCGCGCATCGCCTCCGTCGGCGGGGTGTCCTACGGCTCGTTCATCGTGCCCGGGCTGGTGATGCTGGCGGTCCTGACCCAGAGCCTGGCCAACGCCTCTTTCGGGATCTTTTTCCCGAAATTCACCGGCGCCATCTACGAGCTGCTCTCCGCGCCGGTGTCGTTCGTGGAGGTGCTGATCGGCTATGTGGGCGCGGCGGCGACCAAGTCGTTTCTCATCGGGTTGATCATCCTCGCGACGGCCGGGTTCTTCGTGCCCCTGCACGTCGCCCATCCGGTGTGGATGTTCGGTTTCCTGATTCTGACCTGCCTCTCGTTCAGCCTCTTCGGCTTCATCATCGGGCTGTGGGCGACCAATTTCGAGAAGCTCCAGCTCATCCCGCTGCTGGTCATCACCCCGCTGGTATTCCTGGGCGGCACCTTCTACTCCATCAACATGCTGCCGCCGCTCTGGCAGACCGTGACGCGGTTCAACCCCGTTCTGTATCTGGTGAGCGGCTTTCGCTGGAGCTTCTACGAGATCGCCGACGTGAGCGTGGCGCTGAGCCTCGCGATGGTGGTCCTGTTCCTGACCGCCTGCCTGGCCCTGGTGTGGTGGATGTTCAAGACCGGCTACCGCCTGAAGCAATAAAAGGGGGACAGTATACCAATTTCACGACGCCACACCTCCCTCCCGGCGGCGGTGAATGGCGTCCCTGCCACGGGAAGGGAGGATCCGGGCCAGCGGCTTCAACTAGAGTACGCTGCCCCCGAGTCAATTGCGGGGACAGTATACTCATTTGCCCGGAGACCCCGCCCGTTTCCGGCGGTGGTGAAAGGCGCGCCCATTGCGCGAAGGGGCTCTGGTCAGCTGCTTTGAATAAAGTACACTGTCCCTGAATTGTTCCCAAGGGGCGGTGTCACACCCGGCGTTCTCCGCCCGCGTCGCTGTCGGTGCTGCAAGATACGAGCGTCTCGTGCGGGGCGCTGAGTGGATCGTCATGGTGGCGCCGGAAGGTCTGGCTACTTGGTCGGGCCGGCCGCTGGCCGGGTCTGTGGCGGGCCGCGTTCGTTGCGGCTACACTGGTGACATAGAGAGTGCTTTTTCGCTACATACATAAGGAGTCGCGCCGTTGCGGCATCGTAGGCGGGTCGGGGCATCGATTCGCCGGGATGAGACACGACGAGCGTGACCGTGCATTACATTCATACACAGAATGAGAATGGGGGGTGCCATGTACCGGTTCATGGATCTTCGACGTCGGGTTGGATGGGGGCTTGGAGGCATTTTCCTGTTTACCGTCGCAGCCTTGCTTTCGAGCTGCAACTCCGCGGGCGGCGGTACGGCTCCGCCCGCGGCCGCGGTAGCCATCACCGCCCAGAACAGCGCACAGGCCTCGGGCGCCGCTTACCAGGGCGCGAGTACGGCGAGTTCGTCCGGCAGCTCGGGGACCGCAGTGCTGACCGGGACCGTCACCGTGGGCGGTGGCGGCTCGCCGGATCTGGCCCGTTTCGCCCGTTCGCAGCTCGCGCTACTGGCCTCGCTCGGCTACACCAGCGGTACGCCGCTGCTGGTCGGAGGTGTCATCTCGCGGAGCGCGTCCTGCGATCCACCTCTGGCGGGTGTTCCGGGCAGTGTCGCCGTCAGCTTCGACGATGCCGACAACAACGGAAGGCTGAGCAGCGGCGACACCCTCAATGCGAGCTTCTCGAACTGTTACCTCGCCTCGGAAGGGAAGACCTTCAGCGGCGCGTTTTCATTGACGGGCCTGACCCTCACGGGCACCCCTTCGGTCGCCGGGACCGTCTGGAGCGCGACGGCAACCTTCTCGTTCTCCAACCTGCAAATCAGCGGACTCGCTGCGGGCGATACCGTGCAGGGCGCATTTACCTACTCGGGTGGCAGCCAGGACGGAGTGACCATCTCCGGTTCACTGAGCGGCGCATCGCTCAGCATCCAGAGGAGCCCCGGACCGACGCTCACGCTGAGCAACTTCAGTTTGTCCGCCACGGAGGACGCGAGTACCGGCGCATACTCTTTCTACGGATCGGGCCGCGTCACCGACTCCGCGCTTGGCGGCTACGTGGATTTCCAGATCCCGTCCTCGACGCCGTTCGCGGGCGTGGGCTCCGCGGATCCGAGTTCCGGGAGCATGACGGTGACGGGCGCGAACGGCACGCGGGTGCGCCTGACGGCCCTCGGCGCGTCGGCGGTCCGCCTCGACGTGGATACCAACGGCGATGGCGCGTACGACCTAACCCTCTCCGAATCGTGGTCGGACATCGCTCAGTAGCTTACCGGGGACAGGATACCCATTTAACGATGCCATCCCGCCCGCCAGTTTCCGGAGGTGGTGTCCCAGAGGTTTTCCGGGCCACTGCCTGCTCAAATGCGCGAACGAAATCGTACGTAATCCCTGGCCGGAACACTCGACTTCTCGAAACTCAACCGGCATGTGGCACATTAAGCCACTCGAAATTCAAGAGAGCCATAAAAGAAGCGATTTTCAGCCAAAGATGGTCGAACGGTGATCAGCGGTGCATTAATGAAACAATCTTTCTATATCCCTTGTACAAGATCGTCGGGACGAAAAACCACCAGACTGCACCAAGAACCCCATGTACAAAATACATCACATAGTGAGACGTTGATTCGAGTGCAAATGACAAGAAAAAAACGAACAGAGAAACTGGAAAATCAAGCGCCAACCAATAAATCCATAGTAGCTGGCTTTGCCCATCACGCGCAGACAGGCCTGTCAAATACGAAATAAACCAGAAAAATAAAATCAGATGGATAACCGCCAGTAACAGGCCGATCTTTCTTTGCGTGGACATGTTCATCCTGATGCACTCCCTTACGGGCCTGTCCGCCTGCAACTCGGACGATTGGGCCCAGGTCCAGGGTTAGAACGGCGCATATACCATTCGAGCGCATCTCTGCGATAACCACCCGACTGGCATCCTTGCGCACAATTAGCCAGCGTTCTGTCGCACTGTTCAAAACAAGACTCCCTGTCATTCTCTGAACAAGAATGATTGCTTCGACAATTCGCCGGTAGTGTCCAGAATCTTTCGCACTTTTGTTTGGCGGTGGTCCCAATCTGGGTTCATGCCGCGTGGGTCTCGGTAGCATCGAGATCCTTGAGCAGCTCCATCCTCAGATAGCGTTTGGTGCCCCAC